>Ga0105240_10001501_pt1 | contig 39739 bp, 27 predicted proteins | sample KBSC54metaG_FD_80426 | JGI IMG/M metagenome (GOLD analysis project Ga0105240, IMG submission 80426) | Corn rhizosphere microbial communities from Kellogg Biological Station, Michigan, USA - KBS C5-4 metaG | ecosystem: Host-associated > Plants > Roots > Rhizosphere > Soil | place: Michigan, USA... | reverse complement strand
TCGGGCTTCGTCTTCTCGCTCTCCATCGCGTTCAGCATCTGGTTGACGAAAATCCGCAGCCAGCGCTTTGACAGCTCCATCCGCATCCCCGGAAAGCAGAGATAGACGCTCATGCCTTCCGGCGCAGTCTTCAGGTCTTCCAGCCTGAAATCGCTCCGCCCGAGGATGCTCCGGAACGCCGTGTAATCCAGAAACTGCGTGTGCCGGTCCACGGTGGACAGCACCCCCGCAATCTCGTTCTCGCCCTTGCCGTAAAACCCCATCGCCGCGCCGCTGACCTTGCTGCCGATATCGGCGGTCTCGGGCGAGCTGTCGAGCGCGTCGGCGTTCTCCATCATTTCCAGGAACAGGACGGGGCGGCGCTTGGATTTCGGCTTCTTGTCGTCGGCATCGTCCTCCTGCGGCCCCACCCAGAGCGCCTTCTTCAAAAGCTCGCGCACCGTCACCAGGGTCCGGCGATGCGCATGCCTGTCCGCGCTCGCAACGTGAACGATGACGCCCTCAATAAAGTTCTTCGCGCTTTCGTCCCAGTGCGGCTCTCTCGGATCAACCGACTGAATCACCATGGCCTCGGCGATCAGGGCCGCGTCTTCCATCAGCGTCGGGCTGTTCAGCGCAAGCACGTCCATCGGGTTGTATGCGGCCCGCCATTGCCTGACCGATGCAGGCGCAGCGCCGAACGGGTCCAGCACATAAACGCGCTGACCCATGGCGGCGCGGCGCTTGGCCGTAATCCCCGCCAGTTCACCCTTCGGGTCCGTCGCCAGCACGCTCCCCGGATAGAAGTGAAGATTACCAATCAGCCCGACCGATTTGCCCGACTGTGACCCGGCGACAGTCAGCAAATGGCGGTTGTCCTCGATGCCGATCAGCTTGGAACCCAGCGCGCCGATCAGGACCTTCCTGCCCGGCTTGCGGGGATCGTAGGCAAGGGCAACGCTGGCTGCGATCTCATCAACCCGCATCCACCGCGCCTGCGGCACGCTCTGCTGCCGGAGAAAGCGTGTGCTATCCCCTCGCGGCACATCCCGCATGAAGTCTTCGTCAAATTTTCCCATGACATCCGCTCGCTCGTGTTGAACACGAGGCAACCCTGTCATGCGCCGGTATGCACCCTCCACGCGCTTTCCTCGCCATCGTGGCCGGGAGAGGCTCGCCGAGGGTCAGGTGTAGAAGGCGATCTGGTCCAGCGTCAGGATCGCCTGCAAGGCCCGCGGCATCGTGTAGCTGTCCTGCGCAGCCGCCCCGTGGCCGACCGCATGCCGTGAGCCTGCCGTGCCTGTCTGGGCCACAGGGTCGAATTTCGCGAAGGTGTGAGCCTCAAGATACTGCGCAAAGGCCGCCGGGAAGAGCAGGGTGTTTGGTCCACCGGCCTTCCGTTTGGCGGATTCCTTTGCGAACGCCAGCAGGGGTTTCAGCTTCGCTCCTTGCCCACCGTTCGCCGCCCGGTGTGCATCGTTCAGAACGCCCTCGATCTCGGTCAGCACGATCTTGATGACGGCCACAGGCTCTTGCTTCGCAAAAGCATCAATGGCGGCCTTGAGCAAAGACGCCTTCGCCGCGAAATGGGGCTTGGCGATCCAGCGTTCGAAAATCCTCTGCAACCGCGCTTCGTCGAATTTCGCAAGCACTGTGGCCCCCACTTCAGCCACATCGAATCCGGCCTCGCAGTGCCGCAGGAGGTCCCGGAACTCGCTGGTGATGATCTCGGCAAAGGGGAACCAGCCGGTCGCCACCAGCCGGTCGAATATGACCGGATCGTCGAGCGCTTCGTACAGATGGCGATAGCGCAGTTCCCGGTACAGCGTGCCCAGGGTGGTGGTGAAGGCTTCGACATCTAGCTTGCCGTCCGGATTGAAGTCGAAGGCCAGACCAAAGCGCCAGTCCCGCCGGAAGATGCACACGACTTTGTCGGTGGCCTCAAGGTTGACGCACGGGAAGCCCATGCCGGTCACGTCGGCGATGTCGTTCGCGAACACCGCGGTTCCGGCAGCGATGTCGCGTTTGATGGCGCAGCGGACACTGACTGCTGCCGTGTCGAGCCACAGCTCTGCCGTCTTGTCCGCCTTGTAGACCAGGAGCACCGTGTCGGCCCGGCTGAGACGGACGCCGATGCCTGCCTGCTGGGCCATGTGATTGACGACCCCGGCGAGGTTTTCGACAAGTCGGTGAAAAAGGGGGTCGTCGGAGGTGAGGGCCAGCTGCGTGCAAACCTGGAGCGTCTGGCCGGGCTTTGCCGCTTCCATAGAGAAGCCGCCCAACGCCTCGACGTTGGCAAACCGGAGCGGTTCGCCGATGTTGCGAACACTGCCGACGACGCGTGATGGTTCGCTCTTGTTGTCAGTCGCTTGACCCTGCTCTTGTGGGTCTGCCATGCCCGTCATTTCTGCACCTCGCCGATGACTATGGCACAGATAAGCACCCTGGCATATCTCGGGTTGCAGATGGCGATACGTGCCAGTCGTGAAAATTCCCCCCGTGACTTTCGGCGATCCGAAAAGACCCCCGGCATGACCGAGACTAAGGAGCGCAACATTGGGGCTGCCCGCGAGCGGCTGCGGGAGAAATCGTGGCCGACGAAAAGAAGGTTCATCACCTCAACATTTTCCTGATCAAACCTGCCTATTCGACAAGCGCTCAGGTTCTGAACACGGAATCCTGCCGCCCTCCCGTGGATGTGCCAATCGCCGGACATGGCAGCGGGCAACTCTTTGTCCGGAAGACGGAGGCGCGCCCGCCGAAATGGGCCTTCCTCTTCGAGGCGCACATTGAGCCGGGGCTTCTTGCCGTTCCCGGCATTTCGGCGGCCCTCTTCATCGAAACACAGGGGCGCTGCTTTGTCGTCGCGTTCGGCCAGGGCGGGAGGTTTCTGGTCAAGCCAGACGTATTCGAGGAGCGCTTCGGACTCCTTTGCGCGCTGAATTCGGTGGACCCGAAAACGTTTCGCTGCGTCGATGTTCAATCCATGGACGCAATCCAGAGCCATACCCGGATTCAGTCAGGGCAGGAAACAACCCCTGATCAATTCGGTCTGGATATCGAACAGGACCTGCTCAAGGCCATCGTCGGTTCTCCTGTGAATCCGGCCCTTGGCAACAGGATGACGGGCAGTGATTCATTATCCGTGTCTGTCAGAATGGACCTTTCTGACTTGCCGTTTCTTCTGAACGAATACAGGAGAAAGTTCGAGTCCGAGTTGAGTGCGGAAGACCACCAATGGGTCAACAACGTCTCGATGACCAAGAGCGCGGAAATCATTGCCACGCTTGAGGCCGCGCTCAATACCAAGCTGGAGGCCGGAGATTTCCAGGGCGTGTGGCTGGCCATTCCCGAAATCGTTGAATGGTCGACCGTCAAAGGATTCATGTACACCTACGGACGCAAGGAACTCCATCCAGACATTAACTGGGATGGGTTCCGAAAGACGATCAAGGACGGAGAGCCGGTAACGCTCGACCTGCTTCGTGAAAGGGAGGTTCATTGTGCGGATGCCGATCACAACCGCGTTTTCAAATCGTGGTCCGTCTTCAAATGCCTCTACGCCGAAGTCGATCTCGGTACGAACAAATTCATCCTGAACGACGGCAAATGGTTCAATGTCGCTAAAGACTTTGTTGCCAGGACAGACACAGATTTTGCGGCGATCCCGTATTCAAAGCTGTCCTTTCCGGAATATCAGGGCGGCGGCGAAGGGGCCTACAACGAAAGCGTTGTTCAGGCGGAATCGGGTCGCTACGCCTTGCTCGACAAAAAGCCCATCTCTCATGGCGGCGGTCACGGCCAGATCGAAGTGTGTGACTTGTTTTCGATTAATCGAGACCTCGTGCACGTCAAAATCTACGGCAAATCGAGCGTCTTCAGTCACCTGTTTTCGCAGGGCTTCGTCTCCGGACAATTGATCCAGATTGATTCCGATTTCAGGAATAAGGTCCGCGGGCACCTCGTCGCGCCATTTGTTGATCTGGTCGAGGTTGATGCGAAGCCTGGTCAGGATCAGTTCACAATCGTCTATGCCATCATCAGCGACGCGGTTGGCGACGAATTGCATTTACCCTTCTTTTCGCGCGTGAACCTGAACAACACGCGAAAGATTCTGCGCGGGTATGGGTACAAGGTCGAACTTCTCAAGATCGCCGTCAACAACGCTTATGCAAGGACCTCCAAAATCCCGGCAAGCAGGAAGGCCAGGGGCAGCAGAGCTTGAGCCCATCATGCGGAGGAGTAGGTCTCCAGCCGGTCATCGCAGAGCAAGCGTTAGAGCGCCACAGTCATGACAATTCGCAGATCGAATATCTCTTTAAGGCGCGAGCCCGCACTGATTGCCCGGCGGGTCATCCTAAAGGATGAAAAGCTTGTCTATGTCTTGATCGCGAACAAGAAAATCGACTACCCCGAGGGACGATCCCGGATCGTTTATATCGGCACGACAAAGAACGGCGGATCTCGAATAGCCCAGAGTGTTGCGACGAGAGCCAAGCGAATTCTTGGCCTCAACGGCGTGACCGAGTTTGAAGCGCGTACCGTCACGTGCAAACCGAGACAACGCGTCAAAATGTGGCACAAACTGGAGCGGGCCCTTTTGCTCGATTTCAGAGAGAAGTTCGGCGCAATTCCTGTATGTAATGTTCACGGAAAGAACTTTGTCGAGACTGATGAGTTCGGCTACTTCGCAAAATCCAGAGTAGCGCGAGTCCTGGAAGATCTTTCCTGAAATTCGACTCTAAGGGCGAAACCGGAGCGGTGAATGGGTCTGAAAAGCATAAATCAGCCGCTGGATGGCGAGCTACTGTCTTCCCCCTTCCTGCCATCGGATAGAGTGCGCCGACTTTGACTTCACGATTTCGGCCATGACCTGGTTCACCACGGAAATCCTGACCAGCGGAGCGGGGGTGCTCGCCAGCGTTTGCGCGGCCCTGGCCGGATTGGTGCGGTTTCAGGCGTGGTGGCTGGACCGGGCCAGACAGCGGCGGATCGAGAGCGCGACCTACTTCAAGGAAAAGGGAAGCGCCGACTGGCAAAAGGCCTTTGGCGAGGAACAGTTAGTTCGGGCCAACTTCGCCGCCCTGACCGGGATTGACCGCACAACCGGTCACGAAGCCATGATCCGCTGCCACAGCCGTCTCGGCGGCACGGATGCCGACTGGAAGACGCTGCACGGTGTCGGGGATTTCCTCATCGCAACCGGCCATATCGCGCGCGTCCGAAAACTGCGCCGTCCCGATCACCTCCGGCTGTTTGTCGCCGCCACCATCGCCTTGGTTGCCGGACTGACCAGCATCGGCATCTTCGTCTGGACGGTGAACGCCGTGACGAAAGCCGACTGGAACACCGTGCGAGCGATCGACGGCGTCGTCATCGTGATCGCAGTCGTATACGCCAGCATGTTCGCGTTCTTCACCTTGATTCTTGTCCGGCACTGCGGTACCTACTTCAATGCCCGCTCGCTCCATCGGCAGATGGTCAAGGCGGGCAAAGCGCGGCGCAAGACCAGAGTTCAGCCGCGCCCCCTGTCGTCTGAAGACTTGCAGCTCGTCGAAATCACCCGGCGGTCAGACTCTGGAGCCAAGCCCTATCTCGTCTCCGCAGACAGGTAGTCCGCAAAGAGGCATGCGCAAATCCCACACGCGCGCATGCCACAACGGTTTCTTAACCATCCCGCCCTCAATCTGAATCCAGAGATGGCGACCGAAGGGAGCCACAAGGTGTGCGTGGTAATACCACGCCCACCTTGCCAAAGAGACTTCCAGTCTCCTGTGGAACCTCTGGGGCAAACGCTTCGCCGTTGCATCACGACCAAGGAGCCTTCGCGCTCCTTTGGAAACCATGAGCAAAGGGCTGTCGCGCCCCTTGCATCCACGACCAGGGGCCTTCGTGCCCCTGGACCCAGACCGGTGTTTCGGCACCGGCTTCGACCAGAGGGAGATGTCGGCTCTCCCTTTGGAAACTCATCGACCAGCATGCGATGCTGGACCCGGCGTGGAAGCCGCGCGGAAAACAGGCGAGCCGTCCGCTTACTGTGAGGAGCATGTCCCGGAAGAGACGCCACGCCCCGGTTTCGTATCGCCCGCCAGAACATCTGCGCGAGGAATTTCATGACCGCGTGTTCAATTCCGGGCTGAGTGTCAACGCCTTCATCACCCGCGCCGTCTTCGGCCTGCTGGCACCGCGCGCCCGCCGGACATCGCCGATCGATCAGCAGATGGCGGCCATGCTGCTGTCGCAGGCGGCCCGGATCAGCGACCGGCTCAGTCCTTTCAATGTCGTGGCGGGCGATGCGGCAGCCCACGCTGCGACGCTGGAGGCGTGTCAGAACGAACTGACCGCAATCCGCACCTGCCTGATGGACGCGCTGGGGCGGGAACGATGATTCCCTTCGCTTCCCAGCGCGGCGGCGGCCAGGATCTCGCCACCCATCTGCTCAACAGCTATGACAACGAGATCGTCGAGGTCTCCAACGTGCGCGGGGCGATCGCCAGGGATCTTCATGGCGCGTTCAGGGAATGGCAGGTCCAGGCCGAAACGCTGACCCGCTGCGACAAGTACCTCTACAGCCTCTCCGTCAATCCGGACCCGGCGCAGGGACCCCTCACGCGTGATCAGTACATGGACTACATCGGACGGGTCGAGCAGACCCTCGGCCTTTCCGACCAGCCGCGCGCTGTCGTCTTCCATACCAAATACGGGCGCGAGCATTGCCATGTGATCTGGTCGCGCATCGATGCCGAACAGCAAAAGGCCGTCCATCTGGCGTTCGACCACGACAAGCTGATGCGGGTGACGCGCGGCTTCGCCCGCGATCACGGCCTGAGCCTGCCAAAGGGCTACGACAAGTCGCGACAGGTCGGGCAGGTCTCGCTCTACGAAAAGGTCCAGGAGCGTGAGACCGGACTGTCCAAGGAGGACCATATCCGGCAAGTCACGGAGGCCTGGCGTCACCGCGACAGCGCCCGGTCTTTCGTGCAGGCGCTCGGCGAACGCGGCTACATGCTTGCCACCGGCAAGCGGCCCTATGTGCTGGTGGACCTCTACGGCAACGTGAATGCCTTGCCGAAACTGATCGACGACAAGGCCGTCCGCACCAAGGACATCCGCGCCTTTCTCGAGAAGGACTACCCGCCCGAGTCCCTGCCCAGCGTCGAGGAAGCGGAAGCCCTGGTCGCGAAACACCGCGCCCTGATCGAAACCTCGCTCTCCGAGGAGAACTACGCCACCCACCTTGCTGCCCTCAAACACCAGCAGGAGGACCGGCGCGAACAGCTCAAGCAGGCCGTCGTCGAGGGCGTACAGGAGCGACAGCATCTCCGGCAGGCGCAGCACCATACGCACAAGGCCGAGCGCGACCAGTTGCGATCCGGGCATCGCCGGGAGATGGAGGCCATCAAAGACCGGCGCTACGAAAACCGGGCGACAGGGCTGGCGGCTTTCCTCGGGCGCGTCACCGGCGTCACGCTGGTGCGCAAGGCCTGGCATCGCCATCAGGATGCGCAGCGCATCGAGGCTTACAGGAAACAACGGGATGAGCTCAGAACCCGTCAGGCGCAGGAGCGGGTGAGCCTCGAACGGCGCATTGCCCTGGACGCGAAGGAACTGGACCGGCAGCAAGGCGCAATACGGCGCGTCGAGCGGCGCGAACTCGCCGCTTTCCTCCGCGATCAGCGCAAGGAACAGCGCATCCGCGACCGCGACGGGACGCAGGCGATACCGTTGCTGCGCGATCTCATTGAGCCGCGCCGTGAATCCATTCCAGAGCGGCACGACTTGCTTGAGGCGTTTGAGCGGGCGAAGGAACGCCGCTGGGTCGATGTGCCCGGCATCGGAGCCGACTTCGGTCGTGCGACCAATCTCGATGATAACGGTGTTGGTGAGGGCGGCGACCGCGACCGCCACTGGGCAAGATCAGCGGATAAGGATTCACAAAAAGACATCCGCCCCGATCGGAAATGATGGCTACCGACCGCGCTCCGGGCCGTCCGCAAGATTCTTGCTGGGAGTGACCTCGGGCGAGGCAGATTCGGTATCCGGCGACCTGGATTGACTGAGCGTGTCAACGGATTCACGCATCATATTGTATTCAGAGGTTTGTTCAGGCAAGGATTTGATTTGCGAGTGCGCCTCGTCGAAGTCTTCCGGGCACGGGTGAAGTCCAAACTTATTCTGGTAATGCAAGTCCAGAAGAGCCTCGTTCCAGTCGTTATGATGCTTGACCATGGCGACGGCCAGGCGATCCATTTCCCTGTCCGTCAGCGGAATCTCTCGATCCGCATACGCCAGCGCCCTCCGCATGATGTCACCGTCGTCGAGCGGAGGGCGCCCCAGCGTGGCAGGGTCAGCCCTTGGGAACTCTTCGCTGATGTATCTGCGCTTTGCGGCCACATCGCTGTCCCAACTGTCTCTTTGCATTTGACGCAACGTTTCCCGCCCTTCAGCTACTTCGCGACGCAGCGCATCAAACTTCGATTCAGCCGGTTTCCGCATGCGCTCCGGGACGCGCTGATCCGGCGACGCGGCCTTCTGTTGATGTACTGCTTCGGATTTGCTCTGACCGGCCAAGCTTTCTTTCGAGCTCCGGTCCGTTGACGCTTCTCCCGGAACGCTGGGCCGACTGGTCGCATCGCTTGAGTCTCTAGTCATAGTTCATCTCCTGCCATTAAGATGAACGACGTTAGCCGAGAGTCGGCGCGCTATTCCTCGCCGTTTCCGCGCGGTCTAACGGTAGGTAGTTGACTCCGATTCAAGCGCTACCTCGTAAAGCTGCGGCGTCGACGTTTAGCGTTTTCGCTCTGAAACTCGGCTTGTAAATAAAATATCCCAGTCGGCCATTAAGGCGCGTAATGTGCCGTGTTGATAGGCGGCGACGGCCTGCCGTCTGCCTCACAAGGTCCGGTGGCGCACTTCCTCCGTTTACTAGCGCAAACCGAATTCAGCGATGAGCGCCGGTCTGGACGCGAGTAAAAGCTCCAGATGGCTCTCAGGCCACATTTCTATTCGTAGTGCGCTGTCGGAGTGATTTTGCCGTTCAACAATGGTAATTGCGTCACTCGTGAAGCGACCCGACGTAGCAATAACATGAACATCCACCCTTGGGGGCTCCCAGGTTTTCATCTGCTCGCGCAGCGTCGCAATTTCCGCCGCGCCGACACTCCTGGATTGCCAGTGTTTGCACTGGATGATGACGCGTTGCCGCGTCGTTCCGCCAAGTGGATCGGTCTGGACGCGATAGACGGAGACATCGCGACCGCGATCAGGTGCCGTCGTTTTTGTTAGCCATGCAGCGTTCTCATATCCAGGCTCGACCGCGACCAACGCAAAGACCAGTCTCTCAAAGTCTTCCTCGGTCAGTTTCTCCCACTTCAGTTTGGTTGCGACCAGTCCCCTGGGCTTTGCGCTGACGAGGGTATCCAGATCATCGACGTCAGAGGGAATAGGTTCGTTTTCGCCATACATTGACTTGCGAAGGCCTTCTTTTACGGCAGGCCAGTCATGTTGATTAATGTCCTCCAGATCTCCGGCGAGCCCGAAATGAATATGGCGGCTCATGTCTCCCCAGCGCGGCGGCTTCGGGATGCTGCTGCCCATAAGCGCACCGATCTGCGCAATGTTCTGCTTCAAAAGCTCGAACTGTTCGTGAGTGATTTTCTCCCTCGGACTCCAGGAGTCCAACGGCTCCGCAAGCAGTCGAAGGTTTTCATCAATGCTGGCAATGAGCTCCCTGAGTGCGTCACGGACAAGATCACGGCGCATACGGTCGAATCTGAGCCTGTATTGGCGCAGCGCCTTCAATGGCGCGTCTATTGATTGCTCGACAGAAATTATGAATTCGATCTCGCCGATCTCCTGTACGTCGAATCTGTTCTTCGCAATCTCGTCCAGTTCCATAAGCTGGATCTCCGGCTTCCATCCCTTTATTTTGGGTAGCGCCTCGAAGATCGATTCAAAGTGGTGGCAGTTGCTTTCATAGTCAGGATTGCTCCCGAAAACAACGCCTTTTGGAATCGCGTTGCGTATGGCATCGAGAAGCCGCTCCGCCTTGACGAGGTTTGCCTCCACCGTTTCAAATTTGCGGAGTGCGGCATTCATGGCACTTTCGCTCATGTCGTCATCCTCAGAGGGTTTCAGACTTGCCTTGACTAAAGCCCGGATAAGCGAATGCCGTTGCGATCAGACTGCAATCCCGTTCCGAAACGCCAGCATCACGCGCCGTGGCGTACCAATTTCCACGGACCCGCTCTTCCATGGCGCTGACGATGGATGCGGCTTCGCCGCGTTCCAGCAGGAAGCGAGCGCGTTGCGTCAACAGGTTGGCCGCACTGGCGAAGCGGCCCGCATCGCCGCACTCCATCGCCAGATCGCGCCGCTCCATGCTGACTGGCACTGCCGGGGTCAAGTCATAGGCCGGTGAGAGCTTCCATGCCGCGTCCTTCGCAATCAGGGCGTGGTTGCGCGGATGATCGTCGATGTTCGAAATCAGCGCGTTGAAGCACATGCGGCGAAACAGCTCGGCGGCGTTTTGCGCCGGTTCGGCGCAGGCGCGCCGGAGTTCTTCAGCCAGGAGCACATAGGACCATTTGTCGCGTGACTGGTAGGTGTCCTCGGTGCGGAGCAACGTCAGGGCCGAGACCATGCGGGCACGGAGATATCCATCCGGTGTCCGCTCGCGATCGAAACGCTTGACCAGCAGGACATCGCGTCCCCCGATGTTCACAACACGGCTTTCTGCCGTGGTCAGCCCGCAGGCCCGCGCGAGCACAAGCATGGCGTGCTCAACACGCGCGCTGTTCCAGGCATCGTCAGGACGGTTGAACTTGGCGATCCACAGCCCGGCTTCGTCTTCGACCACAGCCTTGGGCCTTGCCCCTCCCATCGACGTGCCGATCAGCATCAGGTTTTCAATCTGGGCGTGCGCTGCGTCAGCCGGGAGTTCTTCATCGGCAACGATGGCATCTGCAATGCTTTGCAAGCGCGCCAGGTCGAGGGTCTGGTTGAACGTGCGTTTCGGTGCAGGCGGTATCTGGTTGAGCCCGAAGCCCAGCGCGCCCGCGCGGTCGTCCGGCGAATACAGCAGGTAGTCCAGCTCGCCAGGCTGCACCTTGCCGAGATGTCGCTGAATAACGCGGCGGCCCCAGTAGTCCGGACTTGCATCGCGCAAAGCGCCGAAGACTCCGCCGAGCGCAGCCGTGGTGTATGTCCGGGTTGATAGTTTCAGTTCGACCGGATCGAGCGCGACGGCATCCGGGCGCCCAAGGTAGCTGCGGCCATAGACGAAACGCCCTTCCGGCGTTCCTCGTCGATCAGCGCTCAGTACAAAACGCCCGGCTGTCACCGGACGGGTCTGACCGGGAAGAGTGATGTAGACGAAGCATTCGGTTGGCACGTTAGAAGTCATTGTCCAGCCCCGTCTTTGGCCGTGCGCGGGCGCGTTCGCGGGACAATGCAAGGGTCTGGCCTTCCTCGTCCTTTTCCGGCGCTGCAACGTCGGCTATGTGATCCAGGAGATCGAGCGCCCACAGCATTGCCGCATACACGGCAATGCCCGTCGAGGGCTTGCCCTTTTCGGCGTCGGCCACGGCGCGCTGCCCGGTGCCAATCTTCGCAGCCATGTCGCCAATCGTGAGGTTTCGCCGCAGGCGCGCTGTACGCAGATTTGCACCCAGCCGCTTGAGCGTTTGCTCAACGGCGTAGGGGGGGCGGTCGCAAGTTTGTTCTGGGCGGTCATGGCACACCATCGCGAAAACGGTCAGTCCGCCTGTTGATACCACGACAGAGGGTCTGAATCAAGAAAAAACGCTCTTAAGGGCGTATTAAAAGCTTTTTACAATCCTTAAGAGCATTTTGTCCTTGGTTGACCGTATCGATTCCAGCCCGCCATCAAGGGTCACGGCTTTCATACGGCATCGCCGCGCCCGGCAGACAGCTTTTCATCTGTCGCGCGGTTAGCCAGAGTCACTCGGGCGCAGGCGGCCAAGCGCTCCGATTTCACACGGCGCGAGGGCGAGGTTAAGCAGGCGGCGGCTGAGGTCTCCCAGCCACTCATTCCCAAGTCATACGCAAAACTATCGTTCTAAGGCCGGTTTTTGCGTATGACTTGGGAATGCCTTGGCCGACCGAGTCGTTGGGACCGCAGGGCCCCGTCATCGTTCGGCCAAAGACGTAAGCCGCGTGTGATCTCAGACACGGCGAAGGTCGCTGATTTATCGTGACTGTCACCATTTGACGCGCTTGCCTGGCGGCGCGCCGTAAGGACGCGCCGTGACCGCCACGCCACCGCGACGCCCCAGCTCCGTCAACACCGCGCCGAGGGTGCCCGGTCGTTCGTCATGAATGAGCTTCGCGATGTGTTCAATGAGGGCTGAGGTTGTCAGCTCATCGATAGACCCGCCAGCAGCCCACAGAGCGGCGGTATCGCGCGCCCGTTGCGCCCGCTTGCGCTCGGCTGCGGTCGCCGCGCCTTCAGGCTTTGGGGGTCTGCCGCGTTTTGGCGTGTTCATGGACTTGATTATATGTGACGGTCACGATTAAGCGGAGGCCGTCACCCGGCAGTGCGGATCAATGGGCAACCACCGGCGACGCCCTTGAAAAACTTCATGTCGCGCCGCGCCAGGGCCCGAGCGTGTCCGCGTCAGACCCGGTCGATGTAGCGTGCCCAATCGCTCATCAGCGCCCGTCGCTTCTCCAGCATCGTCCCGCGCTGATAGGCGGCTTCCACCTTGTCGGGCAGGCGGTGGGCGAGGGCATGCTCGGCCACTTCGCGCGGATGCGTCGAGCATTCCGCCGCCCATTGCCGAAACGTCGAGCGAAATCCATGGACGGTGACGGCTTCGCCTGCGGCGTCCTTCGCGCCCATGCCGCGCACCAGTTCCAGCATGGCCATGTTGCTCAACGGGCGGCCCTGCCGTGCGCCGGGGAAGACCCAGCCCTTGCCGCCCGAAAAAGGCTTTGCACGTTCGAGTACCGCCAGCGTTGCCGCATCGAGCGGCACCGTGTGTTCGACACCGGCCTTCATCCGCGCCGCCGGGATGGTCCACAGACCGGCCTTGAGATCAATCTCCGGCCACATCGCGCCGGTCGCTTCGCCGGTGCGGCACGCCGTTCTGATCGTGAATTCAAGCGCCAACGCGGCCATGCCGGGACGCTTGCGCAATACGGCCATGAATTCCGGCATGCGGGCATAGGGCAGGGCGGCAAGGTTCTCGACCCTGGTGATCTTCTGCGGCGCGGGCATCACCGCTTGCAGGTGCCCGCGCCAGGCCGCCGGATTGTCGCCTGCGCGGTAGCCGTGGACCTTCGCCCAGTCAAGAACGGTTTCGATGCGCTGGCGCAGCCGCGACGCCGTCTCGGTCTTCGTCGTCCAGATCGGATCGAGACACCTGCGGACGAGAGCGGTATCGATGATCCGCACATCGAGCGACCCGATATGCGGGTAGGCGTAGGCTTCAAGCGTGCTGCCCCACTGCGCCGCATGCTTCGCGTTCTTCCATTCAGGACGCTTGTCTTCGATGCACCGCTCGGCGCAGTGCCGGAACGTCACGGCTTTCGCAAGCGCCGCGCGGCGCGCGTTCGCATGGGTCGTGCGCAGGGCAATCGGGTCATCACCCGCCAGCAACTGCATCTGGCATTCGAGCGCCCTTGCGCGGGCATCGGCGAGCGAGACAAGGTGAAGCGGGCCGAGGCCCATCTCGCGTTTCCTGCCTGCGTTCTGGTAGCGAAAAAGCCAGCTCTTTGCGCCGGTCCCGGTCACTTGCAGGACCAGATTGCCGCCGTCCGAGTAGTACCCGGGCTTCGTCAGCCGGGCGACTTCGGGGCCTCGAAGTTTCTTTGTCGCGCACATGGGATGAGAACGGTCCGCCGCAGTTTCCTACCCCCCAGTCTACCCCCCTTTGAGCGGCGCGAGTCAGGTTTTGACAAGTGCGGACAAGTCACCTCCAAAGGCCGGTTTCTTCTATGACAGCCGCAGAAAACTGACCCGGCCTGTCGCGGCCTGACTTTGGCGGAGGACGGACGCTCTCTCCGCCAGATGTCCAAGCAAAACGGGCCTTCAGGCCCGTTTTGCATTGCACCCACGATTCGGCCCTTGGCCCGACGCGCGATGACGCGCCGCCGCGAGAGCAGGGTTCGCGGCAAGACCCGGGGGCTTGCAAGCGACTTAGACTCGACCTTGTCTTGTGGTTGGGGTGTGCGAATGCGCTCGCTTGAAGTACCCGAATCCAGAACAAAGACGGTCCTGATCGTCGACGACATACCTTCCAACCTCGAGGTGGTGGGCCGGCATCTGGAAAGCCATGGGTATCGCGCCGTGGTCGCGCAGGGCGGCGAAGAAGGCATCGAGCGCGCCGAACTGGTCCGACCGAACCTGATCCTGCTTGACGTGCTGATGCCCGGCGTCGACGGCTTCGAGACCTGCCGGCGCTTGAAAGCCCGCGACAGCACGCGCGACATCCCGGTGATCTTCATGTCGGCGTTGACCGACACGGCCGACAAGATCATGGGCTTCGAGGTCGGGGCGGTCGACTACGTGACCAAGCCGCTCGACGGCGCCGAGGTGCTGGCACGCATCGGCACCCAGTTGACGCTCGACGCGCTGCGCCAGCAATTGCAGCAGCAGAACGCCCGGCTCCAGCAGGAGATCGTGGCACGCGAGCAGATCCAGCTGGCGCTGCAACGCTCCAACACCGAGTTGGAGCAGCTGGCCTACGTCGCGTCGCACGACATGCAGGAGCCGCTGCGCATGGTCGCCAGCTACCTGCAATTGGTGGCGGAGCGCTACCGGGGCAAGCTCGACGCGGACGCCGACGAATTCATCGGATTCGCGGTCGATGGCGCCAAGCGCATGCAGACGCTGATCAACGACCTGCTGGCCTACTCGCGCGTCGGCACCAAGGCGCGACCGTTCGCGCCGACCGATTGCGCGGCCGTCGTCGCCACCGCGATCACCGACCTGCGAGTGGCGATCAACGAGACCGGCGCAAGCATCACGCACGGCCCGCTGCCGGTCGTGATGGCAGACGCTGCGCAGCTCGCCCATCTGTTCCAGAACCTGCTGGGCAACGCGATCAAGTTCCGCGGTGCCGAGCGGCCGCGGGTGCGCATCGAGGCCGAGCCGGTGGGTGCCGACTGGTGCTTCGCAGTGCGCGACAACGGCATCGGCATCGCCCCGGAGTACTTCGAGCGCATCTTCGTGCTGTTTCAGCGCCTGCACGGCCGCCGCGAGTATCCCGGCACGGGCATCGGCCTCGCGCTGTGCAAGAAGATCGTCGAGCGCCATGGCGGGCGCATCTGGGTGGAATCGAGCCGGTCGGCAGGATCGGTTTTCAGGTTCACGATCCCGCTGCGCGGGCACGAGGGGTGATGGATCCGGTCCCCCAAGTAAGGAGCAGGCCATGAACGGACGGGCACGATGGATGGCGGCGCTGGCCGTGGTGATCGCATCCCTGGCATCGGCAGAGGACGAGAGCCCGAAACGAGAGGCCTACAAGACCTCGACCGTGAGCAGGGGCGACATCCTGCCGCCGGTGGTCGTGCCGCCGTGCCAGCCCGGCCACTGCCCGTTCGCCGGCCAGAGCGTCACGATGCTGATCGTGAAGGAGGCCAATGGAGGGACGCTGGGAGAATTGAAGCCTGAATTCGAGGCCGCCACCGGTGCCCGGCTCAACCTCGTTCAACTGTCCCATCAGGATCTCTTCCCCAATTTCATTTCCGACCTGACCAACCGCACCGGCAAATACGATGCCGCCTATGCCGGCGCCTGGTGGCTCGGCGAATTGGTGGCCGGCGACTACATCGTTTCGTACGACAAGTACTACAAGGATCGCCGCTTCCCGAAGTGGAACATCGAGGACGTGTTGCCGGCCCCGCGCAGCCTGATTTCGTATGCAGGCAAGAAGTACATGGTGGCCAACGATCACGACGGGCAGATCATGTATTACCGACGCGATCTGCTCGAGAATCCGCAGCATCAGGCGGCGTTCGCGAAGCGATACGGCTACCCGCTCGGCGTGCCGAAGACCTGGGCCCAGTTCAGGGACGTGGCCGAATACTTCAACGGCAAGGACCTCAGCGGCGATGGCGTGCCCGATCACGGGCTGTCGATGCATCTGAAGGTCGGCGCCCAGGGCATGTTCCATTTCATGTCGTTCTCCGCGCCGTTCGTGATCGGGCCGGAGAATCCGACGATGTATTGGTTCGATCCGGCAACCATGAAGCCCTTGATCGAGAGCCCGGGCCATGTACGGGCGCTCCAGGCTTTGGTCGACCTGGTCCAGTTCGGCCCGAAGGACATGCTGAACTGGGATCTCGGCCAGAGCTGGGATCACTTCCTTGTAGGGCGAGCAGCACTCACTTTCACCTGGGGCGATCTGGGCGCCCTGGCCCAGGAGAAAGGCAGCAAGGTCAAGGGCAAGATCGGCGCGGCGCCGCTGCCCGGCACGATGGAGTACTACGGCGTGATGCGGCGCCATTGGGTCAAGACCGCGCAGCCCAATCTGGTCGGCAACACCACCGGGGGCTCGTGGGCGGGAGTGATTTCCAAGTATTCCAAGGTGCCGGAGGCGACCTACTACCTGCTCGCGCTGATGGCGACCAGGGAGAAATCGCAGGTCTATGCGGTGCGCGGTTGGGATGGGATCGACCCGGGGCGGACCTACCATTTCCTGCCCCCTGACGGCAGCGCGAAGATCGAGACCTATTTGAATGCCGGCTGGAACGAAGTCGATGTCCGGGACTATCTCCATGCGTACTTCGAGAACTTCAGCAACAAGCTGCAGTTTCCCTATTTGCGCATTCCCGGCGCCTACAGCTATTGGCAGGCGCTCGACGTGCACCTGGCAGAGGCCGCGGCCGGTCAGCAGAGCCCGGCGGCGGCGCTCAAGGCGACCGCGATCGACTTCGAGGAGATCACCCTTCGCCTCGGGCGCGACCAGCAAAAGCGCGCCTACCGGGCGTCGCTCGGGCTCTGAGGGAAGCGAGGTTTCGTGGGAATTCGCAAGCTGGCACTTCTGTCGGCTATTCCATTCCTCGCGGCGGGCGGCCTGGCCGGACCGATCGCAACGGTGCCGGCGGTGCCCGATGCCAATCCGTTCGGCAGTTCCACGGTCACCGTGGTCAAGCCGGGCGACATCCAGCCGCCTCGGCTGATGCCGGCGTGCCAGCCCGGCAACTGCCCGTTCGCCGGACAGACCGTCACGATCCTGCTGCCGAAGAGCCTGATCGCCGTCCCGGTCTTCGAGCTGAAGGACGAGTTCGAGGCCGCCACCGGCGCGAGCCTGAGGATCGTCCAGGTCTCGTCGGCGGACCTGTTTGACTACTTCTATTCCGACGTGGCCAACGGACTCGGCAAGTACGACGCTCTGCTGGCCAGCGCATGGTGGCTGGGCGAACTCGTGGCCGGCGACTACGTGATCTCCTACGACCGCTACTACAAGGACCCGCGCTTCCCGAAGTGGAGTCTCGACGAGGTGCTGCCCGCGCCGCGCCGGCTGCTGTCCTACGGCAGGAGGAAGTACATGGTCGCCAACGACCACGACGGCCAGGTGATGTACTACCGCCGCGACCTGCTGGCCGATCCGCGGCACCGCAAGGCGTTTCAGGAGCAGCACGGGTACGCGCTCGACGTGCCGAGGACCTGGGCCGAGTTCCGCGACATCGCCGCGTACTTCGACGGGCGCGACCTGAACGGCGACGGCGTGGCCGGCCATGGCCTGACCCTCGCGCTCAAGGCGGGCACGCAGGGCATGTTCCACTACATGTCGCTGTCGGCGCCGTTCGTGATCGGGCCGACCAATCCCAAGCTCTACTGGTTCGACCCTCGAAGCATGAAGCCGTTGATCGAAAGCCCGGGCCACGTGCGCGCGCTCGAGGTGCTCGTCGATCTGGTGCGGTTCGGGCCGCGCGAGATGCTCGGCTGGGAGTCGGGCAAGAGCTGGGACTATTTTCTGGCCGGCCATGCCGCGCTCACCTTCAGCTGGGGCGATCTCGGTGCACTGGCGCAGCAGCAGGGCAGCAAGGTCAAGGGCAAGGTCGGCGTCGCCCAACTGCCGGGCAGCAGGGAATACTTCAGCCTCGCGCAAGGGAGCTGGATCAGGAGCAAGTCGCTCGATCGCGTCGGCAACACCACGGGCGGCTCCTGGGCCGGGGTGATCTCCAGGCACTCGAAGGTGCCTGAAGCCACCTACTACCTGCTGGCCTTGATGGCGACCAAGGACAAGTCCATCGTGTACGCGGCGCGCGGCTGGGACGGTCTCGATCCGGGGCGCAGTTTCCACTTCCTGCCGCCCGAAGGCAACGCGAAGATCGAGGACTACCTGAAGGCCCATTGGGACGAGGCCGACGTGCGCGACTATCTGCATGCCTACTTCGACACCTTCAGCAATCCGCTGCAGCTGCCGTACCTGCGCATTCCCGGCACCTACAGCTACTTGCAGGCCCTCAATCTGCATCTGGCGGAGGCCGTCGGGGGCCAGGTGAGCCCGCGGGCGGCGTTGAAGGCCACCGCGATTTCCTTCGAGGAGATCACCTTGCGCCTCGGGCGCGACGCGCAGCGACGCGCGTACCGCACGTCGCTGGTTTTGCAATGAAGCTTCGGGTGATTCGCCCGGCGAATACCCTGGTGCGCATCACTGAGGCGGGCCGATGACCGGGGCAAGCGCTGGGCGCTTCAGTGTGCTGGGGGTCGGCGGCAAACTGATGCTCGCCTTCGCCGCGCTGGCGGCCGTGACCTTGCTGGTCGTCCTGCTCGCGCTCGTGGCCGGGCGCAGCGCCACCGACGACATCAATCTCACCGAGGAGGTCCGCGCGCCGGCATGGATCGCGTCGGAACAGGCGCAGGCCAGTCTGCTGAAGATGCAGCTTCATGTGCGCGGCTACCTGGTGCTCAGCGACCCGGTGGATGTCAATCTGTACCACGCTGCCCGGAAGGACTTCGAAAAAAGCCTCGCCTCCCTGCAGGCCATGTCCGGCAGCTGGTCGGAGGCCGAGGAGGCCAGGTGGGTCGCCGCATTGGCGCAGACCTATGCGCGCTGGGCGGTGCTGCCTCAGCAGCTGTTCGACCTGCACGATGATCCGCTGAAGAACCGGCCGGCGCTGCGCATCGCGCGGGTCGACCTGCAGGCCCTGCGGGTGCAGATCCTCAACGAGATCGATGCGACGATCAGCCGGCAGAGGACGCGTGAATTCACGCCGGAGAGCCGCGGACAGATGAGCGATCTGCTGGCCTTCCAGACCTCGTTCGATGCCATGACGACCAACCTGATGGCGTATGCCACTTCGGGCGAACTCAACTTCAAGCTCGCCTACGGCCCGCAGCTGGCCGCCAATGCCTCGATCTGGAACGCCCTCTCGGCCAAGCGCGCGCACTTCGCCGCCGAGCAGCGCAGCCGGCTGGATGCGATCGCCCGCGACCGGGCCGAGGTCGCGGAGCTCGCGCTGCAAATCGTCGGCATCGTCAACGGCGAACACGCGTACGAAGACCTGTACCTGTACCGCACCGAGGTCGCGCCGCAGGCCGAAGCCATGATCGGCCTGCTCAGCAAGGTGACCTCGGGCCAGCAGGCGCAGTTGAAAGGCGAGCTCTCGCGCGCGCGGCAGCGTTTGCGCGAAGCGCGTTCGCAGACCCTCGTCGGCGGCCTGGTGGCCGTCGCGCTCGGCATGGCCTTGGCATTCGGGTTCCGCCGCAAGATCGTCGGCCCGGTGCAGCGGCTGACCGGCGTGGCCGAGCGCGTGGCCTCCGGCGATCTGTCGGCCCGCGCGGCGGTCGAGTCGCAGGACGAGATCGGCGTCCTCGCTTCCAGCATCAACACGATGACGCAGCGGCTGGCGCAGACCATCGCGCACCTGGAGACGGTGTTCGCGGACGCCCAGCGCGCGAAGGATGCGGCCGTCGTGGCCAGCCGGGCGAAGAGCACCTTCCTGGCCACGATGAGCCACGAATTGCGCACGCCGCTGAACGCGATCCTCGGCTTCGCGCAAATCCTGCAGGCCGACCGGCAGCTGAGCTCGGGGCAGAGGCGCGGCGTGCAGATCATCCATCAAGGTGCCGAGCAGCTGCTGACGCTGATCAACGACATCCTCGATCTGTCGAGGATCGAAGCCGGCAAGGTCGAGCTGAACCCGGAACCGCTCGATCTTGCCGCCTTCCTGGACGCCCTCGGCGACATCATCAGGATCAAGGCCGAAGAGAAAGGGCTGAGGTTCGAGTTCGATGCCGGACCCGAGCGGGTGCAGGCCGTGTGCGTCGACGAGAAGCGTCTGCGCCAGGTGCTGCTGAATCTGTTGAGCAACGCCGTGAAGTTCACCGAGCGGGGCCAGGTGAGCCTGAACGTGCGCGCGTTGAGCGAGGATGCCCATCGCGTGCAGCTGCGCTTCACGGTCAGCGACAGCGGCATCGGCATACCGAGCGAGCAGCTGCAGACCATCTTCGCGCCCTTCGAGCAGGCCGCCGACGTGCAGCGCCGCTTCGGCGGCACCGGGCTGGGCTTGTCGATCAGTCGCCAGCTGGTGCGGCTGATGGGCAGCGACATCGAGGTCGAGAGCGCCGCCGGCAGCGGCAGTCGCTTCTGGTTCGAGCTCGACCTGCCGACCGGCACGATCGAGGCGCGACGCCCGCCGGTGCAGAACGCGGTGTCCGTCAACAGCTACCACGGCGCGCGCCGCACGCTGCTGTTGGTCGACGACATCGAAGCCAACCGGCAACTGCTGGTCGCCTTCCTGTCGCCGCTGGGCTTCAAGACGATCGAGGCGGACAGTGGCGAGGCCTGCCTGCAACTCGTGCAGGCGCTGCGGCCGGACTTGATCGTGATGGACATGATCATGCCGGGACTGGATGGCCTCGAGACGACGCGGCGACTGCGCCAGCTGCCGTCGCTGGAGAGTCTGCCGGTCATCATCGTCTCGGCCAGTGCGTCGACGGCCGACGAGCAAAGAAGCCTGGCCTGCGGCGCCGACGCGTTCCTTCCCAAGCCGCTCGACCTGGACAGGCTGTTGCGCGAGATCGGGTCGCTGCTGCACTTGACCTGGGTTGCCGAGCCCGCGCCAGCGGAGGCGATGGCCCAGCCGGGAGAGCTGGAGACCTTGGTGCCTCCTCCGGCGGATGAACTGGAGATCCTGTACTCGCTGGCCCAGACAGGCGACATGATGAATATTCGCGCCCAGGCGGATCACCTGGCTGCCCTCGGCGCGCCCTTTGGGCCTTTTGCCCAGCGCCTGCACGAATTGGCGGATCGGTACGAGCCGCGGGCCGTGCTCGAGCTGGTGAGGAAGTTCAGGGGCCGCGAATTGCAACGATGATCGAGTCATGACGCAGCCACTGCAAGTTCTGCTGATCGAGGACAACCCGGCCGACGCGAGAATGATCGCCGGCATGCTGGCGCAGGCCAAGGGCTGGGAATGCACGCTGACCTGGGTGAGCGACCTGTCCGCCGGCCAGGACCGCTTGCTCGGCGGAGGTGTCGACGTCGTTCTGCTGGACCTCGGCCTGCCCGAGAGCTCGGGGCTGGCGACGCTGCAGCGGCTGCTCGCCGGAGGGCAGCCGGTGCCCCCGCTCGTCGTGCTCAGCGGCCTCACCGACGAGGAGATCGCGATCAGGGCGCTGCAGTCGGGCGCGCAGGACTACCTCGTCAAGGGGCAGGTGGACAGCGCCATGTTGCTGCGCGCGATCCGCTATGCGATCGGGCGGCGCCAAGCCGAAGAGGCGGTGACGCGCGAGCTGCTGCGTACGCGCGAGCTGGCGAACGAAAAGGCCGTGCGCATGAAGGCCGAAGGCGTGTCGGAAGCGCTGCGCCGGCTGCTCGAGGAGCGCGACCAGATGCTGGCCGAGCGTGAGGACATGCTGAGGCTGCTGGCCCACGAGGTCAGGCAGCCGCTGAACAACGCCTCGGCCGCGCTGGAGGGCGCGTCGCTGGCCATCGCGGCCTCGACCGGCGATGCCGGGACGGGGGTGCGCACGCCGCTGGCGCGTGCGCAGCACGTGCTCGACCACGTCATCGGCACGCTCAACAACGCGCTCGCCGGGGCGACCCTGCTGACCTCGGGCTCGACCGACGTGCTGGCCAACACCGATCTGCATACGCTGATCGGGCTGGTTTTCCGCGACATTGCGGTGGCGGACCGGCCCCGCGTCGTGATCGAGTGGCTCACCGAGACCCGCACCGTGCAGCTGCAGCCGGTGCTGATGCGCCTGGCACTGTGCAACCTGCTGTTCAATGCACTCGCCTATTCCCCGCCCGGCTCGCCGGTGCGGCTGCGCATCTACGATTCGGAGGACCCGTTGGCGATGATTTTCGAGGTGGAAGACGCGGGCGACGGGATCTCGGCGGAGCTGCTGCCGCGCGTGTTCGACAAGGGCACGCGCGGCGGCAACCCGCGTGCAGTCAGCGGCGCCGGGCTCGGCCTGTACATCGTGCGCAAGGTGGCCGATCTGCATCACGGCAGCGTCGAGATCCTGCCGAACATGCCGCACGGTAGCATCGTGCGCCTGTCCATTCCGCAAGGCGTCGAGGTCTGATCGCCTGCTGCACGTGCCGTGACCGAACCGCCTTCCAATCCGCCGCCGATGCTTCCTTCGACCCTCGCGGTGATCGACGATGACCGCGAGTACGCCGAGTACCTCGGCGCCTTCCTGGCGCAGCGCGGCGTCAGTGTTCGCGTCTTTCCGGACAGCGACGAATTCCTGACCGCACGCGATGCCTACGAGTTCGACTTCTACGTCGTCGACCTGATGCTGCCCGGCGTGGACGGTGTCGACCTGATCCGGCTGATCCGGCGCAAGGGACCGGCCGGCATCGTGGTGGTGTCAGGACGTGTCGGGTCGGACGTGTTCGAGTCGGTGCTGCGAGCCGGCGCGGACATGTACCTGATGAAGCCGGTGCGCTTCGAGCAGGTGGCGCTGGCGATCGAAGCGGTTCACCGGCGGGTCGAGGCCAGCCGTTCGCAAGCCGCGGTGTGGCGGCTCGATCGCGCCGCACGCAAGGTGATCGCACCCGATGGCGCGCGCATCGAGCTGAGTGACAACGATCTGGCGCTGGTCGAGTGCTTCGTCGCGGCCGACGGCGCCACCGTCACTCGCGCCACGCTGTGCGAGCGCCTCGGCCGCGATGCAGGGACCGAGGCCGACAACTTCCTGCATGCCGCGATCTACCGCTTGCGCCGCCGCATCGAACGCTCCACCTCATCGACGGTGCCGCTGCATTCCGAGCCGAACGTCGGCTACACCTTCCGCGGCAAGCTGCTGGCGGTGTAGCCCCTGAGCGGGCGACAAGTCGAGCCTGAAGCTCGCGACTGCCTCGACCATCTGGTGGGCCTGCTTCTTGAGGCTCTCGGCGGCGGCGGCCGACTCCTCCACGAGTGCGGCGTTCTGCTGCGTCACCTGGTCGATCTGCATCACCGCATCGCTGACCTGGCCGATGCCGGTGCTTTGCTCGAGCGTGGCCGCACTGATCTCGCCGATCAGGTCGGTCACGCGCCTGACCTGGGCCACGATGTCATTCATCGTGTCCCCTGCATCGGCGACCAGGCGGCTGCCGGTCCGGACCGTGCCGACGCTGTCGCTGATCAGCTGCTGGATCTCCTTGGCGGCCTGGGCGCTGCGCTGCGCGAGGCTGCGCACTTCGGCCGCCACCACCGCGAAGCCGCGGCCCTGCTCGCCAGCGCGCGCCGCTTCGACTGCGGCATTGAGCGCGAGGATGTTGGTCTGGAACGCGATGCCGTCGATGACGCCGATGATGTCGGCGATCCTGTTGCTGGCATTGGTGATCTGTTCCATCGTTTCCACCACCTGGCTGACCATGGCGCCGCCCCTGGCGGCCACTTCGCTGGCCGAACCGGCGAGCTGCGCGGCCTGGCGCGCCGCGTCGGCGTTGTTCTTCACCGTGCTCGTCAGCTGCTCCATCGAGGCCGCGGTCTGCTGCAGGTTGGACGCCTGCTCCTCGGTGCGCTGCGACAAGTCCTGATTGCCGGTCGCGATCTGGCTCGAGCCAGTCGCGATGCTGTCGCTGCTCTGGCGAACCTGGCGGACGATGCCGGCCAGACTGCTGTTCATGACCTTCAGCGCTTCGAGCAAATGCCCGGTCTCGTCCTGGCGTGTCACCTCGATGCGCGAGGTCAGGTCGCCGGCGGCCACGGTGCGCGCCACGTGCACCGCCCGATGGATCGGCCGCGTGATCGACAGCGTGGTGCGCCAGGCCGCCATGCCGGCCGCGGCGGTGCCGATCAGCATCGCAACGATCAGCATCGTCGACGTCCGATCCACGGTCTGGCCCGCGTCCTCGCCCGCCTTGAACATCAGCTCCTCCTGCAAGTCGGCATAGTCCCCGAGGACCTTCATGTACGCGAGCAGCACCGGCCGAAGCTGGCCGAGCTGCGCATGCAGCCTGTCAGGATCGTCGCCGCGTGCCAGCTGTTGGAGCGGGTCGAGCTCGCGCAGGAATCGCTGGCGCGCCGCCAGCACCTTGGCCAGTTCCGCTTTGGCCGCTTCGCTAACGAGCATCGCGTCGATCTTCTTGAACGTTTCGCCGATGCGTGCACGCGTCGCGTCGATCTCCTTGATGTCGTCTTCACGCGCGGCCGGGTTCCCGGCGATCACCAGCTTGTGTGCCGAGAGGGCCACGACGTTCAAGTCGTCCTTGATGTCCGTGACCAGCCGGACCTTGGCATAGCGGTCCTTGTTGATCAGGTCAACGTCCTCGCGCACGTGGCTCAGCCCGAGCTTCGCCGTGGCCGTGAGCGCCAGGGTCACGGCCACGCAGACGGCAAAGGCGAGGCCCAGGCGAGCGCTGATCTTCAGGTTGTTGAAGGCATTCACGATCGGTCTCCGAGTGCAATCCGTCCCCGGCGTGGCTTGCCACTGCCGCTGGGCTCGTCGCGCCCGGTCCCTGTGACCTGTAACTTCGGACGTAAGTTATGGCGACTTGAGTCAGTTCTGATCTGGTCGACGAAGAGGCCCGTGATTTCTGGCTCCCTCCATCGCGCAGCGCTGGGCGGGCGGCGCGTCGGCCGCCAGGCGCACCGGTCGTGACCGCCTCAGGCAAGCCCCGCGTCCGTTCTGGTGCGGCGAGGTCTATAGTGAATGTGACAACTCGCGCCGATCAGGAGACGCGCCATGACAGGCCTGAAAGTACCCGGGGCCATCGAGATCCTGATGGTCGAAGACAACCCTGGCGACGTGCGGTTGACGCGCGAGGCGCTGAAGGGCGGCAAGGTGCTGAACCGGTTGCATGTCGCCGAAGATGGCGTGGCGGCGCTGGATTTCCTGTACCGCCGCCCTCCCTATCAGGACGCGCCGCGGCCGGATCTCGTCTTGCTCGACCTGAACCTGCCGAAGATGGACGGCCGCGAGGTGTTGGCGAGGATCAAGTCGGACGAGTCGCTGAGGCTCATTCCGGTTGTCGTTCTGACCACATCGCAGGCCGAGGAGGACGTGCTTCGCGCCTACCGCCTGAATGCGAACTGCTACGTGACCAAGCCGGTCGATCTGCATCAGTTCAATCGCATCGTGCAAGCCATCGAAGAGTTCTGGTTGACCGTCGTGCGCTTGCCTCCGGGGGGCTAGATGACGCAGCTCATCAAGGTCTTGCTGATCGAGGACAAGCCGGGCGATGCTCGGCTGCTCGCCGACATGCTCGACGACGCACGCGCCACGGGTCTGGCCTTCGAGTTGACCTGGGTCGACGATCTTCCGAGCGGCATCGAACGCCTGGGCGTCGACGGAGCCGATGTCGTCCTGCTCGACCTCGGCTTGCCCGGCAGTTCCGGACTCGAGACCTTGCGTCTGCTTTTCGCGCACGGGCGCAGGGTGCCCACGCTGGTGGTGCTGAGCGGCCTGACCGACGAGGAGGTCGCGGTGCAGGCCCTGCAGCTGGGCGCACAGGACTATCTCGTCAAGGGTCAGGTCGACAGCCCGACCTTGATGCGCGCGATTCGCTATGCGATCGGGCGCAGCCAGGCCGAAGAGGCGCTGCGCCTGGCCCATGACGAACTCGAGCATCGGGTCGCCGCACGCACGACGGATCTGGCACGTGCCGTCGATGCGCTGAGGGCCGAGAACGCCGAAAGAAAGCGCATCGAGGAAGCCCTCAGGCAGCACCGTGACCATCTCGAGGAACTGGTCAAGGGGCGCACCGCCGAGCTGGCCGCCGCCAAGGACAGGGCGGAGGTCGCCAATCGCGCCAAGAGTGCATTCCTGGCCAACATGAGCCACGACTTGCGCACTCCGCTGAACGGCATTCTCGGCTTCTCGCAGATTCTCGAACTCGACGAGTCCCTGAATTCGCGCCAGATCGCCGGCATCACCACGATCCGTCAAAGCGGCGAGCATCTGCTGACGCTGATCAACGACATCCTCGACCTGGCGAAGATCGAGGCTGGCAAGGCGGAGCTGTTCCCGACCGATGTCGAGCTGCCGGCCTTTCTCGAGGTCATCGCAGACATCATCCGCGTCAAGGCCGGGCAGAAGCCGAACCTGGAATTCGTCTGCCAATTCGCCGACGACCTGCCCGCCTTCATCCGGGCCGACGGCACGCGGCTTCGCCAGGTCCTGCTCAACCTGCTGGACAACGCGGTCAAGTTCACCGATCACGGCCGGGTGAGCCTGCATGTGGGATTCATGCGGCCGACGCATTTGCGCGTGGAGGTCAGGGACACCGGTGTCGGCATGACCCCCGAGCAAGCGGGCCGGATATTCAATCCCTTCGAGCAAGTCGGCGACACGCGGCGCCGCAGCGCCGGCACCGGACTCGGCCTCGCCACGAGCCGCGAGTTCGTGCGCCTGATGGGCAGCGACATCCAGGCCCGCAGCAGCCCGGGCGAAGGCAGTTCCTTCATTGTCGAACTCGACGTCCCGGAAGTGCGTCGTGCCGCCGCCGCGCGCACGTCCGCGCCCGAACTGGCCAGGGCGGGCTACCGCGGGCCGAAGAGGAAGGTGCTGGTCGTCGACGACGTGAGCGGCAACCGGGCGGTGCTGATGGACGTGCTCGGGCGCTTCGGCTTCCTGGTGTTCGAAGCGTCCAGCGGCCGTGAAGGCCTGGCCCAGGCGCAGGCCGTCGTGCCTGATCTGATCCTGATGGACATCGTCATGCCCGACTGGGGCGGGCAGGAGGTCATTGCGCGCATTCGTCAGGTTCCGGCGCTGCGGAGCGTGCGCATCATGGCCGTCTCGGCCAGCGCCACGGCCGAGATGCGGGAGCAATGCATCACCGCCGGCGCCGATGCGTTCATCAGCAAGCCGGTCGACCTGACGTCGCTGCTGCAAGAGATATCGGTGTTGCTGAACCTGAGTTGGGCCGATGACGCCGATCAGGCCGCCTCCACGGGCGGCAATGGCCCGATGCTGCGCTGCGTTCTCGGCGCGGCCTCGGATCTTCAGTGACTATTCGGACGCCGCCTCCGCGGCCGGCGCCGGCGCGCGCCGCCGCCAGCCGCCCCCGGCGCTGATGCAGCTCCAGCCCCACGGCAGCCATTTCAGCAACGACGCCGCAAGCCAGAGCGCCCAGGCGAGCACCGCGGCACGATAGGCCCAGGTCGGGATCGACAGCACCCAGGCCGTGGCGGTCGCGTTGTCGATGCGGTCCGAATACCAGCGCAGTTCCGCCGCATTGGAGCCGTTGCCGGCGATCATCAGATCCGGCAGGCCGAGCAGGCTTTGACTGAGCGCGTTGAACAGGCACACCGCCGCGACCACCACCCAGAGAACGAGGCCGACCTGGATCAGGTTGAACAGACGCGGCCGCATCGACGCGGACTGGCGCCGTCGGGCCGCCAGCGCGAAGAACAGGCCGAACACGACCGCCACCATCGCGACCGAATGCTGCGCGAAGCCGAGTCCGAGGAAGAACCACGACCAGCCGCCGAGCGGCGTGACGCGCGTGCGCCCGAGCACCCAGGCGCCGAGTGCGAGCACCGCCAGGAAGCCCCAGAACAGCACCGCCGGCCCCATCGCAGGGCCGCCCAGGGCCAGCACGACGCGGTCTTGCGGCACCCGCAGCACCAGCCTGTCGTTGGCACCCAGCGCCGCCAGCTTCAGCGAAGGGGTCGTGAAGCGCGCATCCATGCCGCGCGCTTCGCGCCAGGCGATCACCAGCCGGTGCGCACCCGGCACGATCGGCACGCTGAGCTTGCCCTTGTCCGCCTGCAGCCGCTGCTCCTGCCCGTCGATCCGTACCGACTGCAGCTGCGCTTCGGCCGGCAGATCGAACACATGGTCGGTGCCCTGGCTGCTGCGCAGCTTCAGTGCCGCGCTGACGTCGGTGGCGCGCTGGCCCGGCTCGACGGTGATCTCGGATTCGTCGATCGTCAGGGTCTGCCCCGGCACCCCGGCCGGTCGCGACACCTCGACGCTGACTTCATCCCCCGGCCACGGCTGCCAGCTCGGCTTCCAGAGGCCGGCGCTCTGCAGCTGAGTCGCCGCGATGCCGCCGAGGCGCACATGCCATTGCGGACCGGCGTCGAGCGACCAGACCTCGAGTTGGCGCGAGTCCGCCGGGCTCTTCAGGCGAAAGGCCGGCATCTCCTTCAGGCTGCTCTCGAAGCTGATCGGCTGATCGCCGCTGAGGTTGATCAGCGCCTGGCCCTGCTCGACGCGCACCGCCGCGTCGGTCACCGATTCGCCGTCGAGCAGCGGCACCTTCACGAGCACCGGCGCACCGCCCGCCACGCTGCGCGCGACCGTGGTCTGCACCGTCCAGTGAATTCCGAGCCGCAACGCACGTTCGATGCGCACGAAGACCGGCAGCGCGTTCTGCGCCGAGCCTCCCGTCCGCGTCGCCTGTTGCTGCGCGACCTTGCGCACCAGGCTCAGCGCGCCCCCCGCCTGGCCGCGGGCGTCCAGGCCTTGCAGGGTCCAGTCGGCGGAGTTCAGCTCGATGCGCCGCGGCGCGAGCGGCATCAGCAGCTGCACGCTGTCGGCGGCGCCGATGTCGGCCGCAAGCAGTACCTGCCAGACGCCGGGCGACACCGCCATCCACAAGGCACCGGATTCGTCGCGGCGCACGACGGCGGGCTTGCCTTCCAGCAGCACGGCATCGGGGCGGCGCGGGCCGGACAGGTCGGGCAGCGGAATCAAGGTGGTGGCCTGCGCATGCACCTCCAGCCGCAGCGTCAGCCGGCTGCCCTCGGCGCTGATCTGCAGGCGAGGCAGGCCGGCGCAGGCCGGGCTGCAGTCCTCCGGGCGGGTCAGCCTGCGGCGAAGTTCGTCCAGCAGGGCCGCGTCCACCGTCGGCGGCATGAGCGTGGCGGTGGACTGCGAAGAGGGCAGGCCTTCGGCCGGCGCCGGCCCAGGAGGCGGCGTGGTCGCGCGTGCATCGTCGGGCGCGGCCAGCGCCGCGCCGATGGCCAGCAGCAGCATCGCTGCGCCACGGCCGAATCGCGGCAGGCGCGGTCGAAACCCCAGCAGCACGGCCAGCGACAGCAGCGCCAGTGCCAGGCCCGAGAGCCGCAGCAGCGCGGTGCCGGCGGGCGGCAGCATCACGAGCCCGATGCTCTGGTCGCGCAGCACCGGTCCTTTCCAGCCGAGCACGTGGCTCTGCCAGTTCCACAGCGGCAGGCCGGGCCCGGTCTGGACCTTCGCGTCCGGATCGACCAGATCGAGCCGCTGCACGGACGCGGACGGCTCGGGCAGCGCCTTGGCAACCCGGGCCCGCTTCGACAGCAGATCGGACGATGGCGCGGGTGCTGCCGCGAGCGGCGCGGCGGCAGCCTGTTCGGCCTCGTCTCTCGCATCGGCGGGCGCCTCACCGGCCGTGAACGACGGCAAGCGGCGCGCCGAAAAGACGCTCCATGGCTCGGCGCCAAGATTCGGGTGCCACGCGAGCCGCACCTGCTCGACGCCAAAGGCCGCGAGCTGCAGCATGAGGAAGACGACGCACAGCCCACGCGCCGCCGAGATCACGCGATGCAGCGCCGCGGCCGGCGGCACGGCGCGTGTCAGGGCCAGCAAGGCCAGCAGCGCGAGCCAGATCAGCCGCGGGGCGCCGTCGAGCTGCCAGCACAACAGCAGCGCGCTGCCGAGCAGCGCGCCGACGCGCCAGCCCAGCAGCTTGCCGGCGGCCAGCGCACTCAGCAGCACGAAGAAGAAGTCCCACAGCGTCCAGTTCGCGACCCAGGACGAGCTGACGCTGTCGGCGCCGCGCACATGCAGCAGGGTCCAGCCCGGCGGAAGTTCGAGCGTGGCCGACAGGCGGTCGAAGTCCGCCAGCCAGCCCGAGGCCGGCAAGGTCCAGGCGGCCTTGTCGATGCGGCTGACGGCGTCGATGCGCGCCGTGCCCTGGCGCACCTCGACCCCGGTAGGGCTGGTGGGTGTCAGCCGCGTGACCGGTTGCGGCAGCCCGGCCAGCGATACCTGGCCCAGCTCGCCGGGCGCTGACAATTCCATGCGCCAGGAGCTGTTGACGACGCCGCCGATGCGGTCGCGCACGGTGAAGCCGCCGCCGCGGAAGTCGAGCCAGAGCGTTCGCTCCAGCGACAGCTTGTCGGGTGGCGGCGGCGCCGCGCCGCGGCGGATTTCGTTGAAGCTCAGGGTTTCGCCGCGGCGCATGCGATACGCGGGGTAGCCGCGCCACGCCTCCGGCACGTCGGCCTGCTGCGGATCGACCGTCGACGGCCCCTGTACGCGCACCAGCCGCACGTCGCCGTGCAGCAGCAGCGACCAGATCTCTTCGTCGGAAGCGGCCTGTTCCGGCAGGCTCAAGGCCTTGACGACCGCGAGGCGGTATCCCTGCACGACGATGGACCAGGTGCCTGCGCGCAGCTGCAGCCTGAGCTTGCCGGATTCGTCCAGTCGCGCCGGCAAGGGGCTGTCCAGCGACTCGGCAATGAAACCCGGCAGCAGTGCGGCATCGAGTTCGATCTCGCGCGGCTTGCCCGAGACGACCAGCGTGTAGCGCGTCGCCACGCGCATCGGCACCGAATCGTCGACCAGCCGGAAGCTGCGGATCTGCAAGGCATCGCTGCCGGCATCCGCTTCGTCCTGGCGGCCGCGCCGGAGCCACAGGCGGCCGGTCCTTTCGAGATCGGCCACGGCGGCCGCGCCATCGATCTCGACCCGCAGCAGGCCCACCGACGGCGGCAGCTGCAGGCTTTGCGGCATCTCCGGCCACGGCAGGCTGCCGGTCACGACGTGGCTGCCGGGGGCGAGGTAGACCAGCGGTCGGTCGTCCCGGCTCGTCACCGGCTGCGGCTTGCCGTCGGCCGCGACCTGTTGCGGCCAATGTTCCGCTTCGCCGGGCAGTTCGACCGCGGCGGCCGCGCCATAGACGGTGACCTCGAAGCGAAAGCTCGCGCCGCCGCCGCTCGCCTTCAGCTCGAGGCGCGACGGCCAGACGCAGACCGCCGCGCTCTCCTGCGCTTCGCGGCGAGGGCAGGACAGCATCTCGTGCCCCTGCATGACCCAGGGCACCCAGCTTTTCAGCGGGGTGGGCACGTCCGCGGGGGAGAATGCTGCCGCCTGCGCTGCGCACATCGGCAGGAACACGCCGATGACCAAAGCGAGGCAGCGGCGTCCGGCCGCGGTGGCGAGCTTGTTGAACCAGGGGCGATTTGTCATGGCGGCGGCGGCGACACAGGGTTGCGGTAGCTCCTGATACGGCGCGGGAGGATGAAAGGGGTGATTACAGCGCCAGTTCCTCCTTCCAGGCCCCCAGCTCCGATGTCACCGCCGGCCAGCGCGCCTCTTCGTGGGCCACCGCCGCCCGCTCGAGGAAGCTCGTGACGCACTCCGCCGGCACCGGCCGGCTGTAGAGGTAGCCCTGCGCGTGGTCGCAGTCGAGTGCGCGCAGCAGGTCGCGCTGCGCCTCGGTCTCGACACCCTCGGCGACCACGCTGAGCCCCAGCCCGCGGGCCATCGAGATCACCGCCATCGCGATCGCCGCGTCGTCGCTGTCGTGCGGCAGCTCCTTGATGAAGGCGCGGTCGATCTTCAGCTTGTCGATCGGCAGGCGCTTCAGGTAGGCGAGCGACGAGAGTCCGGTGCCGAAGTCGTCGATCGCGATGCGGATGCCGCGTTCGCGCAGCGCGGCGAGCTGCGCGACGTTGGCCTCGACGTCCTCGACCATCGAGTGCTCGGTGATCTCGAGCTGGATGCTGCGCGGATCCACCCCCGAGACCGCCAGCGCCTGCTCCACCTGCGCCATCAGGCCGCGCTTGATCTGGCGGCCGGAGACGTTGATCGCGACGAACAGCCCCGTGTGGCCGAGCCGGCGCCAGGCCTGCATCTGCCGGCATGCGGCGTTCAGCACCCACTGGCCGATCTCGACGATCTGGCCGCTGTCTTCGGCCACCGGGATGAACTCGGCGGGAGAGACCATGCCGAGCGACGGATGCATCCAGCGCAGCAGCGCCTCGACGCCGACGGTGCGTTCGCTCGCGAGATCGACGATCGGCTGGTAGTGCAGCCGCAGCTCGCCGCGTTCGACCGCACGCCGCAGCTCCGCATCGATGCGCAAGCGGCGCTGCGTCGTGTGGTCCATCTGCGGCTCGAAGATCGCGAAGGTGTTCTTGCCCTGGCTCTTCGCGACGTACATCGCGGTATCGGCCGCGCGCACCAGGCCAGTGGCGTCGGATGCGTCGCGCGGGAACTGAGCGATGCCGACACTGCCGCGCACGCTCAGCTCGTGCGGACCGACGACCAGCGGCACGTCGAGCCCCGCCATCACGAGCTGGCCGACACGCAGCAGCCGCGGCAGCTCGCTCGCGCCTTCGGCCAGGATCAGGAACTCGTCGCCGCCGTAGCGGAAGGCGGTGATGCCGTGGCCGAGCGCTTCGCGCAGCCGCGCCGCGAGCGCGCGCAGCAGCTCGTCGCCGGCCGCATGGCCCAGCGTGTCGTTGACGTTCTTGAAGTTGTCCAGGTCCAGCAGCATCAGCGCGAAGCCCGCTCCGCCGTGTTCGACCTCGCCGATCATCTGCTGGATGCGCGCATTGGCGGCGTGGCGGTTCGGCAGGTCGGTGACCGGGTCGAAGTAGGCGAGCCGGTCGAGGCGGTTCTCCGCGGCATCCATCTCGGTGCGGATGCGCAGCAGCAGGCCGTAGACCAGCAGCAGGGCGGCCAGCGCGGCGAGCAGGGTCACGCCGACGCAGGTCGCCATGCGCTGGTACAGCGCCGCCAGGCTGGCCACCAGCACGATGCGGCCGACGTCGTGGCCGTCCTGCCGGATCGGCTCGACGATGACCAGCGAATCGGCTGACCAGGCGGTCTCCGATCGGCGCGTCTCCGCCAGTGGCGCGAGCGGGCGCGGTGCGCCGCCCGGGGCCGGCGGCGCATAACTCGCGACCACCGCGCCGGAGGCATTGAAGAGCGTGGCGCCGATGATGCGGGGCGAGGCCTGGAAGCCCGCGAGCATCTCGCGCGCCGCCTTCGTGTCGCCGAAGATCACCGCTGCAGAGCTGTTGTCCCCGGCGACCCGCGCCTGCACGCGGACGTTGTCGAACAGGTCGGCGCGCAATCCGAAGTAGGCGCAGGTATCGAGGATCAGTCCGGCCACCAGCAAAGCCGTGCCGGCGGCCTTCAGCGCCGCGCGCATCAGGCGCACGCCGAGGCGTTGGCCGATCAGCGCCGACATCATCGTGTTCACGAGCGCCCCCGGCACCCGGCCCGCGGCCGACAGCTTGACACGGCGTGTCTCATTCGATCACCCCGCGCGCGAGGCGCATCAGCTTCGAGCTGACCTGCAGACGGGCGCGCCGCGCCGAGGCCAGGTTCAGGTCGAACAGCACCTTCTTGTCGACGCGCCGTACGCTGAACACCAGGCCCTCGCTCGCGATGTCGGCACCGTCGGCGATCAGCAGCACGCTCGCGGTTTTCAGGCGGCGCGTGATCGCGCTGAGGGCCGCGGGCCCGCCGTCGTCCAGCAGGATCGCATTGCACGCGCCTGCCGGCTCCGCGGGCGGCGTCGTGCGCAGCTCGAGCCGCAGCCCGCGCACCGGCTGTTCGGCCAGCACCTTCAGCGCCTCGGCGTAGCGGCTGTCGGGCTGCAGGCACAGCGCCAGCGTGCCGTTCATCGCCGGCAGCGCGTCGGCCGGCCAATCGACGAACATCAGCAGCTTGTAGATGATCGCGGCCTTCAACTCGTCCTCCTCCGCGGCGTGCGCGCCCAGCGGTGCTGCGAGCGCGAGCCAGAGCGGCGCGAGCCGCCAGACGCAGGCAAGCAGCCAATGTCGGCATGGGCTCGTCACGGTGCTCAGAACCAGTGCTCGAACTGGAGCCGCAGGCTGCGGCCGTCCTGCGGGACTGTCGGGATGAAGACCGGATCGCTGCCGGGGTCGGTGGCATGCCGGTCGAACACGTTGTACATGCTCAGCGAGGCATCCCAGCCGCGCCACGGCGCCGCGGTCGACAACGTCAGGCTCGTCGTGCCATAACCGGCGGCCTCGCCGCGGCGGCCTACCAGCGCGCTGTGCAGGCCGAGATTCCATGCCGCGCCGAGCGGCCAGGTCACCATCAGGTTGGCGAGCCGGCGCGGTGCGGCGCTGACCACGTCGCCGCCCGCTGCATCGCCGACATGCTGGCCGCTGGCATTGGCACGAATCCGCGCGCCATTGGGGAGCAGCCATTCGCCTTCGATCTCGATGCCGGTCGTGCGCAGCGAGCCCTGGTTCCTGAACACCAGCGCGCCGTCGGCGGGGTCGGTGGTCTGCACGATCAGGTCGCGCGCCTGGTTCGAATAGACCGAGACGAGCCAGCGGGCGGACGGCGCCGGCCGGTATTCGAGCGCGATCTCGTGGCCGCGCACGCTCTCGTTGCGCAGCGCCGGATTGGCCTTGTACGGCGGCTCGCCCGGAATCGCATAGTCGGCCTCGTAGGCATTCGGCGGGCGGAAGGCCGCACCGTAGATGTACTTCAGCACGCTGCGCTCGTCCGGGCGGAAGACTGCCGCCAGGCGCGGGCTGAAGGCGCTGTGCTCGATGCCGTCGCCGGTCGTGCGGTCGTAGCGCGCGCCGGCCGTGAGACTGAAGCGGGTGGACAGCTCCACCTGGTCCTCGGCGAAGAAGGACAGGCTGCGAGCGCTGCGATGGTCGTCCAGATAGACCGCGGGCGGTTCGGTGGCGTCGAAGTTGCTCTGGTCGCGATGCGGCGTCCATTGCAGGTCGGCGCCGAAAGCCAGCTTGTGGCCGGCAAGGCGCGTCGTCACCGCGCTCGATTCGAGGCCCCACCAGCGGGCCTTGGCCGTGTCGACGTTCAAGGTGCCGGGCGCGTAGTCGACCCGATAGTCGCCTTCGAAGTCATACCGGCCGGTATAAAGCCGCTGCCTCAGCTCGGTGGCGTCGTCCAGTCGGGTGTCCAGCGTCACCGAGGCGAGCGTGGTGGTGTCGCGGTAGCGGTTGCCGGAGTCGCCGAATATCGTGCCGATGGCGGCGGGCAAGCCCTTCCAGCGATCGCTGTAGATCAGCAGGCCGCTCAGGCCATTGCCGCCATCGAGTTTCAGCAGCAGCTTGTTCGCGCGCTCCCCATCGGCGCCGGTGCTCACGCCATGGTTCGTCTCGGGCGTGTCGTAGCCGGGGTAGTACAGGTCATGGCCGTCGCTGTGCCCGACCGTGGCCGACAGCAGCAGGCCGCGCCCCTCGCTGCCGGCGAGATTGAGCATCGCGCTGCCCGCGCTGGAGCGTCCGGAGCCGACGACGAGGCCGGCGCGCGCTTCGTCCCGACCCGCGATCTTGCGCGTCACGACGTTGACCACGCCGAAGAGCGCATTCGCGCCGTGGATCGCCGAGCCCTGGCCGGGGATGAATTCGATGCTGTCGACGACGCTCAGGTCGAGCGGGAACTCGCTGCCGAGCATCGCCTGGTCGTAGACGCTGTCGTTGACGCGGATGCCGTCGATCAGCAGCAGCACGCGGGTGTTGTAGTCGCCCGGCGCCGAGAGTCCGCGGACGCCGAGATAGGCGTAGGTCCGGTCGGAGCCGACGCTCAGCCCGCGGATCGATGCCAGCGCCTCCGCGAGCGTGCGAAAGCCGAGCGCACGGATCTCGGCGGCGCTGATGACGGTGGCGGACGAGGCCGATTCGCCGATGCGCTGCGGGAACTTCGATGCCGCGGTGACCTCGACGTCGAGCAGCGAATCGAGCGACATGGCGCCAAGCTCGCTGACCGAGCCGGCTTGCGCCAGCGGGCAGGCGATGGCGATCAGGCCGCAGGCGATGCCTGCACGCACGCCGCGGCGCCTGCGGGTGCGAAGTCGCGGAGCATTGATTTCAGAGACGCACGCCGTGCGCCGCTCGACCAGGAGGGACATGGATACTGCTTCCATTCGGGCCTGGAGCGGCAGCCGCGCACGGCCCAACCCCGCGCGAGCCGCCCGCATGGCGACTCCGGCTGTATCGGCATGCGGCGGCCGTGGTTGAAGCGTTTTCTTCGGCTGCAGCGTCGCCGATGTCACGCCGGCAATGCGTGAAGGCGGTTCAGCGGTTCGCGCCGCCGCCCTTCATCAAGGCCATCGCGGTGCCGACCAGGCTCGCGACCTCGGTCATGTTGCCCGGCACGATCATCGTGTTGTTCTTTTGTGCGAGCTGCGCATAGGCCTCGACCGCCTTCTCCGCGACCTTCAGCTGCACCGCGTCGCCGCCTCCCGGCTGCTGGATCGCGGCGGCGATCTTGCGGATCGCGTCGGCGGTCGCATCCGCCACCGCGGTGATCGCCGCGGCCTCGCCCTGCGCCTTGTTGATCTCGGCCTGCTTGTCGCCCTCGGAACGCGCGATCGCCGCTTCGCGGGCGCCGGTCGCGATGTTGATCTGCTCCTGCCTGCGGCCTTCGGAGGCGGCGATCAGCGCGCGCTTCTCGCGCTCGGCGGTGATCTGCGCCTGCATCGAGCGCAGGATCTCGGCCGGCGGCGTCAGGTCCTTGATCTCGTAGCGCAGCACCTTGACGCCCCAGTTCAGCGCCGCCTCGTCGAGCGCCTCGACCACCGAGGAGTTGATCACCGCACGCTCCTCGAAGGTCTTGTCCAGCTCCATGCGGCCGATCACCGAGCGCAGGGTGGTCTGCGCCAGCTGCGTGATCGCGACGATGTAGTTCGACGAGCCGTAGCTCGCGCGCATCGCATCGGTCACCTGGAAGTAGAGGATGCCGTCGACCGTCAGCTGGGTGTTGTCGCGCGTGATGCAGACCTGGCTCGGCACGTCGAGCGGGATCTCCTTCAGCGAATGGCGATAGGCCAGGCGGTCGACGAAGGGCACGAGGAAGTTGAGCCCCGGCACCAGGGTCGCGTGGTACTTGCCCAGGCGCTCGACCACCCAGGCGCTCTGCTGCGGCACGACCTTGATCGTGCGCGCGATGAAGATCACGACGATGACGAGCACGACGAGGGCAGCGATTTCCATGGATGTCCTTGCAAGGAAAGAAGAGAGGAAGGGAGGGCGCTTCAGCGGTCGAGCAGCAGGGTCTGGCCCTCGACCGCGCGCACCACGTATTCGCCCGGGATCGGCATGCCGCTGCCGATGTGGCGCACCTGCCAGCTCGCGCCGCGGTACTGCACGCGCGCGCTGCCGTCGAGGTTCCAGTGCGTCACCTGCACGCGGCTGCCGATGTCGAGGTTCACGTCGGGGTTGGAAGCGGCGGGAATCGGCGGCGGCGCACCGCGGCGCCGCCAGTGCAGAGCCGCGACCGCGCAGCCGCCGATCACCGCCGCCAGCAGCAGCTGTGCGACCCAGGGCAAGCCGAGGTGCGTGCCGAGCGCCGCGGCGAGCGTGCCGATGGCCAGCATCAGCAGATAGAACGTGCCCGTGGCCAGCTCGATGGCGACCAGCACGCCGGTCAATATCCACCAGCCGGCGGCGGCCTGTCCCCATAGCGTCATTCGGCCTCCTTGGACGTGATGCCGGGCAGTGTACGTTCGGCCGTTCTTGTCCTGCCCCTGCCGTGGCCGACGACGCTATCAGCATCGTCTGACAGACCGGGATATCCGCCGGTCCTATGCTGCCGGCCGCTGCCGATGGTGCGAGGGGCGCGCTTGCCGCCCGCAGGCGTCGGCCGCTTCTTCCAGCCACAGGACCGTGCCATGCGCCGCTTCCACATCGATTGCAATCTCGACTACCAGGTCGACGGACCCACCCATTTCCTCTTTCATATCGAAGCCGCGCGCTGTCCCGGCCAGGAGATCATCCGCGAGCAGCTGCAGGTCGAACCCGAAGTCAAGCTGCGCCACTTCGCCGACGAGGTCTCGGGCAATCGTTTCTTCCGCTTCGATGCGCGGGCCGGCAAGGTTTCGGTGCGCTACCGGGCGGCGGTCGGCCTCGAGCCGGTCTCGCGCGACGGCGATCTGGGCCAGGTCGGCATCAGCGATCTGCCGGGCGAACTGCTGCATCTGCTGACGCCGACCCGCTACTGCGAATCGAACCTGCTGGAAAGCGCCGCGGCCAAGCTGTTCAGCGGCGTCGAGCCGGGCATCAAGCGGGTCGAGGCGATCCGCGACTGGGTCGGCGAGAACATCGAATACCGCATCGGCTCGTCGGACCTGACGACGACGGCGCGCGACGTCTTCGTGCAGCGCGCCGGCGTCTGCCGTGACTTCGCCCATCTCGGCATCGCCTTCTGCCGCGCCTTGAATATCCCGGCGCGCCTCGTGGTCGGCTATGTCAAGTTCGAGGAACCGCCGCCGGATTTCCATGCGCTGTTCGAAGCCTACGTCGGCGGGCGCTGGCTGCTGTTCGATGCCACCGGGCTGGCGCCGGTGGACCGGCTGGTGCGCGTCGGCACCGGCCGCGATGCGAAGGACGTGGCCTTCGCGACGATGTTCGGCCCGGCCCGCATGCTCGCGATGTCGCCGGAGATCGAGGAGATCAAGTGAAGCGCTCCTACGAGTGCGCCTGCGGCCAGCCGCTTTTCTTCCGCAACAGCCAGTGCATCCGCTGCCAACGTGCGCTCGGCTACAGCACCGAGACGAACGCGGTCGAGGCGCTCGAGCCGGCCGAGATCGCCGACACCTATCGCTTCGCCGGCGACGAGAGCGGCGCCGCGAAGCTGTGGTGGCGCTGCGCGAATCTCGACACGCCGGCGGCCTGCAACTGGCTGCTGCCGGCGCTGGCCGACGAAGACCCGGCGCGCCCGCGGCTGTGCCTGGCCTGCGGCCTGAACCGCACCGTGCCCGACTGGTCCGTCGAGGAGAACGCGAAGAACTGGCGCTCCATCGAGCGGGCCAAGCGGCGCGTGATCTCGGCGGTGCTCGGCCTGGGCCTGCCGGTGCGCTCGCGTTTCTCCGACGATCCGCAACGCGGCCTGGCGTTCGATTTCCTGGCGCCTCAACCCGGCGGCCCGGCGGTGATGACCGGCCACCACGACGGCTTGATCACGCTGAATCTCGAGGAGGCCGACGACGTCAACCGCGAGGCGGTGCGCGCCCGCATGCACGAGCCCTACCGCACGGTGCTCGGCCATCTGCGCCACGAGATCGGCCACTACTACTGGGACGCTCTGATCGCCGGCGGCCCCTGGCTCGACGAGTTCCGCCAGCTGTTCGGCGACGAAACCGTCGACTACGCGAGCGCATTGCAGAAGCACTACGAGCTCGGCGCCGACCCGGCCTGGCCGGAGCGCTGCATCAGCAGCTATGCCAGCTGCCACCCGTGGGAAGACTGGGCCGAGACCTTCGCGCACTACCTGCTCATGATCGACACCCTCGACACCGCGCGCGAATTCGGCTTCACCGGCGATCTCTCCCCGGATTTGAGCCTACCTGGCACGACGGATTTCGAGCTCTTGCTCGAAGAATGGAGTGACCTCACCGTGGCGCTGAACGCGCTGTCGCGCAGCATGGGCATGCCCGATCCCTACCCGTTCGCC
>Ga0105240_10001494_pt1 | contig 39835 bp, 32 predicted proteins | sample KBSC54metaG_FD_80426 | JGI IMG/M metagenome (GOLD analysis project Ga0105240, IMG submission 80426) | Corn rhizosphere microbial communities from Kellogg Biological Station, Michigan, USA - KBS C5-4 metaG | ecosystem: Host-associated > Plants > Roots > Rhizosphere > Soil | place: Michigan, USA... | reverse complement strand
TGGGTGTCGCTGACGCGGCGCTTGTCGATGAACGCGAGCGGGATGCCGAGCCACTCCGAGAAGCGGCCGGCGCGCTTGGCGCCGCCGGCATCCGTCGCGACGGCGACCATGCGCGACAAGTCGTAGTGGCTGGCGAAGTGCTGTGCGATCAGCGGGATCGCCGACAGATGATCGACCGGCATGCTGAAGAAGCCGTGCACCTGGTCGGCATGCAGGTCCATCGTCAGCACGCGCTGCGCACCGGCGGTCTTCAGCATGTCGGCAACGAGCCTGGCGGTGATCGAGATGCGCGGCGCGTCCTTCTTGTCCGAGCGGGCATAGGAGTAGTACGGGATCACCGCGGTGACGCGGCGCGCCGAGGCGCTGCGCAAGGCGTCCAGCGTGATCAGCAGCTCCATCAGGTGATCGCTGACCGGCTCGGTGAACGACTGCACGACGAAGACGTCGCGCTCGCGCACGTTCTCGCGGATCTGCACGTGCAGGTTGTCGTTCGAGAAGCGTGAGATCGTCAGCGGGCTCAGCGGCTGGCCGAGCGCGGTGCAGATCTCTTGCGCGAGGGCCGGGTTGCTGTTGCAGGCGAAGATGCGGAGTTCGTCGTTCATGGCGCGCCGGGTCAGTGCTTGCGGTCGGCAGCGTCGCCGTCGATCTGGGCCTGCAGCAGCGCCCAGCCTTCGGCGCCCAGCGCCTCCAGCGTGCGCATGTTCTCTTCGTAGATCGCCTCGGCCTCGGGGAAGGCCGCGACCGCGCGCTCGACGCTCTCCTCGCGCAGCAGGTGCAGGCTCGGGTAGGGCGAGCGGTTGCTGGCGTTGCCGATGTCGTCCGGCTCGGTGCCGGCGAACTGGTACTGCGGGTGGAAGCTCGCGATCTGCAGCAGGCCGCCGTAGCCCATCTGCTCGAGCACGGCCTCGGCCAGATCGAGGAAATCGTTGTAGTCGAGGAAGTCGAGCAGCGCCTGCGGGTGGATCAGCAAGGTGGTCTCGATCTCTTCGGGATCGGCCTCGGCCAGCCGCTTCATCTCGTCGCAGAGGGTTTCGAGCAGCGCCTCTGGCCCGGTGGCATCGCTCGCGACGTAGCGGATGCGGTCCTTGGCATCGACTGCCTTCGCGAAGGGGCAGAGGTTGAGGCCGATCACGGCGCGCCGCACCCAGGCACGCGTGCGCGCGATGGCTTGTTCGGGGGTCGGGATGGGGGCAGGCATCGGGGCTATTGTGGTCCCGATGGCGAGTCCTGCGCTGTCGGCGCAAGCCGACAACCCCAGGCGCCGCGCGCCGCTTGGCAGCCTGGTCGACGAGGCACAGAATCCTCGTTTGAAAGGAGCTTCACCATGCACAAGCCTTCCCGCGAAGAGCACGAATCGCCGTTCATCGTGGAGCCCGGCGAACTCCCGGTCGAGCCCGACGAAGGCGAGATCGCCCCGATCGGCATCCCGGCCGATCCGGAGTTCGAGCGCGTCGTCAACGTGCCGGATTGATCCCTTGCACACGGCCGCCGCCCCTGCCTGAGGCGCCGCGAATGCCCGGGCTCGCGACTGCGCGAAGCTTGGTCGCCCGGGTGTTGCTTGTTACGGTAGCGGCATGAACGAAGCCTCCCTGCTCGGCTGGTCCGACAACACGCGCCTCTTCGGCATCTCCTTGACCAACGCCGGCCTCGCGGTCGGCGTCGCGCTGATCGCCTATCTGCTGATGAGCTTCGGGCTGCGCATTGCCCCCGGCCGCGCCGCGAAGATCGCCGCACGCACCACGAATCGCGCGGATGACGTGCTGGTCGAAGTGCTGAGCGGCACCAACCGATGGCTGATCTCGCTGGTCGCGCTGCTGATCGGCGTCGGCATGCTGGACCTGCCCGAGCGCTGGGCGAACCGGGTCGGCCAGCTCTGGTTCATCGCGCTCGCGCTGCAGTTCGCGCTGTGGGCGAACCGGGCGATCAGCATCGGCCTGCGCCGCCACATCGAGCGCAACGCCACGCCCGGCGTGGCCCAGGTCGGCGCCGCGGCCACGCTGCTTTCCTGGGGCCTGCGCACCCTGCTGTGGGCGGTGGTGCTGCTGGCGATGCTCTCGAACCTGGGCGTCAACATCACCGCCTTCATCGCCAGCCTGGGGGTCGGCGGCATCGCGATCGCGCTGGCGGCGCAGAACATCCTCGGCGACTTGTTCGCGTCGCTGTCGATCGCGGTCGACAAGCCGTTCGAGGTCGGCGATGCGGTCAGCGTCGGCTCGACCTCGGGCACGGTAGAGCATGTCGGCGTCAAGACCACGCGCATCCGCAGCCTCGGCGGCGAGCAGGTGGTGATGTCCAACACCGACCTGCTGAAGCAGACCATCAGCAACCACAAGCGCCTGCGCGAGCGGCGCATCGTGTTCGGCTTCGGCGTCAGCTACGACACCACGCCTGAGCAGGCCGAGGCGATTCCGGGCATCGTCAAGTCCATCGTCGGCGAGTGCGACAAGCTGCGCTTCGACCGTGCGCACTTCAAGGCCTTCGGCGACAGCTCGCTCGACTACGAGGTCGTCTACTTCGTGCTGGTGCCCGACTACGGCCTCTACATGGACCAGCAGCAGCGCATCAATTTGGCGCTGCTGCGCGAACTGGCGGCGCGCGGCATCGAGTTCGCGTTCCCGACACGCACCGTCCATGTGATCGCGGCGCCGGCTGCAAGTGCGCCGCGGCTCGCTGCCGCGGGCTGACGAAGGCACGGCGCGCTCATCGACCGCTGGCCCGAATCCTGCAAATCGCAGTGGCAGGAACGTCAGCGGTACCCCAACATGGCTCATGCCTTCTCCGTGCACGCGCAGCTCGCGACGCCGCTGCGCGCCCCGTGTCCCGATCAGTCGAGCTTCGACCCCGCGGCAGCGGCGGAGGGCACGGATCTGCCGCGGCGCTGGCCGGGCCGCGGCCTGATCGAAGCGTTGCGGCTGCAGGCCGGCGAACACGTGCTCGAGGTCGGCTGCGGGCATGGCGAGCTCGGCGCCTGGGTGGCCGAGCGGCTCGGGCCGAAAGGCCGGATGGCCGGCGTCGAGCCCCTGCCGTTGCGCGTGGTGATGGCCTCGCGCCGCCATCCGCGCTTCGAGGTGCACGAGGGGCGTGCCGAAGCACTCACCGCCTTCGCGGCCGCGAGCTTCGATGCGGTCTACCTGAACGGCGTCTTCCCACGCCTGGCGCAGCCTTCGCTCGCCCTCTCCGAGGCCCGGCGCGTGCTCAGGCCGGGCGGGCGCATCGGCCTGAGCTGCGTGGACGCGCAACGGCCGCACGACGCGCACCGGTTGGTGCACCAGGCCTTGCTCGATGAAGGCCTGCTGCGTGAGACGCCCCAGGCGCGGCGCTACGCCCCGATCGGCGGCGCGCGGCTGCAGCGCCTGCTGGAGGACGGCGCGCTGATCCACGTCGAGTGGCAGGCGCGCAGCGTCACCGACTGTGTCGGCGGTGCCGCCGAGCTGCTCGCGCGCGGCCACGACCATGGCTTCGGCATTCAGCTTTCCGAGCTCGATGAGGCGCAGCTGCTGCGCCTGCAACGCCGGCTCGAGGCCCTGCTCGGTGCGCGACCCGCCGCCGCAGGCTGGCGGCTGCAGCGCCATTTCCTCATCGCGACTGCCATCAAGCCGTCATATTCGTGAGCTTTTCCTGCGCCGGCCTGTCGTCGGCTTGATCCTTGCATGCGTTGACCGATGATGCGGCGGCATGTCCGGCCGGTCGCGTCGGCAAGGAGGTAGTGCAGCATGTGCGAAATGCTCGCGATGAGCTGCAACAGCAAGGCCAGCATCCAGTTCTCGTTCACCGGCTTCGCCCGGCGGGGCGGCTGCACCAGCGACCACGTCGACGGCTGGGGCGTGGCCTTTCACGGCGAAGGCGGCTGCCGTGTCTTCATCGATACCGAACGCGCCAGCGAATCGGCTCTCGCGGCATTCGTGCGCGAGCAGAAGTTCCAGGCCAATGTGGTCATCGCGCACATCCGCAAGGCGACGCAGGGCGCCGTCTCGCTGGCCAACTGCCACCCGTTCCAGCGCGAATGGATGGGCCGGCAATGGAGCTTCTGCCACAACGGCGACCTGAAGAACTTCCATCCGCCGGCGCGCGGCCGGCATCGCACCGTCGGCGCCACCGACAGCGAGCGCGCCTTCTGCTGGCTGCTGCAGGAATTGCAACGCACGCTGCGTCCGACACGCGGCAAGCTGCTGGGTTTCAAACACATCGCCCCGGTGCTGCATCGTTTGGCACAGCAGGCCTCGGCCCATGGCAACTTCAATTTCCTGCTGACCGACGGCGAAGCGCTGTATGCGCACTGCACCAGCAAACTGCACGCGGTGGCGCGGGCCCATCCGTTCCCGCAGGCGTCGCTGAAGGATTGCGATCTCAGCATGGACCTGAGCGCGCTGAACGCGCCGGACGACCGCATGGTGATCATCGCGACCGAGCCGCTCACGGGCGAAGCCTGGGTGCCGCTGCGCGCCCATTCGACGCAGGTGTTCGTGAGGGGCGAGGCGGTGTGGGAGAGTGCGCCTGAGCCGCATCAGGCCGAGCCGCGTGTCGCACCGCATGCGGCGGTGCATGCAGCGGCGTCGGCCTGAGCCGCTTGCGGGTCGACGCCCGCGGCCGTGCCGTCATTGCGCCGCCAGCTTCTCCTGGCGCTGCCAGTCGCCGCCCAGCGCCTTCACCAGGAACACCGCGGTGAGCAGCCGCTGGCCCTGCAACTGCGCCAGCTGGCGCTGCGTGGCGAGCACCGACTGCTGCGCCGCGATGACGTCGAAGTAAGTCGTTGCGCCGCCTTCGTAGCGCGCGGTCGCCATCTCCAGCACGCGCTGCGCGCTCGCGGTGGCGGTCTGCGCCTGCGTGTTGGCGCGCTCCAGCGCCGCCAGGCCGGTGATGCCGTCCTCCACCTCCTGCATCGCCGTCAGCACCACGCGCCGGTAGTTCGCGGCGGTCAGGTCATAGCCGGCACGCGCGAAATCGACGCCGGCATTGCGCCGGCCCCCGTCGAACAGCACCTGCGTCGCGGTCACGCCGAGCGACCACACCAGGCTCGGCACCTCGAACAGGTTCGACAGCGAGGTGCTCTCGTAGCCGAGGTTGGTCGGCCCAAGCACGATGCTCGGATAGAACGCAGCCTGGGCGACGCCGATCTGCGCGTTCGCGGCGGCCATCGCCCGCTCGGCGGAGGCGACATCGGGCCGGCGCTCCAGCACGTCCGACGGCACGCCGACCGGCACCGCCGGCGGCGTCAGGTCGTGCAACTCGACCGCCAGCTCGAAGCTCGGCGCGGCCGTGCCGGTGAGTGCGGCGATCGCATGTTCGAACTGCGTGCGCTGCTTCTGCAGCACGTCGACCTGGGCCAGCGTGTTGTCCAGCAGCGCCTGCTGCTGCGCCACGTCGAGGCCGGAGGCGGCGCCCAGGTCGCGGCGCGAGGTCACCAGTTCGAGTGCGCGGCGCTGCAGCGCGATCGACCGCTGCACCACGTCGAGTTCGATGTCCAGCTCGCGCAGGTTGACGTAGTCCGACGCCAGCTCGGCGGTCACCAGCAGGCGCGTGTTTTCCAGGTCGGCGGCGGATTGCTGCGCCGAAGCCTGCGCGCCCGCGATCGCGCTGTGCAGGCGGCCCGACAGGTCGACCTCGTAGTTGACGCTGAGCGCCGGCAGCAGGTCGTTCTGCACGGTCGAGAAATTCGGCGTGTTGTAGTTGCTGAGCGGGCGATTGGCCGAGATCTTCTGCCGCGCCGCGCGCCCGCCCAGGCTGACTTGCGGTGCGAGCCCGGCGCTGGACGAACTGACCACCGCACGCGCCTGCGCCAGCCGCGCCTGGGCAGCGGCAAGCGTCGGGCTCGCGGCCAGCGCCTGCTGCTGCAGCTTGTCGAGCTGCGGGTCGCCGAAGCGCTGCCACCACGGGCCTTTCGCCGCGTTGTCGTCGGGCGCGCCGACGCGGAAAGGCGCCTCGATCTTCCACGATACCGGCAGATCGAGCGCCGGCGGGTGGTAGGGCGGCGGCGTGGCGCAGCCGCCGAGCAGCAGCGCGCACGCGGCCCAGATTCCGCGCTGCGTCATGGGTGCGCCTTCACTGCGTTTCCTTGCCGGCCGACGCGACCTGCGCCGGCGCCAGCGCGACCTGGTCCCCATCGGCGAGCGAATCCGAGGGGTTCAGCACCAGCCGGTCGGTCGGGCCGACGCCGTTCAGCACCTCCACCGTCTCGCCGAAATTGCGCCCGAGGGCGACCGCCTTCAGCGCGACCTTGCCCTGCGCGTCGACCACGCCGACGCGCGTGCCCTCGCCGCGGAAGAGCAAGGCGTTCGACGGGATCACCAGCGACTGGTTGGCCTGCAGCGGCAGCGAGACCTGCACGTAGGCGCCGGGCAGCAGCGTGCCGTTGCGGTTGTCGAGCGAGATCTCGACCTGCATCGTGCGCGTCGCGGTGTCGATCGACGCGGCGGTGCGCGCGATCTTGCCGTCGAAGCTCTGGCCGCGCAGCTCGTTCTGGCTCACCGCCACCGGTTGGCCGACCTTGATCAGCTGCGCATACGACTGCGGCACGTTGACGTAGACCCGCAGCGGATCGGTCTGCGACAGCACGAACATCGCCCGCCCGCCGGCGCCGCCGGCCGCGTCGATCAGGTCGCCGACGTCGACGTTGCGCCGCGTGATCACGCCATCGAACGGCGCGACGACGCGCTTGAAGCTTTCGAGCTGGCGCAGCCGCTGCACGTTGGCGTCGGCGGCGGCCAGGTTGGCGCGCGCCTGCAGCTCGCCGCTGCGGCGCTCGTCCAGTTCCTGCTGCGAGACCACGTCCTTCTTGCGCAGCGCCTCCCAGCGCTCGGCGGTGCTCTTGGCCAGCTCCAGGCCCGACGACGACTGCTGGCGCGCGGCGACGGCCTGCGACAGCTGCTGGTCGAGCTCGGGCGTCTCGATCTCCGCCAGCAGCTCGCCCTTCTTGACGGTGCTGCCGATGTCCTTGGTCCAGCGCTTCACGTAGCCGCTGGCGCGCGCGTTGATCGGCGATTGCACGAAGCCCTGCAAGGTGCCTGGCAGCACCAGCGTCTGGCCAGCCTTGCCGGACTGCGGCAGCGCGGTCTTCACGTACTGCTTGGCGCGGTCGGCGGTGCCGGCCTCCAGCGCCTTGGCATTGGCGAGGCGCACGAACACCGTCCGTGCCGCGCCGCAGGCGAGCAGCACCAGGATGACGACGGTGATGATCTTCGTGTTGCGCACGATCTGGCGGCGTTTCAGCAGCTCGCCGTGCTCGCCCGCCTCGACCGAATGCAGGCCGAGCGCAGCGTGACGTTGCTCCGTCATGGTTTCAGGACTCCTGGAGCGTGGGGTTGAGAGGACCGTGAGGCTTCCGGCCCTTCGCCGCCTTGCGTTTGGCAAGGCGGCTGTGCACGCCGGCGAACACCACCGGCACGAAATAGAGCGTCGAGACCGTCGCGAACAGCAGGCCGCCGATCACCGCGCGGCCGAGCGGCGCGTTCTGCTCGCCGCCTTCGCCGAGGCCGAGCGACATCGGGATCATGCCGATGATCATCGCCAGCGCGGTCATCAGCACCGGGCGGATGCGCGTCGCGCCCGATTCGAGCGCCGCCGAGAGCGCGGTGATGCCTTCCTCCTGCCGCTGGCGCGCGAACGAGACCAGCAGGATCGAGTTCGCCGTCGCCACGCCCATCGTCATGATCGCGCCGGTCAGCGCCGGCACGCTCAAGGTGGTGCCGGTGATGAACAGCATCCATGCGATGCCGGCCAGCGCCGCCGGCAGCGCCGCGACGATGATCGCCGCGTCGATCCACGACTGGAAGTTGACGACGATCAGCAGGTAGACCAGCACGATCGCGCCGGCCAGGCCGACGCCCAGGCCGATGAACGACGCCTTCATCGTCTGCACCTGGCCGCGCACCACCAGCTGCGCGCCGCGCGGCAGCCGGGGCTGCATCTCGTCCACCAGCTTCTGCACCTGGTTCGCCACCGACGCCAGGTCGGTGCCCTGCACGCTGACGTAGAGGTCGATCGCCGGCTGGATGTTGTAGCGCGAGGCGACGGCGAGCTGGCGGTCGGCCTTCACGTCGACCAGGTTGCCGAGCAGCTGCGGAGGCGCCGCGGCGGCGGCCCCGGTGCCGCTCACCGGCATGTTCAGCAGCGAATCCAGCGAGTCGACCTGGTACTGCGGCGTCTGCACCGTCACGTTGTAGACGATGCCGTTCTGCGGATTGAGCCAGAAGGCAGGCGCCGTCTGCGAGCTGCCGGACAGCGACACCAGCACGTTCTGGCCGACGTTGGTGGCGGTCAGCCCGACCTGCTGCAGGCGCGAGCGATCCATGTTCAGGTTCAGCGCCGGGTTGTCCATGCGCTGGTGCACGTGCGCATCGACGGCGCCGGGGATCTGGCGGATCTTCTTCACCAGCTCGCCGGCCAGCTCCATGTTCTTCGCCAGGTTGGCGCCGGTGAACTGCACGTCGATCGCCGCCGGCAGGCCGAAGTTCAGGATCTGCGTGACGATGTCGGCCGGCTGGAAGAAGAACTCGATGCCGGGGAAGCGCTTCGGCAGCTCGGCGCGCAGCAGCGAGACGAAGCGCTCGGTCGGGTGATGGTCTTCCTTCAGCGACATCAGCACCTCGGCGTCGAGCGTGCCGAAGGTGCCCGCGTTGCTATAGGAAAGGTTGATGCCGCTGTACGGCACGCCGATGTTGTCGAGGATGGTCTCCAGCTGGTCCGCCGGCACCAGTTCGCGGATCGCCTTCTCGACCTCGTCGGCGGCACGTGCGGTTTCCTCGATGCGCGTGCCGGTCGGCATGCGCATGTGCAGGCGGATCTGGCCGGCGTCGACCGTCGGGAAGAAGTCGCGCCCGAGGAACGGGAACAGCGCGCACGACAGCAGGCAAAAGCCGAGGAAGCCGAGCGCGAACTGCTTGCGCTTGGCCAGCACCGCGGAGAGCGACAGCGTGTAGGCGCGCCGCACCCGCTCGAAGCCGCGGTCGAAGGCCTTGTAGACGCGCTGCAGCCCGCTGGGCTTCGCGTGGGGATCGTCATGGCCGGCATTGGCCATCAGCAGCATCACCAGCGTCGGCACCAGGGTGCGCGACAGGATGTACGACGCGGCCATCGCGAACACCACCGCTTCGGCCATCGGCACGAACAGGAAGCGCGCGACGCCGGAGAGGAAGAACATCGGCACGAACACGATGCAGATGCACAGCGTCGAGACGAAGGCCGGCACGCCGATCTCGCCGGCGCCGACGACGATCGCATCCTCCAGCGGCTTGCCCAGATGCAGGTGGCGCTCGATGTTCTCGATCGTCACGATCGCCTGGTCGACCAGGATCCCGACCGAGAGCGCGAGGCCGCCCAGGGTCATCAAGTTCAGCGTCTCGCCCAGCCCGTCGAGGATCAGCACCGCGGTCAGGATCGACAGCGGGATCGTCAGCGCGATGATCAGCGTGCTGCGCCAGTTGCCGAGGAAGAGCAGCACCATCGCCGCGGTCAGCGCGGCAGCGATCAAGGCCTCGATCACCACGCCCTTCACTGCGGCCTTGACGAACACCGACTGATCGAAGAGCGGCGTCACCTTCACGTCCTGCGGCAGCACCTGCGTCGCGCGCGGCAGCAGCGCGCGCAGGTTGGAGACGATGTCCAGCGTCGACGCGCCGCCGTTCTTCAGCACCGAGATCAGCACGCCGCGCACGCCGTCCTGGCGCACCACGTTGGTCTGGGGCGAGAAGCCGTCGCGCACGTAGGCCACGTCCTTCAGGTAGGTGATGGTCCCGCCGCTATTGCGCACCGGCAGGTCGTTCAGCCCGGCGATCGCGGAAGGCGAGCCATTCATCTTGATGTTGAACTCGGTTCCGCCGATCTTCGCGGTGCCTGACGGCAGCACGAGGTTCTGGGCGTTCACCGCGCTCACCACGTCGGCCGGCGACAGGCCGCGCGCCTGCAGCGCCTGCGTGTCCAGATCGACGGAGATGATGCGCTGCTTGCCGCCGTATGGGAACGGCACCGCGCTGCCCGGGATCGTGATCAGCTGCGGGCGCAGCAGGTTCACCGCGGCATCGAACAGCGACTGCTCGGGCAGCGTCGGGCTGGAGAGTGCGAGCTGGATCACCGGAATGCTCGACGCCGAGTACTTGATCACCAGCGGCGGCGTGATGCCCGGGGGCAGCTGGCGCAGCACTGTCTGCTCGATCGCGGCGACCTGCGCGATCGCCGTCTGGATGTTGGCGGTCGGCTGGAAGAAGACCTTGATCACCGCGATGCCGGACAGTGTCGTCGACTCGAGATGCTCGATGTCGCTGACGGTGGTCGTCAGGATGCGCTCGTTGGTGGCGGTGATGCGTTGGCCCATCTCCTCGGCTGACAACCCGGTGTAGTTCCAGACGACGCTGATCACCGGGATGTTGATCTCGGGGAAGATGTCCGTCGCCATGTTCAGCAACGCGAACGGCGTCGCCAGCACGATCAGCATCGCCATCACGATGAACGTGTACGGACGGCGCAACGCCAACTGGACCATGTTCACGGGCGGGGTTCCTTCGCGCAGGGCGGGAGAGCGGGACAGCGGGACAACCCGGATCGTAAAGCGAGCCGGCGTGGCGTACAGGCAGCACGGGTTTCACGAGTGCTCCCAGGCGGTTACGCCGTCTGCAGGCGGCAGCAACAAAATCCGCATGACGAAGCGCGCTTTGCTTCGTTGAGTCGGGCGCCCGTCTTGCCGACCATGGTGCATGGCCGCCACGTTTCCCCGCCGATTTCCGTCCATTTCCTCTGCCGCGCACCGCGTCGAATGGCCGACCTGTCTGCTGATCGCCGTGGTCTACGGTGCATGGTTCGCGGCCGTCATGCAGGCGCAGCGCCTCGGCGGGTTTGTTTCGAACGCGATGCTGATCGTGCTCGGCTGCTGGTTCATGAGCCTGCAGCACGAGCTGCTGCACGGCCACCCGACGCGCCATCGTTCGTTGAATCGCCTGCTCGGCCTGGCGCCGCTCGCCGTCTGGTACCCGTACGACCTCTATCGGGCCGGTCATCTGGCGCATCACCGTGACGAGCTGCTGACCGAGCCCGGCATCGATCCGGAAAGCAACTACATCGCCGCGGCCGACTTCGCGCGCCTGCATCCCGCGTTGCGGCCGTTCTGGATGGCCCAGCGCACGGTGCTCGGCCGCGTGCTGCTCGGCCCGGCGATGGTGATCCTGCCGACCTGGCTCGACATCGTGCGCCGGCCGCTGCGCGGCGACTGGCATCAGACACCGGCCTGGGCGCTGCACCTGTCGCTGCTCGCCGCATTGCTGTGGGCACTCGACCGCTACGCCGGCATCGGCCCGCTGCGCTACATGCTGGCGATCGCCTACCCGGCGCTCGGCCTCGCGATGCTGCGCTCGTTCTTCGAGCACCGGCCGGCTGCGCTGCCGGCACACCGCGTGGTGATCAACGAGGCCGCGCCGTTCTGGCGGCTGCTCTATCTGAACAACAACTATCACTCGGTGCATCACGAGTTGCCGTCGCTGCCCTGGTACCGCATCCGGGCGCGCTACCTGGCCGAGCGCGAGGCGGTGCTGGCGCGCAACGGCGGCTTCCTCGTCGCAGGCTATGGCGCACTGCTGTGGCGCTACGCGCTGACGCCGATCGATTCGCCGGTGCATCCGCCGATGGCATCTTCTGTGGATGTGGCATCGTGATGCGATGAGGCCTGTTTCGCTGCCGATGTATGACGCCGATCGCGGCGCGGTCGCCGCGTTCTGGCGCGGCGTGGCCGCGGCGCTGCGGCGTCGGGAGGTCGACAGCGTCGCGGACCATCCGGCCTGGCCGGACGATCTCGGCGCGCATTGGCTCGATGCGCGCTTGCTGCTGAGCCAGTCCTGCGGCTATCCGCTGGTGACCTCGCTGGCCGGCCGGGTGCAACTGGTGGGCGCCTTTCGCTACACCGCCGACGGTTGCGACGGTGTGCGCTATCGCAGCCAGCTCGTGGTGCGGCGCGACGACCCAGCGCGCTCGATCGAAGATTGCCGCGGCCGGGTCGTCGCTTTCAATTCGAGCGAATCGCAGTCCGGCTACCACGCGCTGCTGTCTGTCGTCGCGCCGCTCGCCGACGGCGGGCGGTTCTTCGCGCGCGCCGTCGCTTCGGGTTCGCATCGGCGCTCGATCGAAGCGGTGCAGCGTGGCGAGGCCGACGTCGCGGCGATCGACTGTGTCAGCTTTGCGGCGATGCGGCGCGAAGGCTGGGTTCATGTGCGGGTGATCGGCCAGACCGAAGCGGCGCCCGGGCTGCCATTGATCACCTCGGCCGAGACATCGGCTGATGACCTCGCCGCGCTGCGCGACGCCTTGCATGAAGCCTGCGCCGACCCGGCCCTGGCCGACGTTCGCTGCGCCCTCTTCATCGACGGCTTCGAGACCTTGCCGTTCGCGGCCTACGACGACATCCTCGCGATGCGCCGGCGCGCGCTGGCGCTCGGCTGCGCGACGCTATGAGCGCGCCGGGCCGCCCCAAGCGCTCATGCTCCCGCTCGACGGGACCGGCCGGAGGCCGCAGGGTGCCCCATTGATCTGCGCGCAAGACAAGGCGCGCCGCAAGGCCTTGGCGCCGCGGCCTCGTGCCGCGAACGAGCCGGCCTCATCATCGCCACCGACCCCATCACACCACTTCGAAGGCCTGCCGTGCCGAATCGCCGATCCTTCTGCCGCGCCCTGGGCGGCTTGCCGCTGTTCTCCCTCGCCGGCGCGCCGGCATTCGCCGCGGCCGAGCCGTCGGATGCCGATGCCGCATTGCGCGCCTCGATCGAATCGACCCGGCGCAGCGCCGCCGAGCGCGCCCGCGATGCCGACCGCCACCCCTACGAGACCTTGCACTTCTTCGGCCTGAAGCCCGACCAGACGGTGATCGAGATCGCGCCCGGCGGCGGCTGGTACACCGCGATCATCGCGCCCATCCTGCGCGACAAAGGCCGGTACATCGCCGCGCTCTACACCGAAGACGAGGCCACGCCGGCCGAGACCGAGGCCGCGCGCGTCAAGCTGCGCGCGCGTTTCGACGACAAGTTCGGCGGCGACCCGGCACGCTACGGCCGCATCGTTGTCGGCAGCTTGTTGACCAGCGGCCTGGTCGATGTCGGCCCGCCGGCCAGCGCCGACAGCGTGCTGACCTTCCGCAACATCCACAACTGGATAGCGGGCGGCCATCTCGACCAGGCGATGCAGGCCTTCTACGACGTGCTGAAGCCGGGCGGCGTGCTCGGCGTCGAGGAGCACCGCGCGCCGCCCAGCACGACGCTGGAGCGCATCATCGCCACCGGCTACGTGCGCGAGGACTTGGTGATCGCGCGCGCCCGCGCCGCCGGTTTCGACCTGGCGGCGAGCAGCGAGATCAACGCCAATCCGCGCGACGACCATGAGCATCCGAACGGCGTCTGGTCGCTGCCGCCGACCTTGCGCGGCGGCGATGTCGACCGCGCCAAGTTCCTGTCGATCGGCGAGTCCGATCGCATGACCTTGAAGTTCGTCAAGCCGGCTCGGTGAGAGCCATCCCTTCCCAGTTCAGTGCATCGGGTTTGGTGCGTTCCTGCCCGTGACCGAGGAGGGCGGCCGTGCCAAGAGTCCTTCACCTAGCAACGCTGCCTCGGCTTCCGCCAGGCCGCGCACATGAAATGCGTTGATGCCAGCCTCTCGGGCTGCCAACACGTTCGCGACGAGATCGTCCAGGAAATAGACATCGCGTCCATCGACGCCAATCACATGCAGCGCGTGCGAATACGCCTCCGGCGCCGGTTTCATGAACCCGGCGAGGTGCGATGCGAAACGATAGTCAAACAGGCCCGTCACCTGCGGCAAGCGTTCCCAATGGACGGCATTCGTGTTGCTGAGGCAGCCGACGCGGTGCTTGCGCCGCAAATCATGGATGAGTTGCTCTGCCCCATCGAAGAATCCTCGAACCCATAGGGCGAAGGACTCCAGGAAGTGGCTCTCGTCGATAGCCAGCTCCCATTCGCGTACAAACGCGCGAGCGAACTCTTCGCGCGAGATCAGCCCTCGCTCGAAGAGTCCGACCGCTTCAGATTCGTGCCAGCGTTGCAACACGACCCCTTCGTCCTTCAGGTGCGGCAGAAGTGCGTGAAGCGCAAGGCGACCGGCGCTTTCTACGAGCACGCCTCCAAGGTCGAACAGAACCACCTTCTGCTGGTCCATGGAAGCAAACCTCCGAGTGCGCCAAACCAACACACTATCAGACGCAAGACCTACAACACTTCGCGACGGTGCTGCGGCAGCAACAGCGCCTTGTCAGGCTTTCCGAGCCGGGTGGCGGAACTCAGCCGCCGAAGTACATCTGGTACTTCGCGCCGTCCGAGAACAGGCAGGCGCCAGTGCCGGTGCCCGGGCCGGTGATCAGGTACTCGCACTGCGCGTTCACGCCCTTCGCACCGTACGCGTTGGCGATGCCGCGGCGGCCGTTGAAGCTGCGCTGCGTGTAGCCCAGCACCTCGTTGCAGATGCGGCCGAACGGCGCGTAGTTCGCATCTACGCGGGTCGATTCGCCTTGCAGGCTGTCGCCGAGGTAGGCCACCGTGAAGCTGCCGTGGCCCGCGTTGTTGTCGATCACCATCGCGGTCAGCAGGCCGCCCTTGTTGGCTTGCACGTTCAACGGGTAGAGGCGCACGCTCAACACGCTCGGTTGCGCCGGCGCGGGCGGTGCCGGCGGGTTGATCACGGTGACGTTGCCGCCGCCGGACTGCGTATCGCGGCCGCCGATCGGATAGCCCTGGCCGGTGTGCGGATCGATCGGAACGACATAGCAGGCGCCGAGGCCGGCGGCGGCCAAGGCGGCCAGGATCGACAGGCGGATGCGCGATGGCAGGATCGAGCGCGGGGTGTTCATGCGGGTCTTTCAGAAGTCGCGGCACATGCCGCGGCCGCAGCTTCGTCGCACGCGCAGCGCGCTTCAAGCGCCGAGTGCCGCGGTATCGATGGCCGATGCCGGGCGGCGCTTGCTGCGGTACCCGCGGCGGGTTTCACGCCGAGTCGAAGAGGTCGAAACGCGCATCGGCGCTCGCCCGCCGCTCGGCTGCATAGGCATCGCAGACCTCGGCCGCCAGCATCACCAGCGCCTCGGCGGCCGGTGAGGGCGAATCGGCGCGCAGGCTGCCGACGATCGGCAAAGGCAGCGGCGGCGGATCGACGCCCAGCACCTGCAGCTCGCCGGCCGCCAGCTCGGCCTCGATCACTGCCAGCGGCAGCGGCGCGACGCCGAAGCCCGACTTCGCGAGGCTGATCATCGCGGCCAGCGACGAGAAGAAGCTGATGCGCTGGATCGCCCTTCCGCCTGCGGCCTGCAGGATGCTGCGGTAGACCGACGAGTAGCGATGGAAGCTGATGAAGGGCATCTCGGCGATGTCGGCGAAGCTCGTCGGCGTGCCCTCGATGCGCGTCAGCGGCGAGACCACCCAGCCCATGCGCAGGGTCATCAGCTTGCGGTTCTCGATCACGCCTTCGGTGATCTCCTCGCTGAGGAAGGCGCAGTCGAGCCGGCCTTTCAGCAGCTCGTCGCGCAGGGCCGGCGTGATGTCCGACGTGAGCTCGATGCTGACCTGCGGATGCAGCGCCGCGAAGCGCGACAGCAGTGCCGGCAGCCAGGTGTGCGCGACCGTTTCCATCACGCCGATGCGCAGGCTGCCGGAGAGCTGGCGCGGCGCGCCGATGGTCTGGCGCATCTGCGACTGCAGCGCCAGCATGTTCTCTGCCAGCGGCAGCAGCGCGCTGCCCTGGGCCGTCAGGGTCATGCTGCGGCTGCTGCGTTCGAACAGGCGCACGCCGAGCTCTTCCTCGAGCGCGGCGATGCGGCTGCTGATCGCCGGCTGGCTGGTGTGCATCTTCTCGGAGGCGGCCTTGAAGCTCTTCAGCTTCGCCGTCGTCACGAAGGCCTCGACGAATCTCAGGTTCATGGGGTCAGTCTCCCGTCGCGATGGACTCGACGATACGAGGTCGAGCGCAAGAAACGCTTATCGATGCGCATAGAAATTTTGCGTTTTGTCCGGGAGCGCCGGCTGCCCATACTGAGGCCCAGCCAGGAGCCGCAGACGATGGACGATCCGACCCCCGCCCGCCCCGCATCGACGGACGATCCCCGAGCCGCCCGCCGCGCGATCCGCGCCGGCCAGCGCCCGGCGCACACCGCGGGCCTGGCGCGCGGCTGCGTGCAGGCCAACCTGGTGATCCTCGAGCGCGCGATGGCGGCGGACTTCCTGCGCTACTGCGTGCTCAATCCCAAGCCCTGTCCGGTGCTGGCCGTCTCCGAGCCGGGCGACCCGCGGCTGCCGGCGCTCGGCGAGGATCTCGACATCCGCACCGACCTGCCGCGCTACCGCGTGTGGCGTCACGGCGAGCTGGTCGACGAGCCGGCCGAGGTCCGCGCGCTGTGGCGCGACGATCTGGTGAGCTTCGCGATCGGCTGCTCGTTCTCGTTCGAGCATGCGCTGCTGGGGGCCGGCGTGCCGCTGCGCCATGTCGCGCAGGGCCGCAACGTCGCGATGTACCGCAGCGGGATCATGACCGCGCCGGCCGGCCCGTTCAGCGGCCCGATGGTGGTCTCGATGCGCCCGCTGCGTGCCGCCGATGCGATCCGCGCGGTGCAGATCAGTGCGCGCTTCCCCGCGGTGCATGGTGCGCCGGTGCACCTCGGCGACCCGTCGCTGATCGGCATCCGCGACCTGAGCCGCCCCGACTATGGCGATGCGGTCGAGGTGATGCCCGACGAGCTGCCTGTCTTCTGGGCCTGCGGCGTGACGCCGCAGGCCGCCCTCGCCGCGGCCCGGCCCGCGCTGTGCATCACCCATGCGCCCGGGTCGATGCTGATCACCGACCTGCGCAACCACCAGATCGAAAGCTGACAGGAGTGCCCATGATGATCGAGACCTTGACCCCGCCTGTCGCCGGCGATCCGGGCGGCCATGCCGGCTCCTGGATCAAACGGCTGAACGGCAACGAGAAGCGCACCCTCGCGGCCTCGTTCGGCGGCTATGGCGTCGACGCCTTCGACTACTACACCCTGCCGCTGGTGACGCCGATCCTGCTGACGCTGTGGAGCGTCAGCAAGACCGAGATCGGCCTGATCGGCACCGCGACCTTGGTCTCGTCGGCGCTCGGCGGCTGGCTCGCGGGCATCCTCGCCGACCGCTACGGCCGGGTGCGCATCCTGCAGCTGACGATCCTCGTGTTCGCGGTCTTCACCTTCGCCTGCGGCCTGTCGCAGACGCCCGGCCAGCTGATGCTCGCGCGCAGCCTGCAGGGGCTGGGTTTCGGCGGCGAGTGGGCGGTGGGCTCGGTGCTGATCGCCGAGATGATCCGCCCTGAATACCGCGGCAAGGCGGTCGGCCTGGTGCAGAGCAGCTGGGCCATCGGCTGGGGCGCGGCGGTGCTGGTCTCGGTCGCGCTGTTCTCGTGGCTGCCGCCGGAGTGGTCCTGGCGCGTGATGTTCATGCTCGGCGTGCTGCCGGCGCTGCTGATCGTCTTCATCCGGCGCTCGATCCGGGATCCGGAGATCTACACGCAGACGCGCCAGGCAGTCGCCGCGGGCCGGCGCAGCGGCAACTTCCTCGATATCTTCAAGCCGCGCATCCTGCCGACGACCCTGCTCGCCAGCCTGCTCTTCACCGGCATGCAGGGCGGCTACTACGCGATCGGCGTGTGGCTGCCGACCTTCCTGAAGACCGAGCGCCATCTCACCGTGCTCGGCACCGGCGGCTACCAGGCGATGTTCATCATCGGCGCCTTCCTCGGCTACCTGAGCGGGGCCTACCTGTCGGACCGGCTCGGCCGGCGCATCGCCTTCATCCTGTTCGCGCTCGGCGCCGGCGCGCTCGTCTTCGCCTACATGATCCTGCCGGTCACCGACTCGGCGATGCTGCTGCTCGGCTTTCCGCTCGGCTTCTTCATGTCGGGCATCTTCAGCGGCGCGGGAGCATTCCTCGCCGAGCTGTTCCCGAACGAGATGCGTGGCTCGGGGCAGGGCTTTTGCTACAACGTCGGGCGCGGGCTCGGCTCGACCTTTCCTGCACTCGTCGGCTACCTGAGCGACCATCTGCAGCTGTCGCTCGCCACATCGATCGGCACCTGCGCCGGTGTTGCGTATGCGGTGGTCGTGATCGCGGCGCTCTGCCTGCCCGAGACACGCGGGCGCGATCTCCACCTGAACTGAGCCACGAGACCAAGCCATGAATCAAGTCATCAAGCCCGATCAACGCTGGCAGTTCTGGATCGACCGCGGCGGCACGTTCACCGACCTGGTCGGGCGTGCACCCGACGGCGCGCTGCACACGCTGAAGCTGTTGAGCGAGAACCCCGAGCAATATCCCGATGCGGCGGTCGAAGGCATCCGCCGCCTGCTCGGCCTGAAGCCCGGCGAGGCGATCACGCCGCAGCGGGTCGACTGCGTGAAGATGGGCACCACAGTCGCCACCAACGCCTTGCTCGAACGCAAGGGTGATCGCACCGTGCTGGTCACGACGACGGGCTTTCGCGATGCGCTGCGCATCGCCTACCAGGCGCGGCCGCGGCTCTTCGACCGGCACATCGTGCTGCCCGAGCTGCTCTACGAACAGGTGATCGAGGCCGATGAACGGGTCGGCGCGCAAGGCCAGGTGCTGAAGCCGCTCGACGAGCCCGCGCTGCGCCGCGCGATGCAAGCCGCCTTCGATGCCGGCATCCGCGCCTGCGCGATCGTCTTCATGCACGGCTGGCGCCACACCGCGCATGAAGCCGCGGCGGCGCGTATCGCGAAGGAGATCGGCTTCACGCAGGTGTCGGCCTCGCACCAGGCCAGCCCGATGATGAAGTTCGTCGCGCGCGGCGACACCACGGTCGTCGATGCCTATCTGTCGCCGATCCTGCGCCGCTACGTCGACCGGGTTGCGTCCAGCATGCCAGGGGTGCGGCTCTTCTTCATGCAGTCCTCCGGCGGTCTCACCGAGGCGCGGCGCTTCCAGGGCAAGGACGCGATCCTGTCCGGGCCGGCCGGCGGCATCGTCGGCATGGTGCGCACCGCGGTCGCCGCGGGCCACGGGCGGGTGATCGGCTTCGACATGGGCGGCACCTCGACCGATGTCTCCCACTACGCCGGCGAATTCGAGCGCGCTTTCGAGACCGAGGTCGCCGGCGTGCGCATGCGCGCGCCGATGATGAGCATCCACACCGTCGCGGCGGGCGGCGGCTCGATCATCCGCTTCGACGGCACGCGGCTGCGTGTCGGGCCGGAATCGGCCGGCGCCAATCCGGGGCCGGCCAGCTATCGGCGCGGCGGCCCGCTCGCCACCACCGATGCCAATGTGATGCTCGGCAAGATCCAGCCCGAGTTCTTTCCGAAGGTCTTCGGGCCGCGCGGCGACGAGGCGCTGGACCGGGCGGTCGTCGTGCAGCGCTTCCGCCAGATCGCCGACCGCATGTCGAGCGCCGCCGGCCGCACGGTGAGTGCGGAAGACGTGGCCAGCGGCGCCTTGCAGATCGCCGTCGCCAACATGGCGAACGCGATCAAGCGCATCTCGGTGGCGCGCGGTTACGACGTGACGGCCTACACGCTGCAGTGTTTCGGCGGCGCCGGCGGCCAGCACGCGTGCCTCGTGGCCGATGCGCTGGGCATGACGCGGGTGTTCGTGCATCCGTTCGCCGGCGTGTTATCGGCCTACGGCATGGGGCTGGCGGATCAGCTCGCGATGCGCGAGTCGTCGATCGAACTGCCGCTCGATGAAGCCGGCCTGCAGGCGGCCCATCAGCGCGTCGTCGCGCTGATGAGCGAGGCGCGCCACGAGGTGGCGGCGCAAGGCGTCGCACCGGCCGCGATCGAAACCCGCGCCCATGTGCATGTGCGCTACCAGGGCACCGACACGGCGCTGGTGGTCGCGCTGAACGAGCAGCTCGCGCCGCGCGATGCGATAGCCGCGATCCGCGTCGAGTTCGAAGCCGGCTACCGCCAGCGCTTCGCCTTCCTGATGCCCGATCGCATGCTGGTGATCGAGGCGGTCTCGGTCGAGGCGATCGCGCCGGGCGAACGCACGGCAGCCGTGGTGAGCGAAGCGGAGCTGCCCGCGTTCACGCCGGCGCCGGTGCGCCAGGTGCAGATGCATTGCGAGTCCGACACCGGCGCCGCCGCGTGGCAGCCCGCCGACCTGTACGTCGGCGAAAGCCTCGCGCCGGGCGCGCTGATCGACGGCCCGGCGGTGATCGCCGAGCGCAATGCGACCACCGTGGTCGAGCCGGGCTGGCAGGCGCGCGTCGCGGCCGGCGGCGCGATCGAACTGCGGCGCACACGCGCCCGCGCTGCGCGCCGCGCGCTCGGCACGGCGGCCGATCCGGTGATGCTCGAGGTCTTCAACAACCTCTTCATGAACATCGCCGAGCAGATGGGCCTGCGCCTGCAGAACACCGCCTACTCGGTGAACATCAAGGAGCGGCTGGACTTCTCCTGTGCGCTGTTCGACGCCGCGGGCCAGCTGATCGCGAATGCGCCGCACATCCCGGTGCACCTGGGCTCGATGAGCGAATCGATCGCCACCGCGATCGAACGCAATCCGGACATGCGGCCCGGCGACGTCTTCGTGCTCAACGATCCGTACCACGGCGGCACGCATTTGCCCGACGTGACCGTGATCACGCCGGTGTTCCTCGACGAGGGCGACGAGCGTGCCGCCTTCTATGTCGCCTCGCGCGGCCACCATGGCGACATCGGCGGCACCACGCCCGGCTCGATGCCGCCGTTCTCGGCGGCCATCGAGGACGAAGGCGTGCTGATCGACAACTTCAAGCTGGTCGAGGCCGGGCGTCTGCGCGAGGGCGAGATGCTGGCGGTGCTCGGCTCCGGCCGCTACCCGGCGCGCAATCCGCTGCAGAACATGGCCGACCTGCGCGCCCAGATCGCCGCGAACGAGAAGGGCGTGCAGGAGCTGCGTGCGATGGTGGCGCAATACGGCCGCGAGACCGTCGCCGCCTACATGCGCCATGTGCAGGACAACGCCGAGGAGTGCGTGCGCCGTGTCATCACCGCGCTGAAGGATGGAAACTTCGTCCTCCCGCTGGACAACGGCGCGGCCATCCACGTCAGCGTGCGCGTCGACGCCGCCGAGCGCAGCGCGACGATCGATTTCAGCGGCACCAGCGCGCAGCTGCCGAACAACTTCAACGGCCCGCGCTCGATCACGATGGCGGCGGTGCTGTACGTCTTCCGCACCCTGGTCGACGACGACATCCCGCTGAACGCCGGCTGCCTGAAGCCTTTGCGCGTGATCGTGCCGCCCGGCTGCATGCTGAACCCGAACCCGCCGGGCGCGGTGGTGGCGGGCAATGTCGAGACATCGAGCTGCGTCACCAACGCGCTCTACGGCGCGCTCGGCGTGCTCGCGGCGAGCCAGTGCACGATGAACAACTTCACCTTCGGCAACGAGCGCCACCAGTACTACGAGACGATCAGCGGCGGCAGCGGCGCCGGCCCGGGCTTCGACGGCACCAGCGCGGTGCAGACGCACATGACCAACTCGCGCCTCACCGATCCGGAGGTGCTGGAGTTCCGCTACCCGGTGCTGCTGCAAAGCCATGCGATCCGGCGCGGCTCGGGCGGCGCGGGGCGCTGGCATGGCGGCGATGGCGCGGTGCGGCGCATCGAGTTCCTGGAACGCATGACGGCCTCGATCCTCAGCAACGGCCGCAAGGTGCCGGCCTTCGGACTCGATGGCGGCGAGCCCGGGGCGCTGGGCATCAACCGGGTCGAGCACCGGGACGGGCGCATCGAGCCGCTGGGGCACATCGGCTCGACGGTGATGGAGCCGGGCGATGTGTTCGTGATCGAGACGCCGGGGGGTGGCGGATTCGGCGTGCGATGAGCAGCAGAGGCGACTCTGGTTGCACGATCGGCACGTCGCTGAAAGGCGTCGTGAGCGAGCCGCTATGACGCCTGCGCCGGGCCCAGGCACAGTGCCGCCACCTCGGCGTCGTCGAGCAGCTCGCCCTCCTGCTGCCATTGCTGGCGCTGCGCCGGGCTCGCCGCCGTCGCCAGCAACTGCTGCAGTTCGGCCCGCGCCGGCCAGTCGTTGATCTGCGGCGCCGACCCGCTGCGGCGATGAAACTCCGCCTTGGCGGCAGCCAGCCGTGCCGCATCGTCGAGGCGCCCGGCCCGGGCCAGCAGCAATGCGACGTGATCGCACAAGGGCCGCAGCACGCCGTCGCGGCGCCAGCGCGGCAGCGCCTCGCGCAGCACGGCTGCCGCCGCGTCGAGCTGGCCGAGCTGCGTCAAGGCCGCCATCACATGCGCGTGCGCGAAGCTGAGCCAGGCGTTGTCGGCCGACGGCTGGGTCACGCAACGCTCGATCAGCGAGCGGGCGAGCCGGACCTGCTGATCGTGCCGGCCGAGGCAATGCAACAGCTGGCAGCGGTTGACGATGCAGTTGAAGAGGGCGGCGTCTTCACCGTTCCCCGGCAGCAGCGCCTGCCACGCCCCGAGCAGCGCGAGCGCGGCTTCATGTTCGCCGCGTTCGGCACACAGCGCGGCTTCGAGGCGCAGCCGCTCGCCGCGCACGCGCCCGGGCCAGGCCGGATCTTCGAGGCGGCGGATCTCGGGCAGCAGGGCTTCGGCCCCAGCGCTCTGGCCGGCACGGCTCAGGGCCCAGGCCGTCATGCAGAGCACCCGGTAGAGCCGGCGCGGCCAGGCGTGCGCGCGGCACAGGCGCTCGGCGTGGCCCAGTGCGTCGCTGACCTCGGCATGCGCGAGCCGGCCGCTGGCGCCGAGCTGGGCCAGCATGATCCAGAACGACGCGGCGCGAGCGGGCTCGAGCGCCGACTGCAGCGGTCCGTCGAGCATCGCCGGCCGCAGCGCCAGCAGAGGCCGCAGCCCCTCCGGCGCCGAGCCGATATGGCCGAGCAGCGGTGCCGATGCCGCCGCCAGCGCGACGGCGAGCGTCGCATCGCCACCCGCGCCGAGCGCCCACGCGAGCGCGGCGCGCAGGTTGTCGAGTTCGGGCTGCAGGCGGGCCTGCCAGGCTGCCATGTCGAGCCGGCCCTGTTCGCCGAATCGTTCTTCGTCGGCCTGCTCGAAGAGTTCGCAGATGACCTCGGCATGGCGGCGCGCCAGCGCCAGCGCCTCGCCGGCTTGTTTCGAGGCCTCGATCGCGTAGGCCCGCGTGCTTTCGAGCAGCCGATACCGCGGCGGCTCGTCCCCCTCGACGCCGACCAGCGACTTGTCGACCAGTGCGCCGAGGTGATCGAGCACTGCCCACTCGTCGAGCGGGCCCGGCTCGGCCGCCGCCAGCTGCTGCGCGCTGGCCAGCGTGAAGCCGCCGACGAACAGGCCGAGCCGGCGCAGCAGCACCTGCTCCGGCGGCGCGAGCAGCCCGTAGCTCCAATCGAGCGCGGCCTGCAGCGTCTGGTGGCGCTGCGGCGCATTGCGCGAGCCGCCGGTGAGCAGGCGCAGGCGCTCGCCGAGCTTGTCGCGCAGGCCGTTCACGCCCAGCAGCACCACCCGCGCCGCCGCGAGCTCGATCGCCAGCGCGATGCCGTCGAGCTGGCGGCAGATGTCGATCACCGCCGCGCTGTTCTCGGCCGAGAGCCTGAAGCGCGAATCGGCGGCCTGCGCACGTTCGACGAAGAGGCCGACGGCGCCATAGCCGGCGGCGTCCTCGGCCCCGACGCTCGGCGCCGGCACCGCCAGCGTGCCGAGGCGGTAGAGGTGCTCCAGCGGAATGTTCAACGGGCTCTGGCTGGTGGCGAGCACGTGCAGGCCGGAGCGGTTGGCCGTCAACGCATGCAGCAGCCGCGCCGCGGCATCCAGCAGGTGTTCGCAGTTGTCGAGCACCAGCAGCAGCGGCTGCTGGCCGTGCAGCGCCTCTTGCAGGCTTTGCTCCGCGGGCCGGTCGCTGCGCAGCGGCAGGCTCATCGCCTGGCCGATGGCGACCGCGAGCTGCGAGGGATCGGCCAACGCCGCGAGCTCCACCCACCATGCGCCGCCCGGCATCGCAGAACGCAGCTCGTGCGCGACTGCCAGGGCCAGGCTGGTCTTGCCGATGCCGCCGGCGCCCGCCAGCGTGACCAGCGGCCGTTCGACCAGCAGCGCCGCGAGCGCGGCGGCATCGTGTTCGCGGCCGACGAGCGGCCGCAGCAGCGCCGGCAGGTTGCCGCCGGCCGGCTCGCGCGCCGGCTCCGGGGCCGGCGCTGCGATGGCCGGCGGCGTGTCGTTCGCGATCCCGATGAAGCGATAGCCGCGGCCCGGGATGGTCGAGATCTGCGCCGGCCCGAGCAGCCGGCGCAGGCTCGAGATCTGCACCTGCAGATTGTTTTCCTCGACCACCAGCCTCGGCCAGACGAGCTCGATCAGCTCGTCCTTGCCGACCACCCGGTCGCGCCGGTCGATCAGCGCGACCAGCAAGTCGAAAGCGCGCGAGCCGAGCTTCGCCGGTTGCCCGTCGAGCAGCAGCAATCGTTCGGCCGGCCGCACTTCGAGTCGGCCGAATCGGTGGATGACGGTCATCGCCTGCAAGCACTCCTTGGTGTTTCAGTATGCCGAGAACGGCGCGCGCTCGCCCACCGGCCCATCCAGAGACGATGGCGACTCCGATCCACCGGCGCGCATTCCTCTGTGCGACACTTCGTCCGCCTCGAAGACGGAGCCATAGAGCCCCGCGGCAACGGTCGTGGGAGGTGGGGTTTCACGATTCCGGAGGAGCGAAAATTCTTTCGTTGCTGGCTTGGCTTCAGACACTCGGCCTCGAGCGCTACGCGCCGATATTGGCCGAGAACGATGTCGACATGGAGTCGGTGCGCCTGCTCACCGAGAGCGATCTGCAGGCCCTCGGATTCTCGCTCGGCCATCGCCGGAAACTGCTGGCCGCGGCGGCCGCGCTGAATGCCCCGACGCCGCCGGCGCCGCCTTCGGGCTTTGCCGCGCCGACCGCGCCCGGACTGCTGCCGGCCGACTCGGCCGACATGGGCGAACGGCGCCAGCTGACGGTTCTGTTCTGTGACATGGTCGGCTTCACCGAGCTGGCGAACCGCCTCGATCCGGAAGAACTGCAGCGCATCATCCGCGCCTACGAAAACGCTTGTGCGGTCTGCGTCTTCCGCTACGAGGGCTACGTCTTCCAGCGGCTCGGCGACGGCATCGTCGCGTTTTTCGGCTATCCGCTGGCGCATGAGGACGAAGCCGAGCGCGCCATCCGCGCCGGCCTCGAAATCATCCAGTCGCTCGCCATCCTCGATGTCGGTGCGGCCGGGCGCCTCGAGGTGCGCATCGGCATCGCCACCGGCCTGGTGGTGATCTCCGCGACCGAGAAGGCCGCCGTCGGCGAGGCGATGAACCTCGCGTCCCGGCTGCAAGCCATCGCGCGGCCCGGCAGCATCGTCGTCAGCGAGCCGGTGCATCGGCTCGCGGGCGGCGTCTTCGACTACGAGGACCTGGGCGGGCAGACGGTCAAGGGCATCGCGCGGCCGGTGCCGGCGTGGCAGGTGATCGGCCTGCGCCGCGCCGAGAGCCGCTTCCAGGCGGCGCACCGCAGCGCATTGACCCAATTGGTCGGGCGCCAGGCCGAGTGCGATCTGCTGCGCGAGGCGTGGCGCCAGGCGGCCGCCGGGCGCGGCCGCGTGGTCAGCATCGTCGGCGAGGCCGGCATCGGCAAATCGCGGCTGCTGCGCGTGCTGATCGACGAGGCGCGGCAGGGCAGCGGCGTCTGGTCGCTCGAGCTGCAGTGTTCGCCGTTCCACACGCAGAGCGCGCTGTATCCGGTCGCCGAGCAGCTGCGCCATCGCATCTTCGGCGAGGAGCGCCACCTCGACGACGCCGCGCGCTGGGAGGCGATCGCCGCCTACCTGCGCAGCACCTCGCTCGATCTGGCGGAGGCCTTGCCGCTGTTCGCCCATCTGCTCTCGGTTGCGCCGCCGGCGAGCCAGCTCCCGTCGGCGCTGAGCCCCGAGCGCGCGCGGCTGCTGACGCGGCAGTTCCTGGCCGCGATCCTCGTCGACCTCGCGAAGACCAGCCCCGGCCTCTTCATCCTCGAAGACCTGCACTGGGCCGACCCGTCGACGCTCGACCTGATCGACTACCTCGCCACGAGCATCCGCGAGGCCGGCGTGCTGGTGCTGCTGACGCACCGGCCGGAGTTCGAGCGCACGCTGCCGGCGGCGGCCGAGGTCACGCAGCTCAGCCTGCAGCGCCTGCGCGGCAGCGACGCCGCGGCGATGGTCCGGCTGGCCTTCGGCGACCAGGAGTTCCCGCCCGAGGTGCTGAGCAAGGTGCTCGAGAAGACCGACGGCGTGCCGCTCTATATCGAGGAGTTCAGCAAGGCGGTGGTCGAATCGCGGCATGCGGCGGTCACCGCCGCGGCGGCGCAGGTCGTCATCCCGGCGAGCCTGCACGACTCGCTGCTCGCCCGCCTCGACCTGCTGGGCGAGGCCAAGGGCGTGGCGCAGCTCGCGGCGATGCTCGGCCGCGAGTTCAGCCGCGAGGTGCTGGCCGCGGTGTGGGTCGGAAGCGAAGAGGCGCTCGCCAGCGGGCTCGACCGGCTGGTGCAGGCCGGCTTCGTCTACCCGGCGGACGATGGCGCGCGCGGGCGCTATCTCTTCAAGCACGCGCTGATCCAGGATGCGGCCTGCGAATCGCTGCTGAAGAGCAACCTCGCCGCGCACCACCGGCGCATCGCCGAAGTGCTGGAGACACGCTTCACCGACCTGCTGACCGAGCAGCCCGAAGTCATCGCCCATCACTACGCCGCCGGCAAGCTGCCGGAGCGCGCTGCGCGGCTGTGGCTCGATGCCGGCCGCCAGGCGCTGCGGCGCAATGCGCACGTCGAGGCGGCAGCCCATCTGCGCAGCGCGCTCGCCGCGCACGCCGAGCTGCCGTGGACGCCGCAGCGCGCCCTGGCCGAGCTCGACGTGCAGATCACGCTCGGCACCGCGCTGGTGGCGGCGAAGGGCTATGCCTCGTCGGACGTCGAATCCGCGTGGATGCGCGCGCAGCAGCTGTGCGCCAGCGTGGGCGACGTGCCGCAGCAGTTCCCTGCGCTCTTCGGCATGTGGATGTTCCAGTGCGTGCGCGCGAATCACCGCGCCGCGCTGGAGATCTCCGAGAACATCGTGCGGCGCGCCGAAGCGGTGCAGAGCGGCGACCTGCTGATCGAGGCCTTGCTCGCGCGCGGCATCTCGAACTTCTTTCTCGGCGACTTCGCTCCGGCACGGTCCAACTTCGAGCGCATCGATGCGCTGTACGACCCGGCGCTGCACGGCGCGCACCGCTTCCAGTTCGGCCAGGATCCGCTGGCGATCGCGCTGATCTATCTGGCGTGGGTTCAATGGATCACCGGAGACGGCCCGGCGTCGCTCGCCACCATCGAGCGTGCCACGGTGCTCGCGCGCGGCCTCGAACATCCGTTCACGCTCTCCTTCGTGCTCGCCTTCTCCGGCTGGCTGCGGCTTTATCGCGACGAGGTGGCCGAGGCCGCGGTGCTCGCCGATGAAACCATCGCGCTGTGCACCGCCGAGGACATCCCGGTGTTCCTCGCGCAAGGCCTGGTGATCACGGCGTGGTGCCGCTGCGAGCGCGGCGAGCCCGACGGCGCGGCCGCGATGCAGTCGGCGCTGGACATCTTTCGCTCCACCGGCTCGCGCTGCTTCCTGCCGTACTGGGAGTCGTTCCAGGCCGAGGCGGCGAGCCGGCAGGCCGAGCCGGGCCCGGCGATCGAGCGGCTCGACCGGGCGCTCGCGGCGATGGAAACCACGCAGGAGCGCTGGGCCGAGCCCGAAGTGCATCGCCTGCGTGGCCTGGCGCTGGAGCGCCTCGGCCATGCCGCGTCGGACGCGGAGGCCTGCCACCGCAAGGCCGTGGCCGCCGCGCAGCGGCTCGGTGCGCCCGGCTGGGAGCGGCGTGCCGCGGCCGCCCTCGCGGCCTGTCTGCAGTCCCTCGCCGTTTGACCGTCTCTTTCGATCCCTCTTCGGAGAACACCATGGCAGCTCTCGCACCGTCGGCCTCGCGTCTCGGCCCGTTCCCGGATCTCGCGATCGATGATTTCCTCTACGGCCACGAAGGTCCCTGGCCGCAGCCGAGTCGCGACCATCCTTTCGGGCAGGCGCCGGCGATCTATCAGATCCCCGCGCCGGAGTGGTCGGACTGGCAGACATACGTCGGCGACTACTATCTCGAGAACATCGCGCAATTCGGAGTCCGCTCCGCGGCGATTGCATTGAAGGACTCGATCGAGAATCCGCTCGGCTATCCCGACATCAGCGACGCGGACTTCAATACGGTGCTGTGCGAAGGCCTCTACAGCAAGTTCATCTCGCCGCTGGATGCACCGGATCTGGTGACCTTCAAGGAGCAGCTGGTCGACACCGACCGCTATGACTACTCGAAGTCGGACTACAGCTGCATGCGCGTCGTCAAGCAGGTCTGGCCGGGCGAAGCGGCAGCGGCTTCGATCGCATTGATCCGGCGGCCGAAGAACGACCCGGGATTCGACTACGAAGTCGTTGCGATCCAATTGCAGCAGTGGGACTCGCAGTCCTTGCGATTCGTCTCGTCGCCGGTCTTCACGAAGGCCGACGGCGAAGCCTGGCGCATCGCCCGCTATTTCGTGCTGCAGGGCGCGATCCACCGCATCAACCTGATCGACCACACCGAAGTCCACTTCCCCAGCGACGCGATCAACGCGATCACGAAGACCGTGCTGCCGAAGGACAACCTCGTGCTGAAGCTGCTGCAGCCGCACATGTGGCTGACGATGTGCGTCAACAACACGGTGCTCGAAGGCCAGCGCTCGCTGATCAATCGCGACACCTGGTATCCCTGGAGCCCGTTCGTCGCCAAGGGCGACGAGGTGCGCAAGCTGCTGCCCTTTGGCTGGTACGGCTCGCAGTACTACGCCGCGAGCCTCTCGCCCGGCGATCCGTCGAAGGACCCGTATTTCGACGCGCCGAACAGCGCCTATCCGGCCTTCGTCTATGACCCGATCCCGCCGCAGATCCCGTCGCGCTACGGCGAATTCCTGAATGCCTACTTCGGGCCGATCCGCAAGTTCGCGCGCGGCGTGGTCGAGCAGATGAGCGAGACCGACTGGAAGGAAGTGCGCTTCTGGGCCGATCACATCGCCGTGTGGATTCCCGGGTTCCCGAGCGGGGCCGAACTGCTCGGGCCGGGCGCGGACGGGCAGTCGCCGAACAAGGACAGACTCGCCGACACGCTGGCGCATTTCATCTGGAACAGCTCGGTGCGCCATTCGGCGGATCACCAGACACTGCACGAGATGGTCGACGGCAAGCTGGATGCGAACGGCAATCTGCTGGTGCCGCCAAGGCCGGTGCCCTTCATCCTGCGCGTCGCACCGCCGATGACGCGGGACTACGGCCTGAAGGCGGCGAGCCTCGATTCGAAGAAGCTCTCGCTGGTCGGCGACGTCGAGAAGGTGATCGAGCATCTGGCCGACAAGACGCCGCTCTGCTGGCCGTCGGACATGAGCTCGGCGCACTGGGCCGATCTGCTCTTCTACATGCCGCACAACTCGCGCCAGCTGTGCGACCTGGCCGCGACGATGCAAGGCGATCCGAATCAGAACTACGCTTTCGAGGGCGCGGCATTGACCGGATTGGTGGCGCAAATCCAGTCGGACCTGCGCGCGCTGGATGCGGAACTGGCGAAGGATCCGGCGCGGCACTTCGTGCCGCTGCAGGAGATTGCGAGCAGCATCCAGTACTGACGGCTGATCGGGGAGCAGGGCGGTTGTTTCGGAGTTTCAGTGTTTTGAGGTTCTGGATCACATCGGCATGGGAAATTTCGGAATTTCAGAAATATTTGCAGTAGCAGCGCCGGAAAGTAGCTAGCCCGGCCGCGACATCTCGTCCCAAGGATTGGAAACCGGCACCCGCGCGCGCTCGAAGTCCGCGGTATCCCGCGTGACGACGGTCAGCCCGTAGTGGGCGGCCGTGGCGGCGATGATCAGGTCCGGTTGCGAGAAGGTGTGCCCGGCTTTGCGGCCTTGCTCGACCATGAGCCGCCACTTCAGCATGACGTCCTCCGAGACCGGCAGCACACGCCGTTCGAACATCGGCCGCACCTTGTTGGAAAGCCAGTCCGCGAGTTCGGCGCGCCGGCCCGCGTCGGAGACGAGTTCGATGCCGAAGCGGATCTCCGCGATCGTCACGGTGCTGATGAACAGCGCTTCCAGCGCTTGCGAGGCAACGAAAGCGACGACGCGTTGGTCGGGCTGCGTGCGGCGCAGCTCCGAAATGACGTTGGTGTCGAGAAGCCAGCCCGTCACAAAGCCATGTCCCGCACCGGCATCGGGGCACGCGGTACGTCGATATCGATATCCCGGTGCGGCGACGACTGGATGGCCTCGATCAGGTCGCGCCCCGTCCGGCTACCCTGCAGGCGCCGGAACTCCTCGGCAGTGATGACGACAACTTCATCTCGCCCGTGGACCGTGACGTGTTGCGGCCCCTCGCTGTGGACACGGCGCACCAGCTCGCTGAAGCGAGCCTTCGCGTCCTGGAGCACCCAGTGCCCCGGCAAACCCGTCGGCTGCGCCTTGGAAATCTTTTTTTCCATAGATCGCCCCATCAATCTGGTCAGGCTGACCAGATTGATGGATTGTGCCCTCCATGACGAGGGCTTGCAACGCTTACAGCTTCACCGCCTGCCCCGTCTTCGCACTCTCCGTCGCCGCATCCGCCAGCTTCTGCGCCGCGACGCCGTCCGCCACCGTGGTGCGGAACGGCTGGCCCGACTGCAGGCACTCGAAGAAATGCGTGATCTCGGCCTTGTAGGCCGCCGCATAACGCTGCAGGAAGAAGTTCTCGGGCTTGTCGCCGCGGATGCCGACCGCATCCCATTGCACTACCTGGCTCGGGGTCTGGTTGCCGCACTGCAGCATGCCCTTCGAGCCCAGCACCTCGAAGCGCTGGTCGTAGCCGTAGGCCGAGCGCCGCGTGGTGTTGATCTGGCAGAGCCGGCCCTTCTTCGTGCGGATCGTCACCGCGGTGCTGTCGTAGTCGCCGAGCGCGGCGATCGCCGGATCGGTCAGGACCGAGCCGTAGGCGCTGATCGTGTCGGCTTCGTCGCCGTCGCCGCTGCAGAGGATCCAGCGGAACACGTCCAGGTCGTGGATCAGCATGTCGCGGAAGATGCCGCCCGAGGCCTTGATGTACTCGGCCGGCGGCGCGCCCGGGTCGCGGCTGGTGACGATCAGCATCTCCGGGTTGCCGATCTCGCCGTTCGCGAGCCGCGTCGCGGCTTCGTTGAAGGTCGGGTCGAAACGGCGCTGGAAGCCGATCATGCAGGCCACGCCCGCGGCCTTCACCGTCTCGCTGCAGGCGATCGCGCGCGGCACCGACAGGTCGACCGGCTTCTCGCAGAAGATGTGCTTGCCGGCCTTCGCGGCGCGGCTGATCAGGTCGCTGTGGGTATCGGTGGATGAGCAGATCGCGACCGCGTCGATGCTCTTGTCGGCGAAGGCGTCTTCGATCGTCGCGACCTGGGCGCGGTGCTTTTGCGCCAGCTCGGCCGCGTATTGCGCGGCCGGGTCGCTGACGTACTTCAGGGTCACGCCGGGCAGCGCGGCGAGGTTGGCGGCATGGATGCGGCCGATGCGGCCGGCGCCGAAGAGAGCGACGTTCTTCATGATGTCTCCGAAGGGTTGGAACGAGCGGTGAAGGGCACTATAGCCAGCGATTCCAAAAATGAAAAGAAGTTTTCAACTGAAGTGGGTAGGTGGAAACACCATTCGAAATGAGATGCGCCGATTGACCATAAATGGTCAAGAATCCGGGTGAAGGATCGGCCGTGGCTGCCTAGAGTCGCGCTGTGCTTGCCCCGCCCAAATCCCAGGAGACATCGATGAGCCAGAGCATCCGTTTTGCGATCAACCGCATCAGCGCCCCGAGGATCCCGTTCGCTGATTTCGCCGCGATGAGCCGGCGCCTCGGCGTCGATGCGATCGAGATCCGCAACGACCTGCCCGGCGTCGAGCTGACGGATGGCACGCCCGCCCAGGCGATCGGCGAAGCGGCCAAGGCCCAGGGCCTGGCGATCCGCTCGATCAACGCATTGCAACGCTTCGAACAGTTCGACGAGGCGCGCGAGGCCGAGGCGCGCGAGCTGGTGCGCTACGCGGTCGATTCCGGCAGCGAAGCCCTGGTGCTGTGCCCGACGAACAGCCGGCAGGACCAGCGCTCCCCCGAGCAGCGCCATGCCGACCTGGTCAACGCGCTGCGCCGCTTGCAGCCGCTGCTGGCCGACAACGGCCTGACCGGCCTGGTCGAGCCGCTGGGTTTCGAGGAATGCGCGGTGCGGCGCAAGTCGCAGGCGGTGCGCGCCTTCGAAGAGATCGGTGCCGGCAAGACCTTCCGCCTGGTGCACGACACCTTCCATCATCACCTCGCCGGCGAGGGCCTCTTCTTTCCCGAATGGACCGGCCTGGTGCACATCTCCGGCGTCGAGGACAAGGCGCTCGATGCCGCTCAGATGCGCGACGGGCACCGCGTGCTGGTGGGCTCGGCCGACCGCCTCGGCAACGTCGCGCAGCTGCGCGAACTGCTGGCCGCGGGCTATGCCGGCTACGCCTCGTTCGAGCCGTTTGCCGAAGAGATCGCCGCGGCGCGCGACATCGAGGCGCGGCTGAAGGCGAGCATGGCCTACCTGCAGCATGCGGTCGGCGAGGTGGCCGTGCTTGCCTGACGCCGCGCCGGCACGGCGCAAGCGCAGCGCGCGATTCGTCGAGATCGCCGAGGCGGCGCAGGTCAGCACCGCCACGGTGAACCGTGTGCTCAACGAGCGCGGCAGCGTGGCGCCGGCCACCCGCGCCAAGGTGATCGCCGCGGCCAAGCAGCTCGGCGTGCCGCGTGCCTTGCCCGATCCGCGCCACGGCCTCACCCGGCTCGACGTGATCCTCGCGCGCAGCCCGACGCCGTTCTTTCGCCGCCTGGAGCTCGCGCTGCAGCGCTCGATGCAGATGCTCGACCGGCGCATCGTCGTGCACCGCGGCGTGGTGCCCGAGGACGACGATGCCCAGATCGTGCAGGCGCTGCTGCGCCCGCGCCAGCGCCGCGACGGTCTGATCGTCGCGGTGCCGGACACCCCGCGTGTGCGCGAAGCGCTGCTCGCGGTGATGGCGCAGCGCGTGCCGGTGGTCACCTTGATGAGCGACATCGGCGCGATCCCGCGCCTGCACTTCGCCGGCATCGACAATCTGCAGGCCGGCCGCACCGCCGGGCACTTCATCGGGCGCCTGGCGCGGCGTGCAGGGCGCGTGATGGTGCTGAGCAACTCGCTGGCCTATCGTGCCCATGTCGACCGCACTGCGGGCTGCCGGCTGGTGCTGGCCGAGCGCTACCCGGGCCTCGATTGCGGCCCCGTCGTCGAATGTTTCGACGATCCGGATCGAAGCTACCGGGCAGTCGCCCAGGCGTTCGCATCGCCGGCGGGCGCGCCGCTCGTCGGCCTCTATCACAGCGGTGCCGGCTCGGCCGGCATCGCTGCCGCGCTCGACCGCGCAGGCCGCCAGGGCGACGTGGTCTGGGTCGGCCACGAACTCTCCGACGAGCACCGCGACCTCCTCGCGCGCGGCACGCTGGACCTGGTGATCGACCAGGACCCGGACGGCCAGGTCCTGTCCGCGATGCAGCACCTGCTGCATGCCTGCGGCTATCTCGACCAGGCGCCGTCGGATGCGCCCAACGAGTTCCGCCTGTTCTGTGCCGAGAACCTGTCGCCGCGGCCCTACCTGGAGACGCGCTGACCGGCCCGGCGGCCTCGCGCCATCAACGCATAATGGACGCTGTCCACATGGAGGAGATCATGGCGAGTACTCCCACCGGCGGCCCGGCGCGCAGCACCTATCGCCACGGCGACCTGCACCGGGCGCTGCTGGAAGCGGGCATCGATCTGGCGCGCCACGGCGGGCCCGAGGCGGTGGTGTTGCGCGAAGCCACGCGGCGTGCCGGCGTGGTGCCGAACGCGGCCTATCGGCACTTCGCCAGCCGCCAGGAACTGCTCGCGGCGGTGCAGGCGGCGGCCCTGTCGGCGCTGGCAGTAGCGATCGAGAGCGAGCTGGCCGGGCTGCGCCGCGGCAAGCGGCTGGCGGACTTCGCACGCGACAGCCTGCGCGCCGTCGGCGCCGGCTACCTGCGCTTCGCCCAGGCCGAGCCCGGCCTGTTTCGCACCGCCTTCGCGCTGCTCGATCCGGTTGAAGAGGACACCGACCCCAACAAGGCCGGGCGCAGCGGCCTGAACCCGTTCCAACTGCTCGCTTCGGCGCTCGACCGCATGGTCGATGCGGGCCTGCTGCCGCCCGAGCGGCGCCCGGGGGCCGAGTACCTCGCCTGGTCGGCGGTGCACGGCCTGGCGCTGCTGATCATCGACGGGCCGCTGCGCCAACTCACGCCGGAAGAATCAGCCGCGATCGGGCAGCGGCTGCTGACGATGGTCGAAAACGGCTTGTAGCGCGCGACCGGTTCACTCGGTCTTCAGCGCCTCCACCTGGATGCGCAGCGCCACGTCCATGCTGAAGCCGTAAGGCTTGCCGGCCTCCATGCCGAACTCGTCGCGCTTGAACGTGCCCATTGCATCGGCGCCGCAGACTTCGCGCTTGAACATCGGGTGCGGCATGCATTTGAAGCTCGCGATCGTCAGGTCGACCGGCCGGGTCACGCCGCGCAAGGTCAGCATGCCGACGACCTTGGTCGGCTTGCCATTGGCGAAGCCTTCGAGCTTGCCTTTGTACGAAGCCTGCGGGTACTTGTCCACGTCGAAGAGCTCGGGGCCGCGCGCGACCTTGTTCAGTTCCGGCTGGCCGAAGTCGGCGCTGGCCGGATCGATCTTGACCTCGACGGTGCCGGTGCCGGCGGCCTTGTCGAGCGTGATCCTGCCCTCGGTCTTGTCGAACTTGCCGCGCCAGACCGAGAGGCCGCCCATGTGGTCTGCCTCGAAGCTCGGGTAGGTGTGGCTGGGGTCGACGATGTAGTCGGCCGGCGCCGCTGCGACGGTGCCGGCGAGCACAGCAGCGGCGGTCAGCAGCAACAGGGAATGGGTGGTATGTCCGGCGGAGGGGTTCATGGCAAATCATCTCCCTGATGGATTGGTTGGTAGGGGCGTGCCGTACCGCTCACTCGGCGCGCCGATGATCGCAAAAACCGTGTCAGTCGACCAGATCCACCGGCTCGATCGCCTGCTCGCTGCAATAGCGCAGGTAGGCCTCGCGCTGCGACGTGGCGGTGATGCGCTGCGTCACGACGCCGCCGCGGCCGAGGTACTCCACCGAACCCATCACGATCACCAGCACCGTGAGCGGCTCGTCGCCGACCGCGGTCCACGAGTCGACGTTGCCGGCCGGCTCGAAGACATAGTCGCCGGGTCCGACGATCTCGCCCGACGACAGTTTGCGCGAGCCTTCGAGGTTGTAGGCATGCACCTCGCCGGTGTGCCGGTGCGGCGGAATCTCGGTGCCGGGCTCGAGGCGCATCAGCTCGATGAAGCCGCGGTCGCCGGACAAAAAGCGCAGCGGCTTGGCGCTCTTGCCGGGGCCGCCGGGAATCCAGGGTACGGCGTCGTCGGGTGTCCAGCGGGCGGGCTGGCCGGCGCTGCGGGCGAGTTGCGGGATGGAGAAGCGGGCGTCGTTCATGAGGGCATCGAAGGCGTCGTGCGGGGCCCAATGCTCGTCTCTCTCGTGGTCCTCGAAAAGGACCAAATCGGCACAGTTTGACGGAACCACTTTCCCCGCTTGACATCCGGTGTCGGCCGCTACCGCCCGGCATACAGCCGCGCGAGCCGCCGTGCCATCGAGCGGAGCTGGTCGCGCAGCGCCGGCGGCGACAGCACCTCGGCTTCCGGCCCGAGCGCGATCAAGCGATCGGCCGCATAGTCGACCGATTCGATCGGCACCTCGATGCGGCTCCAGCCGTCGCCCTCGTCCGTTGCGGTCTTCGTGATCGCCTGTGCCGTTGCGGTGCCGAATTGCTGCATCAGCTGCAGGCCGCGCGGCGACACGCGCAGCACGGCCGTCTCGCGCAACATGTCGGTCTCGAAGCGCCGCGTCGATTCCTGCCAGTACGCCGCGAGGTCGAATTGCCGCGGCGGATCGAAAGCCTGGTCGCTGACCGTCAGCGCGCGGATGCGCGAGAGCCGATAGGTGCGCGGTGCCGCACCTTTGCCGCTGCGCGCCGCCATGTACCAGATGCCGGCCTTCAGCACGAGGCCGAGCGGCTCGAGCTCGCGTTCGCGCAGGCCCTGCCAGCTTTCGTAGCGCACCGCGATGCGGCGCTCGCGCCAGACCGCATCGGCCACCGCACCAAGGTATTCGGTGCGGTCCGCACTGCGGAACCAGTCGACCGTGTCGAGGTGGAAACGCGCGCTGACACGCTGCGCATCGGCCTGCCAATCGGGCGGCAGCGAGGCCAGCACCTTGAGCCGCGCCGAGGCCACCGCTTCGCCGAGGCCCAGCTCGGCGGCCGGTCCGGCGAGCCCGCTGAGGAAGAGGGCGCCGGCCTCAGTTTCGGTCAGGCCGGTCAGCTGCGTGCGCCAGCCTTCTTGCAGCTGAAACCCTCCGCTGCGCCCGCGATCGGCCCAGACCGGCACGCCGGCGGCGCTGAGCTGGTCGATGTCGCGATGGATGGTGCGCACCGAGACTTCGAGCTCGGCCGACAAGGCTTGCGCGCTCATGCGGCCGCGCGCCTGCAACAGCATCAGAAGCGAAAGCAGCCGGCTCGCGTGCATCGTCAAAGTATCTTCGAAATACATGACAGGCCTTGGCATGATTGGCGGCGCAGCATGCAGGCTTCTCGATTCCGAAAGCCTTTCATGAGTGCAAACACCTTCATCGGCAGACTCGGCGACTTCGATTTCCTGGTGGGGCGCTGGCGCGTCGGCAACCGGCGTCTGCGCCGGCGTTTTGCCGGCTGTGACGAATGGGACGAGTTCGCCGCCACATCGCAGGCCTGGGTGAACCTGGACGGTGCCGCGAGCATCGACGAGATCCATTTCCCGACGCGGGGCTTCTCGGGCCTGACCTTGCGTTCGCTCGACCGCGAGACCGAGCAATGGGCGATCTACTGGATCAACAGCACGAACGGCCGGGTGCTTCCGGCGGTGCGCGGCGGCTTCGATGGCGACCGCGGCGAGTTCTACGGTGAAGACACCGATGACGGCCGGCCGGTCCGGGTGCGCTTCATCTGGACTCGCCTGGGCGATCGCGCCGCACGCTGGGAGCAGGCCTTCTCGCTCGACGGGCGCGAGTGGGAAACGAATTGGGTGATGGATTTCAAACGGGCGGATGCGCCGGCGGCATTGAAGGAGATCGCATGAATACCTGGGATGAACTGGCCGAACGTTATGTCGCGGTCTGGAACGAACCCGACGCCGAAGCACGGCGGCGCCGCATCGCCGAGTTGTGGATCGAAGATGGCCTGCATTGCACCCCGTCGATGGAAGCGCGCGGCCATGCGGCGCTGGAGCGTCGCATCATCGGCGCCTGGGAGAAGTGGGTGAAAGGCGCCGGCCACTCCTTCCGGTACGCCGGCGACGCCGACAGCCACCACGGCGGCATGAAGTTCCACTGGGAGATGCGCTCGCCCGACGATACGCTGGTCTCGCTCGGTTTCGACTTCCTGCTGATCGGCGCCGATGGCCGCATCGCCGCCGACTATCAATTCATCGAGCGTTGATGCGGCATCGAGGGTGTTGGCGCAACCTGATATCGGACAACTCCCGCGGCGACGAAGTCGCGGCGACATCCGCCACATTGTCACGACTGCGGCAGCCGTCCCGCCCGACAGCCATTAGCCGGCCCCCGTGCCGGCCGATGAGCCTGCGGACAGGGAGATGCCATGACGACTCGCCACGAAGCAGTTGCTGCGCTGAAGGCTTTGCTCGACGCCAAGCGGCAGGCGAATCGCCTGCTGCGGCTCGACTTCCCGAGCAATGACGGCCCCGAGGGCGTGCTGCTGGTGGCCAACCGCCTCGACGCCGACGAAGGCCTGAGCCGGGACTTCGTCTTCAAGGTCGAAGTGCTGTCCGACAGCCCGAGCATCGCGCTCAAGGACCTGATGGGCAAGATGGCGACCCTCGCGCTGCGAAGAGTCGACGGCTCGATCCGCTACTTCAACGGCCACGTCTTCGACTTCCGCTTCGTCAAGAACGACGCCGGCTTCGCGTTCTACGAGATGGTGCTGCGGCCCTGGCTGGCTTTCCTGCAGTACCGTCGCGACAACTATCTGTTCCACGGCAAGACGGTCGAGCAGCAGACCGACAGCATCTTTCGCGACTACGAGATGCGCGACTGGCATCTCGGCAGCCGCGGCATCGACGAGCCCATGACCGAAGCCTGCCAGTGGGACGAGAGCGACTACAACTACCAGCATCGTCGCTGGGAGGCACGCGGCTGGCACTACCGCTACGAACACCGTGCAGACGGCCACACGCTGATGCTGAGCGGCGACAGCCGGACCAGCCCGCCCATCGACGGCGACGGCGAGATCGAATGGCAGGGCAGCAGCGGGATTCGCGGCCTCGGCCTCTCGGCGTGGTCTCAGGCGCGCACGGTGGCCTCCACCCACTACACCGCGAGCAGCTTCGATTTCAAGAATCCGCGCCCGCAGACCTTCGATCAACCCACGCTGAACAAACAAGGCAGGATGCCGCGCCTCGAGGTCTACGAATACGCCGGTGCCTATGCCTTCGAGCGGGGGGTGACGGGCAAGGACTTGACGCGCCGCCGCATCGAAGCCATCGAAGCGCAGGCCGAGGCCGTGAGCGGCTGGAGCACGCGCGAGATCGGCGGGAGGCGCGAACAGCAGCTGCGCTTCGACGACACGACGGGTCAGATCAGTGCCCAGGTGGCGAGCGATCACGGTCACAGCCAATTGAACCTGGGTTACCTGACGCAGCCTCACGCCCGAGGCTGTGCAGAGCCGCGCGGCGAAGGGGCCGAGTTGCGCAGCGACGACACGGTCGCGATGCGAGGTGGTCGCGGGGTGCTGATCTCGTCGGCCACGGCCCCGGGCGGCAGCGGCAGTCAGCTGGAACGGGCCGAACTCGTCGGGCTGACCCAGGCACTGCAAGCCATCGTGGAGCAACTCGGGACATTGGCCAGCGCACACCACGCCGCGGACACCGATCCGGCCAAGCTTCGGCAACTCGTCCGACATCTTCAGGACTGGGAAAAGGGCTCCAACACCGCGCCGGACCAAGGGCCGGGCCGCGCACCGATCGTCGCCGTGAGCGCGGCGGCCGGTGCCGGCATCGTGAGCCAGGACAATCTCGTGCTGGGTGCGCAGACGCACGTCGACCTGGTGTCGGCAGGCCATGCGCAATTCACTGCCGGTCAGCAGATCCGCCAACGTGCCGAAGCAGGTCTCAGCCTCTTCGCGCACACGGGCGGGATCGAGGCAGTCGCGGGCAAGGGACCGGTCGGCCTGCAGGCGCACCAAGGAGGCATCCAGCTCACCGCCAGCGACAGCATCGTGCTGACGGCAGGGAAGAAGATCGTCATCCAGGCACCCGAAGTCCAGATCGTCAGCCGCGGCGCGCAGACGCAATGGGGTGGCGGCTCCGTTGTCGAGCAGGCCAGCGGTGCATTCGTCGTCAAGTCGGCGAGCTTCTCGCAGACCGGCGGAGGAGACGGTACGCCTGCCCCGCTGGATCTTCCGAGCAGCGATCTAAAATTCGATCAGCAGGTGATGCTCCGCTGGACGGGCACCCACGAGCCGATGAAGAACCAGCGCTATCGCATCACGACGGAGTCCGGGCGCACCTTCGAAGGTCGCACCGACGGAACGGGAATGACCGCTCGGTTCCCCTCGGATATCGCCTACGGCCTCTACACCATCGAACCGCTGGACGATTGACCCGAAACGCTTCAATACGAGGAATGCCATGGCCACCGGG
>Ga0105240_10001493_pt1 | contig 39862 bp, 32 predicted proteins | sample KBSC54metaG_FD_80426 | JGI IMG/M metagenome (GOLD analysis project Ga0105240, IMG submission 80426) | Corn rhizosphere microbial communities from Kellogg Biological Station, Michigan, USA - KBS C5-4 metaG | ecosystem: Host-associated > Plants > Roots > Rhizosphere > Soil | place: Michigan, USA... | reverse complement strand
TTTTTTTCTCCTTCTTTCTTATCCGGTGCAAGTCTGGTAAAAAAGAACCGGACGACCTGAGTAAGGAATGGATTGCTCCGCCCGAAGCAAGAAAGCTCAGACATACTTTTGACAATTTTGATGTTTCCGTTAAAAAGGGGATGGAGATTTATACCGTACAATGTTCATCCTGCCATGGTGTGAACGGTTACGGTGATGGTGGCATGGCGCAGGGACAAGCCCAGAGACCGGCGAATTTCCATTCAGAAAGAATTAAGAAGGAGTCCATGGGCGAACTGTTCTGGAAAATCAATACCGGCCGGGGTATCATGCCTTCCTTCAAAAACAGCTTTACGGAAGAACAGCGCTGGTCACTGGCGGCCTATGTGAAAAGCCTTGCCTTCAGCGGTGAAGTGGTTGTCCCGCCCCGGGCACTGCGCCCGGATATTAAAGTTGAACATTTAATGAACGTTGGGCCTATGGCTGTGCGCATTTTACAAAATCCGGTAAGCGGCGACCTGTGGTACACAACATTCGATGGCGATGTATTTAAAATTACCAATCTTAAAAGCGGCCATCCCGATTCTGTGAAGGTGCTTACTGCTGCGGACCATGGTATCGGCAGGTTGCAGGGTGCGATCTGGAACAATAATACCCTTTTTCTTTGCGGGAATATTGACCTGAACAATAGAAAAGGAACAAGCGGCAGGATGGTTCGCTTCGAATTTGAAAAATCCGGACCGCCGGAAATGTCAGTGGTTTTCACCACCCCGGAATACCCCGCGAATAAAACCATTTATGATCACGGCTGGAATGCCCTGGCAATTAGTCGGGATGGTAAATATATTTTTGTGAACAGCGGCGCCAGAACCGATCATGGGGAAATCGAGGATAATGGCGGACTCTATCCGAACATGCGCGACGTCGCCCTCACTTCCAAAATTTTCAGATTTCCCATTGGCACCCGCGATCTTGTATTGCCCATGGATACAGCAAAACTCCGGGCGGAAGGCTGGTTGTACGCGGAGGGTATCCGGAATGCCTACGACATGGCCGTCGACGGTTCGGGAAATCTCTTTGCAGTGGTAAACTCTTCCGATTATGATTTTCCGGAAGATATGTTCTGGATCAGGCAAAACCACCATTACGGTTTTCCGTGGGTTTTGGGAGGAACCGAGAACCCGCAACAATTTCCCGGATGGAAACCCGATCCGGCAACAGACTCCTTTATCAATCCGTCTTCCCATGCCTGGCGGAATCATTATTATTACGATGATTCCAGTTTTCCGAAAATTCCACCGGGGCTGAAATTTTCTCCGGGCGTGCAGAACCTGGGCCCCGATGCCAATGAATACCGCGGCCACAGCGGGCGGGTGCTGGACGGAGATCAGACGGGCGTAGCCGTTAGTACCTTCACGCCGCATTCCTCTCCGCTGGGTTTGTTTTTCGATACGCAGCGTGCCCTTGCTGATGAATTCCGCGGCGACGGATTTGTGATGCGTTATTCTCTTGGGAGGAATGAAGCGCTGATGCATCCCTTCACTTCGCAAGGCTCCGACCTCTTACACCTTAAAATGAATTATGATGCAGCGTCTGACAATTTTACCATGCACAGCACCCGCATCGTGGATGGATTTCAGCAGCCTACCGATGCTGTGCTCACCGGGAATATTGTGTATGTAATTGAATATGGCGGAACGGGCGGGCATATCTGGAAGATCACGCTGCCTGCAAAAAGCGGCAGAGACCATCGTTCCGAAAAAGAAAAACATTAATCATCTGCAAATAATAATATTATGGGAAAACCGGTTTGCTTCTTCGCTGCTTTACTTCTCCTTTCTTTTTTCAGTTATGGCCAATCCTACGATATCGTTATCCGGAACGGTCATGTGATCGATCCGAAAAATAATATTGACGCGGTAATGGATATCGGAATCCGGAATGGGAAAATAGCCGCGGTTGCAAAAAAAATCGATGCTGCAAATGCTGTGCAGATCGTAAATGCCCAGGGGTTCTACGTAACCCCCGGACTGATCGATATTCATACGCATGATTTCTTTGGCACGGAACCGAACCATTACCTCGAAAACGGACTGTCCGCCATCCTGCCCGATGGATTCACTTTCCGTACCGGCGTTACCACCGTAGTGGATGCAGGCAGTTCGGGATGGAAGAGTTTTGACCTCTTTAAGAAGAATATCATCGACAATTCCAAAACCAGGATTCTGGTTATGCTGAATATTGTTGGGGAAGGAATGCGCGGCGGCCCCTGGGAACAGGATCCTCGCGACATGGATGGAAGGCTCACCGGAATGCTGGCGAGGGCGAATGCAAAAATTGTGGTGGGCATCAAAACGGCGCATTTCGAAGGGCATGACTGGACGGCCGTTGACCAGGCCGTGGAAGCAGGAAAGCTTGCCAATATTCCGGTGATGGTTGATTTTGGCGGCAGCACGCCGCCGCTTTCCATTGAAGAGCTGTTTATGAAACACCTGCGACCGGGCGATATTTTTACGCATTGCTATGCCCAGCTGAGAACCCGGGAATCTATCGTCGATACGCTTACCTGGAAAGTAAAACCCTTTGTTTTCGAAGCGCGGAAAAGAGGGATCATTTTTGACGTCGGATACGGGGGAATCAGTTTTGCGTTCAGCCAGGCCATTCCTGCGCTGCAACAGGGTTTCGCGCCCAGTTCCATCAGTACTGACCTGCATACCGGCAGTATGAACAACGCGATGAAAGACCTGCTGAATGTGATGTCCAAATTTATGGCCATGGGTATGGATCTGCAGTCGGTAATTAATGCCTCCACCTGGAATCCGGCCCGGGAAATAAAACATGAGGAACTGGGAAATCTTTCTGTCGGCGCAGAAGCAGATATTGCGATCCTCAGTTTACGCAAAGGGAAATTCGGATTTTTTGATTATGTCGGTAAGAAAATAGAAGCGGATCAAAAACTGGAAGCGGAAATGACCATTCTCGGCGGTAAAATAGTATATGATCTGAATGGCATTGCCAATCCGGTCTTTGCGCCGGCATTGCCGCATCGTGCGGCCGCGCCTGAAGTACATTGACGTATGCGCTCTGGCGGAATATTATTTCTTGTCCGCTGCTTTACAAAAACAGAAAGCCCGGATAAGTTCCGCTATTATTCGATGCCCAGAATTTCATCCGTGTCATCGATCAGATCCATGCTGAAACTATCCTGACCGGCGATGCCCTCCATGGAGCCCTTGATATGCGCTGCGTTCAGTAGTACTTTTTCCAGCTGCTTTTCCCGCGCCTTCCATAATTTCTCCATCATATCCCGTTCCCGCTGTATGGACGTCTTCATCGTGGAGAATCCTTCCCGCACGGCTTTCCATTGCTCGCTGAATTCCGATCCCGTAAGATAATCATAGAGCAGTTGCATCTTGTCGCCTTTGTTCTGCTGGGTGCGGGCCGCCTGAAAGATCCGGATGATGCCGTCGCGCAAAACCTGTGACAGGGCCCTGACCTCGGAAAAATCACAGATCCATACGCCGTTTTTCTCGCCGAAACAATCCATGTCCTTCGGCATGACCCGGGTAACCAGCACCGCGAGTTGTGCGCCCTGCTGGCGCATGTCGTGCTTCAGCTTGTCCACCCAGTCACCCTCAAAATTCTTCGTCCGCTTACTTTCGTAAATAATTTTTCCGCATTCCTGGCCCAGGTTATTGCGGACTGTCAGCGTGCAGTCAGCCCCACGAACTCCTTTCCCCACCGGCTCCACCACGTCGAATGGAAAAGAGGCCTGCAATAAGGATTCCAGCGCGAGTTCCTGCACTTCGCCCTGCAGCTGCATGGAGCCCTGTTCCGCTTTCCGCTGCAATTCTTCGATGAGCTTTTTCTGATCGTCGAGTTGTTTCTCCTTTTCTTTCAGCCGGAGCTGGTGTTCTGTTTCTTTGGCTGCAGTTTTCTGTTCTTCAATGCTCCGGATCTCACCCGCAATTTTTTCACGTTCTTCCTGCAATTTCCGTTGCACGGACAGTTCCAGTTCAGCCTCCTTATTTTTCAGCTCCTGCTCCCTCTGCAGGAATTGCAGTTCTTTATCTCTTGCCAGTTTTAATTTTTCCTGATGATCCTGGTTTGATTGCTGTAAAAGAGCCAGCCGGTTTTCAAAATCGGCGCTGATGCTTTTGCGCAGATTTTCTTCCATGGTTTGCTGAAGCTGTTTTTTTTCTTCATTCAGCTTTTTATTAAAAAGATCCTGCTGCTGTCCCAGCAGTTTTTCAACATCAGCCGTCCTTTTCTGAAATTCTTCCTCTTTTTTCCGGGTGAAAGAGATCATCTGTTCCCGCAGATCTTTTTTATATTGCTCCGACACGGCTTCTTCCATCGCAAACTCATGCTGACAGTTCGGGCACTTGATGGTAGTGGACATGGAGATTTTTTGGGTAAAGTTAAGGAATGGTTGACGGTTGACAGTTGACGGTTGACGGACATCGTGTGTGAATAACCGATTAAATTTTTACCAGCGTTAACTGTTGAAATTCATTTTTGTAGTCGAACATTCCCGGGCGTCCGTCAACCGTCAACTGTCAACTGTCAACCGTCAACCATGTTCTGTATCTTTAAAAAACAAATATTGCTTATGAAACATTTTCTTACCGCGATATCTCTGCTTTTTTTAGCGAATGGTTTTTCCCAGCAAACGGAGAAACCGCCGCTGCATGCAAAACACTGGATGGCCATTACGGGAAAGCCCCTGGCTGCGGAAGCGGGCGCACAGATTTTTCAGCAGGGCGGAAACGCTGTTGATGCAGCCTGTGCTATGCTGGCTTCCGTTTGCACGATGTGGGATGTGCTGAGCTGGGGCGGTGAAACGCAGGCCATCATCTACAATCCCAAAACAAAGAAAGTGATTTCGCTGGATGCCCTGGGGTTTGCACCCGGCGCCGCCACTCCGGAATTTTATAAAAGCAAGGGTTATTATTTTCCACCGGAATGGGGACCGCTCGCTGCGGTAACACCGGGCACTCCCGGCGGACTTTGTCATCTGCTGGCAGAATACGGAACGATGAGCCTGAAGGAAGTACTTGCTCCGGCCATGCAGCTGGCGGCAGGTTATCCGATCGAGGCCCAGACAGCCAACAGTATTGAAAACAATCTGAAACGGATCAAGGAATGGCCGTACAGCAGCAAAGTATTCATCACCCATCCCGGGGAAAAAAGGGAAGCGCCGGAAGCGGGAGAAATTTTTGTACAGAAAGACCTGCTGGCCACACTGACTAAAATGGTGGAAACGGAACAGGATGCCCTGAAGAAAGGAAAATCGCGGAAGGATGCTATCTATGCGGCCTGCAAAAGATTTTATACCGGGGACATTGCAAAAGAATTTGTGCGGGGATGCCAGGAACAGGGCGGCATCATCACGATGGCTGATCTGGCGCGCTGGAAACCGCTGGAAGAAGAACCGCTGCATGTAAATTATAAAGGCATCGATGTTTATAAACTTCAGCAGTGGAGCCAGGGCCCGGTCATGCTGCAATGCCTCAATATCCTGGAGAATTTTAATCTGAGAGAGATGGGATTCAACAGCGCACGGTATATTCATACGGTTTATCAGGCCATGAACCTCGCTTTCGCTGACCGCGATTTTTATTATGGTGATCCTTATTTTAGCCCCGATGAACCCATGAAAGGATTGTTAAGCAAAGAATACGCGAAACAAAGAGCCAAACTCATTCAATACGATCACAACGATGCCGCTGCTGCTCCCGGCGATCCCTATCCCTTTGAAGGAAAGACAAATCCATATGCAGATTTATTAAAAAAGCGCTTCGGTGCGAACTGGCCCTCCTTCGCTAAAGCTTCGGCGGGCACGCCCTCTGTAGCTTCAGCGAAGGAGGGCGAGGCCCCGGGTAAGAACGCTAAAGCTTCGGTGGGCAAACTCACTGGTGAGAACGCTGAAACTACAACGGGCGAAGACGACGGCTTTCAATTCCCATTCGCCCAAAACACAACAGCTATCCCCAACTCGAAGTCCCATCAACCATCAACCATCAACCATCAACGAACCTCAAAGGAGTCGCGCTATTTGACCTCCTCCCGTCAACCGTCAACCGTCAACGGTCATAATGAAGACTCTCTCTACACCGACCGCCTCTGGCGCGGCACCACATCCATCGAAGCATGCGATGAAGAAGGCTGGGTGGTTTCCGTTACGCCCAGCGGAGGATGGGTTCCTGCCTGTATTGCCGGAAATACCGGCGTGGGCATGAGTCAGCGTATGCAAAGCTTTGTGCTGGATTCAACCATCGATCCGTTTAATGTAATGGAGCCTTACAAAAAACCCCGCGTCACATTGACCCCCACACTCGCCATGAAGAATGGTAAACCATTTCTTTCCGTTGCTGTGCAGGGTGGAGATACGCAGGATCAGAACCAGTTGCAGTTTTTTCTTGATATGGTGGAATTCGGAATGACTGTTCAGGAAGCGACCGAAGCGCCGAATTTCAACAGCGATCAGCTCTGGCTTTCCCTGGGTGGTGAAAAACTGGAAGACCGGAAACCCCATCCCGGCGGTATCTGGATGAACAGCAACACACCGGAGTGGACCCGCAAAGAATTAAAAGGGTTAGGTTATAAAATGACATTTGCCGACCGTTCCAGCGGCCCCATCAATGCCATTTACTACGACTGGAAGCACGGCAGCTTCTGGGGAGGTAGCAGTAATTTTGGGGAGGACTATGGGGTGGGGTGGTGAGGAGGGTAAATAGTTGATAGTAGATAGTTGATAGACGACCAGGATAGTGATGGATTCGAACCGGAGATCTATCAACTATCTACTATCAACTATCCACTAATCTAATTCTTCAGCTTAAAATTAAATATCAACGTTCCCACCGACTCATCAGAACCCTTGTTGAATTTGATCTGTTTGGCCTTACTGATGGCGATGGCTTTTTTATTGGCATCGGATGTGGTGGAGCCGAGCGGCTGATATTCCGCACTGGTGACGTTTCCGTTTGCATCTACATGGATGTCGACAGCCACTTTTGCATTTTCATTGAAGTCATCGGTGAAGGATGGCAGGCTGCGCCAGGATCTTCCCTGCAGACCGCGCAGGATAGCGATGCCGTTTCCGTGACCCCCTCCTTTATAATTCGTTGAATTCGGATCACCGCCGGGTGCGCCCTGGTCTCCCCTGCCGCCTGCAATACCCTGATTGCCGCCGGGTTTATAATGGTCGGCGTCGTTGCCTCCGTTGCCGTTGCCGTTCACTCCCTGGAATACCGCCTTGGGACGGGGAGGCGTCGGCGTGGGATTATCCGCAGTTTTTTTAACGCGGGTCTTTTTTACTGCCAGGTCTTTATCCGGGATTTTTGTGGCTTCGGGTTTGGTGACCGGGGGCTGTTTCACAACCGGCGCCGGGTCGGGATTCTTATCATCCGTTTCCACATCCTTTAAAGCCTCTTTTTGCGGGGCTACCGGGCTGGGTGGCGTATATTTCTGCTGATTCTGTGAGGATGGATCTCCGGGCAGGAAAGGCTGGTCCGTGCCAAGTCCCGCATCGCTGTTCCCCAGGTTCACTTCAAGGCCTTCTTCCACCGGTTGCGGCGGATTGAAGGGGAGGGTCCAGGAAACCAGGAAAAAAAGCAGGAAGAGGCTTGTGCAGATGAGGAAAGTATACAGGGATGCCAGCCGGTTTTTCCGGGCTTCAAATTCCTTATATGTATCGTGATTTGTCAAAGGGTAAAGTTAGTTCAAAGCTTTGGCAAGTTCTCTTTTCAAGTTGCAAAATCTTTTTCAAAATTGCCAAGGATCCGTTCCATCGGAGGATTGAAATAACCAAATTTTAACAGCGGAAATTCTTCCCGCAAAAGATCCATCAGGTTACCAATGCCCATGGCTTCTCCGCTTTCCGCATACCCGATTTTTCCCATGTACCAATCCGGGTCGATATTAAAATTGCGCCACTGAATCATCGTGAGATCCGTGGTTTGAATGAGTTTTCTGAGGGCTTCATATTCTTCCGGCGTATCCGTGATGCCGGGAAAAACAAAATAATTAATGGACGTCCATCCGCCGGCGTTCCGCATTACGCGCAGGCTTTCCAGGATGTTCTCAAATACATAATTGTTCGGCCGGTAATATGCTTCATAAATATGTTTTTGTGCAGAGTTCATACTCACCCGGATTGAATTTAACCCGGCATCGCAGAGCGCCTGAACAGATGCGGGTCTGGACCCGTTCGTATTAATATTAATACTCCCGCGCTGCGTATGCTTCCTGATCTCGGTAATGGCTTCGCGAATGGTTTCCCACATGAGCAGGGGCTCGCCTTCACAGCCCTGACCGAAACTGACGATGGGATAAGGGGCCGTTTCCAAATGGGGAACAGTAAATTCCACGATCTCTTCAGCGGTAGGCCGGAATGTTAGCCGGTCCTGTGTGGAATGAATGGTTTCTTCCTGCGGCTGGAAAGATATACAGCCAATGCAGTTGGCATTGCAGGCGGGGGACACGGGTACCGGGCATTCCCACCTGCCCAGGGAGAGATTACGTGCCGCAGGGCAATGATAGGTATTGCAGCAATTCTCCATCAGGTGTTTTACGAGCCGGTTATGCGGATAGGATTTTAGTAAATACTGAGCGCCTGTTTCAATTTTCGTTTCGGAATATCCCGCGGATTCCTGGCGGATATCCCGTTCAATGCGAATTGCCGGCACATAAAACTGATCATCGAGCCAGCCTGCGGCCGTATAACAGAATAAGGGCAGGGTGGGAGCATCTTTCCCCGTTTCGTAAGCAGCGAGATATAAACCGGTATGCGCCGGCGGAATAAAAGCAGCAACTGCCCATCCTTTTTCACAAAGCCGCATTGCACCGCTGCTAACATCGATCCCGATACCGCGCCGTCCGGGAAGTTCATATAAAGATCCGCCTTCCGGGAGCCGGATCCAGTCCGCTTCATCCACCGGCAGGGCATCCCAGCCGCTGCGGCCCGTTGCATAGAGGGTAATATCTTCAAAGATATTTCCCTTGCCGTCGGAGTAGAGGAGAAATGGGGAGTTCATGGGGCAAATTTAGTGATTATAGTGGGGCTGACGGTTGACGGATGACGGTTGACGGACTTCCTGTGGGGCAACGTGAAAGAAAATAATCTTTACGGTCCATACAAAGTCCGTCAACCGTCATCCGTCAACCGTCAACGTCTCCAGCCGCTCCCTGCAATACAAATTAAACTCCTCCTCCACGGCCTCCGATTCGTTGTCATCCAGTACTTCCTTCTGCAGAATTTTCTCATTACTGAAATTGAGTGTGAGGAGTCCGTCTTTTAAAACCACGGATTCCAGTTCGTTCCAGGCGATCTTTTTTTTGATGAAGGTATTCAGCACGATGCGGTCTGCGCTGAATCCGATTTCCAGCGGATATTTCGCCTGTCCTTCCATCAGCGCGAAGAAAATAAATACCAGGAGCATCCATTGAAAAAAAGGCATTCCGATCCAGAATAAACCGGCAGCCAGCAGCCAGTTCCGGAAATACATTTCCTTTCCCTTTCGCGAAGCCGATATATTGATGAAGATGCCGGCAAGCAGCACCAGCGATGCAATGCTCAGAAAAAAACTGAATTGAAGAGAACGGATCTGAGCCAGGATGAATGCCAGTATGGAAAAAAGCAAAAGAAAAAAACTGGCGAGGTCGGTGCGCCGCGCATTTTCCCTTTTCAGGGCAACTACATAGTCGTAGCGCATTCAGCCACTTTAGGAGTTACCGGCAATGGATTGGCAGCAAGGAGCATATTGGAAAGTTTCCACAAAATGCGGGCGCCTACATTAGCGTCCCAGTTGCTTTCCCCTACCGCAATTTCATCCAGATCAAATCCGATGAAGCGCCGGCCGCTCTCACTTATTTTTTTAATGAGGTAAAAGATCTGTTCTGCTTCAAAGCCTCCGGGAACCGGTGTTCCGGTATGGGGGCATAATTTCCGGTCGAGCCCGTCAATATCAAACGAAACATAAACCAGGGAGGGTAGTTGCTGAACAATTTCGTCAACGATGAGCTGCCAGCTCTGTCCTTCGTATTGCCTTTCCCGGATCTCCTTATCAAAATAGGTTATTACCCGATGATTGCTTTCATTGATATAATTCCATTCCTCCTCACTGTAATCCCGCACGCCGACCTGGATCAGACGGCTGATCTGGGGAATATCAGTGAGGGCGTTGTACATGATGCTGGCATGACTATGGTCAAAATTTTCATAGGCTCTCCGCAGATCGCAGTGTGCATCTATCTGCAGGATTCCGAAATCGCCGTATTTCCCGGCGATGGCTTTCATATAGCCGAGCGGCACACTATGATCGCCACCCAGCAACACCACTAACTTATCCTGCTGTAACAGGTTGGCGGTTTGTTCATATACCCATTTATTCAGGTTCGTGCTGCCTTCATTGATTTCCTTGAGCGACTTGCACATAAAATTATTTTTCTCCACTTCTTCCCCCTTGGAAATATAATTGATATAGAGTTCGGCTTCCTTGCGGAGATAGTCACTTTTCATGAGGATTTTCCGGTCCGGATGGCGCATATAAATCCCCTGTTTCCAGGCGTTATCGCTCTCCGGATCAAACAAATCCACCTGCATGCTTGCGTTAAAGATATGCTCGCCGCTGCGCGAGGTTCCGGAGCCATAACTTACGGTGACTTCCCAGGGAACCGGCAAAATGATGAGCCGGGCGTCGTCCTCGGTAAAAGGAAGACCAAAAATGGTATTTTTCGGATTGCTTGGGAAATTGGAATCGAAATGGGATAGGTCTGTCATTGTTTTCGGTACTGTTTTCTTAAAACGGCTGGCAAAGTTAGTGCAGTATGTGATAGGGGCAAAAGATTATGTTTCCCTCCAAAACAATCAAAAAAAGTGCCCCGCATCTGTTTTTGGGGTAACTTTGCGGCTCATGAAGCGCCTCCACATCATCCTCCTCGTTTTTATTGCCATTTCCATTGGCCTGCTGGTTAGTTTTATGGGCAATCTCTCTACCTATGAAACCATCGCTTCGGCGCGTCAGAAAGAAGGAAAAAGCGTTACGATCATCGCAAAACTGGATAACAGCCAGCCCATTGAATACAATCCGGTAAAAGATCCCAATTATCTCAGCTTTCATATTCAGGATACCCTGGGCAACCGCGCCAAAGTCGTTTATCATTATGGAAAGCCATATGATATGGAAAAAGCAGAGCGGATTGTTCTGAAAGGGAAAATGAATGGGGATGTGTTTGAGATTACGCAAAAAGACGGAATCCTGATCAAATGCCCATCCAAATACAAGGATGATCCTGCGGCTGCCAGGAAGAATCTCAGTCAAACTCAATAGAGCTCATCATGGATTATGTAGGTGAACACCTGATGCCCGGGAAACTGGGCCAGTTTTTCGTAGTGCTTTCCTTCGCTGCCTCCTTCGTCGCTACGCTCTCTTATTTTAAATCTGCCAACGCGAAAAGCCTGGAAGATCAGGGCGCCTGGAAAAAGCTGGGCAGGCTGGCTTTTTATGTTAATACTCTTTCGATTTTCATCGTTTTTGCGACGATTTATTATATCGTTAAAAACCATTATTTCGAATATAATTTTGCCTGGGAGCATTCCGGACTGAAACTGGATCCCAAATACCTGCTGGCCTGTATCTGGGAGGCCCAGGAAGGCAGCTTTCTCCTCTGGATGATGTGGCACGGCATCCTTGGCATCATCCTGATGTTTAAGGCGAGGCAGTGGGAAGCTCCGGTACTCACGGTAATCAGCTTTGCCCAGTTCTGCCTGGCAACCATGATCCTCGGCGTTTATGTGTTTGGGCACCAGGTAGGGCACAGTCCTTTTTTACTGGTGCGTCAGCTCTTTCAGGAGGCTCCGATCTTCCAGCGGGCGGATTATCTTTCGATACCGCAAATGCAGGACGGACAAAGCCTGAACGCGCTCCTGCAGAACTACTGGATGGTGATCCATCCGCCGATCCTTTTCCTTGGATTTGCATCCACCATCGTTCCCTTTTCTTTTGCAGTAGCCGGGCTTTGGAAAAAACATTTCGGCAGCTGGACGCGCATTGCCCTGCCCTGGACCCTGTTTTCCTGCGCCATGCTGATCACCGGCATCATGATGGGGGCGGCCTGGGCTTATGAATCCCTGACGTTTGGCGGCTACTGGGCCTGGGACCCGGTGGAAAATGCTTCGCTCGTGCCCTGGCTTGTGCTGCTGGCGGGCCTTCATACCCAGGTGGTCTATAATGCGACAGGCCATTCGCTACGCGCTACCTATCTTTTTCTGATCCTGGGATTCGTGCTGGTTCTCTATTCCACTTTTCTTACGCGCAGCGGAATACTCGGCGATACTTCTGTTCATGCATTTGTCGGGTCTGGCATGGACCTGCAGCTGGTCCTCTTCATCCTGGTCTTCTTCTTCCCCGCCATCATACTGTATTTTCTCAATTACCGGAATATCCCGCATATAAAAAAAGAGGAGAATACCTGGTCGCGCGAATTCTGGATGTTCATTGGCTCTCTGGTTATCTTTTTATCATCCATTTTTATCTGTGTTGCCACATCCCTGCCGGTAATCAATAAAATATTCGGCACCAGCTGGAGCACGGGGGACGATCCTAAATTTTCCTATAACCGGATCGAAATTTTTATCGCCATCATTCTCGGCCTGCTCACCGCCACGGTTCAATACCTGAAATATAAGAACACTTCAAAGAGTTATTTTTTAAAGAAGTTATGGCCCGCAACGGCTATTGCCCTGGCGATTTCCGTATGCATCAGCGCATTTGGCGGTATCCATTATACTGAATATGGTACGGGTTACCTGGCAGCGATTCATCTCGCGTTGTTTGGCGGCGTTTATTCTTTTGTAGCCAATGCCGGTTATATTTTTACCGGCCTGAAAGGAAAGGTCAGATCCGCCGGCCCATCCGTTGCGCATGCAGGCTTCGGCATATTACTCGTGGGCATCCTGATCTCTTCCGCCAAGCAGGAAGTGCTTTCCATTAATACCACCGGCATTAACCTGCCCTTCGATCCGAAATCAAAACAAAACCCGCTGGAAAATATTACCCTGCTGAAAGACGTCAAAACCGATATGGGTAAGTACTATACCACCTATCTCAGCAATGATTCTGTCAACAAAGCCGGCAACATTATTTATTTCCGGATCAATTTCCAGGATAAGAAAACCGGTGAGTCGTTCGACCTCTGGCCAAATCTGATCAAGAACACCAAGGGGGTGGAGAACTATTCCAACAATCCGGATAAGCGTCATTATTTAGGACATGATATATTTACCTATATCAGCTACGCGAATATTCTGGACAAACAGAAAGATACCAGTGGTTTTGTATCCCACCCGGTTTCCCTGCATGATACCGTTTTTTATTCCAAAGGAATGATGATCCTCGATACCGTGCTGATCAATCCCCATACGGATAAATATCATTTTACAGCATCGGATACGGCGCTGCTGGCGAAGATCCGCGTGATCAGCCGGGACAGTATGCACTATACGATCGAGCCCCTGCTCTATGTGAAGGACAACCTGGTTCACCGGGTGGCCGACACGCTTTTTGCCCAAAACCTGGCGGTTGAACTGGGTTCGGTAATGAATGACCGGAAGATCGAACTGCGGGTAAAAGAATCCAGCGATATGGTGCCCTTTGTGGCTCTGAAAGTGTATTCCTTTCCCCAGATCAACCTGGTCTGGATTGGCATCCTGGTGATGGTTTCGGGCTTCTGGATGAGCATATTTTACCGTAGGAAACAACGCCTGCGGCCGGAACCGGCCCCGATTGCATGATCGCACAATATTCTCTAACTTTAGGGGTCATGCGGGCGGCTTATTCTACATATTTCAGATTTCTCATTCCGTTGATCCTGTTGATTCCGGTGCAGACCGTTTGCGCCCAGCAGCCCATTCAGCCCGATACTGCTGAAAAATCAAAGACAACTTCGCCCCAGGCCGCCGACAGGTTTGGGAAGAATGATACCATTTACAGCATGATCGTTGTGTACGATGGGGATACCATTCCGGCGCAGACCTTCGCCCTGGTTGACGTGGTCCGCGCGATGACGCGTTCCCAGCGGAAGCATTATGAAGCCATGACGCGCCTGCGGAATGCAGTATATGTCACCTATCCTTATGCCCGGAAAGCCGGTATTATTTTAAATGATATGAACAGCCAGCTGGCCAGGATTCCCTCTGAAGAAAAGAAAAAAGTTTATATCAAATCGCGCGAGAAGGAATTGAAAAAAGAATTCACAGATCCGATGGAAAACCTGTCTGTTTACCAGGGTAAAGTACTGATGAAACTCATTAACCGGCAAACCGGAAATAATTGCTACGATATCATTAAAGAATACAGAGGCGGGTTCACTGCCCGCTTCTGGCAAACGGTTGCTTTCTTCTTCGGAAGCAGTCTCAAACAACCCTACGATGCACAGGGAGATGACCGGGAAATTGAAACAATTGTGCAGGAGGTGGAGCGAATGTACAGGGGTTAAAGGTCACCAAGCCACTTTTTAAATACGATAGCATTTTCCCGGCTGATCAGGATTTCCGGATTTACGGGTAGAGCCAGTTCCACGCTAACCCGGCTATTGGATAATGGTTTGAGACGCCGTATATAATTAACATTTATGATGAATTTCCGGTTCGCCCGGTAAAAAATTGACTCATCCAGTTTTTTTTCAAGGGTACTCAGGCTATAATCCTCCACCAAATAGCGTTGATTATCCTTATCTGCCAGGGAGATTAATTTTTTATCTGCCTTTATATAAACAATATCTTCCGGGAGCAGAGGATAATATTCTGTCTTTCCTTTGATGAGGAAGCGTTTCTTTGCCTGGTTCCGTTCATTCATGAATTCAATGAAACGGTCGATATTATTGATAAAATGGTTTTTGATTTTTTGGTATTTGTCCAGCACATTTTTTAGGTCCGTCAGGGCAACGGGCTTATTCAGGTAATCAAAACAATTCATGCCAAAGGATTTTGGATGCAATCCGCAATCGGGTCCCATCAGTACAACAGGGCATAGTTGTAAATCTTTTATTATATCCGGGTGCCGGACATCAGATTCCATATCCCTGAAAATGAGGTCCGGCATGGCGGTATCCAGTTCCTTCAGACAGGATTTTACGGAGTTGAAAATTTCCACTGATTCAATTTTTGGTTCCGTTTCCAGCAGGCATTGTTTTAACCAGAGCGCCTGCCGCAGGTCATTTTCAATAATCAGCATTTTCATGATGAGGGTATTTATGGTTCTTTAAGTGCATGCGCTAATCCCTTTCTTTATAATTTTTCTCCCATCCATTGTTTGAATAAACTGGTATTCTGCTGACTGATCACAATGGGTTCATTCACGGGCAGGGCCAGTTTCAGGCTGATCCGGCTGGAATTGGCCATGCTGAAAACACGGATATAATGCACATTTACAATAAATTTCCGGTTCGCGCGGTAAAAAATGCCCGGGTCCAGTTGCGACTGCAGTTCCGAGAGGCTTCTGGCGGTTGTCAGGTATTTTTTGTTTTCCCTGTCCACCAGGAAAACGAGTTTATGAACGGAAAAGAAATAAGCTACGTCAGCGATCCTGCAGGTCTGGTATTCGGTCCCTTTTTTAATCAGGATGCGGGACCGGCGTTTCTCATTTCCATTAAAATGTTCGAACAGGGAAGAGTGATTTCTGATAAAGAACTCGCGGAGGTCCCGGTAATGCTGAATGCATTTTCCGAGCCGGTACCGGTCTACCGGTTTCGTTAATGTGTCGAGGCAATTGGGAAGCGGTCCGGTTAATCTGTTCCGGTCGGCCGGGATGATGAAAACCACGGGACAGGTAATTTCCATCTGATTAAAAATTGCCAGCTGATCTTCACCTGCGGGATCCAGCTCCATGAATAGCAGGTCTGGCTGGGGATTGTTCCGGAACCAGTCCGATGCTTCATCCGCCCGGTTGAATCTCGCTAAAATTTCAATGCTGCCATCAAAGGAATGAAGTTGTTCATGCAGGGTTTCGGTCTGCCGGATGGCTGTTTCAATGATGATAACTTTCATTTTGGTTACAATTGATTTAGGGCCGGATGGATTAATCCCGGGTTTAATCACAAAAATGTTCGGTTCGTAACGATGATCTCCTGTTTCAGTAACTGAGCGAATAAAATTTATTTATTCCTGTTTATTTTTGAGTAGAGTTTAGATTACCAGGGTGCCTGGAATTTTCTCATGTGAATCCGCGGGTGGTTTCTACTACCTGCTTTTTATTCAAATGCAATTTACTCTTCCTGCAGACAGGTTTATACAACCGCGCTGACCATTCATCACAATCGCAATATTTTACTAAAGGATTTACTTTCGGTTTTGGACGGGTGAAAACAAACCGGTCAGAAGCTCCCATATTAAGATTAACATAATAAGGATGAATGGTAATTGCTTTTGTGGTCATAGTATTATATTATTAGTCGGATCACCGGAAAGAAATTAAACAAAGAAAAAACCTTTATTTTCGGATATGGTCCAGGAAAATTTACTGCTGATCCTGTCTCTGCTGTTTGCGGTGTCCATGCTCACCATTCTCAGCAAAAAACTAAAAATTTCCTATCCTATATTTCTGGTTATCTCCGGACTGATTATCGGATTCATTCCCGGCATTCCGGTAATAAGTCTGAATCCCGATTTTGTGTTTCTTATTTTTCTGCCGCCCTTACTCTATTCCGCGGCCTGGAACACTTCCTGGAAAGATTTCTGGGAGCAACGCCGCAATATCAGTCTCCTGGCATTCGGGCTGGTTATCTTTACGTCAACAGCGGTTGCTTTTTTGTCGCATGCCATCATTCCGGGATTTTCCCTTGCGCTCGGATTTCTGTTGGGAGCTATCATATCGCCACCCGACGCTGTGGCCGCTACTTCTGTATTGCAGGATCTGAAGATCCCCAAAAGGATCGTTACCATCCTGGAGGGAGAAAGCCTGATCAATGATGCTTCTTCCCTGATCGTGTTCCGGTTTTCACTGCTCGCCGTGATTACGGGTCAGTTCACTTTCTGGAAAGCAACGGGAGATTTTTTCCTGGTGGCCGGTTTGGGTATCGCCACCGGAATTGTGATCGCGTTCCTGTTGTATACTATTCACCGGTTATTGCCCACATCGCCAAGTGTGGACACAGCGTTAACGCTCATTTCTCCCTACCTGATGTACATCACGGCCGAACATTTTCATTTTTCCGGCGTGATGGCCGTGGTCAGCGGCGGATTATTTTTAAGCTTCCGCTCGCATATCATCTTTACCTATAATTCCCGCATACAGATTTATGCATTTTGGGAAACCCTGATCTTCCTGCTGAACGGAATGGTTTTTATTTTGATCGGATTGCAGCTGCCCCGGATCATCGCAGGGCTGAAAGCGTACAATCTCGGCAATGTTATTTTTTATGCGGTAGTGATCAGTCTGGTTACGATGATCATCCGCATTATCTGGGTCTTTCCGGGCGCTTATATTCCCCGGATATTGAGTAAAAAGATCCGGAGCAGGGAGCGAAAGCCTGTACCAAAAAATGTTTTCCTGGTTGCCTGGAGCGGTATGCGCGGAGTTGTGTCGCTGGCTGCCGCACTGGCGGTTCCGCTTAGCTTATCCGGCGGGGAAGCTTTCCCGCAGCGCGACCTCATCCTGTTCATTACATTTATCGTTATTTTATTCACGCTGGTTTTGCAGGGGTTGAGTCTGCCTGCCGTGATCCGCTTTTTGAAAATTGCAGATGAGGAAGGCGACAACAGGGCAGAGCAGGAAGCGGCCATCCGGCTCCGGCTTGCCTGGGCTGCATTGAATCATATGCAGAATAACTATAGTGAGGAATTGAACGCTATTGATGCTTACCGCCGTTTAAAAGACCGTTACGAAAGAATGATAGAGAACGCCAATAAAAAACTCCTGCATGATGAAAATACAAAAACGGCGTCCGGGTTTCTGCCCAAGTACAGAAAGATGCTGCTGGAAATTGTAACGGCCAGGAGAGCGGAGCTGCAAAAACTGCGGGATGAAAATTTATATTCCGACGAGTTACTCAACAACCGCGAATGGGAACTGGATCTGGAAGAGGCCCGGCTGAATGAGTAAGCCGGTAGCGGCGCCGCCCCCAGGGTAAATTATATATTTTGCTGATTACAAATTCCGGATCTTCCCGATAATCCCTGTGCTCGAAAAACCTTCGAGGATGGGATTGATCACCACCCGTCCGCCGGCGGCCTGTACTTCTTTTGCTCCAACGATCTGTTCAATAGTATAATCCCCGCCCTTCACCAGTACATCCGGCTGAACAAGCTGAATCAGTTCCAGCGGCGTATCTTCTTCAAAAATTACGACGGCATCCACCATCAGCAGGGAGGCCAGCAGGGTTGCCCGTGATTTCTCATCCATTACGGGACGGCCTTCGCCTTTTAACCGGTTTGCGGAAGCATCCGAGTTCAGGCCCACAACCAGGAAATCAGCTTCGCGGGCTGCATCCGAAAGGGAAGCAATATGGCCGGGATGCAGGATGTCGAAGCAACCATTGGTGAAGGAAATGGTTTTGCTGAGGAGTTTCCAGCGGTTGCGCTGGAAAACGATATCGCGGGCGGAAAGGATCTTATCCTGAATAATCCGGGTTTGTTTCATCCTGTTTTTTATTAATGCGGTTTACGCGTGGCAATAAAATAAAACTGATCACGCCAAAAGTAATAAAGCTCAGGAATTGCCCGAACCAGAGCAGCCAGCCAAGCGCCTGCCCGTAGGGTTCTTTGGGAATATTGTACAAAGCAACGGTTTCCATCACCAGCAGGGCATAGGCGCCGATGCCGCCGGGGGAAAGGATCATGCCGATACTGCCCATTGCCAGTACCGTGAGCGCATCCGCCAGGCCAAGCCGGCTGGTTTCATCTATCGCAAAAAAACCGCACCAGGTGCTGAGCAGGTACAGAAGCCAGATCACGGCGGTATAGACAAAAAACAGAGGCTTGTTTTTCAGCGAGCGAACGCTGATGAGGCCGTGCCATACGCCGGTAAGGATCTCTTTGAATTTCTGAACCAGGTTGATATGTCCGAACCGGCTGAAGATAATTTTCAATACAATAAAAAGAACGATGATTGCCGAGATCAGGATAATGACTTTATGGTAGGCGGGCTGACCATTTTTGTTCTGGAAAAGCGGGTATATATAAGTCTGCGCCAGAGAGCTGACAATATCGAACTGGAATACAAAAGTGAGTCCGAAAACGATGAGCAGGCAAATCACATCAAAAGCTCGTTCCGCAACGATGGTACCCACCAGCTTTTGCGCCGGTACTTTCTCATAACGCGCCAGGATGGTGCATTTGACCACTTCGCCGAGGCGGGGAGCGCCAAGGTTGACAAAATATCCGATCATCACGGCGAGGAAGGAATTCAGCCGCGAGGGATGATAGCCCATCGGCTCCATCAGCTGGCGCCAGCGCAAAGCGCGAAACCAGTGACTCAGAAGAAGCAGCGCAAAAACCGGGATCAGCAACCAGTAATGTGCCTGGTCCATAGCTTTTTTTAGCTGTTCCCATTTAGCGCGGTCGAGCCCGCGGACGCTTAACCAGACAAAAAATATGGCCAGGGCTGCAAAAATAAAATACCGGAGGCCTGCTAAAAGCGTCTTCTTCATAGAGGCAGGTAAGGTACGAAAACGCGTTTACACTTTGTTCCCGTCCTTTGGAAATACAACCCAGGGCTGAAACTTTTTGGCTTCTTCAAAATCCATTCTTGCATAAGAGATCACTATCACGATATCTCCGACGGAACCGCTGCGGGCGGCCGGTCCGTTGAGGCAGCAGATGCCCGAGCCTCTCTTTCCTTTGAGCAGATAGGTTTCGATTCGTGCGCCGGTATTCACATTCACTACCTGGATTTTTTCGTTCACGATCATGTTGGCAGCATCCATCAGATCCTCATCCAGCGTAAGGCTACCGACATAATTCAGATTGGCCTCCGTGATCACGACCCGGTGAACTTTAGATTTCAGAATTTCTATTTCCATTAATGCCGGAATTTTAGCCTGCAAAACTAACTCAATTGAGCAGCATATTATCAATCAGCCGCACTTCTCCCTGGAAAGCGGCAACCAGCGCTATGATTTTTTCCTTTCCGTTCCATTTCCTTACGGGCCTCAGGTCTTTTACTTTGGCAATGGCAATATAATCCGTTTTAAAATCCGCAGCATCCAGTTGCTGACGGGCTGTTTCGAGTATTTCCGCCGGATCTCCGGCAACGAGGTGATCCCGGATATAGGCCAGCGCCTGCGAGATGGCCGTGGCTTTCTTCCGCTGATCTGAGCTGAGCCTGCTGTTCCGGCTGCTCATGGCGAGTCCGTCGGGCTCCCGGCTGGTGGGTACCGTATGGAATTCCACCGAAAGCCCTGTTCCGGCTATCAATTGTTTTATCACCAGGCATTGCTGGAAATCTTTCTGCCCCATAAACAGGTGATCGGGTTTGATACGGTCCAGTAACCGGCTCATCACCTGGCAAACGCCCTGAAAATGTCCGGGCCGGTAACGCCCTTCCAGCACGGTTCCCAGCCAGCCGGGATCATATTTCTCCGGAATTTCCCCCGCGGGATAGATTTCCTCCAGCGAAGGGAGGAAAAGTATATCGGTGCCCTGCTTTTCAAGCAGCAAGATGTCTTTTTCCCAGGCAACCGGATATTTTTCAAAGTCTTTCGGATCGTTGAATTGCCGGGGATTCACAAAAATGCTGCAAATGGTCAGGTCAGCAATCTCCCGGGAGGCCCTGATCAGGCTGATATGACCCGCGTGCAGAGCCCCCATTGTTGGAACAAACCCTGTTTTCAAACCTTTTTCCCGCTGGTTTCTGAGGTAGCAGTCCAGGTCGCCTGTTTTTTTAAAAATAATCATTTTCAATACTTTACGCTTAGATCAACAGGCCCGGAAGCCCATTTAGGGAATAAACCTTACCTTTGCAAACTAATTTTCAGGTATTCTCCTGTTCACCAATTCCCTTCCTAATGGTAGCAAAGAAAAGGATTTTATTTATTGCCAATGAGATGTCGCCTTACCTGGAGCTGACAGAGTTTGCCGAAACCGTAAATAAATTAGCCATAAAATCGAATGATAATGGTTTTGAAGTGCGTTGTATTATGCCCCGGTTTGGCGTTATCAACGAGCGGAGGCACCGGTTGCATGAGGTAGTCAGACTTTCCGGCATTAATGTTTCGGTGGCCAATGATGATTATCCCCTGCAAATTAAAGTAGCTTCCCTTCCCAACGCCCGTTTACAGGTATATTTTCTGGAGAATGAGGACCTTTTCAAGCGAAAATTCATCTTTCACGACGAGAAGGAAAAATGGTTCGACGACAATGGCCTGCGCACGGTATTCTTTTGCAAGGGTGCCCTGGAAACCGTTAAAAAGTTCGGCTGGCCCCCCGATATTATCCATTGCAGTGGCTGGATGACCGGTCTGATTCCCTTTTATCTTAAAACAGTATATAAGAAGGAGCCCGTTTTTGCACACAGCAAAGTAGTCTTTACCATCGGCCAGAACACATTCAAAGAAAAAATGGGAGCCGATTTCATCAGGATTGCCAACATTCATGCCTCCATCAAGGAGAAGGACCTGGACCCCTTCAGTGATGGTACCAATACGGCGCTGTTCCGGGGCGGGGCGCTTTTTGCAGATGCGATCAGCTTTGGCGCCGATAAAACAGATAAGAAGCTGGTGGAAGAATTCAGTAAGGTCCGCGGAAAAAAGGTTTTGCCTTTCAATGCAGAATCGGACCTGACCGACTATCTCCAGTTATATACTGACCTTTCCCAATAAAGATCTTTGCGATTAACAAAAATAATTCATGGTTCAACTATTATCTTTGCGTCGCCATCCATTAATTACGAAGGTAATTAGTGGTTTTTCATTTCTGTAAGTCCAATTTCAAAACACTTAACATGCCTTATTTATTCACTTCCGAAAGTGTTTCCGAAGGTCACCCCGATAAAGTGGCCGATCAGATCTCAGACGCCCTCATCGATCATTTTCTTGCCTTCGACCCGCATTCTAAAGTAGCCTGTGAAACCCTGGTTACGACCGGCCAGGTGGTGCTTGCGGGGGAGGTGAAGTCAAAAGCCTATCTGGACGTGCAGGAAATCGCACGTTCCGTAATCCGTAAAATTGGATACACCAAGAGTGAATACATGTTCGAAGCCAATTCCTGCGGTATTTTCTCAGCCATCCATGAGCAGTCCTCGGACATCAACCAGGGCGTTGTGCGCACTAAAAAGGAAGACCAGGGGGCCGGTGATCAGGGAATGATGTTCGGCTATGCGAGCAATGAAACGGACAATTATATGCCGCTGGCGCTGGATCTTGCCCATATGCTCCTGATCGAACTCGCTGCACTGAGAAGGGAGGATAAACAAATAAAATACCTGCGTCCGGATGCGAAGAGCCAGGTGACACTGGAATACGACGACAATAACAAACCGGTGCGGATCGATGCCATTGTCATCTCCACACAGCATGATGATTTTGATACCGAAGCGAAAATGCGGGACAAAATAAAGAAGGATATTATCGGGATCCTTATTCCCCGGGTAAAGGCGAAATATAAAAAATACGCCCGCCTGTTTAATGATCAGATCAAATACCATATCAACCCTACCGGAAAATTTGTGATCGGTGGTCCGCACGGAGATACCGGTCTTACCGGTCGTAAGATCATTGTAGATACTTATGGCGGAAAGGGCGCACACGGCGGAGGTGCTTTCAGTGGCAAGGATCCTTCCAAGGTGGACCGCAGTGCTGCCTATGCCACAAGACATATCGCAAAGAACCTCGTTGCGGCAGGCGTGGCTGATGAGGTGCTCGTACAGGTTTCTTATGCAATCGGTGTGGCGCAGCCCACATCCATTCATGTGGATACTTTCGGAACGGCAAAAGTGAAACTAAAGGACGGGGAAATCGGGAAGATCGTGCAGGGTATTTTCGACATGCGTCCTTACTTCATTGAACAACGTCTGAAACTGCGCAATCCCATTTATAGTGAAACGGCGGCTTACGGACATATGGGCCGCAAACCCGAAACCGTTGTAAAAACTTTTGTATCGCCCGATGGAAAGACCATTCAGAAAAAAGTGGAACTGTTCACCTGGGAGAAACTGGATTATGTGCCGAGGGTTAAGCAGGCTTTCAAAATAAAATAAATCCGGAACAGATCAGGAACAGGGTTGGCCTTTCGGTTAACCCTGTTTTTGTTCCTGCCCGGATCAGGCATTATAATTGGTATTTTCGGATATGCATTGTCATCAAAATCCATGGACGATCCTGGATCAGCGAACGGTTTATGATAATCCCTGGATTCAGGTAACGGAATTCGGGGTGTTGAATCCCTCCGGAGGCCAGGGGATTTATGGGAAAGTACATTTTAAGAATCTGGCTGTGGGCATCCTTCCACTCGATGCGGAAATGAACATTTACCTGGTTGGTCAGTACCGGTTTGTATTGAACCTGTACAGCTGGGAAATCCCCGAAGGAGGAGGTTCCGTAAATGAAGACCCGCTGGATGCGGCAAAAAGAGAATTGCTGGAAGAAACAGGATTGCGTGCAGGAGACTGGAATAAATTATTGACCCTGCACCTTTCCAATTCAGTTTCGGACGAAATGGCCGTTATTTATCTGGCCCGGGAACTTCAGCAGCACAAACCCAGGCCGGATGAAACAGAAGCGCTGTCCATAAAAAAAATTCCATTTGATGAGGCGCTGGCCATGCTGGATTCCGGCGCCATCACCGACGCGATATCGGTTGCGGCCATCCGCCAGGTCCAGTTGCTGATGCTGCAGGGCAAATTTTAAAAATAAATGTTTGAAACCTTCTTCATTAATTATCGGGAGGAAGCCGCTGATCGAAGCCATTCAGTCCGGCCGGGGAGTGGACAAGATTCTTTTCCAGCGGAATGTGAGTGGCGAGTCCATCGGTGAGATCCGCAAACTGGCTGAGCGGCATGGTATTCCCATCCAGCAGGTGCCCCAGGAGAAATTATCTTCTCTCACCCGCGCCAACCACCAGGGCGTACTCGCCATTGGTTCACTCTTCCGGTATATCGATTTGCAGCAGGCAATCGATCAGGTCGTTGCCGAAGGGATACCGCCCCTGTTTATTCTGCTGGACGGCATTACGGATGTGCGTAATATCGGAGCCATTGCCAGATCTGCCGTATGTTGCGGAGCACAGGCCATGATTATTCCGGACAAGGGCATTGCGGCTTTGAATGAAGAAGCACTGAAATCATCTGCCGGTGCACTGGAAAAAATCCATATCTGCCGGGTAAACAGTTTGCTGAAAGCCGTGGATGCGCTTCATCTGAATGGCATAAAAGTATATGCCAGCGGAATGCGGGCCGATCGGCAGGTTTATGAGCTGGACTGGAATGAGCCTTCCTGCATCATGATGGGCAGCGAGGATAAAGGTCTGCAGCCTTATCTGCTCAAGGCGGCCGATGAACGTTTCAGCATACCCATGCAGGGGAATTTTGATTCGTTTAATGTTTCGGTTGCGGCGGGGATAATTTTATATGAAGCGATGAAGAGGAGGATAATTGACAATTGATAATTGACAATGGACAATTTGAACAAAACCATAAAACTTATCGAATGTCCCCGGGATGCAATGCAGGGGTGGGAGCGTATTATTCCAACACTAAAAAAAGCGGAGTATCTGAATGCCCTGATGGAAGTTGGGTTTGACAGTTTGGATTTTGGCAGTTTTGTTTCGGCAAAAGCAATTCCACAGATGGCGGATACGGGGGAAGTGCTGGGAAATCTGAATAAGGTTTCGTCCGGAACCAGATTACTGGCCATTGTGGCAAATACGAGGGGGGCTGCGGAAGCCTGTGTTTATCCGGAGATCAGCGATATCGGGTTTCCCTTTTCGGTTTCCGAAACATTTCAATTGCGGAATGCGAACAGTTCGATTGAAAAATCGTTGCAGACGGTGCGGGAAATACAGGAACTTTGTATCCTTCACTCAAAACGTCTGGTTATTTACATTTCTATGGCTTTTGGGAATCCTTATCAGGATCCCTGGTCGGAGGAACTGGTGCAGGATTGGATTCATCAGATGGTGGAACAGAAAGTGGGGGTGATTTCTCTTGCGGATACCGTAGGGCTGGCCACACCGGATCAGGTTTATTCGCTGACGGATTTCACCATCAGCCGGTTTCCGGATATCGAGACCGGGGTACACCTGCATTCCCGAAGGGAAAAGAGTCTGGAAAAACTGGAAGCTGCTTTTAATGCGGGATGCCGGAGATTCGATGGGGCGCTGAACGGAATCGGCGGTTGTCCGATGGCAGGAGATGAACTGGTTGGTAATATGGACAGCTTATTATTAATTGATTTTTTCCGGCAGAAAAATCTTCTTCCTCCGTTGAATGAGGAAGCCTTGCAAAAAAGCATAGCGCTGTCCGCGGGTATCTTTCTAAATCATTAACGTGGATTTTTTATTACCCATATCCATCGCGGAGCCTTCCGAAAAGATCCGTTATCAGCAGAAAATCCTGCTGACCGGTTCCTGCTTTACGGAACATATCGGCAACCATTTAAAAGAAGTAAAATTCGATACACTCCAAAACCCGAATGGAATTCTTTTTGACCCGCTGAACGTGGCCGCAAGCCTGGTTTCTTATATTGAAGGGCGGCAATACGAAGCAAAAGATCTTTTTTTTCTGAACGAGCTCTGGCAAAGCTGGCGGCATCATGGTATTTTTTCAGATACGAATCAGCAACGCAGTCTCGATAAAATCAACCGGTCACAACTGACCGCACATGCGTTTTTAAAATCGGCGGATTGGCTGATCATTACCCTGGGATCTGCTTTTTCCTATACCTTAAAGAAGGAGCAGCTGGTGGTTGCCAATTGTCACCGGGCGCCAGCGGACTGGTTTTTAAAAAAATTGTCATCCACGGAAGAAATCCTGTCTGCGTTTGACGAAGCGCTTTACCGCCTGCTTTCCTTCAATCCTTCCCTGAAGATTATATTCACAGTGAGTCCGGTTCGCCATATCCGGGATGGAGTGATTGAGAATAACCGGAGCAAGGCCCGCCTGATTGAAGTAGTTCATCACTTCGCAAACAAGTTTGAACGCATCTACTATTTTCCGGCTTATGAACTGGTAATAGATGTGCTGCGGGATTACCGCTTTTATGATAAGGACATGGTGCATCCCAATTACCAGGCGACCGGATTTGTTCTGGAAAATTTTGTACACTATTATGTGGAACCTGACTCGGCAGGGATCGCAGAAGAGATAAAAAAGATCCAGGTCGCTTTCCGGCACCGTGCGCTTCATCCGGATACAGAAGCCCACCGGCGGTTTCTGAAAGAGCAATTATCAAAAACGATGGACCTGGCCGGAAGATATCCCTTTTTGGATTTTAAACAGGAGCTTGCACATTTTTCCTCCGGGCTATGAAAGCGGATTATTTTGTTAAATAAAGTCCGAGTATCATAAGTGTTAAAGTTACCCAGAAAGCGAATGTCCATCTGACAAGGTCAAATTTGACCTGCGAAAGATCTTCTTTTGTAGCATAGCGAAGCGCATCCCGTCTTTCCAGTTCAAGCAAATCATTTTTGGTGGCAAATGGCTTTAAATCGTCTTTGGTAGCGAGGTGCCATAGATCATCCCTGCCAGCAAATTTGAGATCAATTTTTTCTTCTAAATGAACAAGGTCTTCCTTTGTTGAGAACAGCTTCAGATCATTTTTTATTTCCACCCGAAAGAAATCAATTTTTGAATCCAGTTGCTTTACATCCTCTTTGGTTGCAAACTGTTTTAGATCGCTTGTAATCTCAGACCTTAAGTAATCGATCCTTGCATTGACCTGTATGAGATCATCTTTTGTTGATGATTGCAAAGCATCAATTTTTGAATCCAGTTGTTTCAGATCATTCTTTGTTGATGACTGTAATGCATCAATTTTTGAATCTAATCGTTGCAAACCAGAGAGAACCAGCTGAAATTCATTTTTGAAATCTTCATTCATGGGGATGGCCTGGAGATAATGAATATTTTTTTGTTCAATATTTCGTAAAGGATGGTTCATAAAAGTTTTTTTACTACCAGCCTTTGTCTGTGATCATTGATTTGAATCCCGTAAATCAGATGTCTATGACAAAATTACCCCAATATTTTTCTGATACAAAGGAAAATAACCCAAAACGGAAGCGTAAAATCACCCTTTTATGTACCCTGCAGTATCATTGAATCAAGCCCCATTAACGGGTTGGTTATTTTGATGAATCCGGTATTGCTAATGAATCCGGTCGCCGCGAACATCTGTTTTCGATATGATGCCGGCTTCATAGCGAAGCCATTCTTCCCAGCGCCTGCGGGTCTTTTCTTTTCCGAGATAGGTCTCAGCGAGATCGATGAAGAGATGGTAATGCCCGGCCTCACTTTCCATAAAGCGGCGGTAGAAGTTTTTTAAATACTCATCTTTTAATCCTTCACTTAACCGTTTGAACCGTTCACAGCTTCGGGCCTCGATCATTGCCATGGTGAGCAACTGATCAAGGAAGCGTTCTTCAAAATCCCCGCCCTTGCGCTGGAAGGCAATCAGGTGGTTCACATATTCATCCTTGCGTTGTTTACCCAGTTTTAAACCTCTTTTTTTAAGTTCCGCAAGCACCATCCGGAAATGGCCCCATTCTTCCGTAACGATGGGCGCCAGTTCATCCACGAGGCGCGGGCGGTCGGAATATTTCTGAATCAGCGATATACAGGTAGTGGTGGCTTTTTGTTCACAGAAAGCATGATCGGTCAGGATTTCCTCAATGGAGATACCGGCCAGGTCAACCCATCGGGGATCGGTGGGGAGCTGGAGCCCAAGGATGTTTTTGGCGCTGCTCATGGTTTGGCGATTGTTCCGATTAAATGGATCTTTGGCCGATAAAGATAACAATAAGGGATATTCCGGGAACAATTTTTGACTTCTTCATGCCATATTTTCACCGGTGGAGAATAGTCGCATGAATTGAACACAGGAAAGGTATAAATGAAATGAAGAAATCCGCATAAATGAATTCAGATTTCCTTGACGATAAATTGCAGGACAGGTTTCATCAGAATGCCTATCGTCGTTTGCAACTGGCGGAAGGAAAGCATGATTTTTTTTCCAACGATTACCTGGGAATCGCAAGGAACGGATTGATTGAAGCAGCACTGGATGGGCATGCCTATAGGCATGGATCTACGGGTTCGCGCCTGCTGGCCGGAAATTATCCGCTGATCGAAGAAACGGAAACCCTGATTGCCGAATTTCATGAATCGCCTGCCGCATTGATCTTCAATTCCGGCTACGATGCTAACCTGGGATTGCTGGCTTCCGTGGCCGGAAGAGGCGATACCGTTCTTTATGATAAACTGAGTCATGCATCCATCCGGGATGGCATCCGGCTTTCATTAGCCAATGCTTTTTCCTTTCTGCATAATAATCCGGGGGATCTGAAGAAGAAACTGCAATCGAAAAAAGGAAATTGTTTTGTAGTGACCGAGTCGGTTTTTTCAATGGACGGAGATCAGGCTCCTCTGTATGAAATGGTTGCACTTTGTGAACAGTATGGCGCACACCTGATTGTTGACGAGGCGCATGCAACCGGTGTGATGGGTGAGAGGGGCGGGGGGCTGATGCAAAAGGAAGGACTGCACCGGCGTTGTTTTGCCCGCGTACATACTTTTGGAAAGGCATTGGGTTGCCATGGGGCCGCTGTGCTGGGCAATGTGATGCTCCGGAATTACCTGATCAACTTTTCAAGACCTTTTATTTATACAACGGCACTGCCACCGGTAGCAGCGGCGGCAATTAAGGCTTCTTATGAAATTTTTCCTGAATTGCATGCAGAACGCCGGCAGCTGAATGAGCTGATTGCTTTTTTCCAAAAAAATCAGTCCGTTCAAATGGCTTCCGGGAAAGTATTAAAATTTAAGCATTCAACCACACCCATTCAGTGTTTGCTGATTCCCGGAAATGAGAACGTAAAAGCTGTTTCCAATCATCTCGCCGGATTGCATATGGACATTCGCCCGATTCTTTATCCCACCGTTCCGGAAGGAGAAGAAAGACTGCGGATTGCACTGCATAGTTTTAATACCCTCGAGGAGGTTGCGGATCTGATCGCGGGACTGGGGTCAGTAAAGATTTAGCGGTTATCCGGCCATCCGGAAACAGCACACTGTTTTCTGTAAATTATTTTTTGCAGATTCTTATCTATTGTCTCTGCGGTGGCCTTCCACCCGGATTACTCAGGGCAGCCTTGATAAAACCACCGAATAATCCGTCAAATCCCAACCGCACGCCGATCTGACCGGTCTTGCCATCGAGATAGGAAACCACAACATCCACGCGGAAAATCTTGAGAATATTTTCCAGTCCCCCGAAAACCTCCACGTAGTTGTTAGTCCGGCTTACATAAAATGCATTGGAACCGGCAACGAGGTTCCATTGCAGGTTTCTTAACAGCGGAATTTTATTCGTGATCATTCCGTTGAAATGATGTTCAATATGACCCACTGCATAGAAAGCAGCCGTGGTGCTGTTGGCATAATAGGGAGCAATCTGAAAACTGTTTAAATAAGGACCTGCATAGAAAGTCTGGTTGCCGTTGAAATGCTGGTAATCGGGAATGAATAATTGCCGGGTATTAAAAAACCCACCAATGCTGAACCGGTATTTGAATTCGCCGCGGAGTTTCAGGTTCAGGTTATCCCAGATGGAAAATTGCCATTTGTCGTAATCTACGTCACTTCCAAAAATATCGGGTATGCCTTTCCGGTAGCTAAGTGCAAGGGTCGGATATTTGGATCCAATAGCGAGCCGGTTGTCCGGGAATTCAATATAGCGCTGGCCAGGCTTGAACTGCAGATCAATTCCGGCAATCAGGGCCTGGTGCCGGGCCATGGGCACGATCAGTTTCTCAACAGGATAGTTGGGACTAAACTGGACTTCCTTATTTCCAAAAAAAGAAAAATTGCTGGTATTGTTTAATGGAATCCGGTCTTCATATAAAACGGAGCCGGAAATTCGCATCCCGTTGTCCAGCCGAGTGCTGTATCTGACAGAACCATACGCGTTTTCATAAATCTTCATATAATTTTTTCTGAAGAAGAGGGTGTAGATCTCGTTAATGAGCGGACTAATCGGATTTTCCGGATTGAACTGGCTCACTCTTTTCCCGCCGGAGAGCGACCAGGAACTCCGGCTCTGACTGCCGCCAGTCATATCAAAAACGGCTTTTTTACGATTGAAATTCAGTGTTCCCCATGCATTCAGCCGGGTGTTGCTGAAGCCGTAGCGGATATGCGGAATGAATTCTATGCTGTTTCCGCTGCTGATATTTTCTTTCAGTAACCGTACCTCGCCATTGATCACGAAGCCTTCCACCGTATTATATTCCAGCTTTGGTAACAAGGGCTGAGTTTCGAAGGAGAAAGGATGATCCGGATGATAATCGGAGCGTTTAACGCCATTGATCAGAATATTTTTGACTGTAACATTTCCCTGTAATTTCCGGAGGGAGTCAATCACTCTTTTGCTCGAAGCTGAATCGTGATTAGTTTTATAAATGCTGTCCTTGACCCGGTAGTCCTCGATTTCTTCCGGTTCCAGCGGAACGGGGCGGAGTGAATCCCAGTAGGCTCTGTTTTTTTTATTGACAGCTGTATCATATTTCACCACCACGTTGTTGAAATATTTTTTTCTGAATTTCGGACCCAGGTCGTACTTGTTATAAACATTCAGAATATTTCCGGTGGCATCTATTCCAAATTTCTTAAAGCTGAAATTCACGATCTGATTCTGTGTTCTCCAGATATTGTTGGTGAGGGGAACCTGTATCTGCCGGATGTTCAGTGTATCCACTATTTCCAGTTCGTATTCCTTTGTCAGCGTCAGGTTGAGGCTGTGGATACGCCAGTCGCCTTCCGTTATATTAATGGTTCCGGAAAACAGGGGTTCAAACCTTCTTTTTGGAATTACCCGGATCTTATTGATTTCCTTTCCGTCCTCGGTAAAAGATCCCAGATACTTGTATTTATAATAATTCAGGGCGCCTTCCGCAATCGGGGACACATATCCGCGGGGGCTTAGCTGGGTAATGAAAACATTTACATTGTTGTTGTAAAAATTGATGAAAGTGGGAAAATTGAATCCGAACCCGTTGGTTCCGCTTTCCCTTCCCGAAATCACTTCCAGCTTGATCCTGTCCGGTTTCTTAAATGAGATCTTAGTGAGCGATTCAGAGAGGTAAATAATGCCCCTGCCAGCCGAATCCACGCCCAGGGCCTTGCGATCCTGATCGGAAAAGTTTTTGCCCATAATCCGGGATGGCAGCGTGCGGGTTTTTAAAAGGGTCTTGATATATGCTTCGCAGGTAAATGAATCGATGGGGTTTTCGTAAGATTTCCTTTTTTTGATGGCGTGCCGGATAATCGCGTAAGCCGGATCTTCTGCACCCGCCTGCACCACGATCTCTTTCATCGTTGTCTGTTGCAGCGATAACCGGAAATTCAGAATCCGGGATTCGGTTCCGAGGTCCAGTATTTTTTCCTGCCGGGCGTATCCTACATACTGGCAAACAATTGTATAGCGGCCGTCCGGGAGATTGAGGAAGTATTTTCCGTTATTATTGCTTGTTGTGCCCAGTGAAGTTCCTTTTATGAATACGGAGGCATAGGGGAGAATATTGCCCTTATCGTCGGTAACGGTGCCGCTAACCCTTCCTGCAAGCGCGGAATGCATGAGCAGGGAAAAGAAAAAAACCAGGGAAAAGGACTGCTTCATGAACAGAGAATAATTACGAAGCTAAGTGATGATTCGTTGCGTTCCTTTATATACTACTCCTGATCTGGTTCGGTTGTTTGCTGGCGGAAAATAATTCTCCTGAAATAAGATCCTGCGAGGGCAGCAAAACCGGCGACCAGCGCACCGATCAGCGAAGTGATAATGATCAGCAGGAGGGATGAGCTACCCAACCCAAGAATGGAAGCCATTTTTTGTGAAAGGATACCGCTGTTTTTGTTATCGATCCACCAGGCAAGCACTTCCCAGAGCAGAAATACACCGAGAAATCCGGATAGAAATGAAAAAGCGGGTTTCTGGGGAATCGCCGCACTGACCAGGAAAGCGGCAATGGTAATTCCCCACCAGGGCATATACAAACCGCTCACGAAGGAAAGCAGGGCGGTAACCAGGATGGAAAGAATATATTTAAGCATAGTTCGGGGTTTTAGAGAGCGGTCGCGCGGATGATGGCTTTCACTTTTTTATTCGTTTCCTCTTCTTTTGTCATCATCCACAAGGGATAATATTTCCCGTTCGCCCAGTTGTCAATGAAATTATCATAGTAAGGACTTCCCGGATTCCCGCTTTGTCCGCCCGGATAAATTCCATAGGCCTCCGTACTTGCAGTCAGCTGGACAATCATCCGCCAGCTGGGGCCATGATCTGCTTTCACCGCGTTAATTGCATATTTGCCTCCGGAGTTCATGATGTTGAGCCGGCTGAAGGGATCCAGGTTAGCCAGGTGCTCTATATGGGTTCCTTTCATTTTTCCCCAAACCAGATTCTCGTCGCTTTCGAGCTGATGACAGGCATCGGCTCCCCTTTTAAATGCAAGCTGAACATCCTGCTGAAGGGTTTCTTTTTCAGGCGTCCGGATATCATCCAGGAATTCATAAGCTGAATCCCGCAATATTCCTTCCAGCAGCGTACTTTCATGCGGATAAAATCCGGGAATACCGTCTTTTTCCAACTCATCATTCCATACAATTGCTGTGAGGCTGTCCCAGACAATATTAAAAATGGATGGAGCTTTGCTGTCGGCTTCATAGCGGAGATCCCATTCCTGCAGGAGATCGTAATATTTCTTTTCTGATTCATCGAGGGCTGAAGGATCGATATTCTTTAAAAGGACCGGTCGCGCCATTTCTGCAAACAGATTGTAATTATCCGTCTGCAGTTTCATCATATCGCTTATACTGATGTCCTTCATTTGGTTCAGGTAGCGGTTGATCATCATGCCGCGATAAATCGGATAATCTCCGCCCAGATAATAGGGATAGGTTAAGGGATCCACGGGATATTGATTGGCGCTGCTTACGAACCCCCGTCCGGGATTATACATTCCGGGATTTTCTGACTGGGCAATCATTCCCTGCCAGGCATAGGAACTGTCCGTTCCCGGCATCACAAAATCGCCCTGTCTGAACCACTTGGCGGGGAATTCCCCCTGGTCACAAATGGCAATGTCCCCGTTTTTACAGGCAAAAATTGCGTTCTGTCCGGGTGTGTGTAAATATTTTATTGCCGCCTGGTAGTCAGCATAGTTTTTCGCATGATCCAGGTCGTTAAAAATCCTCAGTTCGTTTCCGGCATCGTGGGCTTTCCACCGCACGGCATAATATTTATTATTTGTTTGCCGGCTGCCGGAAAAACTTTTGTCGTACATCACTGGTCCGAAAACAGTGTAGGCAACCGTGTCGATATATTCGGCAGAATCCTTCAGTAAAATATGTTCGTAGCGGAAATCGGTTGGCACCCAACGGCCATTGTACCAGTATTCCTGCCGGCTGTCGTCTTTAAATTTTATTTCATAGTAATCCCGCACATCGCGCATGGCATTGGTAAAACCGAAGGCGCAACTGTCGTTGAATCCGATGATTATGCCGGGAGCGCCCGGAAAGGTTGCACCGTAGGCATTGAAAGAAGGACAACTGATTTGCATTTCATACCAAAGTGACGGAAGGTGCAGGCCCAGGTGTGGGTCGTTGCATAGAATAGGCGCTCCGCTTTTTGTTAGTTTGCCGCTTACCGCCCAGTTATTGCTGCCATTATCCCTGTCCGGTTTGGAAGATTTTACCCGCACCGTATCGGTGTTGTGCAGGTAAGAGGAATCGCTTCCGGGGGGCGCCACGGGTATTTTATAAATCTCCCCGCCGGCATTCCCCGGCGCATTTGAATATGCCGGCTCTCTGCTGTTTGTTTTCATTTTGCCGGTACGGGACAGGGGAAAAGGAGGTTTTATCGAAACAGATCCTGCGGCGGTATCCACCGGCACAATCGGATCCAGTGAATCCGGCCGGATGGGAAACATCTTGTTAAATGTGTTGTACCCAAGCAGGCTGCGCAGGTTGGTATATTCGAAATCGTCTTCGGATCCGGCCAGATCGAGACTCATAAACTTCAGGAACAGGGCTGTTTTCAGATTGCTCCAGCGCTCCGGCTTGTAATTGAGCAGTTTGTATTCTACCGGCAGTTCACTCTCTTTTAAGTTACTGATGTACGCGTTAACGCCGGCCGTATAGGCATCGGCTTCTGCTTTCGAAACAGAATCTTTTTCCATCTCAGCCACGGCTTTCTCTGCGGCATAGACCATGCCCAGCCTCCGTTTTTCCCGGTCGTAGTTCAGGGCTTTGGGCCCGATCAGCTCGCTGATGCGTCCTGCGGCGGCATAGGTCTGAAATTCCATCTGCCATAAGCGGAATTTGGCGTGCAGATAGCCCTGCAGATAAAAGGCATCTGCGTCGTTTGCAGCGAAAATATGCGGTACCAGCCGGTCGTCGAGGTATATTTCAGCCGGATCTTTCAGTCCGGGGAGCTGCAGATCCTCTCCAAAATCCTTATCAACTGGCTCCGCATTCTGCCAGAAGCCGTGCTGGGGGCTGAGGAATTTTCCGATGGGTGGGATCTGACCCCAGGGGACGTTAAAGGCAATAACCAGTAAAATGGTAATTGCAGCGGATATCAGAAAGGGAACAAACTTCATGGATTGGGTTTCTGCGTTGAAAATCAATTAAAAGTAAAAAATTTTTAGCCAATTCTGAAGGGTTTGGTCAAATGAATCCCGGTTTCTTTAAACCTGAATCCTTTAGTAAATTTGCGCCGTGCCGACCTTACATAACCGGATATCGCAAAAAGAGCTGAAACAAAGGCTGCTGGAAGAAACGGAGCTGCGGACAACCCTCTCATTCTACCGTTATTTTCCCATTGCCGATCCGAAGGCTTTCCGGGACGGGTTATACCTGGCGCTGGCTGATCTGAAAGTATTTGGCCGTATTTACCTGGCGCAGGAGGGGATCAACGCGCAGATCAGTATACCGGCTTCGCTTGTGCCGGCTTTCCGGGATTATCTTGAAACGATTGAGCCACTGAAAGGAATTCGCCTGAATACCGCTATCGCGGATAACGGAAAGTCTTTCTGGGTGCTAAAGATCAAAGTACGGCAGAAAATAGTTGCCGATGGCATTCGCGATGCGCATTTCAGTATGGAGAATAAAGGGAAGTATGTAGATGCGGAGACTTTTAACCAACTCAGCCGGAATCCGGAGACGGTGGTCGTGGATATGCGCAATCATTACGAATATGAAGTGGGTCATTTTGAAGGAGCGATGGAAATTCCCAGCGATACCTTCCGGGAGCAGCTGCCCATGGCCGTGAGCCTGCTGCAGGAGAAAAAAGACAAACCGGTGATCATGTACTGCACGGGCGGCATCCGTTGCGAAAAAGCCAGTGCCTTTCTGCTGCACCAGGGATTTAAGCAGGTGTATCACCTGGAAGGCGGTATCATCCATTATGCCAATACAGTGAGGGAAAGAGGACTTGAAAATAAATTCCGCGGAAGGAACTTTGTGTTCGACGACCGTTTGGGCGAACCGGTTTCCGGGGAAGTAATCGCCCGTTGCCACCAGTGCGGCAAGCCTGCCGATACCCATACCAATTGCAAAAACAGCGGATGCCACCTGCTGTTTATTCAGTGCGCAGAATGTGCTGCAAAATATGATGGCTGCTGCAGCGCGGAATGCCGGGAAATTTATCATCTGCCCGCAGAGGAACAGAAGCTGCTTCGTAAAGGGCGGGGGAATGATCAGAAAATCTTCAATAAATCGAGGCGCCGGACGCTGAAGGCTTAACGCTGGTTATTACAATGAGATGTCTTTTTGAGAGACATCTTTTATGAGGTCATTATACTCCCTGATAAGTTGTTTTAACATGCTATCTGCAGAGTAGTCCTCAATTTTTAATTTTAAGATAAGCGTTAATGCGGTAATTCCAATTGAGCGTCCATGAGAATGCCATAGTTTATTAGAAGCACTCTAGCCCATTAACTCTTCGAGCGCTTGTTTGGTTAACGCATAAATTTCCTCCTCCGCCAGATTCACCGGTACAAATTTTTCACCGATTACTTTTTCATATAGTTCAATATACCGGTTGGAAATAGTCTGTATCCATTCGTCGCTCATTGGAGGAACAGTCTGTCCTTCCTTCCCCATAAAATTATTCGCGATCAGCCATTCGCGCACGAATTCCTTGCTAAGCTGTTTTTGTTTTTCTCCGCGGGATTGCCTGTCGTCAAAACCCTCCGCATAAAAATACCGGGAAGAGTCCGGCGTATGGATTTCGTCCATGAGATAAATGGTTTCCCCTATTTTTCCGAATTCATACTTGGTATCCACCAGGATCAGTCCTCTTTTGGCAGCGATTTCCTTCCCCCTGGCAAAAAGAGAGAGCGTATATTTTTCAAGCAGTTCATAGTCGCGCTCAGGTACAATGCCCCGGGCAATAATTTCTTCGCGGGAGATATCTTCATCGTGACCCGCTTCCGCTTTCGTGGAAGGGGTGATGATGGGCAAGGGGAAATAATCGTTTTCCTTTAGTCCTCCGGGCAGGGGCACGCCGCATAAACTGCGCTTACCCGCCGAATACTCCCGCCAGGCATGGCCTGTCAGATTGCCTCTAACGACCATCTCTACCCGATAGGGAATGCAGCGTTTTCCGATGCTGACCTGCGGAGCCGGTGTGAACAGGAGCCAGTTGGGGCAGATATCCCGGGTGGCATTCAGCATATATGCAGCGATCTGATTCAAAACCTGTCCTTTATAAGGGATCGGCCTGGGGAGAATGACGTCAAAAGCGGAGATCCGGTTGGAGGCGATCATGACCAGCCACTCATCTTTAATACTGTAAACATCCCGGACCTTCCCGCGGTAAAAAGCGGTCTGATCCGGAAAATTAAAAGAATTCATTTCGTTCATTTGACTGCAAATATTATGATTTGCTTTTAAATAGGGAGATTTAAATCGGACTATTCCGGCTTAATAAGCCGGGTTTTTTTAGAAAGATCCGGTATGGATTAATTCGGGAAATAAGTTTAATTTAACTGTACCAAGTCTGTACCTTTTCTGTTGATTTCGATTCCCTCATCAAAATCAGTTGTCATGAAATACCTGACCAGCAGCTTAACCAGCCTGTTCCTTTGCTTTCTTCTTCTTCCGACAAATGCTTTTTCCCAATCTTCCGGGATTTCCGGAAAAATCAGTAATGCCGAAACCAAAGAAGCCATTCCTGCAGCTTCGGTGCTGCTGAAGGGCTCGGCCTCCGGTACGTTTACTGATAGCCACGGGATTTTCAAACTGAATACCAGCCAGGCTTTTCCAATCACCCTGATTGTTTCTTCAGTCGGTTATGAATCAAAAGAGGTGCTGGTGGAAAGCAGCACGCAGGTTTTGCAAATAGAACTGCAACCCGGTTCCTCCATCGGGACGGAAGTGGTTGTTTCCGCAACCCGTTCGCGGATCAGGAGTCTGGAGTCGCCGGTCTCTATCGAAAGAATAAGCAGCGCAGATATCCGGCAGGTTCCTGCGCCTTCTTTCTATGATGCGATCGGCAACCTGAAGGGAGTGGATGTGGTGACTTCCTCCATCCTTTTTAAAACGATGGGCACACGGGGATTTATGGGCAGTGGAAATTTACGCGTGAACCAGCTGGTGGACGGCATGGACAACCAGGCGCCCGGTCTGAATTTTTCCGTGGGAAATATCGTTGGCCTGAATGAACTCGATGTGGACAATGTGGAAGTGCTGCCCGGCGCATCTTCTGCACTCTATGGATCCGGCGGTATGACGGGCACTATTTTGATGACCAGCAAGGATCCGTTCAAATATCAGGGACTGAGTGTGCAGGTCAAGCAGGGTGTTAACCATATCGGAGATGATAATAGTAAAGCAGCTCCGTATTATGACTGGATGGCCCGCTACGCAAAGGCATTCAACAATAAATTTGCCTTCCGTATTTCCGCCCAGTATACACAGGCAAAGGACTGGATGGTTTCCGACTACCGGAATTTCAGTGCGCTGAAGGGACAACCCGTTCCCGGCGACCGGAGCCTGCCCGATTATAACGGAATCAACAGCTATGGCGATGAAAGTGCCTATTTTAATGTAAAGGATCAGCTGAATAAGGCATCTGCTGCTTATGCTGCCGCTGCGCTGGCCGCTGCGGGCGCGGGGAATGCCGCGCTTGCCGCACAGTACCAGGCCATGGCCCTGCAGGCAGGTCAGCTTGCTGCGGTAACGCCTGCCAATTCCGGAGTAAGCCGTACCGGCTATAATGAGAATAGCATGACGGATTACAAAGCCTATAATTTTAAAGCTTCCGGGGGACTGTTTTATAAAATTTCCGATAATACGACAGCCAGTTTAACCGGCAATTATGGTACAACCAGCACGATTTATCAGGGAACCGACCGGTACAGTTTAAAGAATGTGGGAATCGGGCAGTATAAAGCGGAAGTAACCGGTAAACGCTTTTACGTGCGGGCTTATACCACCCAGGAAAATGCCGGCGATTCCTACGATATGGTTGCCGCCGCTACTTTGCTGAATGAAGCTTATGCGCCAACGGCAACCGTTTGGGCTCCGAATTATCTGGGTGCCTACGGGCAGGCATTCGGAGCGGCCCTGGGCGGAGGACAGTCGCCGGATCAGGCTTATGTTACCGCCAGCGCAGCGGCGCGGGCTTATGCCGATGCCAACCGGTTACAACCCGGAACGGCACGATTTAATAAATCGCTGGACTCTCTCCGGCAGCTCGCCATTCCTTCCGGCGGGAAGTTTAACGACAAGACCAATTTATATGTGGGAGAAGGAATGTACAATTTTTCAGACCTCATCAAATGGGCCGATATCACGGTTGGCGCTTCCACCCGCGAATTTGTGCTGAATTCCCATGGAACTATTTTCGCAGACACGGCGGGAACCATAAAGATCAACGAAACCGGCGCTTTTGCCCAGTTGCAAAAAGGATTTTTCGACGACCTGCTGAAGATAACCCTCGCGGGCAGGTACGATAAGAACTCGAATTTCAAGGGCCGTTTTACGCCCCGGGTAACTGCCGTATTCCGGGTGGCGCCCGATAATTTTATCCGCGCATCTTTTCAGACGGCTTATCGTTTTCCTTCAACACAAAATCAATATATCAACCTGCAGACCGGTTCTGCACGCCTGATCGGCGGTCTGCCTCAGTTCATTGATGCGTACGGGTTAAGAAGTAATACATACGATACAGCTGCGCTGGGAAATTATTCAAGAACCGGTACGCCACCCACACAATACCAGTTCAAAGAATTCAAACCGGAATCGGTGGCCTCCTGGGAACTGGGATATAAAGGATTAATTGCTAAAAAACTCCTGATTGATATTTATGGGTTCTATGCCCAGTACACGGATTTTATCGGCCTGACGGTTTTGGTAAAAAATCCTTTAACACAGGGACAGACGCCGGCGAATACATTTGGCATCTATACCAACAGCAGTAATAAAGTGAATACGGTTGGTGCAGGTCTCGGTCTGGAATATGCGCTGCCAAAAGGGTTCCGTGCATCGGGTAATATTGCCTACAATGATATTTCCAATAATGATGCGAATGTGCTGACCCAGTTCAATACGCCAAAAGTGAAATTCAATCTTTCAGTGGCAAACTATACCATTGCAAAACGTTATGGATTTAATCTGACCTACCGCTGGCAGGAAAGTTATACTTATGAATCTTCCTTTGTGAGTGG
>Ga0105240_10001491_pt1 | contig 39868 bp, 27 predicted proteins | sample KBSC54metaG_FD_80426 | JGI IMG/M metagenome (GOLD analysis project Ga0105240, IMG submission 80426) | Corn rhizosphere microbial communities from Kellogg Biological Station, Michigan, USA - KBS C5-4 metaG | ecosystem: Host-associated > Plants > Roots > Rhizosphere > Soil | place: Michigan, USA... | reverse complement strand
TCCGCTGAGTTTCTCTTTCGTTTGGTGCCGCCGGAAGCAGCCTTTGCGCTTTTGAGGAACACGCGCACAACAGACTCGCGGTCCCGGCCAGTTCCGCAGAGCCTCTTTCGTTTGGCCGCACCGGACGGCGGCTGTGCGCTTTGAGGAACTCGCGCAAGACGGACTCGCTTCCGGCGGTTAAGCCCGCTGAGTTTCTCCTTCGTTTGGTGCCGTCGGAAGGGGCCCTTGCGCTTTTGAGGAACTCGCGCATAACAGATTCGCCGTTCGCGGCCAGTCTCGCAGAGCCTCTTTCGTTTGGCGCCGCCGGAAGCGGCCTTTGCGCTTTTAAGGAACTTGCGCACAACAGGCTCGCCGTCCGCGGCCAGTTCCGCAGAGCCTCTTCCGTTTGGCGGCCTCGGACGGCGGCTTGTGCGCTTTTTAGACTTCCGAATTCACGACCTGCATCAAGGCCTTGATGTAGCCGTAACCGAAGGCGTATGCCTGAAGCTTTCCGGGGTCGTCGGGATGACTCGGCATGTGGTCCGGGCAAATCGAACCTGAGAATTGCACATCTCGCAGGATACGCATCACCTTCAGAAAATCGATGTCGCCTTCATCGGGGTAGACTTCTTGGAAATTGTAGAGTCCCCCGCGGATGTTGCGCATGTGGACCTGGTGAATTCTGCCGCGCTCGCCCAGGTATTTGGCGACGGGGAGAACGTCAGCGGGATTCTTCAGTCCTTCGGCGGTTGTTCCGAGACACAATTGAAATCCATTGTAGGGACTGTCGACAATCGCAGCGTATCGCTTGAATCCTTCGAAAACCGACGGAGAATCCCAGTTCTCAGCGCCTTGATAGCCGAAGGGAAGGCCGGGAGGATCGTAAGGGTGCGCGGCCATCTTCACGTCGTACTGCTTGCAGACGGGGATCACTGTGTGCAGGAAATTGGTGATTCGCTCCCAGTAATCATCGGATGAAACTTTGCCCGCTTGTCCCACGGGCAAGTCCTTCCAGTTGTCCTCCAGTTTGAACGCCGCGTACGTGACGCCACCTCGCCCTTTCACTTCAGCGTTTCGGCGGATCGGGATGAGGGTCCAATGATGCGTGATGATCTTTACGCCTACCTGAGACGCCTTTTCGATGTTTCCGGTGATCGCCTCGAGACGGCGATCGCGTTCCGAGCCGGGCGGCAGCATGATGTACTCGGAGTCCATTCGGATCGCCTCGAATATGAATCCGGCGCGATCGCAATTCTCTTTCATGGTCTTCAGTTCATCAAGGTCCCAGCGGCCGTCCTTGGATACTTTACGCAGTTGCGCGGTGAGATGCTTTACGCCGTGACGCAGATTGTATTCGAGGTTTGTTTTTCCAGTGATGTCGGCTCGCGGGCCTCCGGCCACGCTGTGGTAGTCAGCTCCGACATGCATGAGAGTATTTTTTTTATGTACTGTTGCGGCGGGTGCAGCACCGGCGACGAGCACTCCGCTCAGCGTCTTGCCAAATTCTCTTCGTTTGATCATGCAAGCTCAGAATCGGAACTTCAATCCTAGCTCGAGAATTCGCATTGGTTCGGTAGATGTGAGATTCGTATAGCCGGCGCCGGTGCGGTACTGGTTGAATACACCGAGCGAATTCAGGCCCGAGGCGGTGGCCCGCTGGGCGAGTTGATCGGGAGTGTTGTACACCGTGAAACCCTGGGCGAATGTGGCTCCGTTCGCTTTGTACTGGACGCCGGTGTTGAGATTCACGCGGCGCACCTGGTTGAAGGCGTTATACGCGCTGATTCTCAATTCGAGCGACTTCGTCTCCTTGACGTAGAACCTTTTCGAAATCGACATGTCGTTCACAAATGTGCCGGGCGCGGTGAGGTAATTGCGGTCGCCAGTGCCGTTTGACGCCGGGAAGATTCCCGGAACACCGAGGTTCGACGGATTGAAGAATTGCGTGCTATTGGCCGGACTCAGGCTCCCGTTCACAGTCGCACGCGGAGTAAGGTCCGGCGTGCCCAGGATAATATTCTGGATATTCACGGCGGTTCCGGTGTTGGCCTGCTGAATGGTGAATGACGGCGTATAGGGTATGCCGGAGAAGAAGCTCAGGAGATGGGCGAATTGCCAACCGTCGATCGCGCTCCTGGCCACCACGTTCCAGCCCATTCTGGATGCGAACTTGGGCAATTCGTAGATGTAATTCATCGCCAGGGTCTGGTTGCGGTTCGTATTGCCGATGTATCCGGTGTATTGTTTCCAGTTGTAAGAGTAAAGTCCAGGGTTGTCGGTCCCGCTGATGAACCGGGCGTTGGTGTAGGCGGCCTGGAAGGTCAGGCCGTGACCGAAGCGTTTGTTCAGGCTGACCTGCAATGAATCGTAACGGTTGTTGCCCACGTTCGCGGTGGCGGTGAGTGTATTCAATCCTTGATAAGGCCGCATCACAATTGCGTTTTCGGCATTGCTGCCGGGCAGCGCTCCGGGGTTCGACGCTGTTACCGGCCCGAAGAAATTCGATCCAACGTTGGTCGAGTCGATGTACTGCGGGAGAAATGCGGTTCCGGGCGCGATCGCATTCAGATTGAAGTTGATCGGCTGATGACGCTGCAGATTACCGACATACGCGATGTCGAGCACCGCCTTGAATGGAACTTCATGCTGCATGGAGAAGCTGTAGTCGTAAACGGTCGACGCTTTGCGGGTGGAGTTGTCGCGGGCGGCAAAACTGCCGGGAGAAATGCGCTGGAGGTTGTTCGAGGCGGTGAGCGTGCCGAGACTCGTTTGTAGATAATCGGCGGTCTGCGTCAATCCGTTATTGAAGGCCGTCACGGCATCGGCGATCTTGTTGCGATTGTATGCCCAGCCGAAACCGCCGCGAATCACCATTTTCGGATCGCGCTCCGGCGACCAGGCAAACCCTCCTCTGGGGGCCATCAGAATGGCGGACGGCGCGAGCAATCCGGCGTTGCCGGCGGCCTTCGATCCGATGGCGGCTACTCCGTCGAGCGGGTTTCCGGAACCGGGAACGATGCTGTACAGCAGCGTGGAGGCGAGTGCGGACGGCAGTGGACTGCCGGGATGGGCAGGGTCGATCACGTTTTTGGAATTCTTCGGGTCGGGCACGTAGTAGCGCGGGGCCTGCGCGGGATCGTACAGACTCGGAATGAAAACTGCATCCTGAACGGCCGACGGATTCACGTCGCGCTCGGCCGGCATGTGGTATATGCGCAGGCCGTAGTCGAGAGTCAGGTTGTGACGCGCCCGCCAGGTGTCCTGAGCGAACAATTGGTAGTCGTGAAAGATTGAATCTTTGTGCGCGTAGGAAGAAACCTGCGTATACTCATTCAGGGCGCCGACCAGAATGTTCGATGGTCCATAGTTGGTGTCGAACAGGCTGTGACTGCCGCTGAAATCGTAGGTGCCCTTGTCGTTGGCAGCTGTGATTTCCTGCTTTGTGTCGGTCAGCGCCTGGCCACCGAATTTGAATGTGTGAGTTCCGCGTGTCCACGTGACGGTACCGGACGACTGCCATTCGTTGGCGTCGGCAAATGCCGGGAGGCGATTGAAGGTGAACGTGGGGTAAACTCCGCCGGAATTGATGCCGGGCAGAATGTTGTTGGATGCCTTGTAGACGCTGGGCAACCCGGAAAGGCCGAGCTTGGTAAGATCGACCTCATCCGGATTTGCGGGAGTCACGCTCACATAGTCGTAGCTCCACGAAAAGAATCCCTCGAGGACAACCGCGGAAGAAAACACGTGCGTGATGTTACCGGAAGCAGCGCGATCCGGCCGGTATTGGTTCATGATGTTGAAGGGCAGATTGGCCGACGAATTGTAGATCCCCTTGTCCCGGTTAGTGCCGCTGTCGTTCGAATAGCGGAGATACATTCGAGTGGAATCGTTGATATTCCAGTCCACCTTTCCGACCTGTGACAAACGCGGCATGAGTGTCTGATAGGTGAGGTTGTAATTGTTGTTCGGATCGCCGGGATTATTCGGCAATGGGAAGAGGTTCATGATCGCCTTGCCAAGAGGATTGATCATGTTCGCCGGAATCACATTTCCCGGAAACGGGACCGGCGTTCCGTTATATTGCGTACCGGGCTGGTAAATGGAGGGCCTGCTGCCGTTGGCGTTGAACGTCTGCGAGAAATCTCCGCTTCGCTCGAGCGCCGTGGGTACACGGGCTTGGACAGTGGCGCCGGGAATGTTCTGATGAAAGTCTTCGAAGTTGTAAAAGAAGAAAAGCTTGTTCTTGCGGATCGGGCCGCCAAGGTTGGCTCCGAAATAGTTATAGCGGTATTTCGGGCGCGGCAATCCGATGTAATTGTTGGCCCATGAATTTGCGTTGAGGTCTTCGTTTCGAAGGCTCTCGAAGCCGACGCCGTGGAAATTGTTGGACCCGGATTTCGTGACGATGTTCACCACAGCTCCGCTGCGATTTCCGTATTCGGCGGTGAAGTTGTTGGTCAGAATCGAGATTTCCTGAATGGATTCGAGGCTCGGCGATACGGTCACCTTCGCGTCGCTGCCATGATCGACGATGCTGCCGCCGTCGAGGTTTACCTGAGTTGTGGTGTTCGACTTGCCGTTGATGTCGAAATCCTGATAACCGTAGTAGCCGTACTCGCGGCCGTTAATTCCGCTATCCGAGTTCGGGTTTGAACCGGGAATCATTTTGAGGAGCGTCGCCCAGTTGCGGCCGTTGTTGGGCATTTCCGCAACCTGCTTGGCCTGGATGGTGTCGTAGCGGGCTCCGGAGTCCTTAATGAGTTGCTGCTCGGCGGTGACGGTGACGGACTCAATTGGGCCTCCGCCGACCTCCAATTTCAACTGTGGAAGAGACAACTCCTGGAAACCGTTGATGACGAGGTTCTCGAGTTTCTGTTCGCGAAAGCCGGCCGCGGCGATGGTTAGCGTGTATTCGCCGGGGACTACGGACGAGAGATTGAAGATTCCCTGTTCATTGGTCGTGACGTTTCTCGTGGTCTTGGTCGAGAGTTGAACGAGGGCGATTTTTGCGCCCGGAATGACGGAGCCGCTGATATCCATTACGGTTCCGGTGATCGATCCGAGACCGGCCTGGCCGTATGCGATGGCGGCCATCAGGACGAATAGGGCGAAAACTTTTAAACGAAGAGCTGCAGACATTGCGCCTCCCCTGGAGCAGTTATCCGCTTACTGTATCGCAGCTTTCAGGCCGTGTCGATAGATGCTGTTTGTCTGAAACGGCAGGGATTTGCCTTAATGTTACACATTTTGCAGAATTGCCATGTACTTCGAACCGGATTGGCGACGACTCGCGGTAGCTGGCGACTCGCGCTAGCTGGCGATTTCTGGCTGCTCCGCGCTTCTGGCGCAAGACGCCCACCAGCCGACACTAGGCGTTACCGTCAACCTCATCCAGGTTTACGCGGTGGTAACCGATCGGCACGGCCGCCATATTCCGGACCTCCGCAAGGACGATTTTCAGCTATACGAGGACGGGAAGTTGCAGAAGATCACCAGTCTTTCTTACGTCACCGGCGCAGCCCCTTCGCAGCCGGTCGCGGTTCCTGTGTCGTCCCCGATGCCAGAGCTCGTACCTCGGCCGTAGTTCTGGGGCTAACATGCACTCTTTCGACGCGGAAATTCATCTGCGATACGAAGTAGCTGTTCAGCGTATCCACTACATCCTGTTTGGCCAATGGCACAGCAGTCCTCCTTGTGGAGCGCCAACAACGGTGTGGAGCATCAACAACCGTCAGGATAGCCACCTGGTTAGCCCGCAAAGGGCCGGTCGTCATCTTCGTTGGTTCGCAAAAAGGGTTTGGTGCGAGTCGGCGGGCCAGGCTTCGTTTTGCGCGCGTCTGCTTATCAGCGATCTGGCTACAGCTTGCGTTTCGGCATCGAACAAAGATTCAAAGCGTTGAATTCGACTCGCCGAGCTTGCCCCGTGAATCCTGTTTCAGTGGACTGGGCGTGCCGATGTACTAGTCTCCCGGCTGGATCGTTCGACGTGGCGACTGGGAACACAAGCCCGTCGCGCGCCGAATCGTTGAACGCCGCCGCGTCAGCGCTGGCTGAGTATCTCGCGCTGGCCGCTCGGGCGCAGTTCATCGAGTAGAGCAGTGAAAACGGCGTTGGTCCAGCCGAACCCCGCTTCGTTTGTATGGTAGCCGTATCGTAGTCCCTTACTAACGTCATCGCTTTTGCGAACCACGTCGTATTTCTCTTCGATATTCCGGTGCCGTACAAACTCCTGCTCCACGAGCGAGAGAAATTTCTTCGAAATCCGTTCCGCGTCGGTTTGATAACCGCAGCGGCGTAACCCTTGCACCGCAATCCACTGCAATGGCGCCCATCCGAATGGAGCATCCCATTGATCGCCGCTGCGGAATTCGCTGGTTTGTAAGCCGCCCCCTCGTTCGAACCGGCTCAGATTTTTGACCACGTGAGCTGCCTGGTCCGGTCTGGCAATTCCCACCCAGAGCGGGTAGAACGTCGTGAGGAAAGGATAATGCCGAATGCGCTTATGAACGTAATCATAATCGCAATAGAGGCCGCTTTGAGGATCCCACATCAACCGGTTGATTCGCTCGGCCCGCTCATGCGCCCGCTGCCGCCACACGGAGGCTTCCGGTCCGTGGTTCAGGATGTCCTGGATTTCCGTGGCCTGCGTCTCCATCAAATACAACAGCGAGTTCAGGCAGACCGGATTGTAATGGATAATGTCGATGCTGAATGGACCGAATCTGTTGGAAGGATCGAAGCCGGATTCCCTCATGGACCGGTCGCCCTTATAAAAGAGCGCTGTCAGCTGGTTATGGGCTGCGTCGTAATATTGAGAGGCATCGTAATCGGTAACTTTGTGAGTGCGAAAGTACTCGCGAATCAGCTCATAGTCGTTCCGGCCGTGCGAGTCGCGCTCGGAGGTCACAACCTCCGGCGCCGGTCCCTCTCCGGTATCAAAATAGCGCGATAATCCAGTCTCCGGCGTCAGGTGCGGCTCGGTTGTCCAGAAGCGATAGTAACTTTCGATCAACGGCATCGCATCCTGTAGCCACTTTCGGTCGTGAGTCCGGTTGTAAACCGCGAGCACCATGGGCGTGAGAAATGGAGGTTGGGAACGCGTCAGATAGTAGGTGCGATTTGCGTTGAGCACCTTCCCGTATTCACGAATCTCATAAAGGAAATTGTCCGCCATATCCTTGGCGAGCTCGAGTTCGCCATCGCGAAGCAGGCCCATCTGGATGAAGAAGCTGTCCCACCCATACATTTCGTTAAAGCGGCCGCCAGGGACTACATAAGGCCGCGGCAGATATAACAATCCATGCACGCGGATCTGGGCCGGATCGGATGGCAGCGGCCGAAGTTCAATCTTCTGAAAATCCGCCGGTTTCATCTCTTTTTTCAAATTACTTTCTATCCGGCTGATGTCTTCGCTCGCGGCAACGTAAACCGGTCTTCGGCCATCCGGCAGGGGTTGAGACTTAGGATCGAGAGCAGCCGTCGCGAGGACTTCGTCTGAGCGCGTCAGGACACGCCAGGTTTGCTTGATGTAGTCAAGGATCGGCATCTGCGCCGATACCGGATACGCCGCATCAGTCAACATAATGCAACACAGAAACAGCCGGAACAGGAACGAGTTGCACCTCACCCCGGACCTCGTCATCTCTATTATTATCCGGCACTGGATCTATCGCTGGCGGCGGGCGGCACGTGGGGTTTTTTTTGCCGCCGGATCCAACGGCGGAGTATCGGTCGTGGGAAGCAGTCCATACACAATGACTTTCCCGGAAAAAGTCGGCAGGAAGACCTTTCCGTTGGCGATCAGAGGCGCGCTGAATTTTGCCAGAAAGGCGCCGGCATCAGCGGGATCGAGGCCAATGTTGTTCCAAAGCTCATGCAGAATGCCGTTTGAAAAATCGCCGGCGCTGTACGCATGCAGGTCGGCGGGTTGCAGCCACGACGTATTGCTGTTCGGAGTGTGCGCCCAGAGAATTGCCGTCGAGGGATCGTACCCATTCGCGGAGATAACAATATTCGAGCCCTGGTATCCGACACCCACGCCGTCAGACTGTCCGTTAGCCAGTAAAGTGACGGCGCCGGAATTGGGATCGAGGAAGAACGCCTTTAGCGTGTCAGTGGGGAAGCCCGGATCGGTACCATTAATGTAACCACCGCCACCTGGCCAAATGAAAAATATATTGTTCCAGTAGGCGAAGCCGTTGTAGACGCCGGTCCAGTCGTATCCGGCGCTGTGCCGCGCGGCCACTTGAGTGCGGCTGTCCAACTGCATCCCGCCCTGATCGACTACGAAGAGATCGCCGTATTTACTTCCGGAAGCGACCAGTGTCGTCCCCGGAATTACGATTGTTCGGCTGGAGCCAAGATCCAGATCGAAATTTTCGTCCCACTTGATGTCTTCGGGATAAAAGCTCGTCTTCGCTTGCACAATAAGGGTATCGGGGTCGACCTTTAGGATGCTATCCGAGTTGTCCGTCGGATCGGCCTCGTCCTCAGGGAGATTGCCTGTACTGAAATAAATCGATTGTCCGTCTGAGGCCGGCCCGCCCCCGGACTGCCAGATTCCTGCGCCGGACTTCCCAGGAGAATAACTCATCACGGCGACCTGGTTGAGATTGGTGTCATAAGAGAACATCCAGCCGCCGTAGGGGGTCTGGTCCTGGTGCGATGCGAAGGTTACGTAGATCCGCTGGTTTAGGAGCAGCAATGCCGATCTCTGTAAATGGAACTTCGCTTGGAAAGGCGTGCCTGCGTAGGAGCCGCCAATTTCCACGGGCGAACCCAGATCTTTTCCGGATGCCAGATCCATCTTGTGAAGAAAATGATGCTGACCTGCGCTGTCGGCCGTGTTCGCCACGAAGTACATCGCGCTGTTTGCCACATCGATGACGGGCGTCCCGACAATTCCGATCGGTCCCAAACCGTCGCCGGCATCACAATCCGCAAAGGCATAGTATCCCTTCTCCGGATCGACGTCGGCAGTCGAGACCGGGTGGCCAAAGTTCGCGCTGAAGTAGAGCGAATAATCATTGGCATCGAACGCGTAGACCATATTGGTGGCCGTAGCGACGAAGAACAAGTCGCGCGAATTTCCATCCGATCCGATAATGCCTGAAACGTAGAGAGGCTGGGCGAAAATACAGCCGGAAACGGAAACCGCGGCCAATTTGCCGAACTGCCCGGCAGTCACATTAGCAGGTGTAAGAATTGTTTCATTAATATTTGCGCCGGTCCGATTGTTGTCATACGAGCCTGTCCAGACGGCCGTCTGCGCAAGCATATCAACGGGCATAGATACCAGTAACCGCACGAGTACGAGGCCTCGCGTAATTTTTCCGATCATCTTAGTGTTAAAACCGCTTTAGATCTGAAATGTCGCGATTTCTTTCAAGCAAACAGCCGGTTTGCTTCGGATACAGGATTCGCGAAGGTCGTGCGTGGTCCCTCGCATCAATCATCCATTGTATTGTAGACGCGGGCGCGATACGAGAAGATGAACCAGCAACTTTCCGTTTCGCTATGGGTTCGACTGTACACATGCGGAGATGCAGTCTTGTGATCATCGCAGCGGGCCTCGTAGTGGTGGCCGGCACCGCAATCGCGGAGGACGCGCCGTATCTCGTCAATCACTCCGAATGTACCTACTTCGGCGCGAAACACAAAGAATTCGTGAATACAGGCCTGATGCGCGACGTTCTGAAGCGCCGCTCTGGGAATGTGGAATCGTTCGCAGGCGCCACAACCCGCGCCGTCACGTCACGGCTGGTCCCGGCCGTGGACTCCAGTTCTATATCACAATCCAGCGCCCCCGTTAACACAATCGACAAATACGTCTTCCCTGCCCTCACGGTCGCCGGCGTTGCTCCGGCCGCTCCCACCACTGACTACGAGTTCGTCCGCCGGATCTATCTCGACCTGACCGGCCGGGTACCAACTGTCGACCAACTTCAGCAGTTCATCGGCAGCACCGATCCAGCCAAGCGCGCGAAACTCATCGACAGCCTGATCGGAAGTCACTCCTGGATCGATAAGTGGACGATGTATTACGGCGACCTGCTCAAGAACAACTCAAACCAGACCAGCGTCCGCCGCTTTCCGGAAGGCCGCGATGCCTTCTATCACTGGATCTACAGCTCGTTAACGGAGAACAAGCCATACGATCAAATGGCCAGAGAACTCATCTCCGCGCAGGGAGAGAACACCTTTCAGCAAGGCGAGTTGAATTGGCTCATCGGAGCGCGCGTAACCGGTGGACCCATCCAGGACATCTGGGATCAGATGGCCTCGAATACCGCCGAAACATTTCTCGGCCTGGCGAACCTGAACTGCCTGGAGTGCCACAATGGCAGGGGCCATCTGGACACCATCAATCTTTGGGGAAGCCAGACAACCCGCCAACAGGCCTGGCAGATGTCCGCCTTCTTCTCCAAAGCTGTACAGCAATACACCGCGGATCCGAATGTAAAGAACTATGGCTATTGGGGCATCGTCTCCTCAAAAAGCTACCCCGGCACTTACGCCTTGAACACCACCACCGGGAACCGGCCGGCTCGCCAGCCGATCGGTTCCACTCGCTCAGTCACCCCTGTCTACCTGTTCAATGGCGATGCCCCAGCCCAGGGCGATAACTACCAGGCCGCTCTCGCGAAAGAGGTCACTTCCGATTTTCAGTTCGCGCGCGCCTCGGTCAACTACATTTGGAAGGAATTCTTCGGCCTCGGAATAGTGGAGCCTACCAACCAGTTCGATCCGGCCAGGCTCGACCCTAACAATCCGCCGCCCAGCCCATGGACGCTGCAGCCTACCAACCCGGCTTTGCTCGACGCAATGGCGAAAGACTTCGTGGCCAGCGGTTTCGATATTCAGGCACTGATGCGCGAGATTACGAATTCGCAAGCCTATCAACTATCGTCGCGGTACGATCCAGCAGCGTGGAATCCGCAGTGGGAGACGCTGTTTGCACGGCACTTGGTCCGCCGGCTTTGGGCGGAAGAGATCCACGATGCGATCGTTCAGACGAGCAATGTGGTCCCGCAGTACAACATCCCGGACTATGGCGTCACCAGTTGGGCCATGGCGTTCCCGGAAACACTGAACATGCCGGGGAGCGGGAGTGGAGTCTCGCTGTTCCTGAATAGCTTTCTGCGCGGCGATCGCGACACGGCGGTGCGGAGCGACCAACTGTCGATTCCGCAGGCCCTGAATATTATGAACGACCCGGTGGTGATGACCAGGGTCCGGGCGAGCGGAACCGCCGCCAAGCCCAGTTTACTTTTGCAGAATATCAATAAAGCTCCGGATCAACTCGTTACGAATCTATTCCTGACCGTGCTCTCGCGAAATCCAACACCGGACGAGTTGCAGCAGGGGATCAACAGCCTTCAGAGCGGGACGCGCACGCAAACATCGGAGGACCTGCTCTGGTCGCTCTATAACAAGGTTGATTTCCTGTTCAACTACTGATATCCACATGCGGGCACAAGAACAATTCGATACGTTCGCACGGAAGTATCCGCATCCGCATCAGCCGTTTTACTCACGGCCGCACATCACGCGCCGGCGGTGGTTCCAGATTTTCGGCGCCGGAGTAGGTGTATCGTGTCTGGCCGGGCCGGCCCGTGCCGGCGTGGTCATCAAATCGAATTCCGTCCAGACGCAAAACACGGCGCGCAACGTGATCTTCTTGTTCATGACCGGCGCTCCAAGCCACACCGACACGTTCGATCTCAAAGTGGTGGACGGAACGACGCCCAGCAACTTCAGTCCGGCACAAATCGGGAGCGTTCTTTGGCCCTCCGGACTTCTTCCGAATCTGGCGGCCCATTTACCGGACATGGCGATTATACGGTCGATGCGCGCGTGGGCCGCCGCCCATCAACTCGGCCAGCATTGGGTCCAGATCGGCCGGAACCCTGCCGCGGCGCTTGGCGATATCGCGCCAAACATCGGAAGCATTGTGGCTGTTGAGAAGGAATCTGAAAGGCAGCAAGGCCAGGTGCTACCCACGTTCCTCGCGCTGAATGCGTTCGATGCAATCGGCTCCGGTTATCTTTCGGCGGCCTATGATCCCATGAGGATTGCCCCTGCCGCTACGGGTATCCCAAATACCACGAACATCGATGGGCAGAGCCGTATGAATAGCCGCTGGAGCCTGCTGCACACACTCGACGACAAGCTCCGAGTCGACTCCCCACTCGGCCAGACCGCGGCCGACTACGCCGATTTCACCACATCCGCGCAGAACCTGATGTATAACCCGGACGTGCAGACTGCCTTCAACTACACCGCGGACGACAGCACGCGGTATGGGAATACGAGCTTTGGCAACGCCTGCCTGCTGGCCCAGAAGATTGTCGCCGCGAACCTCGGCACGCGATTCGTGCAGGTGGAGTTGGGCGGCTGGGACATGCATCAAAACATCTACGGCCAAGCCGGCAAAGGGGGACTTTACACGCTGGGTAAGACATTCGACGTGGGTGTTTCCGCAATGCTCGACGACCTGAAGAAGAGCGGTCAGCTCAATCAGACGCTGGTCGTGATGATGGGCGAGTTCGGCCGTACGGTGGGGAAACTTACCGGACAGGCGGGCCGCGATCATCTGCTGCAGCAGTTCGTCGCTTTCGCGGGCGCCGGGGTTAAGGGAGGCCGCGCGATTGGGTCGACGGATGCTACGGGTGCAAGCACGGACGATCCCGGCTGGTCGCGCAATCGCGACGTAAAGCCCGAAGACATTGAGGCCACGATATATTCCGCCATGGGCATCAATTGGACCTCCGTGCGCTACGACGACCCGTTCGGAAGAGGGTTTGAGTATGTTCCGTTCTCGAATAGCCAGGACCTTTATGGGCCGGTGAACGAGCTTTGGCAGAGCAGTTAGCTGCCTTTCTTTGTATCTCCGTCCTCAGGCGGCCTTCCCCCAAGCGGGCCGCCTCTTTTTTGCCTCGTCGGAGAAATCTGTGGTCACCGATACGCTCCAATGGGTGCCGGAAGCTCGGCTCGCGCAGCTCACGAACCCGATGGGGGATAGCGCGGGTTCAGCTTTTCCTGTTCGTAACCGGTTGCCTTTTGAGCTAGTTTGCCCTCTCGGGTAAACGCTACGCCATTAGTCGGATTTTTGGCCAGAGAGCCCCCGACTTCAGGATACGTCGCGCTTGAACAGACTGCCTTGGTTAACAAATTCGCGATTTCCGCTAACTAAACCAGAATTGCGGCGTATTATGATCAGACTATCTATGGGAGTGGCGAGAGAAAAGAGCGACCTATTACCGGGTACGCTCGACATGCTGGTACTCAAAATATTGATGAGCGGCCATTTGCACGGATACGCGATCGCACAGCTGATCCAGCAACTGTCCGACGATCTGCTGCGGGTGGAAGAGGGCTCGCTCTACCCGGCGTTGCAGAGGCTCGAACTGAATGGATGGATTACGGGCGAGTGGGGCCTGTCGGCGAATAATCGACGGGCTCGGTTCTACAAACTGACGGCCGATGGGCGAAAGCAACTGGCCGAGGAGTCGGCCCGCTATAAGCGCGTAACGGGCGCGGTCGCGCGGATCATGGGGTTCGCTTAAGATGCGGGCAGATTCCAGTTGGGGACGGTTTCGACGCCGTTTGCGGTTCTTACTCTCCCATGGCGAGCGGCAAAGGCTGTTGTGGGAAGAGATGGAGTTTCACATCCAGTCCATGACTCAAGACTTCGCCGCGCAGGGCCTCACGGAGGCTGAGGCGCGTGCGGCTGCAAGGAGAAAGTTCGGAAATATGACCCAGAAATCGGAAGATTCCCGCAGCGTGTGGCTGCTTCGCTGGTGGAGCGATCTGGCACAGGATCTGCGCTACTCGTTTCGAGGGATGCGACGCGATGCAGCGTTCACCGCATTTGCGATTCTCATCACCGGCCTCGGAATTGGGGCCAGTTCCACCGTGTTCAGCATCGTAAATGCGCTGCTGCTGCGGCCCCTGCCGTTCCGCGATCCAGGACGCCTGGTATCGATTGCGAACGTAGAGTGGTCGACTCAGGTGTTCAACTTTCTGGACCTGCGGGCGCAGAATCGTTCCTTCTCCGATTTGGCGGGGTGGGTCTATGGCGCCGGAAACGGGCAGTTGACGGGAGCTGGCGAGCCCGAACGGGCGACGGGTGTCGCCGTAACCGAGAACCTTTTACCCCTGCTGGGCGTCGAACCGGTGCTGGGCAGATCGTTTACAGCGGATGAATGCCGGCAAAGAGAGCGCGCTCCCCAGGCCGTGCTTCTCAGTTACGGCTTTTGGCAGCGGCGATTCGCTTCAGACCCCTCCGTGGTGGGCAGTAAGTTGATGTTCAACAATCGCGCCGTAACCGTAGTGGGTGTGCTGCCTGCTTCCTTCGACTTCGCCGCCCTATTCGCCCCCGGCACGCCGGTGGATATCTTCGTCCCCTTTCCCTTGACGGAGGAAACAAACCGGCACGGCAACACCATGTCGATCGTCGGCAGGCTGAAGCCCGGCTCTACCGCGCAGGGTGCTCAGCCGGAGTTCACTCTGCTGGCAAAACAGATGGAGATCCAGCATCCCGAACGCAACCCAGTCGATCCAAGGCTGGTCCCGCTGGAGCAGCGCATCAATGGCCGGGTGCGGCCGGCTCTGCTGGTGCTGGCGTGCGCGGTCGCGGTAGTGATGTTGATTGTATGCGCGAACCTCTCGAATTTGCAGTTGGCCCGCCTGGGAGCGCGGCAAAAGGAGCTGGCGATGCGTGCGGCGCTCGGCGCGGGACGCCTCCGCCTGCTCAGGCAGATGCTTACCGAAAGCATCACGCTATCCTGTTGCGGGGCTTTGCTCGGACTGGGTCTCGCGATTGCCGGGACGCGTGTGGTGGCGCATCTGAACGCCTTCAATCTTCCCCGGCTCAATACCGTGCGTATCGACGGAAACGCCCTCGCCTTCACGCTTCTGGCGGCGGTTTTTACCGGCGTCCTGTTTGGAGTGCTGCCTGCGATGCAAACCCCCGCATTAGCGGTGCAGGATGCACTGAAGGAAGGCGGCCGCGGGTTAAGCGCCGGAAGAGGACGTGCCTGGATGCGCAACGGATTGGTGGTTTCTGAAATCGCCTTCGCCTCCATTTTGCTGGTGGGCGCCAGTCTCCTGGTGCGCAGTTTTATTCGCGTGCTCGACGTCGATCTGGGGTTCCAACCGGAGCAAACGGCGGTTCTGCGGGTCGATCCGAGCATGCGGATTGCGAACCTCGCTCAACAGAACGCCTTCCTCGACGATATGCTGCAGCGGGCGCGATCGGTTCCGGGCGTCCGAGCGGCGGGAGTGAGCGACGTCTTGCCATTCGCCGGCGACCGGGCGTGGCAGGTCGGCGTAAAGGGACAGATCTACCCGAAGGACCAGCATCCCGAGTCCTACATCCGGATGGTGAGCGACGGTTACTTCGCGGCCGCCGGGATCCGTTTGGAAGCGGGCAGAGGATTCACTGAGCAGGATCGTGCATCAAGTGAACCGGTCGTGATCGTGAACCAGACACTGGCCCGGGTCCTTTGGCGGGGACAAGATCCGCTTGGACAAGTAGTGTCCCAGGACGGGGGCCGCCGGGTGGTCGGCGTGGTGGCTGACGTCCGCCACGAAGCGCTGGAAAAAACGGGCGGATCCGAAATGTATATTCCGCTGCGGCAAACCGGAGACTATTCCGCCATGGAACTGGTGGCGCGAACGACGCTGCCGAGGGATGTATTCGCTTCGGGAATTCGCGCGGCGCTCCGGCCGCTGGATCCAAATCTGCCGATTCGCGAAGTCCGAAGCCTGCAGGATTTGGTGGATAAAGCGGTGTCTCCGCGACGCTTTCTTGTCATGCTGCTCGGCGGATTCGCGGCCTTCGCGCTGCTGCTTGCTTCGCTGGGCATCTATGCGGTGATTTCGTATTCGGTAAATCAACGGGTGCAGGAAATCGGAATCCGGATGGCCCTGGGGGCGTCGCCGGCCGACTTGCAATGGCGCATCCTTTGGGGGACGTTCGGATTGACTGCGTTAGGGCTCGCCTTGGGCATCGCGGCGTCCCGGGCGCTGTCGAATACGCTGGGGAGCCTGCTATTCGGCGTGACTTCTGGCGATCCGATTACATATTTTGGCGTTGGCGCGCTCCTGATCGTGGTTGCGGCAGCAGCCGGATACATTCCGGCGTGGCGCGCCTCTCGGATCGATCCAATGGTGGCGCTGCGGTCGAATTGAATACCACCAATTCCGAGAGATCTCTCAATGGCGTACTGTCTCCAGGGTCAGCAATACAGAAGTGGTCGAAGATTCGCACAGGCTCCTGTGTAGTCGCGCAGCATTTGTCGATCCCGCGGCTCACGGGTCTGGAGCGGTTTACGATAGAGATTCGCCGCCGCACGCTTCCGCGCCATGGAACTGATCACGATTCTAAACGCTGCCACCGTTTCCGAGGTCTTGTGTACCACCACGCCCACTTCAGTGCCGGCAAGAAGAGTATCGAAGTGGCCGTGCGACCGCGCAAGGGCTCGGCCGCAGTCTGCTCGCGCTGCCATTTGCCGGCCTCCCGGTGACGACCAGCTCGCCGAACAGCGCTTTGAGTTCATTCCCCTGTGGGGGTTTCTCGTCTTCCTTCTGTACACCATGCGGCGCGTCAACTGTCGCCGCTGTGGCATTGTGGCCGTCGAAGAATTTCCCTGGGGCGACGGCAAACGCACACTGACCAAAGCCCTACATGCTCTTCTTAGCCCGTTGGGCGCGGCGACTGTCATTGGGAAGAGACGGCGGAGGCATTTCGCACCTCCTGGGACAAGGACTTCGATGCGGTGGAACATGCCGTCACCTTCGGGCTGGAGCACCGGGTGCCAGGCCAAATCGACGCGATCGGCGTCGATGAGATCCAACATGCCAAAGGCCACAAGTATTTGACTCTGGTTTATCAGATCGATCTCGACGTTACGCGGCTGCTTTGGGTGGGCCGCGAAAGAACCATCGAATCCTTTCGGGGATTTTATTGGGCTATCCCCAGTTCAGTGACGGATCAGGGTTCGGACTCTTCGGCAGCCTCTTGCAGATAAACGCCAGGACCGAAATTTCGTTACCGCTCGATTGCGGTTGACTGGGCTGGGGAGCCGGCGTCTGCGGCGCAGGTTTCACAGTCTCCACCTCCGCTCTGGAAAACGTGGCCGCGCTCAACCGCGCCTTTAATCCGGGGTTCATAGCCACAGCCGTTGCCGGCAATCCGGCCACTGCAACCCGCTCCATCATCATTGGCCGTGCCGCCGCAACCGGAGCCAGGCGCACAGCGGCGGGCTGCGCCACGATTCGTGACGCCACCACGGCGTGCGGCGCCGCGGCGAGCTGCGCCCGCAGGACCGTAGGCACCGGCCGGGGAGCAGGCTGCGGCGCGCTGCGTACGTCCGCGAAAAGCAACGGCGGAAAGCTTCGCAGTGGCTGGGGCTGGACCGCGCCTGTGCCATGCGTGGTCACAACAATGTTGCGGGCAAACACGACGGCCGCGATATAAGCCGGCCAGTCCCCGTGCGGCGGCACACCACCATCGCTCAATTGCACCGTTGGATCGGAAAGGCGCCAGAACTGGGCGTAGAACAGGTCCGGCCGAAACCACGGACGGCTCAGCGCAACACTGCAGTATTCGAACGACAACGAATCGATCGTCGAATTCCCTGCTGTCGTCCCGAAAATGTTTTTGAGCTCCGCGGGCGCCTGACTCACCAGGTTCGGGATATCCGAGCCGACGATCGAAAAGCTCGGCCAGCTACCGTGATCGAAGATATCGTAGGGCGCGAAAACCGTCGGTCCGAAGGTCGAATTGGTGGTGGGATCCGTCGGGAAATCAATGGCGGGGTCGCACAAAGCCTTCCAGCTTTGCCATTTGAGCTGCGGTGATTCCGCCGCGTAGGTCTGCTCGACGTGCTGAGCCTGCCCAACCTGCGTTTTGAATCCCTTCGTCTCCCAGTCGCTCTCGGCCTCTTGCACCTGCGCCCGTGACATCGGCTCACCGTTGTCTCTCCACTGAGCTTGGACATTTGGATCGGCGGATGCCGAAGCTGTTATTTTTTGATTGTTATAGCTCTGCGTGGCCAGGAACCAGGCTTGTTGATACTGCTTGTAGGCCACCAGAGCCGGGCTGTCCACGAGCAAGCCGTCGGCCCGCTGCACGGAGAGAAACGACTGGGCAGACTGCAATTCCGCGGTCTGCTCGGCGGTAAGGGAGCCTTGGGCGACTTGCGCGTTCTGCAGCACTCCCTGGTAGACGTCCCACAGCACATGATCCAAAGACGGTTGAAACAAGGTGCCTTGCGGCAGAGCGTTCGTCAACGTAGAGAAATCCGAGAATACGTGCATCTGCTGGTTCGACGCCGCGTCGGCGAACTTCAATTGGTCCGGTGTGTAGCTGATCGGCGTCAACGCCGGAAAGCTCAGAAAAGTATCGGGGCTTTCGAAGACGAGCTTAGCTTTTGTCATTAGCGCAAGTTGTGCGAGAGCATCCATGATGGTTCACTCCTGAAATGATGGCGGCGCAAGAACTTTGACATTTCAAGCGGGGCGCGGTAACGGCCTCTGCCGCTAGCCGCGCGCCCGCTCAAACCGTAACTGAACTGGGGCGATATTAAATTAGATCCACTTCTTGATGCTGGGATCGGGATTCGGACACTTGCTCGTCAGGACGTGGCATTTGAAGCCAGCGATTTGCATGCCGTCTACCGTCAAACCCTGATCGTCCCAATGAGAGTTGAGGTTCTGGTTGGAGTAACCGTTAGCCGAATAGTGAGACGCGCTGCCACCAAAAGAGAACGGGCCAATGCCGATACTGACGCCGCCGCCTTGAGAAGATGCCGATTGCTCGCTGATGTACTGGCCCGCGGAGGAGTCCTTGCGGATACCCAGGACCAGATCCTTAATAAATACGACGGAGGTTGGATAGGCCGGTAAGTAACCCGCGGGCGGGCTTCCACCATCACTGATCAGCAGACCCTTGGAGTCGGGGTTCGACTGGTCGAAACGCCAGGACTTGCTCAAGAGAAACGCGTCCTTGAACCAGGGACGAAGGATCGGGATTTGACAGATGGAAAACTTCAGAGAGAAGGTGTCGAGTTCGAACCCGCTGTTGAATTCCGATCGGCTGTGGCTCCCGCTGGCGCCGCCACTGGCGCCGATCCCGAAGAAGCCGGCGCTGGCCGACACCGACCATCCCATGGTATTGAAGTTGGAGTTGCTGTACTGGTGGAAATCACCGCTGTTGAAGCTGAATCTACTCCACCCGCCGGCCTCCGCGAAGTCGGGCGGCGCAAGGGCCGTGTAAAGGAAATCACTTCCTGAAGAAATCCCGGTAAGCGTGGCGTTCGTCAGATCCTGCTCATACTGCTGCTTCAGCATCGCCATGTCACGCCCCATCACTTGGTTGATGTAGGCCGCGATCTGTTCATAATCCTGCTTATAGCCGTTGCTGATCCAATCGTCCATCGCGGCAATTACCTGGTCGCGCAAAATACGGGCGTTGATGGCGAAATTCTGAACGGCTGCGGGATCGTTCGCGGCGAGCGCGTTAATGCGTGCCTGATTGTAATTCAGCGCAGCATTGTCATATGCCGCCATCTTCGAGTTGTACGCCTGCACTAGCGGACTTGGACCTGTAACATCTTTCACCTCGCCCGTTACCAGGTCTGTCTTCTTCGTCGTTGTTTGAAGCAGTGCGCGAAATTTCGCAATCTTGTCCTTGGTTGCCTGGTCAAGGTCCTGATCCATCACCTGGCTCATCGTGAGAATGAACTTATAACGGTCCGAAAGCGTGCCCTCGTTATTGGCGACGCTGAACGAAGCAAATTGTTGATTGTTAATTTTGGCGAGGTCTGGCACGAAGTCCAGAATGCGGGCGAGCATCTCAGCCTGCTGATAGACCCGGTTCGTGTCCGAGGCGCGAAGTTGATTCAACTGGTCGGAAGTGAGGCCGCCACCCCCGGAGCTGGCGGCGCCTGCCGTGCCGCTTGCCCCTGGTGCGGGAGAGCCACCCGCCGCAGCCGTGACGGAAGCAACATTGGTTGCTGCCTGAGGCGTTACTACCCCGGACAGACCTTGCGACAAGAAACGGAAATCCTCCGGTGTGACCGGAATTCCTGGCGTGCACCAGCTAAAGAAATTGTCGGCTGATTTCGGCACGGTTGAATCGCCGTTGGTGAGTACGTTGTAGAGTTTGCCCATAATCGCGTTGGCAAGAACGTCGGGCTGTGTGGTGGTAGCGGGCATTGTGAATCCTCCTTACGATCGGCGCTGTCGGTGTGGCGCACGCGGACACTTGCTTCTCTTGCTTGCCGACTGAGCTCTAGTGACTCATCAGTTGAAGCCGTATCATTAATTCGCTCAGGATCATTAATTTAATCTGGAGCGGCTCCGATTACGCACCCATTCCTCCGGCGTTGAGAAGGCCTCTCTCTTGTTTTCCGAGCGTCTCCCGGCCGCGACCGAACTCGACTTCTATTCCTGATTGTGTGACCTTGCGGGAGACGCTCGCCCCGCTACGCCCTAATTGCGTGAAAGCCTTCCAGGAAAGCGAGCTTCCCGTAAGCGTCCATCAGAGATCTTTCCTTTCATCGCATGCGGGCGTGGGACCGCGGGGGTATGAGCCAGAGAAAACGCCAAACGAATCGAATTCGAGAAACTGGAATTTTCCGTAGCTCGGTCGGAATACCCTCGCTGGCATACTGGCCGAGGAAAGCACGGCTCTGTCTAGCGTTCAACGTAGCTTCTGGAACTCGACCGGATTGGTGACCATCAGTTGCACTTCAGAATACGCACCCCATGCCCGCGTCGGTCTACGCTTGGATCATGGAACCGCTTGGAGCCCATTATTCTCAACCAGCGTCAGCAGCTTCAGCGAAGCCCCCTGCGGGCGTTTTTCCCCGCGTTCCCATCCCGCAGGCGAAGAGCGCGGATTTCTTTCGGCCTCAGCGGACGGACCGGCGGGGGTTCGATGAGTTGTGCCTCACGCCAGTTCGGTGGCGAGTTTCTTCAACGCGACCAGTTCGTCGTTCTCGATATTCTCCTTTTAGTTCTTCGCGAATCCGTGAACGAAGATAGCCCTCGCGCCGGTCCTGAACACAATCAGCGTTCGAAATCCGCCGGACTTGCCCTGGCGTGCGCGCGCGATCCGCTGTTTGATGACTCTACCGCCGAGATCAGCGGCGATCAGACCTCGTTCTGCATCCCGCACCGCCCGGCACAGCGCAGCCTCGGAGATACCGGCCTTGTCCGCAAAGCGCGTGAACGCCTTGGTTTTGAAAGTTCGCACCGATGACTCCGCGGGTTGCCAGCGATTCTGGATATGCGCCTTATCCCAGGCGGCGGGCAGCCAGTGGGTCTTTCCCGCTCTGACGAAGAGCGGACACATGGAGTCTTCTACAGAAGCAGCACGCAAACGATCCAGGAGGCAACAAAGATCCTGCGCAAGCAGACCGGACGCGACGACGTCAGGATTCGAGCTTTACACACTACGTCGCACCTGCCTGACTGGGTGGGTGCCGCATATGGACCTACGGATGCTCGCCTACCTCGCCGCCCACCGCGATATGAACCTCGCGAAGCGCTACGTGCATCCGCAGGAGCAGACCATCCGCGCTGCCGTGGATCGGGCGCGCGGTGTCGAGGTTGGGCATACCGCGAAAATTGAATCCAGGGAGAACGGCTTCGGGATGGTAACCTATTAAGGCTGAGGAAATTTCTGGTGCGCCCGGAGGGACTCGAACCCCCGGCCTACTGGTTCGAAGCCAGTCGCTCTATCCAGCTGAGCTACGGGCGCGTTTGGCAAGCCACCACTCGACGTTCTCAATCCTATCACAATGACCGTTATGCTAGAGCATGGCCTCCGCGGGTGTTGAAACCGAGATCAAACTTCCCCTAACCAACGCGGAGGATGGCCGCGCGCGAATCCAGCGGGCGGGATTTCAGATCAAGACGGAGCGTTTATTCGAGTCCAATACTCTCTATGACACCGCCGATCTGTCGCTGCGTGCCAAGGGGACGCTCCTCCGGATCCGCGAAGTAGGCGACCGCTGGGTTCTGACTTTCAAAGGCGCTCCGGAGACAGAAATAAAATATAAAACGCGGCCCGAGATTGAATTGGACGTTTCCGACGGTCTTCCACTTGCCAGAATCTTCTTATCGCTTGGCTACATCCCGGTTTTTCAATACCAAAAGTACCGAACGGAGTACTATCGGGAGGGGGAACCTGGAATTCTAACCTTAGATGAAACTCCGATTGGTAGCTTCCTGGAACTAGAAGGCCCTACCCGTTGGATCGATCGAACCGCCTTATTACTCGGATTTTCAGAATCCTCATATATCACAGAAAGTTACGGACGACTTTATGCTGATTACTGCCAACGAAATAACATCTCTGCGGCCAACATGGTGTTCGGTCAAGCGTATTCCTGAATACCGGATACTAAGGTATTTAATCTAGTACTAATGTGTGAATTTAAGGTTGTAGTAGGTACACCTGGGGTCTTGCAATAGGACTAGTACTCGAAGTACCATTTTAACAACGCAGAATTAGGATTTGCCTCGCTTGATCGTAAGCATTCTAATTATCGTGGTGTCACTGGCCCTGTTCTCATACTGGTTCCGGTACACTTGTGTGCTGATTCTGAGCGCCAAGACCTCCCGGGACTACGCTGCAGAAATCGCCAACGCAAATCAATTGCGCTTCCTTGAAACCAGGACATATCTGTTGAGAGATCCCAAAGCGATTCAACTGGATCAGGTATACGAATCTCTTGACCGCGATTACACGCTGATCACCTATCTGCTTCGCCATGCCTCTGCCCGGCTCGCCGTCGACCATTCATTGGAGAATCATATACTGATGATCGATTTTCGGCTGATGAGCGCCTGGTACGGAATCGTTCACAAGGTGTCCCGGCGAAAAGCCCGCGGCGCTTTGCTGGAGATGAGTTCCATTGTCGGCCATCTGGCGAACACGATGGGCGAACGCGTCTCCACAACTTTCTAGCTCCTTCCTGGAAATTCCGTTCATCTCGGCAACGCGAATTCGAATTGATCCGTATAGAATGATGTAGTGACTACAGATTCCGATCTGCAATCAGCGGTGGTACGGCTGGATCGTGTCCGCCAGGAAGTGGGGAAGATCATCGTCGGTCAGCGTGAAGTGGTGGACGGAGTGCTCATTTGCCTCGTCGCCGGCGGCCACGTTCTGCTCGAGGGCGTGCCGGGTTTGGGGAAGACGACGCTGCTTCGGACGCTCGGCCGAGTCCTCCATCTGCGTTACTCCCGCATTCAGTTCACGCCGGATCTCATGCCGGCTGACATCGTCGGCAGCATGATGATCGAAAACGACGAGCGAGGCACCAAGACGCTGCGCTTTCAGCCTGGTCCAATCTTTGCCAACCTCGTGCTGGCCGACGAAATTAACCGCGCAACGCCAAAAACGCAGTCCGCTCTGCTGGAGGCGATGCAGGAACGCACCGTGACGAGCGGAACCACCACCCACGAACTGGAAGCGCCTTTCCTCGTGATGGCCACCCAGAATCCCATTGAAATGGAGGGTACGTATCCGCTGCCGGAAGCGCAACTCGACCGGTTCCTCATGAAGATCCTGGTGCAGTATCCGAAGCGTGACGAACTGGCCAGCATTGTGGAGCGTACGATTCAACGCGAAGACATGCAGCTCGACCAGGTATTGGACCGCGAAGGCATTCTGCGGTTGCGAAGCGTTTGCCGCCAGGTTCTGGTCGCTCCTCACGTTCAGGATTTTGCCGTCGATCTGGTGATGGCCACCCAACCCGACACCAGCGGCGCGCACGAACTGGCGAATCGATACATCCGCTATGGCAGCTCTCCACGAGGCGCCCAATCTTTGGTCGAATGCGGCAGGGTCTACGCGCTGATGCAAAGCCGTTTTCAGCTCAGCATGGACGACATTCGGACCGTCGCCCCAGCCGTGCTTCGCCACCGCATTATTCTGAATTTCGATGCGCACGCCGACGGACAGACGCCGGATTCCCTGCTGACTAAAATCGTAGAAACCGTCACCGCCGCCGTCGCCTAAAGGAACCCATGCAATCGCGGCCGCTCATCGATCAGCAGTTTCTGGAAAAACTCGAGCGGCTCACGGTGCATTGGCAAAAGTCGTTCGCGGGTCTCGTGGGCGGCCACAATGTTTCCCACTTTTCCGGACCCGGCCAGGAATTCCTCGATCATCGTCATTTTCATCACGGAGACGACATGCGTGCCATCAATTGGCGCGCGTACATGCGTCTGGAAAAGCTTTTTTTGAAGATGTTTCAGGTCGAGCCGAGAATTCCTGTGCGCCTGATGCTCGACGTTAGCCGATCGATGGGATCGGCAAACGGCCAAAAATTCGATTTCGCCCGCAAGCTGGCCGCGGCTCTCTGTTACGTCGGGCTCGTTCGGCTCGATACCATCTGTATCCAGCCCTTTCGCGACCGGCTGTTGGATTCGTTCATTTGCAGCGGGGGCCGCCACCGTTTTGTTCCGGCGGTAAACGTTCTCACTCAGCTGGAAACGGATGGCGTGACGAACTATTTTCAAGTTGCGCGCGAGTTCGCTTCTCAATACCCGCAGCGCGGCTTGGTGATCCTGATTTCCGATTTTCTCGACAATGACGACGCTGAGCGTCCGCTACAATTCCTGGCTGAGTTCGGCCATGAGATCCTGCTGATCCACTTGTGGGCTCCGGAAGACCGGGAGCCTCCATGGGAAGGCGAGATGGACCTGATTGATTCCGAGACCGGCGACCACCTGGAAATGGATCTCGACGCCGAGGCGCGAACCACCTACACCACCGCCTTCGATGAATATGCACGCGGCCTGCAGATAACGGCTCAGCGCCACGGCGGCCGCTATGTCGGAATTTCAACATCGTCCAGTCTGGAAGACGCGATCTTCGGCCCCATCATTCGCGCGGGAGGCTTGCAGTAGCTCTTCGTGTTCCTTCTCAATCTCAGCTTGATGGAGTTCATGACGCTGTTCGGCGCGGCGTCGGCGCTTGTTGTCGCGTTATATCTTCTGAACCGGTCGCGAAAGAAGCAGCAGGTGGCAACGCTGAAGTTTTGGCGAACCGCTGAGAATCCCACCATCCAGAAACATCGGCGTCGAATCCAGCAGCCGCTTTCATTGATCCTTCAACTCGTTAGCATTGCGCTACTGCTACTGGCCATCGCGCAATTGCGGCTCGGAAATCGTGAGACCGGCTCACGCGACCACGTTTTGATCCTGGATACTTCCTCCTGGATGGGCGCTAGAAGCGATACCGGCCGGAGCCGCGATGCGACGCTGCTGGACGAAGCGAAAGTGCTGGCGAATTCGTATATTCACGCCTTGCCATCGGCGGACCGCGTGATGGTGATCCGGGCCGACGGGCTTGCCACACCAGTCACCGGTTTTGAGATCAATCGAGGCACGCTGGAGGCGGCTATCGGGCAGTCGCGGCCGGGCGCAGCAGCACTGAATCTGGAACAAGCGCTGGCATTTGCCGGTCAGGTGGAGAAATTGCACGCGCAACATTCCGGTGAGATTGTATTTGTCGGTGCGGGACGAGTGAAGGAACAGGATGGCGCTCTGACCTCCGCGCCGCCGGCCAACTTTCGCGTCATCCCGGTGAAAGACAAGGTGGAGAACTGCGGTTTGCGAAAGATCGGATTGCGGCGTTCCGCCACCGACCCCGGCCTGTGGGAAGTCTTCGTTGCCGCTCGCAATTACGGTACTGTCGCTCGTGTTGTTCCGCTCGCGCTACAGTTCGGCGGCGGCATAGTGGGAAGCCGGAAGCTACTGCTGACTCCCGGCAAAGATGAAGAGGCGACGTTCACTTTCCGCACGCGTGCTGCCGGATGGTTAGAAGCACGGCTGTTGATTGACGATGGTCTTCCCGACGATAACCGCGCCATCGTCGAATTGCCTGCTCAGAGACCGCTGAAGGTTTCCGTTTATACCCGTGAGCCCCAGCTTCTACGTCCCGAGGTCGCGGCCAACCCCATGGTGGAAGCGCAATACTTCACACCGGAGGAATACAAGCCGGCCAGTGACGCGAAGATCGTGATTTTCGACCGCTTCCGTCCTGCGGAATTGCCAAAAGTAGGAAGCATCTGGATCGAGCCGCCGTCCAACAATTCTCCTGTCCCGATACGGACGACGGTCAACAATGCTTTGATCTTGCGCTGGAGGCCCGATCACGACCTTGGAGCTGGCTTGCGCACTAAGCAAGTGAAACTCGATTCGACAGAGGTGTTCGCCGCTGAAAAAGGAGATATTTCGGTAGCGGAAATCCAAGGCGGTCCCGTAATTTTAGCGCGGCCCGGCGCCGCGAAGATGGTGGTGATGGGTTTCCATCCGGGGCGTTCCGCCATGCGCTTCGATCTGGCTACTCCGCTGCTGTTCGCGAACATTTTGCGTTGGATGGAGCCTGATGCGTTTCGCCGCTGGGAGTTGATCGAAGGCAGTGTGGGTACAGTTTCGGTTCCGCTCGAATCCGATGTAGATGCCGCCGGCATTCGAGTAATCGCGGAGGATCAGCGCAAACTTCCGTTCACCGTGCACGGCAAGACGATGAGCTTCTTCGCAGGAGACCCCGGCACGGTGCGTGTTCTGTCGGAAAGCCGCGAACAGGTTTATTCGCTCACTTTGCCTGAAGTCGGGGAAAAGGTCTGGACGATTCCGGCGGCCGTGAAGCACGGAGTGCCTTCGAGGTTCGAAGAGGCATCCACAACCGATTTGTGGCAGTTGCTCGCGCTCCTTGGGGGCGCCGGACTTCTGATCGAGTGGCTGATGTTCGGACGAACGCGTATCATCGCGCAAGCGGCGCACCCTGAGCCGAAACGCGATCCGCTCCGGAGAGCCTCATGAGCTTCGAGCGCCCGTGGATTCTGCTGCTCGGACTCCTGCCCATACTTTGGGCAACGCTGTACTATCGCCGCACTCCGCAGAAAGTCGGGTTGCTGCTAAAAGCAAGCGCATTGCTGGCGATCGCGCTAGCCCTGGCGGAGCCCCGGCTGATCGTGCCCCAAACCAAAATAGCGGTAGCTGTGTTGGTGGATACTTCGGCAAGCATCACGGCAAACGATCTGGCCAAGGCTTCGCGAATTACGACTCAGATCCAGGATGCCCGTGGACGCCACACGGTAGAAGTGATTCCCTTTGCCAAAACTACGCGCCTCGCCGTCCCTGGGGAATACAGGCGTGTATGGAATCTCAAGCAGACTTCCGGAGAGGCCGGCAGAGGAACGGATCTGGAAGCCGCCATCAGCGAAGCTGTGGCCGCACTTCCGGCCGGCATGGTGCCTCGAGTCGTGCTGATTTCCGACGGTAATGAAAATCACGGCAGCATCGCGCGCGCATCCTGGCTGGCGCAACATCTGGGAGTTCCCGTGGACACCATTCCGCTGGCTGGAAGACCGCAGCCCAATTTGCGGGTGGAATCGGTCAGTCTGCCAACGGTGGCGTTTACCGGTGAAAAGTTTCCCATTGATCTTCAGGTGAGTTCACCGAGCCGGGCCGCCGGGACGGTGGAATTGAACGCCGAAGGCAAGGTACTTGGCTCGAGTTCCATCACCCTCGAGCCTGGCAATAATCAAATTCGAGTTCACGCCAGCGTCAACGTGGATGGAACCGTAGATGTATCAGGCACGTTAAAAACCTCGGAGTTGGGAGAGGCGCATTTCGAACAGGCAATTACTTTACGAAAGCCGCGAGTCCTCTTCGCCTCGCAGGATCCTGCGGGGACGGAGGCGCATCTGCTCGGAGCGCTTCAGGCCGCAAAGTTTGACGTGCAGAAGGTGGCGGACCCGTCGAAGGCTAATCTGAACGACTATCAACTGGTGGTGTTCAACAATTGGGATCTGGAAAGCCTGGCCGCGTCCCGCAAAGACCAACTGGAAGAATTTGTGAAGCAAGGCGGCGGCGTGCTGGTGATCGGCGGCGAGCACAATGTTTATGCCGAGAACAAGAAGGTGGAGGACGGCATGGATCGTCTGTTGCCGGCGAAACTGGCTCCGCCTCGATCGCCTGAAGGCACATGCGTCGTGCTGATTATCGACAAGTCGTCATCCATGGAGGGACGTAAGATTGAGCTCGCCCGTTTATCCGCGATCGGAGTAATTGAGAATCTGCGGCCGATCGATATGGTCGGAGTCCTGATCTTCGATAACTCCTTCCAGTGGGCTGTTCCGATCCGCAAAGCGGAGGACCGCAATCTCATTAAGCGTCTGGTTTCCGGCATCACTCCCGACGGAGGTACGCAAATCGCGCCGGCGCTCACCGAGGCATTCCACAAAGCGCTTCCCATGAGAGCGACCTACAAGCACATCGTCTTATTGACGGATGGTATTTCCGAAGAAGGCGATAGCCTGACATTAGCGCGGGATGCCGCGGCGCAGAAGGTGACCATTTCCACCGTGGGACTTGGTCAGGACGTGAATCGCGCTTATCTGGAGAAGGTGGCCACGCTGGCGAAAGGCAAGTCATATTTCCTCACTGATCCCTCGGGCCTGGAACAAATCCTGCTGAAGGACGTGTTGGAACATACCGGATCGACCGCCATCGAGCACCCGATCGTCCCCGTCGTAATGAAATCTACCGACGTGTTGAACGGCTTGAATATGGCCGAGGCGCCGCCGTTGAAGGGTTACGTGAAGTTCATATCGAAGCCAACGGCCGATACCATTCTGAGTGCCGAAAAGCAGGATCCTTTGCTTGCCGAGTGGCAGTACGGTCTCGGGCGATCCGCTGTATTTGCGTCGGATGCGAAGGCGCGTTGGGCCGACCAATGGGTCGCGTGGAGTGGATTCGACAGGTTCTGGGTGAACGTGTTTCGCGATCTTCTGCCGCATTCGCAATCCGGTGAAGCGACGGCGGAATACGATCCCACAAGCGGAAATCTTCAAGTGGATTATCGTTTGGCGCGCAACATACCAGACCCGCCGGCCGTTCCTCAAATTTTCGTATTCGGACCGAACGGGTTCCGAAAACCGATACCGGTGAAAAAGATCGCCGAGGGTACTTTCCGCGGCGAGCTCGCCGTCGGTAATCAGCAGGGCTTGTTCCGTATCCGCCCTGTTGAGGATTCCCGCTTCTTTCCTGAGACCGGTTTGTACCGGCAGGAGGAAGAGTTCAATGAATACGGTTCCAACGAAGCTCTGCTTCGGCGAGTGGCTGAGTTCACGCACGGGCGATTCAATCCGAAGCCGGAGCAGGTGTTTGATGGCGGCGGGAAGTCGGTCAGCACGACGCTCGAACTCTGGCCGGCTATGCTGGCGTTCGCGCTTTTGCTGAATTTGACGGAACTCATTGTGCGCAAGTGGCGGGGGATCTTGCAGACGGTCGAGCGAATGATGGGCAGGGCCTGAGTTAAATCAGGCCCAGATGCACCACACATTCGAGATGATACGTTTGCGGGAACAGATCTACGATCGTCATCTTGCTGATGCCATAACCTGCCGCGGTCAACGGCCCGAGGTCCCGGGCAAGCGTAGCCGGATCACATGCGACGAGCGTAATATTACGCGGTTTCAGGCGGACCAGTTGCTCGATAGCGCGTTTACCCAGGCCTGCCCTCGGTGGATCGGCGAGAACAAAATCCGTCGGCTCTTTGGCCGCGGCGAGGAAGTATTCCACCGGCTGCTTGGCGATGTCGACGCGCACTCCGGCACGTTCGGCGTTGAATGCCAGATCGGTGGTCGCGCTGTTGGTCGATTCAACGGCAGTCACGCGGCGGAACCGGCGCGCCAGCGGTAGCGAAAATAGTCCCACGCCCGCGTAGAGATCGAGCGCAGTTTCTCCCGCTGCGTCACCAATAGCCTCTTCCACCAGTTTGCCGATCAGAAACCGGTTCACCTGGAAAAACGATCCGTGGCTCACTCGGAGGTTTTCGTATTCCAGTGAGCCTTCCGCTGCTCCGGTTATCATCTCGGCGCACCATTCGAAGAACCGCTTCGCGACCGGCCGGTCGGCGTCGAGAACGTTCACCTGCACTTGATCTTCGTTGGTGAACAGTTCCATCGAGCTGATGAAATTCGGAAATCGCGAATCGCGAATCATCTCGCGGAGCGTCTGAAGGGCCATGTTGATCCGCGGAGATGAGATCGGGCAGTGGTCCACTGGAACCAGGTTGTGCGTCCCCCCGGCGAGGAAACCGATTTTCCCGCGTTTCAAGTGAAACTGCGTGCGATTGCGATAACCCCACGGCTCGCTACTGATGATCCCGATCGATTCCGGCGCAGTCAGTTTCCCCACCCGCTTCAGCACTTCGCGAAGGATCGCCTCCTTCTGCGCAAGCTGGTATTCATACGACGCATGCTGATAATGGCAGCCACCGCATGTACCAAAGTATGGGCATCCCGGTTCGACGCGCGACACGGAACGTTCCTTGAGTTCCACAATCCGGGCTCGCAATAAATCCGGCTTGCTTTGTTCGGACGCGACGAGCGCTTTTTCGCCCGGCAGCACAAAAGGCGTCAGTACTACGCGGCCGTCCAAACGCGCCAGACCGTCGCCGCCGTAGACGAGCTTTTCAATGGTCACTTCATTCGTTTCAGTTGTTGTCATCACGTAGTAGGATAGTTATTTCCCCTATAAGCATGAAAGCACGAGTCCTGTCCGGAGTCCAACCTTCTGGTAATTTGCACATCGGGAATTATCTTGGAGCGCTGAAGAATTGGGCCAAAATCCAATACGATTACGAGAGCATCTTCTGCATCGTCGACTTGCACGCGATCACCGTCTATCAGGAGCCGAAGGAGCTGCGGGCGAAGATTCGTGAGCTGGCGGCACTCTTTATCGCGGCGGGAATCGATCCCAAACATTCGTCAATCATAGTGCAGTCGTCCGTGTCCGGGCATGCGGAATTGAGCTGGATGCTGACGTGCGTCACTCCGCTCGGGTGGCTCTACCGGATGACGCAATTCAAAGCGAAATCGGAAGCGCAGGAGACAGTTGGCGACGGGATACTGCAATATCCGGTTCTGATGGCGGCGGACATCCTGCTTTATCAGGCGGCGATAGTTCCGGTGGGCGATGATCAGGCGCAGCATCTGGAGCTCACTCGCGACATTGCGCAACGGTTCAACTCCCTATACGGGGAAACATTCGTAGTCCCGAAGACGAGTCTGCCGATGGTTGGCGCGCGCATTATGGGCCTCGACGAGCCCGATAAGAAAATGAGCAAGTCGGCCACCGGCACGGGGCACTTGATCGGACTTCTCGATCCGCTCGACCAGGTGAAGAAAAAGATCATGCGTGCGACGACCGATTCAAACCCGCACGTGGATTTTGACACTATGGGTCCGGGCGTAGCCAATTTACTGACCATCTACCAGGCGTTTGGCGAAGTTTCCGACGACGAAATGAAATCTAAATTCGCCGGCATGCGATATGGCGACCTGAAGAAGCAAACGGCCGAGATGGTGGCGAGCAGACTGGAGCCTCTGCAGCAGCAATATCGCGAGATCACGGCTGATCCCGGATATCTTGATGGCATCTTGCGCGAAGGTGCGGCGCGCGTCTCGCCGATCGCGAATCAAACGGTCGAACTCGTGAAATCGCGTATGGGTCTGTACACGTCCTCCTGACATGGAGACCGCGCCAGTCAATCTCCCCGCGTACTGGCGGTTGCTGCGAAGTAATCATAATTATCGTCTGCTCTGGACAGCACAGCTCATCAGCGAGATCGGCGACTGGCTCTACATGGTCTCAATCTATAGCCTGCTGCTGGAGTTGACAGGAAGCGCGAAGATCGTGGCCTTCGCATTCGTCTTACAGGTGCTCCCGCAGACCTTCGTTTCGCCTGCCGCGGGCGTAATCAACGACCGGCTCAGCAGACAGAAGGTGATGATCTTCACCGACTGGTGCCGAGCCCTGATCGTATTCTCCATGGTGTTCGTGCGCACCCGCGAGATGCTTTGGTTTCTATATCTATTGCTCGTATTGGAGACGATCTTGTGGGCGCTCTTCGAACCGGCGCGGACGTCGGTGATTCCAAATATTACGAGAGGCCCGGAGACGCTGGTGGCAAACGCGCTTTCGTCCACAACATGGTCGTTCACGCTCGCGGTCGGCTCCGCGGTGGGCGGCGTGCTCGCAGTGGCGTTCGGCCGCGATACGGTGTTCGTGCTGGATGCGCTCTCATTCATCGGCTCGGCGTTGCTGTTGCGCCGAATGTGTTTCATTGAACCCCACGTCGAGGATCTGCCCCCTCTTCGAGCCAAAGATCTTGCCGATTTTTCGCCCATCACCGATGGCGTGAAGTACGTCGCGAAAGATCCGCGCCGTATGGCAACGATGTTCGTCAAATGCGGGCTCGGGCTGATGGGAACCAACTGGGTATTGCTCCCGATTTTTGGAACGCGAATCTATCCAATGGCGATTCACGGGCTCGATCCTAACTCTGCCGGAATGCTGGGCATGAGCGTGCTGATGGGATGCCGGGGCATCGGCGCGCTACTCGGACCATTCATCGCGAGCACCTGGACCGGCTTGGACGAGCGAAATTTTCGCCGCGGCATACTCTGTGGATTCGCGCTCGGCTTTCTCGGATACTGCACCCTCGGCTTATCGCAGAATTTGGCAGTGGCTTGCCTCGGAATCGTGATTGCACACTCGGGAGGCGCTATCGCCTGGGTCTTCTCGACGACGCTGTTGCAGATGAAGACGGACGACAAGTTCCGGGGCCGTGTCTTCTCCGCCGAGTTCGCGTTGAGCATGTTGACGCTCAGCATTGTCAGCTACAGCGCAGGTCTGCTCGCCGATGATGGGATGTCCGTCAGAACCCTGGCGATCTGTACGGGATTCCTTGTTCTTATCCCGGGTATTCTTTGGGCATTTGCTCAACGTCTGTGGCGCGAACCAGTATCCGCGTAACCTTGTCGAAGCCTTCGTCGACCGATGGCGGGACGAGGCGGGCTACCATCGCGTCCATCACGTCTTCCGGCACCTTGCGTCCCCGTTGCCGGTTGCGCTCTTTGCAGATTGCGAGAGACACGTCGAAGTACAGTGCCTCCGCGGCGCAACCGAACCGCCTGGCCATCTGTAGAATGGGCGCGCGATCCTCCCTCGTCAGGTTGGTGGCATCCACGTACGAGACGGGACGCCCGAGCCGAATACGCTGGCGCAGGAGATAACGAATCGATGCGAACACCTGCCCGTGGATCGTCTGGTTTGTCACATCGTCAATGAGCAACCGGCGCATTTCATCGGATGAGAGCGACGAGACGCCGAGCTTTTCGAGATACGTCGATTTACCCGAGCCGGGCAGACCCACCAGCAGAACGATGCGCGGCCGCTCAGACGATGTACTTTCCGGCATCCAGTAATTTGCGCGCAATCTGGCGGCGCAGGTCGATCGAATTCACCGGCTCGAACTTGGTAAATCGCTTCAGCGCGGCGAGATTTGTGCGCAGCGTGTCGCCCTCCGAGCAAGCGGCAAGAACGTTCCGCGCGAAGATTTCGATCTGCTCCATGGTCTCGCGAAGAAAGACGGAGGCCATCAGCGGAGCGACCGGCGCCTTCGAACCCAGCTTCGCAGTGCGCAGGTAGACGCCCTCCATCGCAAAGGCGCTCATCAGCACGTCAGTGATTCCGGCCATCACTTCCTGTTGTTCTTCGATGGCGGTGAGGAAGCGCTGGTATGCCGCGCCAAGCAGCAGCAGGCCGACCTTCTTGGCGTTGGCCACTATATCGCGGTCCGATGACGTGCCGAGCGATGGACCGGAGAGCAATTCGGCTTGGAGCTTCTTGACCGCTTCCACCAGCGGCAACTGGCCGCGTTGCGCGCGCTTCAAGATCATGCCTGTGGCCAACAGGCGATTAATCTCGTTGGTGCCTTCAAAGATGCGATTGATGCGCGAATCGCGATAGGCTCGCTCGACGGCGTAATCCTGGTGAAATCCGTATCCCCCATGGATCTGGACGCCCTCGTCGGTCACATAGTCGAGCACCTCCGAGCAGAAGACCTTCACGTACGAGCACTCGGTGGCGAATTCTTCCACAGCTTTGAGATGCCTCTGCGCGGCATCGGGCAAACTCCACGAGAAATCCTCGAGCAGACTTTCGATCATACCCACCACGCGATAGCTCATGGTCTCGGCGGCGTACGTCCGAATCGCCATTTCGGCGAGCTTGTGCTGGATCATTCCAAACTCGGCGATGGATTTCCCGAAAGCCTTGCGTTCCTTGGCGTATTTCAACGAGATGGCGAGCACGTTCTTTGCGCCCCCGGCCATCGCCGGGCCTAGTTTCAGCCGGCCAAGATTCAGGATATTGAACGCAATAATGTGTCCGCGGCCGATCTCGCCGAGAACATTCTCGACCGGCACTTTCACATTGTCGAAATAGACAGCCGTTGTGGAACTACCCTTGATGCCCATCTTCTTTTCTTCCGCGCCTGGATTGACACCAGGCCACGCGCGTTCCACCAGAAAGGCGGTGAACTTCTCGCCGCCGATCTTCGCGAACACTGTATAGAGATCCGCGCCGCCGCCGTTGGTGATCCACATTTTCTGGCCGTTGAGAACGTAGTGTGTGCCGTCTTCGGAGAGATCCGCACGAGTGCGGGCGGCCAATGCATCGGAACCGGCCTGCGGCTCGCTCAGGCAATACGCGCCGATCATTTCGGCTTTAGCGAGGCGCGGCAAGTACTTCTCTTTTTGAGCTTCGTTGCCAAAGAGCAGTAGCGGGAGCGTCCCTATACCGGCGTGTGCGCCGTGCCAACCGGAATAAGAACCATCCTTCGCAAGTGCTTCCGCAACGATCACGGCGGAAGTGAGATCCATTTCCATGCCGCCGAATTTTTCCGGAACTACAACCGCCGGAAGCCCGAGTTCAGCCGATTTCTTCAGAATTCCGACGGCGACGCCGGGCTCCTGGTGTTGAATCGCTTCCAGGTGCGGGGCCACTTCTTTGTTGAAGAATTCTTCCGTTGTCCTCGCGATGGCGCGATGCTCTTCGGTGAAATCTTCGGGAGTAAAGATTTCTTCCGGGCGGCGCTCTTCGAGGAGAAAACCGCCGCCTTTCGGCTTGGGTAGAGCTGCGATTGTACTTGCCATGTGATACTCCTAATTCATCGATTCAAATATTCCGGCGGCGCCCTGGCCGCCACCCACGCACATCGTCACCATTCCATAACGAGCGTTACGGCGCTTCATCTCGCGTAGAATAGTTGCCGTAAGTTTGGCGCCCGTGCAGCCAAGGGGATGACCCAAAGCAACGGCGCCGCCATTGACATTCACTCTTTCCAAATCCAAGCCAGCCGCGCGGATCACGGCAAGCGCCTGCACGGCGAAGGCTTCATTTAATTCGATAATCCCGATGTCATCGAGCTTAAGGCCTGCCATGGCCAGCGCTTTCGGAATAGCGACCACCGGGCCGATGCCCATAATTTCCGGCGGCACCCCAGCAGCGGCGAAACTCACGAAACGGGCCATCGGCCTGAGACCCAGTTCACGCGCTCGACAGGCAGACATTACCAAAGCCGCCGCAGCGCCGTCGCTCGTTTGCGACGAGTTACCTGCGGTGACCGTCCCTTGCGCGTGGAAAACTGGTTTGAGCCTGGCCAGCGCCTCGGGCGAAGTGTCGGGCCGCGGTCCTTCGTCTTTTGCAAAGACCGACTCACGATGATGCATGTGCCCGTTGTCCAAATCGTTGCGAGAGACTGTCAGCGGGACGATTTCCTCGTGAAACTTCCCCTCCGCCTGAGCGTTCAGGGCGTTGGTGTGGCTGCGATACGCGAAGGCGTCCTGATCTTCCCGGCTGATGTTGTACTTCTTCTGAAGCCGCTCGGCCGTGAGTCCCATGCCCATGTAGATTTCGGGATGATGGTCGACGAACCACGGATTGGGCGCGAACTTGGCGCCGGCGCTCGTGATCAGGCTCATCGATTCTGAACCGCCGGCAATCATGATCTGCGCGCCTCCGGATCGAATCCTCTCGGCGGCCATGGCGATCGCCTGCAGTCCGGACGAGCAGAAACGATTGATAGTGACGCCCGGCACAATGTCGGGCAATCCGGCACGAAGCAGCGCGATGCGGGCCATGTTCATACCCTGCTCGCCCTCGGGCATGGCGCAGCCGAGAATCACATCGTCCACTTCGTCTTTCGGTACTTGCGGATATTTCTCCAGCAGCCGCGAGATAACCGAGGCGGCCATATCGTCCGGGCGTGTGTTCCGCAAGGTTCCGCGCCCGGACTTGCCCACCGCGGTGCGCAGACAATCGATGACAACAGCATCTTCCATAAAGTTCCTCTCTTAATTGCGCAGCGGTTTTCCGGTTTTCAGCATATGCTGCATGCGTTCCTGAGTTTTCTTGGTACCGCACAGGCTCAGGAACGCTTCGCGCTCCAGGTCGAGGAGATACTGCTCGGAAACAGTCTGCTCACCGGTCAGTCTTCCGCCGCTCAGGATTCCCGCCAGTTTCTCGGCGATAAGTACGTCATGATCTGAAATAAATCCACCCTGTCGCATGGACCACGCGCCGAGCTTCATCAGCGCGAAGCCGGATTCACCAGACACTTTCACGTCCGTGCGGGGCGCTCCCGGCGAGTAATCTTTCGTCAGCGAGAGCGCCAGTTCCTTGGCATCCGCAATCAGCCGTTCCTTGTTCATCGATACGCGGTCCGCCTTGTGAAGAAGGCCGAGGTTCCGCGCGTCCTCCGCCGATGCCGACACCTTGGCATATCCGATGAGCTCGAAAATCTTCCGCGCATCTTTCAAACGGATAAGGAGTTCCTTGCAGCCGCCACCCGCCGGGATCAGCCCGACGCCGGCCTCCACCAAGCCCATGTAGAGTTCCGCCGAAGCCTGCGCGCGCGCGGAGTGCAGTACGATCTCGCATCCGCCGCCTAGAGTCATACCGAAGGGCGCGGCTACCACAGGCTTTGGCGCATACTTGATCGCCATGTTGGCTTTCTGAAATCTATAAACGGCGCTATTCAGATCGTCCCACTCGCCTTCCTGGGCGGCCAGTAAAACGAGCATCAAGTTCGCGCCGGCACTGAAATTATCGCCCTCATTAGCGATAATCATGGCTTCGAAATTTCGCGAAGTCTCGTCCACTCCGGCGTAAATCATAGAGACCGCATCCTCGCCCAGCGAGTTCATCTTGCTGTGGAACTCCAGGCACAGCACGCCGTCACCTACGTCGATAAGGGAGGCGCCGGCGTTCTTCTGCACCACGCCCCTGGCCCGCTTGGTGTCCGAGAGAACAAGAATGCCGGGGCGCTCTTCCGCGCGCTCATAATTGCCGCAGAGCAGGTCGAAGTATTCGGTATGTGGGTTTCGATCCACATCGGCCGCGCGATAGAACGACGTTGCACCGTTCACCAACATCCGCTGGACCGTGGATGGCAGACGGCGCCCCTCGTTCTGCATTCGTTGCGCGATTTCAACAAAGCCGAGTGCGTCCCAAAACTCGAAGGGACCCAACTTGTGGCCATAGCCCCAACGCATCGCACGATCGATCTCGACGACGCGATCCGAGATCTCCGGAATCATTTCGACGGAATACAGGAAGATCTCGCTCAGCACTTTCCATAGAAACGCGCCGGCCTTATCGCCGGCAGCCACCAGGACTTTCAAACGCGTGGGAAGATCCTCGATCGCCTTCGCCGCTTCAACGGAAGGGAATTTCGGCCGCGCGGCGACGTGGTACTCCAGAGTCTTCCAATCGATAGCCCAGATCTCTTTTTCCTTGCCGACCTTCTTGTAGAAGCCCTGCCCGGTCTTATCTCCCAACCAGCCGCGCTGGATCATTTCGTTCAGGAATGGCGGTGGACGAAAACGTTCGCGCCACGGATCGTGCGGTACCGCGTCGTAAAGATTCTTGGCGACAAAAGCCCATACGTCGAGACCCACCAGATCGAGCAGCCGGAAGCTCGCGGTTTTAGGAATACCGATCAGTGGCCCGGTGAGCAGTTCCACTTCCTCGATTGTGTAGTCTCCCGCGATCATCTCCTGGTAGACGGTTGCTCCCACAAAGCTGCCGATTCGGTTGGCGACAAAGTTTGGCGTGTCCTTGCACGGGACCACCCCTTTGCCGAGCCGTACGTCGCAGAATCCCGAAACGAACTCGATGACATCCGCGCTCGTTTCCGCGCCGGGAATCACTTCGACCAGATGCAAATAGCGAGGCGGATTGAAAAAGTGAGTGCCGAGAAAGTTGCCGCGGAACTCCGGCGAGAATCCCTGCGAGATGTGCGCCAGCGGAATCCCACTGGTGTTCGTGGAAAGGATAGCGTCCGGCCGCCGGACAAGTTCGATCCGCTTCCAGAGACTTCGCTTGATTTCAAGATTCTCGGTCACCGCCTCGATGATCCAGTCGCAAGCCCCCAGTTCGTCGAGGTTATCTTCGAAATTGCCCGGTGTCACAAGCGCTGCAGCGCTATCCGTGTAGAACCCGGCCGGGCGTTGTTTTAAGGCGCTTTCCAGCCCACTCTTGGATGCCGCATTGCGGTCGGCGCTTCCCGGCCGAACGATATCGAGGAGCGTTGCAGGAATTCCCGCGTTCGCAAAGTGCGCGGCGATTCTCGAGCCCATGGTTCCCGCACCCAAGACTCCGACACGACGAATTGATCTCATTCGACCTCACATTGAATATAGCCAACCCCGATGTCACAGTGGATATGATGGAGGCTTGGGGAGTACGAGCGTAGATAACGGGGACGAGAAGAAGAAAAAACGCACTCAACTCATTCTGCTGCTTGCCACCAATTTGGTTTCGCTGGCCTTCCTCTATTGGGCCCTTCGCGATTCAAATCTGTCCCAAACTGGCGCGGAGCTCAAGCGGATGGGCTGGTGGTGGGTGGGGCTGGCGGTAGTTACCGACATTCTCGTCTACTTCTGGCATGGGTGGCGATGGAGTCTGCTGCTCTCGCCGCTTGAGTGCGTTCCGTTCTGGACTTGCGTGCGCGCGATCTATGTGGGGTTATTCGCGAACGAAGTTCTCCCATTCCGTACCGGCGAGCTGATCCGCTGTTTCTTGCTTGCGCGCTGGACGACATTGCCCTTGTCGGTAACGCTTTCCTCGGCGCTCATCGAGCGAATCTTCGATGGGCTGTGGTTGATTGTCTGCCTGATTATCACGATTCAATTCGTCCATCTGCCGAAGTACCTGGTGGACGGCGCGTGGGTACTGGCAACAGTGGTGGGGTTGTGCGGTGTGCTGCTGGCAATCGCAATGTTTTACAAGCAGCAAACCAAAGAGGTCTTCGCCAACACGAAGAATCCGATTCTCAAAACGCTGAATATTCTGATTGAGGATCTGCATATCATCGGGCATTCACGATTCCTCTACTTCGCGGCGTTCGCCAGTATCCCGTATCTCCTGATGCAGGCAGTGCCGATTTGGGCACTGGCGAAGGGGTACCCCGGATTCGACCTGACCATCGCACAGTCGTTCGCACTCATGGTGATCCTCCGGCTTGGCTCAGTGGTTCCGCAGGCCCCCGGAAATCTCGGTTTGTTTCAGTCGCTCACCAGGGTCGGACTGGTCTTGTTCGGCGTGCCTCATGGGATTGCATCCCGTTTTTCTCTCGTGGTCTGGGGCGTCATTACTCTGCCGCTGCTGATTGTCGGATTTATAGCGCTCGCGGTGACCGGCTTGAAGATGGGCGATCTGCACCGGGAGGCGCATGGCTGCATCCAGAACAACGAGTCAATAGTCAGGAGTCGAAAGTTAGAATGACGGGGGCTGCGCAATTGAGGGAATTGCCCTCCGTCGACGAGTTATTGAAGAGGCTGACCTCGCTGACGCCGCGTTTTCCGCGTGAACTTGTTGTGACCGAGGTGCGGCGCGCGCTGGATGAGGCGCGCGAACGGATTCAGGCTGGCCTGGCTGTGGATTTAGCGGGGCTGGATCACACCGTGACGGCCAATCTGGATGCGATTGAGCGGCC
>Ga0105240_10001489_pt1 | contig 39873 bp, 21 predicted proteins | sample KBSC54metaG_FD_80426 | JGI IMG/M metagenome (GOLD analysis project Ga0105240, IMG submission 80426) | Corn rhizosphere microbial communities from Kellogg Biological Station, Michigan, USA - KBS C5-4 metaG | ecosystem: Host-associated > Plants > Roots > Rhizosphere > Soil | place: Michigan, USA... | reverse complement strand
GCCGGCGGCACCGTCGCGAACGGCAGCCTGACCTTGCAGGATAATGGCACCACCGTTTTTGGCACATTTAACAAGGCCATGGGCATGAGTTTTCAATTGGACCTGGTCCTGTACATCGATTCCACGGCGGGAGGTTTTACCGACAACAAGAGCTTTCGAGACAACGGCGATGCCATGAGAACCGCGATTTCGGGCTTTAACAAGGCAGCGAACAGGGGATCCACGGCGACGTTCGCACCCGGGTTTGCGGCGGATTACGCGATCATTTTGGGCGTCAATCCGCCGAACAGCGGAAACGACTTGTACCGTTTAGCCGCCGGGGGCGATGGGAGCTTTACGCGAATAACAAGCGTGAACCTCAATCCGAACAATGATCTAAATTACGGGACCTATACCTTCAGTTTCACCTGGGCATCCATCGGCATTTTTAGCACCAACGCACATTTTTTTAAATTCCAATCGACGTATCTCGACAGCTCCAGTTCGCGAACGCTCGAAAGCTTCGAGGGTTTGAGCGGCACCCGGAATTACGGCAGCGTCACGTTTTCGAATTACAATACCTACGGCGTGCCTCCGGTGCCGGAAATGACGACTGTCGCGTTGACGATCTTCGGCGGTCTATTCGTCGGGAGCCGAGTGATTGTGTTGGCAGGCCGGTTTCGACGCCGCGGTGCGGATCTCAAGCGTGCTTCAGGCGATTGAGCAGTCGCTGTGGGGCCGGGCGGATGCTCGCCGACCCCCACAGAAGAAGCGCTTGGCTGCGGTGGGGTTAGGGCTTGCAGGAGCCCAGGCCGCGAACGAAGCCGATACACTGGGCGACCTCCGGAGTCGAGTTTTCCCAATGATGTTCATACTCGATGGACAGGTTGCCCGTAAAACCCTGGGCATGCAGTTCCTGCAAGATGGCTGGAACGTCCGAGACACCCGTGCCGTAGGGCACGTCATGAGCCTGAGGGCCCATTTCATTGAGGTCTTTAAGATGACTGCTGATAATACGGCCTTTCAAAATTCGCAAACAGTCCACCGGCTTGAGATTCGACCGCACCCAATGCCCCGTATCGGCGCAGGAGCCGATGCGCGGGTCCCGGTCTTTCACCACCGAACGAACATACTCGGGATCCCACATGCGATAGCCAGGATTGTTCGGCTGCCGAGGGTGATCGTGAAAGCCCACCATGACGTCATACTCCTTGACCAGTTTCTCGATCGTGTCAATCGCATCCACAGATTCCGTGGTCACAGCTCGCAGGCCGATCGCCTTGGCAAACTCAAAGACCTTCCGTGCTTCCGCTTCGTCCTTGGGTATATTCACCACCCCGTAGTTGACCGCCTTCATGTGAAACTCGGCCAGCTTGTCTTTCACTTTTTGGATCGTCTCGGCCGAAGCGTTGTGGTCCCAGGAGACGTTCGGTTCCTCTTTGCTCAGCTTTTGGCCGGGATAAAACTCAATCACTTTGCCGCCGGCTGAAGCCGTCTTTTCAATGGCCTCAAAAACGGTGAAATGATTGAACGTGTAGGCCTGGCAACCAATGAAAAATCCACCGGTCTTATACTCGTCCGGGATCTTGTTTTCCGCTCGGGCGGTGGTCAGGGAGGCCATCGCGAGAACGGTTAGCGCGCCAGCAAGGGTAAGCGTTTTCATGGACCCATACCTAAGCGGGTGGGAGGTCAAACTCAAGCTCAAAGGCAGGCCTCAAAGGAGCCACGAAATCCTACTTCCTTCGGCGGGTGACCCTTTCTGTGATGGCGAGGGGTCATGCCACGTCGGTCGTTGGCTGGTTTCGTCAGGCGTTCCTAATTTATGCTCCGAAGAAACCTCGTCCTAATATCCACGCTTCTGGTGCTGTTGGTGGTCGGCCTGGGCTGGTTCGCGCGATGTCGACATTATCAGGAACGCCGGGCGGTCAGAACCGCGGAGCGGTTCTTAACTGCCGGCGATTATCACCGGGCATCACTGAGCGCCCGTCAGGCTTTGCAAACCAATCCCGCCAACCTGGAGGCGTGTCAGGTCATGGCGACGGTGGCAGAGGCCTGCTGCCCGCCGGAGACCCTGGACTGGCGCCGCCGCATCGCGGAGATATCACCGACGGTGGAGAATAAGCTGCGCTGGGCGGCGACCGCCCTGCAAGTCCAGGGGCCGCCTTACCCGGTCGCGGTGGGAATCCTGCAAGACCTCGCCAGCACCGCCTCAAATCAGGTTGCCTATTGCAACCTGGCGACCGACCTGGCTCTCAAGCTCAAGCATCGAGAGGAGGCGGAACACTGGATCGAGACCGCCCGAAGGCTGCAGCCTTCGAATGAAGTACATCAGCTTAATCTGGCGGTGCTCCGGCTGGACTCTAAAAATTCTGATCTGGCGCTCGAGGCGAGGGCGACCCTGCGCCGATTGGAGGCCGACACCAATTTTGCCGCGCTGGCCTTGCGGAGCCTGGTGGCAGATAGCCTCACCCGAAATGATCTTCCGAATGCCAGACAGTTTTCCCAGCGGTTAATCGCTTGCCCGGGCGTCAGCTTGGACGACGATCTCCTTCATCTCGACATTCTGTCGCGCATGAATCTTCCCGAGTTCGGACCGTGCCTCAAGCGCTTACAAGGGCGTGTCTCGACCAATGCCGTTTCCATTTACGGAGTGTGTTCTTTCCTGGTGCGGCACGATTTGGCAGAGCAGGGCTGGGCGTGGCTGAAGACCTGCCCAAGGGAAATCCGGGAGACCCAACCCGTTCCTTTGGCCATGGTGGAGTGCCTGGTTGCGCTCAAATATTGGGCTGATTTGGAGAACTTCTTGAAGCGCGAGCAGTGGGGAGACTTTGAGGCCATGCGGTTGGCGTTCCTGTCACAGGCCGCCTTCGAGTTGCACGACCAGGCCGCTGCGGGCGTGCGGTGGCGGCTCGCCACGACTCAGGCCCGGCGACGGCTAGGAACCCTCATGTGGCTCGCCGAAAAAGCCGATTCCTGGGGCCGCCCCAGTGCCCGGTTGGACATCCTCTGGGAGATTGCCCACGAGTTTCCCTCAGAACGGTGGGCCTGGCAGGAACTCGCGCTGAGTTACCTGGCTTCCGGTGATACCCGTCGGCTCTATGAGATTTACGCGAATCTCTCCACTCTCACGCCCGATGACGTTTCTACCCGCAACAACTTTGCCGTAACCGCGCTCCTGCTCAAAACCAACCTCGCCAAGGCGCACGCCGTCGCTCGCCAAATCTATGTTGAGCATTCAGCGGACCCGATCGTGGCCTCCACCTATGCCTACTCGCTGCATCTTCAAAGCAAAACCCGGGAAGCCGTGGCCGTCATGGAACGTCTGAGCCCCGAACTCCTGGCCAGTCCCTCCATCGCGCTCTACTATGCCACCCTCCTGCGCGCCGATGGGCACCTCGCTAAAGCCAACGAATATTATGCCCGTGTGGACCGGGGGGCGCTGTTGCCCGAAGAACGCGCGTTGCTCACGATTCCTTGACTCATCTGTCGCCCACTCTATCATGCGCCGACCTCTGAGTGGTAGTGGAAGCGGGATGTGAGCCCGCGTGAGGTCTCCTGATTATCTGCGTTCCAAATTGAAAATTAAATTATGAGCACAATTGTTGACATTAAAGCCCGTGAGATCCTGGATTCGCGTGGCAATCCCACCGTGGAAGTGGATGTAACCCTTGCGGGCGGAGCGTTTGGCCGCGCCGCCGTGCCCTCAGGTGCGAGCACCGGCGAGCACGAGGCCATCGAGCTCCGCGACGGGGACAAGACGCGCTTCCTCGGAAAGGGCGTAAGCAAGGCAGTCAAAAATGTGACCGACAAGATCTTCCCCGCGGTTGAAGGAATCGATGCCCTGGACCAGCTCACCGTGGATCGCATCATGCTGGACCTCGACGGAACCGAGACCAAATCCAAGTTGGGGGCAAACGCGATTTTGGCCGTGTCGCTCGCCAACGCCAAAGCCGCTTCTGAAGCTCTGGGAATGCCGCTGTTCAAGTACCTGGGCGGACCCAACGCCAAGGTGCTGCCCGTTCCGATGGCCAACGTCATTAATGGCGGCGCGCATTCGGACGCTCCCATCGATTTCCAGGAGTTTATGATTATGCCGCACGGGCTGCCCACCTTCAGCGAGGGCCTGCGGGCGATCACCGAGATCTTCCACGCTCTCAAGTCCGTGCTCAAGAAGCGCGGCCTCAGCACGGCCGTGGGCGACGAGGGCGGGTTCGCGCCGAAGCTGAATAGCGTTGAGGATGCAATCGAATCGATTTTGCAGGCCACCAAGGACGCCGGCTATAAAGCCGGAAAACAAATCTTCCTGGCGCTCGATGTGGCTTCCTCGGAGTTCTACAACGGCAACGGAACCTACACCTTCAAAAAGAGCACGGGCAAAACTCTTTCCGGCGATGAGCTGGTGGATTTTTACGTGAAGCTCTGTTCCAAATACCCCATCGTCAGCATCGAAGACGGTTGTGCCGAGAGCGACTGGAAAAATTGGAAGACGCTCACCGAGAAGCTCGGCGACAAAGTTCAGTTGGTCGGCGACGACCTCTTTGTTACGAATGTAAAATTCCTCCAGAAGGGGATTAGCACCGGTACGGCCAACTCGATTCTCGTTAAGGTAAACCAAATCGGCACTTTGACCGAGACCCTGGACGCTGTCCAGTTGGCTCAAAACAACCGGTACACTGCCGTTCTGAGCCACCGTTCAGGTGAGACCGAAGATGCCACCATTGCGGATATCGCTGTGGCCACGAACTGCGGCCAGATTAAAACCGGATCCTTGAGCCGGTCCGATCGGTTGGCCAAGTACAACCAGCTTTTGCGCATCGAGCAGTTGCTTGGCAAAAACGCCGTGTATGCCGGCCTGACCGCCTTGCCCAAGTAGGCCCAGGAGCGCGGACGCCCCCGTCCGCTTGTTCTAGTTTCTGTCGGTGAAGCGCGGATGCAAGCGTCCGCGCTTTCTTCATAGACCCGCCCATAAATGGTTGCCGCCGGCACATCGCTTTGCCCATAGTGGTCCAGGGCGCCTGACCGAGTGCGCGTCCGACCGTGCTCAACACTTGAGACCAACGCTATGAAGACGATAACTTTGGGAGTCAGTTCGTTGCGCAGCAGCCGCCTGGCGTACGGTTGCTGGCGCGTGGCGGGGACCTGGGACCCAGCAGAGATTACCCCCGAAAGCCGGGCCGCGGGACGCCGCGCCATTGTGGCGGCCTATGAGGCCGGGTATACCCTGTTCGACAACGCGGATATCTATGCGGGCGGTGAGGCCGAACGAATCCTCGGGGCGGCGCTCAAAGAGGTTCAGGGAATGCGCGAGCGGGTCCTGGTGGTGACCAAGTGCGGCATTCGGCCCGCGGGCACACCCAATCCGGATTCGCCGCAGCGCTATGATTTCTCGGCCGAACATATCATTAGTTCGTGCGAACAATCGTTGAAGCGATTAGGCGTTGAAACCATCGACGTGTTTATGCTGCATCGGCCAGATTACCTGGCCGATCCTACAGACATTGCCAAAGCCTTTTCCCAGCTTAAGGAAGCGGGCAAGGTTCGGTATTTCGGCTTGAGTAACTTTCGGGTGTCGCTGGTCACGGCTTTGCAGGTGGTGCTGCCCATGCCGTTGATTGTGCACCAGGTCGAGATTAGCCTGGCAAAGCTCGACGCCTTTACCGATGGCACGTTGGATCAATGTCTGATCGAGAAAATCACCCCCATGGCCTGGAGCCCTCTCGCGGCTGGGCTCATCGGGGCCGGAGCCAGCCGTCTATTGACCTGGCAAAAAGATTACCGGCCGGAGAAATTCCTGGCCGTGCTCGACGACGTGGCCCGGCAGCGAGGGGCTACCCGCGCTGTGGTAGCTCTATCCTGGCTGCTGAAGCACCCCAGCCGGATCCAACCGGTCGTCGGCACGGCCAATCCCGAGCGCATCCGCGAAGCGGCCAAAGCCGACGACCTCGATCTGACCCGCGAAGAATGGTATCGGCTCCTGCTGGCCGCCCGCGGTGAGCCTCTGCCTTAAGCGAGATGTTTGAGGAAAGCCGACGCGCGGCCATGTCAGCCCGAAGTGAGCTCCGTTGCTAGTTTTGTGGGCCGATGCCTGATGAACCTAAATCCGAAAACTTCCGCCTGTTCGTCGCCCTGAGAATCCCGGACGAGGTCAAAACCGGGATCGCGCGTGCCCAGGCGGAGTTGCGCTGTAAGACGAGCGCCGGTTCAGTGCGCTGGACCTCTCCCGACCAGTTCCACCTGACGCTCAAATTCCTGGGCGGCGTGGCCGCGGCTCGCGTCGAGGATCTGACGGCCGCCCTCCGCGCCGCCTGCCAGGGTTTTGGGCCTCTGCAGCTCCGGGCCGAAACGATCGGATTTTTCCCAAATGCCCGTGCTCCGCGGGTGCTCTGGGCGGGTATCACGGATCCAGACCAATCGCTTTCCCGTCTGCAAAAGGCCATTGAAGCGGCCACCGCCCCGTTCAACGCCGAACCGGCCGAGGGGAGGTTTCTAGGACACATCACCCTCGCGAGAATCAAAGGGGCGCGTCGCTCGGAAAGGGAAGCGCTGAAGGGGTTGGTCGAGCCCGTGGCCGAACAGGTTTTTGGACAATGGACGGCCCCTGAGGTCGAGTTAATCCGAAGCCAACTTTCTTCCACGGGAGCCAAACATTCCACCTTGGCCAGGGCTGCCCTGGTCCCTCACTCATGACTATGACCGCAAAGAAGAGATCCGAGGATTTCCTCCGCATCAGCCACCAGTTCCAGCTCGGAACACTGACCACCGAAGCTTCCCATCCCATTACCGCCCAGTTGAGCGAGGTTGCCAAAACCAGCGTGAGCGCGGCCTTGCGTTTGTTGTTCGAAGTGGATGCCGACGTGCTGCGCAAATATCAGGAGTTTGCGTCCTCAGGCCGAGCCAACACCATCGCGGAGGTCCTCGCGCGGACTGTCCAAAATGGCGGAAAGATTTTCTTCACCGGCTGCGGTTCGACCGGTCGGTTGAGTATCCAGCTCGTCTCGATGTGGCGGGACTTCTGGCAGCGGCAACGCGCTCGCGATCTCAAAAGCTCGCTTCCGCCCCAGGACCTCGAAGATCGAGCCTTCGCGGTCATGGCGGGCGGTGATTTCGCCCTGATCAAGGCCGTGGAAGGCTTTGAGGATTTCACTGCGTTCGGCGCCAGGCAACTGGGGGAGTTGGGCGTGTCGTCGCGAGACGTGGTGTTCGCCATCACCGAAGGAGGCGAGACTTCATTCGTCATTGGGACCGCTTGGAAAGGTGTCGAGGCCGGCGCAAAGGTCTACTTCGTTTACAACAACCCGGACGACATTCTAAAGAAGCACGTGCAGCGGAGCCGCGAGGTGATTGACGAGCCGCGAATCGAGAAAATCAACCTCACCACCGGGCCCATGGCGATTACCGGCTCCACCCGGATGCAGGCCACCAGCATTCAACTGGCTGTGTTGTCCACCCTCCTCGAAATGACCATCCGCCAATTGATGAAAACTCTCGATCCGCGAGGTCCGTGCGCGCTCGAACCACACGTGGTCCCGGCCGAATTCCTGGCCCAGATGACCGAATTGCTGGCGAGTCTGAAATCAGAACACGTTCTTGCGCAGATCGCCCGGCTCGTGCTGCTGGAAGAGTCGGTGTACCGAGCCGGCCACAAAAACAGTTACTTCTCCGACCGCCTCGGGATTGACCTGCTGACGGATACGACCGAGCGCTCTCCGACCTACTGCACGCCACCTTTTCGGAAGTTCGATGATAGTCGAGCCGCGGATTCCTGGGCGTTCCTGTTCGTGCCCTATCAGGAAACACCCCGGGCCTGGGAGCGCCTGCTTAAGCGGCGGCCCAGATGTATCGATTGGTCCCCACCGGACGTGACCTCCCTCGTGGGCCCCGACAGGGCGCCCCAAACCTGCGACGTCGTTTCCCGAATCACCTATCCCGAACTCATGCGATTTCGAGTTGGGTTGGACGGCTTGCCTGATCGCCCTTTGGGCAAAAACGACTGCGCCATCAGTGTTCTGGCGGAGGAAGAGCGCTCCGCCTTGTTAGCGCCCAATGGTTTTTATCGTGCGCGGATGGAATCCGCTCGCTCTGCCGGCGCGCGACGGGGCTTAATTGTTTTTGGGCACGCACACTCCCTGGGTCCGGTGGGAGAGTTCCTCGGCCACTGGGATCCGGAATGTATCGCGGTGCAGGTGCCCTTGCCCAAGACCACCTTCTTGATCGAGGGCGTGACTCGGGTGGGAGTTAAAATGCTGCTCAACGCGCTCTCGACCTGCACCATGGTCCGATTGGGGAGGGTGATGGGAAATGTGATGATCTGGGTGGTCGCCAGCAACCTGAAACTCATCGATCGAGCAACCCGTTACATTGAGAAACTCACCGGTTTGCCCTACACCGAAGCCAACCATTTGCTGTTCGAGGTCCTCGAATACGTCGAACCGCGCATGAAAGCCGACCAGGCCTATCCGCCGGTCGTGGCCCTGGCCGTGACCCGCATGCGCCACGGCGTGGGGAACCAGGAAGCGGAAAAGCTGTTCCTGGCCCAAAGGTGAGCCATCAATTTCAGGATTGCGCTGCTTTCGCGTCTCCTTTAGGGATTAGGCATGACACGTAACTTTCCACTGCGGATTCTCGCTTCAAGCCTTGGTGCGCTGCTGGTCTACGGGACCCCGCTTTCTTCCCGCGCGGCCGCCAGTCCGCCTCCCGGTTTTACGGCTCTCTTTAATTCCTCGGATCTGAGCGGGTGGTGGGGGGCCGAAACTGAGGATCCACGCGGTTACATGGCGCTTCCGCCCGAGGAGTTCAAGAAGAAGCACGATAAGAGCCTCGAGGACATCCATAAGCACTGGAAAGTCGAAGGAGACGAACTCGTCAACGACGGCAAAGGCCTGTACCTCACAACGGAAAAATACTACGGAGACTTTGAACTGTTGGTGGATTACCGGACCGTGCCCCTGGCCGACAGCGGCATTTACCTGCGCGGCTGTCCCCAGGTGCAGATCTGGGACTCCACCGAGAAGGCCAAGTTCAACATTGGAGCGGATAAAGGTTCCGGTGCTTTGTGGAACAACAGCCCCGGAGCACCGGGCAAAGACCCGCTGGTGCTGGCCGACAAACCCTTTGGCGAGTGGAACCATTTCCGGATCGTGATGGCGGGATCGCGAGTCTGGGTGTGGCTCAATGACAAGCAAACCGTTAACGGGGCGCTCATGGAGAATTATTACGACAAGGATCGCAAGCTTCCGGTTCCGCCTAAAGGCCCGATTCAACTTCAAACCCATGATGGCGAAATCCGGTGGCGCAACTTGTTCGTTCGCGAGATTGGTTCCGAAGAAGCCAACAAGCTCCTGCGCGGAACGGACCCGGGAGGGTTTGAGGCAATCTTTAACGGCAAAGATTTCGAAGGTTGGGGCGGCCCGGTCGACGAATACCAGGTGAAAGATGGAGCCATCATGTGTCGCCCCGGCAAAGGCGGCACGATCTACGCCAAGCAGGAGTACCAGGATTTCATGGCGCGTCTGGAATTTAAGCTCCCTCCCGGCGGGAATAACGGCTTGGCTATTCGCTATCCCGGACAAGGCGACACCGCCTACGCCGGCATGTGTGAACTACAGGTGCTGGATGATAATTACGAGAAGGCCACCGGTGACAAAATTGACCCCCGCCAGGCTCACGGTTCGGCCTATGGCATGGTGGCAGCCTACCGAGGCTACCAGCATCCCATCGGGGAATGGAACTATGAAGAGGTCACAGTCAAAGGTTCTACTTTGAAAGTCGAGCTGAACGGGACGGTCATTCTCGACTGCGACTTAAGCCAGGTCCACGAGTTCATGCACGAAAGTAAGCACCCGGGCAAGGACCGCACCAAAGGCTACTTCGGTTTCGCCGGCCACAATGACCCCGTGATGTTCCGCAATATCGTCCTCAAAAAGCTCGACTGAGAGGACGTCTAACGCCAGCCGTCCTCCGCCGCGGGTTCGTTGGGCGTCCGCGCCCCTCGAACCCGGAAAATCTTCAGCGCGGCAGGGGTCCGCTCCAGAGCTTTTCCGGATAGTCTCCGCTCGCGATCAGTTGGCGGACTCCCTCGACCACCAGGGCTCGGTCTTCTCGATAAGTGATGCCGAACCAGGAGTCTGGGGTGCTCAGGACTTTCACGCGCGATTTTCCCTCGGCTACAAGAGTTCCCACCACCGAAGAGATAAAGAACTCGGCTTTTTCTTCCTGACCCTGCGACTCCAGAAACGTAACGAACTCGGCCTGGAGTTGGTCAAAAATGGCGGGAGTGAATCCCCACATATTCAGGGAGACCTTTTCCTCACCGCTGAGAGGGTGGCTCACCCCCGCGCTGTCCACGTATTTGGCTCCGGTGCCGTCCCGTTCGATACGAGTAAGCTCGACAATGTCTTCGAGAAAACCTTCCGGTCCTACGCGGCACACCCCCCTGGCTACACTGCCGAATTTGGAAAGGGTATTGCGCAAGACGAATCCGACCATGGCGTAATCGCGGGTGGGGGAGTCCAGGTGCTCTCCCAACGTGCGAAAGGATCTCGTCCCATAGAAGTCATCCGCGTTAATAACCCCAAACGGCTCGTGGACGGCTTCGTTGGCAACCAGGATAGCGTGAGCAGTGCCCCAGGGTTTCTTTCGTTGCGCCGGGACGCTGTGGCCTGGGGGGAGCCGATCCAGTTCCTGGAAGACATAATCCACTCCGAGCCGCTCCTCGAATCTTCGCCCGATGGTCTCTTTGAACGCTCGTTCGATGTCGCGCCGGATGACAAACACCAATTTATCAAAACCCGCGCGGATCGCGTCATAGATGGAGTAATCCATGAGCGTCTCTCCGCCCGGTCCGATGGGGTCGATTTGTTTCAGACCGCCATATCGGCTACCCATCCCTGCGGCCAGCACTACCAAAGTCTTTTGCATCGTGATGAATGGAATCTTGCGAGGACTACGGCCGCGCGGTCGTTTGACTGCTCCCCGACCACAGTCGGCTTATCACGCCCAGCAGCACCGCGCTACCCACCACGAACAGGCCCGATAATGCCAACGCCAGCGCGGTCCTCCCATACAGGAAATTGCCGACCGCGAAAAGTCCAGACCAGACCACGGCGCACCCGGCCGCCCAGCCCAGCAAAGACAGCGGTATGTTTTCATGGGTGGCCCGGGCTTCCTCCCGCGTAATTCCGGCCTGGATGCGAATGCGTTCCCAGCCTGGCCCGAAGGGTCGGACTTTGCGGTAAAACTCGACGAGGACCTTCGGATCGGTTTCCGGCCCGAGAAAAGCAATCAGCACCCAGGACACGGTGGTGATCGCGATGGTGATCGGCAAATCGAGGCTCAGCGCACCTCCGAACACCGTGGTGTTGACGCCTTGTTTGTGCAGGACGAGCAGAAGGATCGAAATTAAGAAGGAACTGACCATCGCGCCAACTTCGCACCACGCGTTAATTCGCCACCAAAACCAGCGCAGCAAGTAGAGCAGACCCGTGCCGGCGCCAATTTGCAGAATAACATCGAACGCATCCTTGGCCGTATCCAGACAGTAGGTTAACCCCGCGGCGCAAAGAAAGAGCCCGGCCGTGGTAAAGCGTCCCATCCAAACATAGTGGTGTTCGCTGCCCTTGGGGTTGATGAACCGCCGGTAAAAATCGTGCACGAGGTAGGAGGCACCCCAGTTCAAGTGGGTCAGAATAGTGGATGAGTTAGCGGCGATCAGACCGCCCACCATCAGGCCGATGAAGCCGACGGGCAAGAACTTGAGCATCGCCGGATAGGCAATGTCATGCCCGAGCAGCTTGGGATCCAGGTGCGGAAAAGCCTTTTGGATGTCCGCCAGCTCCGGGTAGACCAGCAGCGAACATAAGGCCACAAGGATCCACGGCCACGGCCGCATGACGTAATGGGCCACGTTGAAAAATAACACCGCCCCCAGTGAGTCCTTTTCCGACTTGGAAGCTAACATGCGCTGAGCGATATAGCTGCCGCCTCCCGGTTCCGCACCGGGATACCAAACCGCCCACCACTGCACCGCCACCGGCATAATGAAGATCGTGATGGCCATATCCCAGTTCCCAGTGAAGCTGGGAAGCATGTTGAGGTAGCTGATGCCATTCGGGCCGGGTTTAGTCGACAAGGTGGACATGAGAGTGTGCATCCCACCCACGTGCTTCACCGCGAACCAGGCGGCGGCGATCACCGCGGTCATCTTGACAAAGAACTGGATCATATCGATGACCAGCACTCCCCAAAGTCCGGAATGCGCCGCGAACATCACATTCAAGACCCCGCAGAACAGCAAGGTCTGCCAGCGCTCAAGCCCAAAGAGAATCGCGGCGATTTTGCAGGCCGCCAGCGTGACGGTTGCCATGATGAAACAATTGAAGAACAGGCCCAGGTAGACGGAACGAAAACCCCTGACGAAACCAGCGGCTCTCCCCGAGTATCGAATCTCGTAAAACTCGAGATCCGTCATCACTTGCGAGCGTCGCCACAGCCGGGCATAGAAGAACACCGTGGCAATGCCGGTAAGGGTGAAAGCCCACCATTGCCAATTGCCCGCCACGCCCTGCCGACGCACGATATCGGTCACCAGGTTAGGCGTATCGCTGCTGAACGTGGTGGCGACCATCGACAGCCCCGCCAGCCACCAGGGTACGGAGCGGCCGGAAACAAAAAACTCCGAAGTATTCTTCCCAGCCCGTTTGCCAAAGAAGAGCGCCGGAAAGAAGCAGAGGACCAGAGTGGCCAGGACGATGACCCAATCGACAAGGTGTAGACTCATTTTAGGATATCCGGAGCGTCAGGCTTCACGCCAACGGTCAGGTAACGATGACATACAACAAACGATCTTTGCTAGAAGTATCTTTCTCGAGAGCTTGACACAAGTTGCCGCAGGCCTTTAATTGCTCTTATTATATGGATCCTGCATTCATCAACCTATCTGCTCGCCAACTGCGGCGCGCAGCCGAAATCAAAGAACGAATCGAAGCCCTTCAGACGGAGTTAAACGAATTGGCCGGAGCGCCGTCAGCTCCCGCCGGCGAGAACGGGAGCGGCCGAAAGCGGCACATGAGCGCGGAAGCGATCGCCCGGATCAGCGCGGCACAGAAGGCCCGCTGGGCGAAAGTCAGGCGAGAGGCCGGGACCACCGGCGCAGTCCGGACAGGCAAACGGCGCATGAGCGCCGCTGGCCGAGCCCGGTTGGCTGAGATCGCGCGCGCTCGGTGGAAGAATGTCAAAGCGTCCGGCAAAACCAGACTTTGAGATCGGCCAACTAGAAAAGCCGACCGCCGTTTCGTAGGGTGGCTAGCACGGTGTCTCTTCACACTGTGGCTCGTTAAGTTCATGCCTATAACGCCCAAGTCTATAGGGCGTTCGGTCTCTCATTAACCCCCTCAGGTCCGGCGGTCCGTTGAGTTGGTCTCAATTCTGCGATCTGCGATTTGCGGGCTGAGATCTGAAATCTGAAATCCCCGGTCCCGTGCTCCCGTCCAATCAGGGTTTTGCGCCTACCGCCCGCCGTTGAGCAAGGCTTCATAGCGTTTGGCATCCGCACTCTTGTTCAGCTTCTGGGCTAACTCCAGAAGTTTGCGATAGACCATCGTCCTATCCGGATAGCTCGGACATTCCGTTATCAGCCCCTGGTAGTTATCGTACGCCTCAGCTTCTTGCTGCAGGGCCACCAGCTTCTCCCCCAACGTCAGCCGCAGGCGGACGCGCTGCTCGGGCGAGGGGTCGAGCTTGAGGGCCTCCGCATAGGTGTGGACGGCGGATGAGGGCTTGCCTTGGGCGGCGTAGAGGTCGGCCAGCTTTTCCGCCAGCACCGCTGAACGCCTGGTCCAATCGAGCTGCTCCAGGTACGCCACGGCCTCGGCAATCGGTTTCCCATTGGCCAGGTTGATATTCGTGAGGCGGAGATAATACCAGGGGAGCCATTGAGGCTTCCGTTGCTGGAGATGTTGTTCGACCGTTTGCAGGCTTTCCTCAAAGGGCCGGTATAAGGGGTCCCCCACCACGGTGGTTTGCCAGGATAACACCGGCTGGCTGGCATAGGCGGCCTCCCCGAAGCTGAAGGCTGAAAAGACGAACCGCGCTGCAAAGACGGTCATGTCCGGGGTGAGACCCAGGTAAGGCTCGTAGACACATCCCAGCGTGCAGGTGACACCTTTGGCTAGGAAGGGTGCCACCCAGCCATAGTCGGCTAATCGCAGGGTCACGGCACTGAACGAGTGCAGATGGTAAGCAAAGGCGCCCGGCATAAACTCCACTTGTGGTTGTGCAAACGGACCGTCCGCCCGCTCCGAATACCAGCCCATATAAATCGCAATCTGGCTCATCGGAAAGCCTTCGGGAAAGGTTTGCGGGTTTTGATCAACGATGGTTTCAAAGCCGAGGTGCCGACAGATCTCTCCAGCCCCTCGAATCCAATCGTCCCCTTGCTTGTAAGCCGGATCAGTCGTGTTTCGCAGGTCAAAATACGCCCGGCCCCATAATCCATCCCCTTCTGCTTCCATGGCTTTGTCCACCAGACCGCGAGCAATCTCCGGCGTCGGACCGTCCAGGCGTGACACCATCAACACTCCGTTGGTCGGACTAACTTGAGCCGCGTTCGTCAGTCCATACACGGGGTTTCTCAACGGTCCCGATAACGGCAGTTTCTGCTCCAGTGAAGGCAACAAGGCCAGTTCACTGTCCACACAAGCCTCATTCCGCCGCATTTCGGGGCGCAACTGCGGCTCTGTGGCATCGTCCAGGTGATGCGTGTCCTCCAGAATCTTCAAAGGCACTCCATAACAAAGAACCAGATAACGCACTTTGGACTCGTCCACGACCGATTCCACGCGGGCTGGACGGCCGTTCATCGCCGGGATGGACCGCGCGGCCAGGTGCCACAGTCTTTTCCCAGCGAGTGCTTTGGCTAGTGGTTTCTGCAGTGAGTCCCGAAATTCAGCCCGCGAAATTTCCTCGCTGCTCGGCAGGCTGAAACTGAAAATCTGGCCTTTCGGCACTTGGCGCTTCTGAGCGTAATATTCAGCCACCCCTTTCGACAATGGCATCCGGCTGTTATACACCACGACAACCTCGTCCCCGGGAACCCCGGCCCGCAGACTTAGTCCCCAGCTGCCTAACAGCAGCAACAGGCTTTTCACTAAAAACTTCATGTCTGACTTTTAACCCCGAGTTTAACCCGCTACACCTTCAAGTCACGCAGAACATTCGGGACCCGCCCCGTTCGCGGCGCCGTTCACGAGCGACGTGTAATCTCCAGGCTGTTTTAATCTGGCGATGGGTCCAATTGGACCTTAAGTCCGTCGTAAGCGAATTCCACCATGGGCGGTAACTCTGCCTGCGCCGCGTCATGATCATAATCGTGCGTGAGATGGGTGAAGAAGGTCCGTGCCGCGCCGATCCGCCGGGCTGCGGTCAGGGCCTCATCCAGGCACATATGGGTGGGGTGCGGCGCGCGCCGCAAGGCGTCGAGGATTGCCACCTGCACGCCTCGCACCTGCTCTGCCACCGGGGTGGGAATCTCCTTGCAGTCGCTCATGTACGCCAGCCGCTTTTGGCCGCCTTGCAGAAAAAGGAAGCCATACGTTTCGGTGCGACCGTGCGGCAAGGGGAGCGGGTGAATTTCCAGGTCGCCAATTTCGAACGGGCCGGTGATGAGTCGAGGGTCGGGGATGAAATAGCCGGTTGGCCAGGGGCCATTGTGGAAGGCGTAGGAGAAGACGCGCTTAAGGTCTTTCATCGTGGCCTCGTTGGCATAAATGGGCAACGCCTTCCCGCCGCGGGCATCACAAACTCGGCGGCAATCATCCAGGCCCATGACGTGGTCCGCATGGGAGTGCGTGAACAGGACGGCGTCCAGGTACCCCAACTTTTCGCGCAGCATTTGGATGCGGAACTCGGGCGTCGTATCCACCACCAGCTTCACCTGCTCCGTCGCCACGTAAATCGAGGGACGGGTCCGGTGATTCTTCGGGTTGGCCAGGAATTCCGGAGGATATTCCTTACCGATGACGGGGACCCCTTGTGAAGTGCCCGAGCCCAAAAAAATAAACGAAAAAGACATGCGCCAGCCCACTGTACCCATCTGTTGCTGCGGTCGCAAGCGAACCGCTGAGCGCAACTTCTCTTTCACCCAGGGCCGTTCTCGCCTAGATTCCAGCAGGACTCGTTACATGCTGACAACCTTGCGCATTAAGAACCTGGCCCTGGTGGCAGATCTTACCCTGGAATTGCACCCGGGCTATAATGTCATTACCGGGGAAACCGGCGCGGGAAAGTCGATCCTCATCGGGGCCTTAAGCTTGGTGCTGGGCGAACGCGCCGACCGAACGCTGATCCGCAGCGGGAGCGACAGTTGTGCGGTGGAGGCGGTGTTCAACGTCGCACGACTGCAGGCACCCCTGGCACCGTTTCTGGACGCCAACGGCCTTGAGTCCTGCGAAGCGGATGAGCTGGTGCTAAAGCGCACTTTCACCGCCGCGGGTACTAACCGCCAGTTCATCAATGGCTCGCCCACCAGCTTGAGCACGCTCGCCGCCTTGGGTGAATGGCTGGTGGATATTCACGGGCCCCATGACCACCAATCCTTGCTCAACCCGGCGAGGCAACTCGCCATCCTCGACGCCTTCGGCAATCTTGAAAAACTGCGCGAAACCTTCTCCGGGTTAGTCCGCCAGCGTGCGGCGCTGCTCGCCGAAAAGGCCGCCTTGATCGTTGATGAAAGGACCTACGCGCAACAGCTCGATCTGCTCCGTTTTCAGGCCACAGAGGTCGCTTCCGCAAGGTTGCGCCAGGGCGAGGAAGAGGAGCTCAACCACGAGTATCAACGGGCCAGCAACGCGGCGCGGTTGCTGGAGCTAAGCCATACCGCGCTGGACCTCTTGGCGGAGAACGATTCCGCCTTGCTGAGCCAGGCCGGACTCATCGGCCGAAGCCTCCTGGAGTTGCAGCGCCTTGATCCCACGGTGGCGCCTCTCAATTCTCTGCACGAGCAAGCGGTGACGGATCTCCAGGAATTGCGGGATGGCCTGTCACATTACGCCGACCGGCTCGAACTCGATCCCGCCCGGCTGTATCAGCTCGAGCAGCGCCTTGACCTGGTGCACTCACTCAAAGCGAAGTACGGCGCAACTCTTGGAGAGGTGATCGCGTTCGGCGACGAAGCGCGCCGGAGACTCGAAAGTCTGGAGCGGCGCGACGAATTGGTGGCTCGCATCAATCTCCAAATCCAGACCGTGGAGGCCGAGATTTTGCGCGGGGGCCAGGCGCTCTCGGCCAAACGCCGCTCGGTCATCCCCCAGCTTACCAAGGCGGTCACCCGACAGCTCTCCGACTTAGGCTTCAGGCAGAGCCGCCTGGATGTGGCCCTCGCCACCCAGTCGCACGCCTCCGCCACCGCGTCCGCCGAGTCATCCCTTCTTCGGCTCCCCCATCTGACGCACCAGGGATTCGATAGTGTTGAGTTCCAGTTCGCCCCAAACCCCGGAGAGCCGCCCCGCAGTCTACGGGCGATTGCTTCGTCCGGCGAACTCGCCCGAGTAATGCTCGCGCTGAAGACGGTTTTGGCCGATCAGGACCAGATTCCAGTGTTGGTCTTTGATGAAGTCGATGCGAATGTGGGCGGCGAGACCGCTACCTCCGTAGGTGAGAAGATGCGGCAGATCGCCCAAAAGCGGCAGGTGCTCTGCATCACTCACCTCCCGCAAGTCGCCGCCCCGGCCACGATTCATTACGTCGTTACCAAGGAGAATAAAGGCGGGCGGACCGTATCAGAGATTACCATGCTCGAACCCGACGCTCGGGTGACCGAGCTCGCGCGGATGCTCGGGGGGCAAAGCGAATCCGCTCGCAAGCACGCCCAATCCATGCTCAAGTCCCGAGCCGGCTAGCAGCGCCGCCTGGTTTCCTCGCTAAAAGCGTGTTGTCAGGGTCGCCTTAATTTGCAGGTGAAACCTGTCCTCAGGAGATTCTTTAAACCCTTGCTATCACGTCATATGTCTGTCGTTTCTCAATAGGGTGTTCACCCCATATTGCCCGGCGCGCGAGTCGCAGACAATGCCGTCAGTCAATCTTGTTGTCGCAAAAGCAAAAAATGTTGGTAGCCCCGCTGCGCAACGGCCTTACGGTCCGCGCACGTGCACGCACTCTCAATCACAACCATCCGCGCACATGAAAAAAGACGTCCCCTCCACCTTCAGCGCAGAAACACCCGCGGCCAAACTGCGGGGCAGGCCTCTTCCGGTGGCCGGAGCCGCGTCCGCGTTAGGTGCGCGAGCCGCTTTCCCCACCTCAACCGCGGTGAAGCCTGGCAATGGGGGCCGCAGCGGCGAGGAGTCCAACGGCCAACTCGGTACGGAACAAGTCTTGTCCGCTTTGCTGTCGCTCAAACAAGGTGATTTCAGCACGCGTTTGCCGGTGGGTTGGACCGGGATTGCCGGGAAGGTGGCCGACGTATTTAACCAGGTGGCCGAGATGATGCAGATCTCGACGAGCGAGTTAAGCCGGATCAGCCGAGTGGTTGGAAAGGAAGGCCGGATTCAGGAGCGATTGACCTTTGCCCACGCACCAGGGGCCTGGTCGGAGCGGGTCAACTCGGTCAACAACTTGATCGATTGCCTGGCCCATCCGGTCAGCGAAACCGCCCGCGTGATCGGGGCGGTGGCCAAAGGAGACCTGTCGCAGAGCATGGCGTTGGAGATGGATGGCCGGAAGCTGGAAGGAGAGTTCCTGCGCACGGCCAAAACCGTGAACACCATGGTGAACCAGCTCGGCGCTTTCGCCTCGGAAGTTAACCGCGTGGCGCGCGAAGTCGGAACGGAAGGCAAGCTCGGCGGCCAGGCAAAAGTCAAAGGCGTCGCCGGGACGTGGAAGGATCTGACCGACAATGTGAATTTGATGGCCTCCAACCTCACGTCACAAGTCCGCAACATCGCCACCGTGACCACGGCCGTGGCCAATGGCGATTTGACCAAGAAGATTACCGTGGACGTGCGTGGCGAGTTTCTGGAGCTGAAGGACACTATCAACACGATGGTGGACCAGCTCCGCTCCTTTGCGTCGGAAGTGACCCGCGTGGCGCGGGAGGTCGGCACCGAGGGCAAGTTGGGTGGACAGGCCAAAGTGGAAGGTGTCTCCGGCACCTGGAAGGACCTGACGGATAACGTCAACTTTATGGCCGGAAATTTGACGTCGCAGGTCCGCAACATTGCCGCGGTGACAACTGCCGTGGCCAATGGTGACCTTTCCAAGAAGATCACGGTGGATGTTAAAGGTGAGATTCTCGAGCTCAAGAACACGATTAACACCATGGTGGACCAGCTTTCGTCATTTGCCGCAGAGGTGACTCGTGTGGCCCGCGAGGTGGGAACGGAAGGCAAGCTGGGCGGCCAGGCCGAAGTCAAAGGCGTGGCCGGCACGTGGAAAGACCTGACGGATTCGGTCAACTCGATGGCCGGAAATCTGACGGCCCAGGTCCGTAATATCGCCGAAGTCACGACAGCGGTGGCCAATGGCGACCTGTCGAAAAAGATCACGGTCGATGTTAAGGGAGAAATCCTGCAACTGAAGGACACGATCAACACGATGGTCGATCAGCTCCGGTCCTTCGCCTCGGAAGTCACGCGGGTCGCGCGCGAGGTGGGAACAGAAGGCAAGCTGGGCGGCCAGGCCGAAGTCAAAGGCGTAGCCGGTACGTGGAAAGATCTCACCGATAATGTGAATTCAATGGCGGGCAACCTCACCGCCCAGGTCCGTAACATCGCCGAGGTCACGACCGCCGTGGCCAATGGGGATCTTTCCAAGAAGATCACAGTGGACGTTAAGGGTGAGATCCTGCAGCTCAAAAACACCATCAACACCATGGTAGACCAGCTCTCCTCGTTTGCGGCCGAGGTCACCCGGGTGGCACGCGAGGTGGGCACCGAAGGCAAGCTCGGCGGACAAGCCGAGGTCAAAGGTGTGGCCGGCACATGGAAGGACCTAACCGACAACGTTAATTTCATGGCCGGTAATCTTACTTCCCAGGTTCGTAACATTGCGGAAGTGACGACCGCCGTGGCGACAGGAGACCTCTCGAAGAAGATCACGGTCAATGTGCGCGGGGAGATTCTCGAGCTCAAAAACACCATCAACACGATGGTCGACCAGCTCTCTTCCTTTGCTGCCGAAGTAACACGCGTCGCGCGCGAAGTCGGCACCGAAGGCAAGCTGGGCGGCCAGGCGGATGTCAAAGGCGTGGCCGGCACCTGGAAGGACCTCACCGATTCGGTGAACTCGATGGCGGGTAACCTCACGGCGCAGGTTCGAAATATTGCCGAAGTCACCACGGCCGTCGCCAATGGTGATTTGTCCAAGAAGATCACGGTTGACGTAAAAGGTGAGATTCTCGAACTGAAGAACACGATTAACACCATGGTCGACCAACTCCGATCGTTCGCCTCCGAAGTGACGCGTGTGGCGCGCGAGGTGGGCACCGAAGGCAAGCTGGGCGGCCAGGCAGAAGTGAAAGGCGTGGCCGGCACCTGGAAGGACCTCACCGATTCGGTGAACTCCATGGCGGGTAATCTTACGGCCCAGGTTCGTAACATCGCCGAAGTCACCACCGCCGTTGCCAATGGAGACTTGTCCAAAAAAATCACGGTCGATGTTAAGGGCGAAATCCTCCAGCTCAAAGACACGATCAACACGATGGTCGATCAGCTCCGTTCATTTGCCGCGGAAGTGACTCGTGTCGCCCGCGAGGTAGGTACCGAAGGAAAGCTGGGCGGCCAGGCGCAGGTTCGTGGTGTGGCCGGCACGTGGAAAGATCTCACCGATTCAGTAAATTCGATGGCGAGTAATCTCACGGCCCAAGTGCGCAATATCGCGGAGGTGACCACGGCCGTAGCCAACGGGGACCTGTCCAAGAAGATCACGGTCGATGTCCGCGGAGAAATCCTCCAGCTCAAGGACACCATCAACACCATGGTGGACCAACTTTCCTCCTTTGCGGCCGAGGTGACGCGCGTCGCCCGCGAGGTGGGCACCGAAGGCAAACTGGGCGGCCAGGCAGAAGTCCGCGGTGTGGCCGGCACCTGGAAGGATCTCACGGATTCGGTCAATTCCATGGCCTCCAACCTCACTGGCCAGGTCCGCAATATTGCCGCGGTTACGACCGCCGTCGCGACGGGTGACCTTTCCAAGAAGATTACGGTCGATGTCAAAGGCGAGATTCTCGAACTCAAAAACACCGTGAACACAATGGTGGACCAACTTTCCTCGTTTGCAGCGGAGGTGACGCGCGTGGCGCGCGAGGTTGGCACCGAGGGCAAGTTGGGCGGCCAGGCCGAGGTCCGCGGCGTGGCCGGCACCTGGAAAGATCTCACCGATTCAGTAAATTCGATGGCGTCAAACCTTACGGGCCAGGTCCGAAATATCGCAGCCGTGACCACGGCCGTGGCCACCGGCGACTTGTCCAAGAAGATCACGGTGGATGTGAAAGGGGAGATCCTGGAACTCAAGGACACCATCAACACGATGGTGGATCAGCTCCGCTCTTTTGCCTCCGAAGTCACGCGCGTCGCGCGCGAGGTCGGCAGCGAGGGCAAGCTCGGCGGCCAGGCGGACGTGCGCGGTTTGGCGGGCGTGTGGAAGGACCTGACGGATAACGTCAACTTCATGGCTTCCAACCTCACCACCCAGGTGCGCAACATCGCCGCCGTGACTACCGCCGTCGCCAACGGCGACCTTACCAAGAAGATTACGGTCGACGTGAAGGGTGAAATTCTCGAACTCAAAAACACGGTCAACACGATGGTGGACCAGCTCTCGTCCTTTGCCGACGAGGTCACGCGGGTCGCGCGCGAGGTCGGCACCGAGGGCAAACTGGGCGGCCAGGCCCAGGTCAAAGGTGTGTCGGGCACCTGGAAAGATTTGACGGACAATGTGAATTTTATGGCCTCGAACCTGACCAACCAGGTGCGTGGCATTGCCAAGGTGGTGACCGCCGTAGCCAACGGTGACCTCAAGCGCAAGCTGCTGGTGGAAGCCAAAGGAGAAATAGCCGAGCTCGCGGATACGATCAACAGCATGATCGAAACGCTCGCGACCTTCGCCGACCAGGTCACGACTGTGGCGCGCGAGGTAGGGGTGGAAGGCAAATTGGGCGGGCAGGCCAGCGTGCCCGGCGCAGCCGGCACCTGGAAAGACCTGACGGACAATGTGAATCAGCTGGCCGCCAATCTCACGACTCAAGTGCGCGCGATCGCCGATGTCGCCACGGCCGTGACTAAAGGCGACCTGACCCGCTTCATCCAGGTCGATGCTAGCGGCGAAGTGGCCGCCCTGAAGGACAACATCAACGAGATGATTCGGAACCTGAAGGACACCACGATTAAGAATAACGAACAGGATTGGCTCAAGACCAACCTCGCCAAATTCACCCGGATGCTTCAGGGGCAAAAAGACATGCTCACGGTGGGCAAGCTGATCCTCTCGGAGTTGGCTCCTGTGGTTTCGGCCCAGCACGGCGTGTTCTACGTCATGGAGACCTCCAAGGAGGAACCAGTCGAGGACAGCGAGCACGGCAACGACCCGTACCTGAAGCTGCTGGCAAGCTACGCGTTCCGCAATCGGAAGAATGTCGGAAACCGGTTCTCCCTGGGCGAGGGCCTCGTCGGTCAGGCCGCTCTCGAAAAAGAGCGCATCCTGCTCACCAATGCGCCCGAGGACTATGTGCAAATCACGTCCGGTCTGGGGCAAGCCAAGCCGACCAACATCATCGTGCTACCGGTGCTCTTCGAAGGTCAGGTTAAGGCGGTGATGGAGCTTTCTTCATTTGAACGGTTCAGTCCGACTCACCAGGCCTTCCTGGACCAGCTCGTTGAATCGATCGGCATCGTGCTGAACACCATCGAGGCCAACACCCGCACCGAAGATTTGCTGAAGCAGTCCCAATCCCTCGCCAAAGAGCTGCAGAGCCGGCAGGAAGAGTTGCAGCAAACAAACCTCGAGCTGCAGGACAAAGCCAAGCTGCTGGCCGAGCAAAACGCCGAGGTCGAACGCAAGAACGCCGAGGTCGAGCAAGCGCGGCAGGCCTTGGAAGAGAAGGCCGAGCAGCTCGCGCTCACCTCGAAGTACAAATCGGAATTCCTGGCCAATATGTCCCACGAGCTGCGCACGCCCCTCAACAGCTTGCTCATTCTCGCCGACCAGCTCGCGCAGAATACCGAAGGCAACCTGCAGCCGAAGCAAATCGAGTTTGCCCGCACCATCCACGCTTCCGGCAACGATCTGCTCAGCCTCATCAACGATATCCTCGACCTCTCGAAGATCGAATCCGGCACGGTCACGGTCGATATCGCCGCGCTCCGGTTCCACGATCTGCATGACTATGTCGACCGCACGTTCCGGCATGTCGCCGAGGCCAAGGGCCTCAATTTCCAGATCGACATGGATTCAAGCCTGCCGTCCAATGTCTTCACTGACTCGCAACGCCTCGAGCAGGTCATCCGCAACCTGTTGTCCAACGCGTTCAAGTTCACGGAGAGCGGCCAGGTCGTGTTCAGCGTCGCCCCGGTCTCGGAAGGTTGGAATCCGGATAACGAGGTGCTCAACCGGGCTCGGTCTGTGATCGCGTTCTCGGTCACCGACACCGGCATCGGGATCGCGCCGGAGAAGCAGCAGATCATCTTCGAGGCCTTCCAGCAAGCCGACGGCAGCACCAGCCGCAAGTACGGCGGCACCGGGTTGGGCCTGGCAATCAGCCGGGAAATCGCGCGGCTGTTGGGTGGAGAAATTCGCCTGGCCAGCGCCCTGGGCCAAGGCAGCACGTTCACGTTATTCCTGCCCCAGACCCATGTGCCGGCGCGCGCGCCGCGCAAGGAGACGACCTCGGGGCCGCTCAGGTCTATCCCTCTCCTCAGCACGGGCGAGTCCGAGAAGCGTGAGGGGGAAGTCACGCTCGTCGAGGTCGTGGTTGAGGATGATCGCGGATCGATCAACCCCGGAGACCAGGTGCTGCTCATCGTTGAAGATGACCCCAATTACGCCCGGGTGCTGCTGGACATGGCTCACGAGAAGGGATTCAAGGCCGTCGTCGCCCAGCGCGGCGCTACTGCCCTCACGCTGGTGCGCGACATCAAACCGGCAGCCGTCACCCTGGACCTGCATCTGCCCGATGTGGATGGCTGGCGGGTGCTGGATCGCCTCAAATTAGACCTGGCGACGCGCCATATCCCGGTGCACATCATCTCCGTCGAGGCGGACGCGGCTCCCACCTTGACCCAGGGAGCCCTCGGGTTCGTCACCAAGGCCGAAACCAGGGAATCGCTCGCCAAGGCGTTTGACCACCTCAAGCGGTTTATCGAACGTCCGGTGAAGCACCTGCTGGTGGTCGAGGACGACGAAATCCAGACCCTGAGCATCCGCGAACTCATCGGCAACGGAGACGTGAAAACGACGGTGGTCGGAACCGGCCGGGACGCGTTGGCTGCCATGGCCGTCGAACAATTCGATTGCATGGTGCTCGACCTGGGCTTGCCTGACATGTCCGGCACGGAACTGCTCGAGCAGATCAAGAATTCGGAAACGTTCCGCACTCTGCCCGTGATTATTTACACCGCGCGGGAATTGCTGCAGGAGGAGGCATCCAAGCTGAAGAATTTGGCCGAGCAGATCCTGATCAAGGACGTGCGCTCTCCGGACCGCCTGCTGGATGAGACCGCCTTAGCGCTGCATCGCAATATATCCAAGCTGCCCGATCGTCAGCGCAAAATGCTCGAACACCTGCACCAGGGTGTCCTGGAGGGGAAGAGAGTCCTGGTCGTGGATGATGACATCCGTAACATCTTCGCTATGACCAGCGTCCTGGAGCGATTCCGTATGAGCGTGGTGTCGGTTGAAAACGGCAAAGATGCCATCAAGACCTTGATCGATCGGCACGATATCGACATCGTGCTCATGGATATCATGCTCCCGATGATGGATGGCTACACCACCATCCGCGCCATTCGGGAAATCGCCGAGTTCAAAGATCTCCCCATCGTAGCTGTCACCGCCAAGGCCATGAAAGGTGACCGTGAAAAGTGCATCGCCGCCGGGGCCTCGGATTATTTATGCAAGCCGGTGGAAGCTGAACATTTGCGCTCGACGCTGCGCCTCTGGCTGCAGCGTTAGCCTGCGGACACATGAACACCAACATTTCCCCAATGGTGTCTGCATCCGGGTCGTCGAAGGCGGTGGCTGCGGCTGGCAACGGCGCGCACAAGGCGACGCCCGAGGATGTCGGCGCCAACATCCTCCTCGTCGACGACCGTCCCGACAAGTTGCTTGCCCTGGAAGCGGTTTTGGCCGGCTTAGGACAAAAGTTGGTGCGCGCCAATTCCGGCAAGGAAGCCCTGCGCCGCTTACTCGAGCAGGATTTTGCCGTCATTTTACTCGATGTTTCCATGCCGGGGATGGATGGATTCGAAACCGCGTCCCTCATCCGTCAGCGCCCTCGCTCGGAGCACACTCCCATCATTTTTGTCACCTCAATCGGGACCACGGAGAATCACATATCCCGTGGCTACTCGCTCGGGGCGGTGGATTACCTGCTGACGCCAATCGTTCCGGAGGTGCTGCGCTCGAAGGTATCAGCCTTTGTGGAGTTGCATCGGCAAACCGAGCTTTGCAAACGCCAGGCCGAGCAATTGCGCCACTTGGAGGAATCGCGCCATAAGCGAGAGATGGCCGACGTCGTAGACCGCCTCGAAGCGGAAACCCGACGAAACCTGTTCTTCACGCTCGCCTTGGACATGCTGGGGATCGCCGACTTCGAGGGGCGTCTGTTGCAGGTGAATCCCGCCTGGAAACGGGTCTTGGGCTACAGCGAGGAGGAATTGCACCACCTTTCCGGGCTCGACCTGGTGCATCCCGAATGCCGAGCGGCGATGCAGGAGAAGATGGCAGAGCTTAAGCTGGGGGCCACCATCTCTCATTTTGAAGGCCGGTATCGCCATCAGAACGGATCCTTCCGTTGGCTGCAATGGAACGCCACACCGTTCCCCGCGGAGAAACTCATCTACATCTTCGCCCGCGATATTACGGCCCGTAAAGAAGCCGAGGAGCAAGTTTGCGAGCTGAACCGGCAACTGCAAGGGCGCGTGGCTGCGCTGACCGACGCCAACGGCGAACTGGAGGCTTTTAATTACTCGATTGCCCACGATCTAAGGACCCCGTTGCGGTCGATGACCGGCTTTGCCCGGGCGCTGACCGAGGACGAGTGTGGTGCCCTGAGTCCGCTCGGCCAGGACTACGCCCGACGCATCGCCCACTCCGCCAAGTTCATGGACTCCCTCCTCCTGGATTTGCTCGCCTATAGCCGCCTCGCCCGCGCGGAAATGTCACCCGTTGCCCTCTCGCTCGAGGACCCGGTTCAGGAGATTCTCTCAGTCATGGACAAGGAGATCAATGACGCCGGCGCGAAGGTGGTACTGGATGGCTCCTTGGGACAGGCTTTTGTCCACGAGCCAACGGTGAAGCAAATCCTTAGTAATTTAATCTCCAATAGCCTTAAATTCACCGCGGCTGATCGCCGGCCCGAACTCCGGATCTTCACGACGGAGTCGCCGGGTTTCGTCCGTCTGTGGGTGGAGGACAATGGTATTGGTATCCCGACGGAACATCATGAGAAGGTCTTCGGCTTGTTCCAGCGTCTCCACGATTCCCGCACCTATCCCGGTACTGGGATCGGTCTCGCGCTCGTACGGAAAGGCGCGGAACGAATGGGGGGACGCGCCGGATTGGAATCGCAACCAGGGCAGGGGAGCCGATTTTGGGTTGATTTGCCTGCCCACGTAACTAATCAAAATGGAGCATAGAATTCTTCACGTTGAGGATAACATCGACGACGTAATGCTGGTGGCTCTGGCGTTCCGCAAGGCGGGTGTCAAAGCCAGGCTGGAGGTAGCGTCGGACGGCGGAAAGGCCGTGGCCATGTTGCAAAATGATCTCTCGGCGACGTCGATGGCCTGCATTCTCCTGGACGTCAAACTGCCTACCATCTCCGGTCTGGACGTCTTGGCCTGGCTGCGTAGCCAGCCCACATTAAAGCGGCTGCCGGTGATCATGCTCACCTCGTCCCTCCTCCCGGGCGATATCAACCGAGCCTACGACCTGGGAGCAAACTCGTACCTGGTGAAACCCGCCGACCTGGACTCCCTCGTCACTCTCGCTCGAACGATTGACCGGTACTGGCTCCAGACGAACACGCGGCCGGCCGATCAGCCAGCGGGCTAGGAGGCTTGCCCTCGTCAGCTCAGGATCCCGTTTACCACCCGGCCTTCAACGTCCGTCAGTCGGAAGTCGCGGCCCTGCAAGCGGAAGGTGAGTCTTTCGTGGTCGAACCCTAATAAGTGCATGATGGTGGCCTGGAGATCGTGGATTGGCACCTTGTCCCGAGCCACCGCGAATCCCAGCTCATCGGTCTCGCCGTACGTGAAACCCTTTCGAACGCCTCCCCCAGCGAGGAATAGTGAGAAACAATCCGGGTAATGATCCCGCCCCAGGATCTTTCCCGCCGCGGTCCGCCCTTCGCGGAACGGAGTGCGGCCAAATTCACCGCCCCAGACGACCAGGGTCTCATCCAGCAAGCCTCGCTGGCGCAGGTCCTTGATCAGCGCCCCTACGGGCCGATCCATGCGGGCGCACTTCTTGGTTAAGCCGTCGCGGATATCTTCCGCTTCGCTGACGCCGTGGAAGTCCCAACCCCAGTCGAAGAGTTGCACAAAGCGCACCCCTTGCTCCACCAGCCGGCGGGCGAGGAGGCAGTTGTTGGCAAAGCTCGCTCCACCCGGAGTGGCTCCGTAGGCCTCAACGATTTCCTTAGGTTCACGTGAGATATCCATGATCTCGGGCACCGAAAGCTGCATCCGGTAGGCCAGCTCGTACTGGGCGATCCGGGTCAGCGTCTCGGGGTGCCCGAATTCACGCGCCTGCTCTTCATTGAGATCGCGCAGCGCATCGAGCGTTTGGCGCCTCAAAGCCCGATCCATCCCCGGCGGATCCGACACGTACAAAACCGGGTCGCCCTTCGATCGGCATTGGACTCCCTGGAATACCGAGGGCAGGAACCCGCTGCCCCAGGCGCTGGGCCCCGCGCTCGGCTGAGTGCCGCTGGAGATCAGCACCACGAATCCCGGCAGGTTCTGATTCTCCGTACCCAAACCGTAGGTGACCCACGATCCCATAGACGGGCGCCCGCTGCGGGCGGAACCGGTAAACAGCAAGAGCTCGGCGGGTGTGTGGTTGAACTGGTCCGTGTTCATCGACCGGATCACGCACAATTCGTCCGCCACCTCATGCAGTTTGGGAATGGCGTCCGACATCCAGATGCCTCCCTCGCCCTGCTGCGCAAACTGCCGCGGGGTGCCCATCAACTTGGGCACGCCGGTCGTGAACGCGAACTTGCGCCCTTTCAAAAACTCATCCGGACATGGCTTATCGTTCCATTTAACTAACTCGGGCTTGTAATCCAGCAAATCCAGGTGAGGCGGACCGCCGGACATGTGCAAATAAATGACCCGTTTGACCTTGGGCGCAAAGTGCGGGTTTCTGGGCGCGAGCGGGTGCGCGCCGCCGGAGGGAGAGGCTTGTGCCTCACGGCTGAACATCTCGGCCAGCGCAATGGATCCCAAGCAGAATTGACCCGCGTTCTTGAGAAAGCTTCGTCTCGTCAGGGCACGGACTTTTTCGAATTTAGGATCCAGAATAGTCATGGGTTCAGGGCCTCATCACGGTTTCATCCAGGTTCAGCAGCACATTTCCGACCGCGGTCAACGCCGCCAGGTTTACCACATCCGCTCCGGCGGGAGGCGTGCCCAGCGGATCGGACGCCAGCTTCTGTGCGTTCTCGCCCTCCTTGGCGAAAGACGATCGCGCGGCGTCATAGAAATCAACCAGGCGGTGCAGTTCGTTCTCGCGAGGAGCCCGGGAAAGGCACAGCCGGAAGCCATACGCGAGCTTGTCCGGCGTTGCCCCCTGTTCCTGTTCCATCCGGCGGGCGAGCGACTGCGCCGCCTCGACGTAGACCGGATCGTTAAGGGTCACGAGGGCTTGCAGGGGAGTGTTGCTGCGCGGCCGGCGCAACGCGCATACCTCGCGAGTAGGAGCGTCGAAGGTGGCCAGGGAAGCGTACGGGTTCGTGCGGCGCCACTCCACGTACAGCGCGCGCCGGTACCGATCCGGACCATCGCTCGTTTTCCAATCGAGCGAACTGCCAAAAGCCGCGCTCAATCCCAGCGAGGGCTGAGGTGGCCGTACGGGCGGCCCGTACATCTTGGGGCTAAGAAGACCGCTCACAAATAACGCCTGGTCGCGCACTTCTTCCGCCGGCATGCGAAAGCGCGGTCCCCGCGCCAGCAGCAGGTTATCGGGGTCGCGCTCCTGCAGCTCGGGGGTGACTCGCGAAGTCTGGCAGTAGGCGGCCGAAGTCACGAGCAGCTTCAAAAAAGCTTTGATATCCCAATGCTGCGCGACCATCTCCGTGGCGAGCCAGTCCAGCAGTTCCGGGTGGGTCGGCAGATCTCCCTGCGACCCGAAATCTTCCAGCGTGCGAACAATGCCTACCCCAAAAATCTGTTCCCAGAGTCGATTGACCAATACACGGGAGGTCAGCGGATTCTCCGCATCCACCAGCCAACGCGCCAGTGCGAGGCGGTCAGGCGGCCGACCTGCGGGCAAAGGCGGGAACGCGGCCGGGACCCCCGGTGTGACCTCTTCGCCCAGGACCTTGAAATTACCCCGCAGCTGAACATGGCTCTGCCGCCGTTTGGCTCCCTCCAGCTCGCGCATGATCGGGACAGTGGTAGGTTCGAGGGCGGCTAACTTCTTGCCGAGCTCGGCCAGGCGGAGCCGCTCAGGTTCGAGCGCCGGAGCGACCTGGCCTTGATAATACTCGAGCAGCTCGGTTTGCTGCTCCGGCGTGCGACCCGCGGGTGCCAACCCCAGAAGCTCAACCAGGCGGTCCGGCAGAAACGCATACTGCTCCTCGCTCTCCGCCGGGTTGTTCGGCGCGTACCGCCGGCTTTGCGCATTTTGCCAAACCAATTCGAGCGGGAAGTTCTGTTCCCAGGCGGCCTGGGCCGCCGCCAGTTCCGGAGCCGGCGTTCTAAACCGCCGCTGGATCCCACTGATTTCCTGCTCGAGCGACGCGCGTTGCTTCGTTTGTTCTTCAGTAAACACCTTCATCACTGGCGCCTCATCCGCGCGGTCCGCATCCTCGGTATTATTGAAGATGGCGAAAAGGCGGAAGTATTCCTGTTGAGAGATGGGGTCGTATTTATGGTGGTGACACTGTGCACAGGCAATCGAGGTAGCCATCCAGACCGACATCGTGGTGTTCACCCGATCGACGATGGCGGCATTGCGGAATTCCTCATCGTCGGTGCCCCCCTCGTTGTTGGTCATCGTGTTGCGATGATAGGCGGTAGCCACCTTGTCCTCTTCATTGGCGTCGGCCAGCAAATCTCCGGCGATCTGCTCGACCGTGAAGCGGTCAAAGGGCTTGTTTTGGTTGAAGGAACGGATGACGTAATCGCGGTAGGCCCAAATCGTCCGCAGCGGGTCGTCAGCGTAACCAGCCGAATCGGCGTAGCGCGCGAGGTCCAGCCACATTCGGGCCCAATGTTCTCCAAAAGCGGGTTTGCTCAGCAAACGGTCCACGAGGTGTTCATAAGCGTGCGGGTCGGCATCCCGGACAAACGCGTCCACCTCCTCCAAGGTGGGCGGTAAGCCGACCAGGTCCAAAGACACGCGCCGAATGAGCAGGTGCCGCTCCGCGGGCGCGGACGGATTCAGACCCTCGCGCTCGAGACGGGCTAGGATAAATCGGTCAATCGGGTTTCGCGGCCAGCCCTGGTTTTTGACCGCCGGCAAGGCGGGACGGGACGGCTTTACGTATGCCCAGTGGAGCGCGTAGGGCGCGCCAGCGGCGATCCACTTTCGCAACACCTCGACCTGGGCCGGCGTCATTTTTTTGCCGGACTGCGGCGGAGGCATATGCTTCTCGAGATCGCTCGACGTCACTCGGGCGACCAGTTCACTCTTCTCCGGAGACCCCGGCACGATGGGAATCTTCCCGGACTTGCTTTGCTTCAAAGGCTCCGCCCGGACGTCGAATCGTAAGCCGGATTTCCGCGCCCCTTCGTCCGGCCCGTGGCACTTATAACAATTCTCGCTCAAGATCGGCCGGACATCGTGGTTGAAATCGGGCGTTACGCCTGGGTGCGCCGCCACCGTGCTTTCCTCGGCCGGGGCTGCCACGACCCCACCGAGCAGCCAAAGAGAAAACCCCGCGTGCAGCAGCCAACGGCTGGTACGTCCCTTGGCGAGATTAAAGCGGCCGGTCAGCGCGTCCGGCGGAAAGCTGTCCCTCCGCCCGTCGCCGGATTTTTGTGCGGCCCGGGTTCTCATGTGCTGGCGTTGAGCTAATAAGTTCCTTCTTGTCTCCTTATCGGTCAAGCGCAGTCTCACGAGGCCATCGAGGAGGGGCGCATCCCGCCGGCACCCCATGGAGGGTCAGACGAGACGTCAGACGAGACGTCCCCACCCCGATTCCGGCCCCCGGAACGGGGCACTAGCCGGGATAGCGAGGGCATGGCTACCGCCGTTGAGCGGCGCTTTGTGCCTGGCGGCCGATCCGCCCACGCGTGCCAATTTCCCGTGGGGCTGTGCGAACGGTTACTTGGCAAAGACGCGCCAGTAGCTGGGCGCTGGACCGGGCGGTAGAGGGATCGTCTGCGGGCTATTGGTCAGAGTCACGGAAAGTACATCCTGCCACACGCCTGGCAAGCTGGAGGCGGTTTGCACGGTGTGCGTGTAGCCGATGTCCCCGCTAATCTGCATCAGGAGGTTGGTTGAAGTCTGGGCCAGCGCGATCTGCGGCGGGCGCGGTCCCGAGGGGGGCACAACCTGGGGATCATCGCTGAAATCCGGGATCCCATTGCGATTCACATCATTGGTATCGGTAATCGAGAGCACCCAGAATGCATACGAATAGGCGGTATTTTGTGTCCCATCATCATCAAACTCGACGTAACCCGAATAATTGGTGGGCCAGGTGAGGTTGCGGTAAAACACGTGATTCGTGAACCAATGGCGCTGCTGGGAGGCGTCGGAAAGGTTCCCGTACTGCAAGTTCAGCGTGTTCATCCGGTCGTTCAGGCTTTTCGTAAACGTGAGTGAGCCCGCGAGCGTGTTGGTTGCCGCACCGGTTTGCTTCAAATTTACCGTGGCCGCCACGGAGTTGGACCCGGGGGTGTAGGACAACGAACCGGTGTATTCCAGAATTTGAAATGGGTGGCTGAAGGAGCTCTGGTAATCCGGCCAGTAGAGGGTGCAGGTTCCACTGCTCGAGCCCGCAGCCCGCAACCACGTCGTCCAAATCGCGCCGTTGCCGACCGGGAACCCGAAATGATAGCTGCTGTTGTAGGCATTGGTGTCGACTCCCTGGGAGACCTCAAAGAAATCTGGATAACCGTTTGTGTTTAAATCTACCAACTCCGGCAGGTTAACGGTGAACGTGCCATCGACGAACGTCGAGTCGTACGTGCTGTCATAAAGAGTCGCCACGCTCGTGTACAGGAAGGTGGCATAGGGATCGTACTCCCGCTGGGGCGCCTGTCCCCAAGGTATCATCTCCCCGGCCCCACCTGGAGTCCCCGTGCTGTTGACGGTCAGGGTGTCGCCAAAAGCATCCGTTCCTTGGTTCAACCGCACCGAAATGCAGTACATCCTGGCCTGGGCGGTCTGGCCGGCGGATGAGGCCAGGGGAGACAGGAGAAGGCTCGCGAAAGTCAGCACTAAAGGAACTCTCATATTTGTAGAGTGATTAATAGCATTCAATCTCAAGGCGGCAGTGGTGTCAACCAAAAAGAATTGTCCCGTGCGCCTCATACCCGCGCCAGGCCTGCATGCCGCCGATCAGGCCTTCTCCAGCGCTTCCTGCACAAACCAATTCTGCTGGCGTTCTTGACCCAACGTGCTCACCGGGCCATGCCCGCCGAGCAGTTGCGTGGCATCGGGCAACTTCATGACTTTCCGGATGGAAGCTTCCAGTTGAGCGTGGTCCGAATCGGGCAGGTCGGTGCGACCGACGGAGCCGCCGATGATCAAGTCGCCCCCCACCAGGACGTGCTCATCGGGGAGATAATAGGCGACGTGGCCCGGCGCATGTCCCGGCGTGTGGATCACCACCGCGCGCAACGATCCGATTTTCAACTCCTGACCTTCCTCGACGTAGCCGTCGGGTTGGAGCGGAGGAATGGCAAACGGCAGGCCGAACATCCGGGTCTGCAAATCCGGGGTGAGAACTTTGGGCTCGTCGAGTTTATGAATGAGGATTTTGGCGGCCGGAAAATGCTTTCGAACCAAGGCGTGATCCGCAAAATGATCGAAATGGCCATGAGTCAACCATAAGCCAATGACCTCGAAGCCTCGTTTTTGGGCCTGCTCCAGGAGCGGTGTGGCCGTGTGATCGGGCGCGTCGAAGAGGACGGCTTGCCGGGAGGCCTCATCCGCGATCAAAAAGCAGTTGGTCATCGCCACCCCACCCGAATTCATGAGCATAAGCATGCGCGGATTATATACTACGCCTGCGCCACGACTAGTGGGGTTCGGCAGGAAATGCGGGGGCCGGTGACGGGTTTGGGCTTCAACGTCAGACACCCGCCGTGGCTCCGGCCCGCGCGTCGTAGGCTGGGGGGGCGAGGCACAAGGGCGGAAATGTTACGTGTTGGTTACGACCGGGATCTGCAGGGAGTCATTCGTTCATGCTGGCAGGTTTCCACGGAACCAGAACCGTGGGCCAAAAACCCGCCAACGTTTACCGTTGGCGGGTTGGGGGCTCCGCAAGTCGGTGGACCAGATCACTTTGTTGACCGAGTGACCTCGACCGTGGGATCCGTCTTGCTTGCGCCATCGTGATCCACCCAATGAAAATGGCAACCGGCTTTAGGTGACATTGTGAGAAGCGGCGTCCTCCAGGGTTGGTGTCGTTAATTTACACGACTTCCAAAGACCGCCACATTCGCTAGGATGGTCTCCCTACAGGGTTTTGGTGAAGGCTTTAAGCCAAACAGGCGCGCTCTTGGGAGGGTGCGCCTGTTTACGTTTCGCCGTGTCGGAGGGAGCAGGTCACGAGGGTCCCGTGGTTGCCCTTGGCGCGGATCTCCAGGGCGGCTCCGATGAGACTGGCGCGATAGTTCATGATGCGAAGTCCCATGCCCGTGGAGTGGCTGCGCAGGTCGGGGAAAGGCACGCCATTGTTTTGGATACTGAGCGTCAGGGTGTGGTCACTTCCAGCCAGGCTGATATTCACGCGATCGGCTTTCCCGTGTTTTATGCCGTTCGTGACGGCTTCCTGGGTAATTTTGTAAAGCTGCATCACGACCGTTCCCTCGAGGTTGGGAAGGGTGCCGGTTTGGACAAACCGGCAAGAGATGCCAAACAGCTCGCGCGCGTGGGCCGCGAGATCCCCCAGCGCCGAGGGCAAGTCCTTTTCTGCCAAATCGAGTGTGGCGAGGTCATGGGCCAAATCGCTGGCATGCGTCATGGCTTGCTGAACCAAGGTGTGGATGCGCGCGGCATCTTGGGCCGCGTCCGTCTTTTGCCTCGCCAGCTTGAGTTCAAGCCCTTTCGTCATGAGCGCGATGCCGGAGAGCTTTTGGCCCAGGTCATCGTGCAGGTCCAGGCCGATTCGCCTCCGCTCCCGCTCGGTAATATCCAGCAATTCGGTCTCGAGCCGTTTGCGTTCCTCAATCGAGCTGTGTAGTTGGTCATAAGCCCCCTTGAGCTCAGCGGTGCGCAGCTGCACTCGCAATTCCAACTCCTCGTGGGCGCGGCGCAAGGCTTTCTCCGCCCGACGACGCTGGATGAATTGGCCAATTTCGCTGGTGACGGCTTGCATCATGCCGTCCAGCCGGGGATGTTGTTCGAGGTCTCGCGAGCTGAAGAATTCCAGGACCCCGACGACCCCGGCGGTTTGGATCGGGAACAGGACCGCGCTGGTCAGGCCGGCGGCGGTCACCAGGTCGCGCCGCGGCGAGTTGGGTTCCAGGGTCAACTCCGGGATCCAGATCGCGTGATGTTCACGCCACGCGCGGCCGGGCAAATCGCAGCCCTGGGCGAAACGCAGGACCCGGTGGGCCGGGAAGAACGCCTCCAGTGCCGGCAAGTCCTTGCGCACTTGGGTCGCCGCGTGACAAAGCAGTCCAAGCTCGGGATCTTGAATCCACAGTGTGCCGACATCCATCTCGAGGTTCTCGATCAGCAGTCGCAAAATAGCCGGGGCAGCTTCGCTCAGAGCCGGCGCGCCGGCCAGCAACCGGGTGATCGCGTGCTCCGTCGCCAGCCGGGCTTCCGCCCGTTTCCGTTCGGTAATGTCGGACACCGAGCTGACCCAGCCTGTGATGTTCCCGAACGCGTCGCGCAAAGGGGTTATCTGTACCAGCGCCTCGAAAAGTTCGCCGGTGTGGCGGCGAAAGCGAAATTCCAGCCCCGCGTCGAACGTGCTCTCCTGCGAGACCCGGGCCAGGGCCTCGGTGATGGTCTCCACCTGGTCGGGCGGCCAAAACGGGAAGGGCGGGGCAGCGCCGACCAGTTCGGCTTCGGTCCAGCCGGTCATCGCGCAAAACGTGGGATTCACGTAGGTCAGCCGCCCCTCGAGGCTCACCGCGGTAATGCCGCAGGGCAGGGAATTTTCGATCGCTTTGCGGAAAACCTGTTCGGTTTTCAACCGTTCGTCGGTCCGCCGGTTTTCCCGACGCGCTTCGGCCTCACGCAACTCGCGCCGCACCGCTGAGCCCAGGCGCGCGAGATTGTCCTTCATGACATAGTCATGCGCGCCCGCCTTCATCGCGGCCACCGCCGTATCGTCCGAGATATGGCCGGAGACAATGATGAAGGGGATATCCATCCGTTCAGCCCTGGCCAGCGCTAGCGCCTCCAGGCCGTTGAAATGCGGCAGAACGTAATCGGCAATGATCAAGTCCCACGGCTGTCGGTCCAAGGCCGCCTGCATTTCCGACCGGCTCTCCACCCGGACGCATTGGGGTACAAATCCGGCGTGCTCCAGCTCCAACTCCAGCAGAGCAGCGTCGTTTTCCGAATCCTCGACAATCAATACTCTGAGCGGCTCGTTCACCTCGGTTCCTGTCCCAGTGGCGTTCGGTTCATCCCGGTCCAATATAGTCCCAGAGTCCGAAGTTCGGCAATGGTCGCAGGTGGCGTCAGAGATCTTCATGGGAGGGTAAGCTAAAGTAAAAAGTCGCCCCTTCATTGGGAACGCCCTCCGCCCAGGCGCGTCCCCCGTGGCGGTTGAGGATGCGCTGCACGGTCGCCAGGCCGACACCCGTGCCGGGGAATTCCGCTTTTGAGTGCAGGCGCTGGAAGACCCCAAAGAGCCGGCTGGCATATTTCATTTCGAATCCCGCTCCGTTGTCGCGCACATAGAACGCTGAGGGTGGACCGGCCGAACGGCCGAACTCGATGCGGGCCTTGGGTTGCCGGGCGGTAAATTTCCAGGCATTTCGGAGGAGGTTTTCGAGCACCAAACGCAGCAGTTGTTCCTCGCCGCGGGTGTGTAATTGCGGGGCAATGGAGAACTCGACCGTCCGTGTGGGCTCGGTCTGGTGCAGTTCGGTGGCGATGCTCTCGGCGATGGCGCTGAGGTCCACCGGGCGCGGATGCAGATCCGATCGGCTGATCCGGGATAGCTGCAGCAGGTCCTCGATCAACGTATCCATCTGCTCACTGGATTCCGTCACGCGCCGTAGGAACTCACAGCCACGGGCATCCAGCTGGCCGGAATAGCGATCCAGCAAGACCTGGGAGAAGCCCCGAATGCTGCGGAGAGGGGCCCGTAAATCATGAGAAACCGAGTAGGAGAAGGCCTCGAGTTCATGGTTGATGGCTTCGAGTTGGGCCGTCCGCTCGCCCACCCGGTGCTCCAGCTCCGCGTTGAGCCGCAAGACTTCCTCCTGCGCCTGCTTCAACGCGGTGATATCGATCGCCACCCCTCCCAGGCGGATCGGTTGCCCTCGGGAATCCACATACGCGCGCCCGCGGGCCAACAGCCACGCCACTGGACGATCACGCGGCAAAACGCGGAATTCGACCTCATACTCGCCGTCGATCTTCACCGCGCGGGCCATCGCCCGGCGCACCAGTTGGTGGTCGTCCGAATGGATCAGGTCGAATAACCCCTGCTTGCTGCCATCGAACTCTCCCGTTCTCATCCCCATAATTTGGTCCAGCTCCGGGCCGGTGAAGATGCGGCCCGGTTCCTGCAGTTCCATCGTCCAGACCCCCATGCGGCTGGCGGCCATGGCGAACTTCAGCCGCTCATCACTTTCGCGCAGCGCCGCTTCTGTCTGCATGCGATCCAGTGCTCCGGCGCAGTGGTCGGCCAGCGCCTGGAGCATTCGCAAGTCCTGCGCACCATACACATTCGGTCGGCGGCTTTGCAGGCACAACACTCCAATCGCGCGGTCCTCCTTGCGCACCGGCACGAGCATCTGGGAGCAGGCCGTCTCCGGGTCGCCATTGGCAGCCAGTCCTCCAACCGCGCTTGAAATCAGCTGCGGCCCTTCCTTTAGCGCGCGCAGCACCCCCGCCGATGGTTGTTCAGGCACCAGCCAACCCGGTTCGCGCTGGTCTGGGGCACTTCCTATTCGGCACAGGGTCCGCCACGGATCGGAGCGGGTAGGACACAGTTCCAGACTGCCTCCGTCACAACCCAACAGGACCGCGGCGGTTTCCAGGATCTTCTGCGCGGCTTCTTTCGGGCTGCTGGCCGCACTCAGGGTCTGGCCAAGCTCTGAAAACGCTTTGGCCTGCTTCTCCGCTCGCTTTCGCTCCGTCACATCCGCGACCAGGGCGATTGCGGCTGGGCGCCCGTCCAGGGTCACGTTATTCCGGGCGACTTCCACATCCATGATCGTGCCGTCCTTCCTGCGATGTTGGCAAGCGGCTGCGACTGCATGCCCCTCCCGCGCCAGGTTCAGGAGCTGCAGCATCTTCGTCCGGTCTTCGGCTAACCACAGTTGGTCCAAGCTCATGCTCAGAAACTCCTCTCTCGCGTAGCCATAGTGCCGCACGGCGGCGGGATTCACCGCCAAAAACCGGAGCGAGTCGTAGTCGAAAACCCAGGTCGGCTGCGGGTTGTTCTCAAATAACTCCCGGTAGCGCTGTTCGGAAGCTCGCAAGCCGGCGTCACTGCGTTGCCGTTGGTCCACATCCGCTGCCAACAGCAACGACATCACGGAGACCACCCCCACGAAATCCTGCAGCAGCAGCAACGACGTGTCACGGTCAGCCACCGCGAACGGCCCGTGGCGGTGGACGGTGCCGAAGGTCGCAAAGCAGCAGACGATTAAGGTGACGATGGTCGTAGCGCGTTTACCAAAGCGGAACGCCGCCCAAAGCACGATGGGAATGACCAGGAACGAGGAAGCGGTCATTCGACGTTGAACGATCGCCCAGTTGCCAAAAGTGATGATGCAGCTCAGGAACAGCAAGCCCGCCAGGGCAGCTGTCTCCACCGCCTGCCGGGCCCGGATGACCGGCCTTGGTCCTGTGCTCCACAGCACGATGAGCGGAGTGAACAGGATGACTCCCACAATATCGGACAGCCACCACGAGAGCCAGATCTCGTCCGCGTCGCGCCAGCCGATTAGGTGGGCCAGCCCGCATACCAGCACGCCGGACGTGGCGCTAATGGCGGTGCTGCCCACCGCTCCCAGGCTCGCAAATAAGAGAATGGTGTGAGGCTGCCGGAATGCGTCACGCCCGTGAGCGTACGTTTCCACCAGCCACGCTCCGGCCAGGGTGGCCAGCACATTGCCCGCCGATACGCATATGCTCGCCGCGACCAAGCCAATCCAGTTTGCCCCCAGGCCCCAAAAAACGGTGAGGCTGAAGCAGAGCGAGCCCAGCAGCAGACCAGGCCACATCCCGTAACCCAGCAACAACACCAACGCGAGCGCGATCCCCGCCGTTGTGGCTACAGGGGTCACAAACGAGTGTGCGAAGGCGAGAGAAAGCCCGAGCTTGCCTGCTACGAAATATACAACCGCAACGCAGGCCTGAAGTGCTAAATCCCGCCCGGACGCCCACCGGCCACCTAAGACCAGTTTAGAGTAAATCGATGCACTCAAAGGAGTTCCACGCAGGCCTCAATATGGGCTTTTAACACCGCACAGGCATGGGGTAAACACCCTATATCGCGACAAAAATCCGGAAACCAGATAGGGGCCCTTCACTTTCAACGCACAGGCGTGACCTTCGGAGCCTCTGCAGGCTTGTCATCACCACAATTCTTCAGCGAAATGTGAGCCTCGCTCATTGCGTGTAGTTGCCGGGGTGCCACCAAGCGCAGGACGCCGAATCTTGAACCCCCGTTTAGTGGCCATCTAGGGTTACAGCGCCCCCCAAAAAACGCCTGCCAAAAACCCGTAGGGGTTGACCTGTTGATAGAAACCCACACGTCTTGAGGCGAGCAAACCCCGTACGGGGTGACCTGCAGGAGTTTCTTAAAGCCGCAATGGATGTCGGGCAGGGAGGTGTAGCGGTAGTTACCTGGGATGTGTAGGCAGAAAACCTCATTTCCATTCAGGGCTTCACCGAACTTCTCTCTCAATAACCGGCGATGCTTCGTTTCCGTCACGAAAATGATATCTGCTCCACCGACGTGACTTTCGTTGAGCCGGATCCTCACTGCTGGTGAGGTTCCGGCCGATTTCACGGCATAACCAGGAAGCCCTTCGTACATGTGCTCAGCAGTCAGGCTCTGCAGTTGGTTCCTGACGCAAATGGTCGCTCAGGGGATCAGGAAGTGATCTGCTCGACCGCTACACTTTCGGAAGTCTCCCTGAGTTC
>Ga0105240_10001488_pt1 | contig 39873 bp, 45 predicted proteins | sample KBSC54metaG_FD_80426 | JGI IMG/M metagenome (GOLD analysis project Ga0105240, IMG submission 80426) | Corn rhizosphere microbial communities from Kellogg Biological Station, Michigan, USA - KBS C5-4 metaG | ecosystem: Host-associated > Plants > Roots > Rhizosphere > Soil | place: Michigan, USA... | reverse complement strand
TCGTCATCTTCCAGGCCGAACTTCGGCATCGCCGTTCCCGGTATTCCATTGCTGATCACTTTGGCAATGTCGGCGTCCAGATTGCCGCTCCTCAGGGAACCCCGAAGGTTCGGCCCACGCCCGCCGCTCCCATCGGTCCCATGACAAAACGCACAATTAACGTTAAAAATTGCTTCTCCGGTCGCCAGATCCTGGGCCATCACAGGCACGAGCAAAATAGACAAAGCAAGCACCGCGCATCGCATTGCATGATGATACCCCACGTGGGGCAGGATAGCATCCTGCCACCGATTGGCAATCGGCGCAAACCTGCCGACAAGAAGTGAGAATCTTCACCTCAACCCCCCACTCAATTCTCGTGACCACATTCCATGCACGCCGCTTGCCACACTATCACTGCATTGGTCGTCCCATATTTCTAACCTGGCGCCTGCACGGGAGCCTCCCAGCAAACCGCAGTTTTCCATCGGCAACCACCTCCGGCCAGGCTTTCCTAACTATGGATCGCCTCCTAGACAACGCAAGCGCAGGTCCTCTACACCTTCGTCGGTCGGAAATTGCGCCCATGACGGTCGAAGCCATTCGATATCGGCAGCAGCATCTGAGACACTACCACCTCCACGCGTATGCCGTCATGACGAACCACGTTCACCTGTTAGTGACTCCATCCGTAGAGGTTTCGAAGATGATGCAATCGCTAAAGAGATTCACAGCAAGGGAAGGCAACCGGGATACTAGCCCGTACGGAGAGACCATTCTGGCAGGACGAGAGCTATGATCGACTCGTCCGGGACGAGCAGGAGTTCCAACGGATCGTCCGCTATATCGAGATGAATCCGGTGAATGCGGGGGCTAGCAGCAACACCCGCCGAATTCCCCTGGTCCAGCGCTGGTTATATAGGGCAGGATCGCATCCTGCGCGCCGATTGATAATCGGCGCCCCATTCGGCAATCATAACCCTTACTATTAACGCTATGAGAACCTCCGCCGCCTGGTTAATTCTAGCCGCCTACACCGCCGCCACAGCGCAAACGCTGCTCGTGCTGAACAAGGAAGAAGCGACGCTAACCATCGTCGACCCGCGCGCGAACAAAATCCTCGCCCGCATACCCACCGGCGAAGCACCTCACGAAATCACCGCCTCCACCGACGGCAAACTGGCCTTCGTCGCCAACTACGGTTCAAAGACGCCCGGCAGCACCATCTCCGTAATCGACCTCGTAGCCAAAAAAGAACTCCGCCGCGTCGATCTCGGACCCCTCCGCAGACCGCACGGCATCGCCTACCTTGATGGCAAAGTCTACTTCACAGCCGAACTCAACAAACTAATCGGACGCTACGATCCAGCCGCCAATCAAATCGACTGGCTCCTCGGAACAGGCCAGAACACCACCCACATGGTGCTCCCAAGCAAGGACGGAATCTACCTCTTCACCGCCAACATCGGCGCGAACACTATCACGATCATCGAGCGAGCCACTGGAAACGAAACCATCGTCTCCGTAGGCAAAGGTCCGGAAGGCCTCGATCTTACACCCGATGCAAAACAACTCTGGACCGCTCACTCCGGAGACGGCGGCATTTCCATCATCGACATCGCCACCAGGCAAGTCGTCGAAACTTTCAACATTCATACCAAGCGATCCAATCGAATCAAATTCACACCCGATGGAAAACTCGCACTCGTTTCCGATCTCAGCGGCAGCGAACTCGTAGTCCTCGACGCCGCATCGCGCAAAGAGGTAAAGCGAATCAACGTGGGCAAAGCGCCCGAAGGCATCCTAATCGTCCCAGACGGATCCCGAGCCTACATCGCTGTCTCCGGAGAAAATCAAATCGCAATCCTGGACCTGAAGACGCTCGAAGTAACCGGCCACCTCGCCACAGGAAACGGCCCCGACGGAATGGCCTGGATCAACTGATACTCCTTCGCTATGCGAACAAGCAGTCGATAAATTCAGTCCACCCATCCCCGGAGACAGGCAAATACCGGGTTTCGCAGCCTCACGGTCATCGAACACCACCTCGTAAAGCGCCACGGCATTTTTCCGATCTAGCTGCTCGATCATTTTCCTTGACCACCGTTCGCGATTAGTGTATTTTCGATAGAAATAGTAGACTGAAGTCTATAAAGCTAATCTCCATTTTCTAGGATTGTTCTCATGGTGCTGAAACTAAATACTCTAAGCGTATCCTTTCTTTCGCTTGCCCTGTTCACCACGGCCAGCCTAAATGCCCAGACCGCGCAAGTCTCGGGTCGCATTCAGGACAGTTCCAAAGCAGCCCTCTCGGCCGCAAAAGTCACCCTCACCCGAACCGAAACCGGTGACCACCGCCAGGTAACCTCAAACGAGGAAGGATACTACAACTTTCCACTCCTACTCCCCGGAATCTACGAAGTCCGCGTCGAGAAAGAAGGTTTCGAGACCCAAACCCGAACCGCCATAAAGGTCGAAACCGGCAGCGTCAGCACCGTCGATCTCGACCTTGTCGTGGGCTCCGTGGCGCAATCGGTCACCGTTGACGCAGCCGTCCCTCTTCTTAAGACCGACACAGCCGCAGTCAATAACGTCGTTCAAAATGAAGCAATAGTTGCCATGCCCCTCATCGACCGCCGCTCCGCCCAACTCACGCGACTCAGCGGATTCGTAGTGCAAAATGGCGCCGGCGCAGGCGCAACCTTCGCCATTGCTGGAGGCCGCGGCAACAATTCCAATTACCTCATCGATGGCGGAACCGCCCAGAACCTCACGCTCGGCGTCGCCACGCTCTCCTTCGATCCCCCTGTCGAATCGATGCAGGAATTCAACGTCGCCATCAGCAACTACTCCGCAGAACTCGGACGCACCGGCGGCGGAGTCATACAAATGACCACAAAATCCGGCACCAACGATTTTCACGGATCAGCCTACGAGTATTTCCGTAACGACGCGCTCAACACGCGCACCTTCTTATCCGCCACAAAACCCATCCTTCGCTACAATCTGTTCGGAGCCAGTCTCGGCGGCCCCATCAAGAAAAATAAGACGCAGTTCTTCTTCAACTACGAAGGCCGCCGCCAAACGACGGCAACCACGCGAAACCTCAACATCCCTACCGTCGCGGAAGTGCATGGAGACTTCTCCGCTGATTCTTACAAAGTGACCGATCCGCTAAATAAAACGCCGTTCCTCGGTAATATCATCCCCGTAAGCCGGTTCGATCCCGTAGGCGCGAAACTCGCCGCCTTCTACCCAGCGCCAAATGTTCCAGGCGCGCTTTCGGGGAAGGCGAACTTTTTGGCCAACGACCCTGTCACAACTCCTGTCGACGACTACGTCGCCCGCATTGATCACGTATTCAACGACAACAACCGCATCTTCGGCCGTCTCCTGGCGCAAACGGATCACACCACTACAGCGTCCATTTTTCCGACGGTCGGCACCGACTCTTTCGGAAATCTCGCGGACAACTACTACTACAATGCCTCCGGAACCTGGTATCGCAATTTCTCAGCCAATATCATCAACGAGGCGCGCTTTACCTATACCCGCAGACAGGCCCTCGCCATTTCGGCCGGAGCCAACACCACTCTCGATCAACAAATCGGCCTCACCGGAGTGAACCAGGCGTTTTTTCCCGCGGTCAACGTAACCGGATTTCAGGCTCTTGGCAACACCTCCCAACAGCAGCGTCTCCAAAGCCCGATACGCAGCGACTCCTACGTCGACAACGTCACCATCATCCGCGGAAAGCACCAGGTCAAATTCGGCTTCGAACATCGTTACTCGAGCAACCTCGACAAATACTCTCCCACCGCCGGCGGCTCATTCACGTTCAATAACGTCGCAACCGGCAGCGGCCTCGCATCGCTCTTACTCGGCTGGACCACATCGGCAAGCCGCCTGGAAACCTATCCGCTCCTCACCCGAGCGGACTCCTACGCTGGCTTCATTCAGGACGACTGGCGCGTCACCCCAAATCTCACCCTCAACATCGGACTTCGCTACGACGTCGACCAGCCGCGTTGGGAGACAGGAAACCGCCAAAACTCCTTCGATCCCACAGCTATCAATCCGGTCTCAGGAACCCCCGGAGTCATCCTCTTCTCCGGCCTCAACGGCGTAAGCAAGTACGCCAACCGATGGGATCGCAACAATTTCGGTCCTCGCGCCGGCTTCGCCTGGAGATTGAAGAACGACTGGGTAGTACGCGGAGGCGCGGCCATCCTCTACTCGGGCGAGTACGACCAAGCCACGCCAATCGTCGCCAACACTGGCTTCAGCACGCAAGGCAATTTTGTTTCGCCCGATAATGGTGTAACTCCGGCGTTCATTCTCGCCGCCGGCCTTCCGCCTGTTTCGTCTCCAACGAAAACCGATCTGTCGGCGGGCTACGGCGCAGTGAAAGCCGGACAGAATCCCACGACAGCGGTCGCGTACTTCAACCCGAATCGCTCAAACGGCTATCTCTACCAGGCCAGCCTCGATATCCAGCACCAGTTCCGGGGAAATATCCTCTTCGATATTGGCTACCTCGGCACATTCGGCCATCACCTGCCAGCACCGGATGCTCAGAGTATTGATCAACTGCCCATGAATCTCCTCGGAGCGGGCAACGCGCAAGTGCTTCGGCCATTTCCGCAATTCAGTAACGTCAGCATCATCGCTGCGGACATTGGAAAGTCGAATTACCACGGCGTGAACTTTGGCGTGGAAAAGAGATACTCCAATGGTTTACAATTCAAAGGCAACTATACGTATTCGAAATTCATCGACAACATCGACTCCCGCAACGAACTCGCCGCCTATCCCGGAACCAATTCGTTTACGAACTACTACAACCAGAGCTCCGATCGCGGCCTCTCCGGCAACGACATCCGTCATCGTTTCATCTTCAGCTCTATCTACGCGCTGCCGTTGCGTCACGGAATCTGGGGTGGATGGTCCGCCAGCCTGATCTCCGAACTGCGCTCGGGAACTCCGCTTAGCCCTATTGAGCTGACGAATAACACCAACTCATTCTCCGACGGTGTGCGCCCCAACGTGACCGGAAACCCGAACCTCAGTTCGCCTTCACTGGCACAATGGTTCAACACGAGCGCCTTCGCAATACCAGCTCCGTATACTTTCGGTAACGCGGGCCGCACGTTCGGCGAAGGCCCTGGAGCAATCAACATGGACGCCTCCATCCTGAAGGATTTCACCATCCGCGAACGAACCGTGCTCCAGTTCCGTGTCGAAGCCCTAAACTTTCTGAATCACGCGAATTTCGCCAACCCCGACACACGTCAGGGAAGCCCCACTTTCGGTCAGATCATCAGCTTGGTAACGGGCAACCAGTCCCGCATCATACAGTTGGGACTCCACTTGAAATTCTGATAGCGAAAATAAAATCCAAAGGGGTTTCTCTGCTCGTATGATTGATAGATCATCCCGGAACTCCTATGCCCAGACTGATCGCACAACCGAGCCGTATCCAAGCTGTTGGAAATAAAGTAAAAATTATAGACGAATACATCGGCCGTGTGAACTCCGCCACAAAGGCCCTCAGCATCGCTCACATGCGCAGTCCGGAAGGCTGGTCCGAACCCGGCCAAAAGCCAGAGTTCGATGAATACACCGTGGTGTTAACCGGAATGGTACGCGTCGATCACGTCAACGGACACGTCGACCTCTACGCAGGCCAAGCCATCATCGTGGAAGCCGGAGAATGGATTCGCTACAGCACGCCGAATCCCGACGGAGCCGAGTACATCGCAGTCTGCTTGCCGGCGTTTTCCATCGACAGTACACCGCGACCCAAGCTAACCCGTTCCGCTGGCATCACTAACGGTACGTAGAACGGGCAATTCCTCATCGGCGATAACGTTGTGCTCGTGCTGCTCGACGATTTTCAATTCATCAATGAGAGCTTTTAGCTTGTCGATCGAGCTCCTGCTGCTCTCGGCAAGCTTTTCAGCGTCCTGGTCGTTCGTTGCCATTGGGTGATGCAAATGCAGACCCGGCAGGCCGAAATATGTTTCGCGGTTTTTTCCCGGCGAACAAAATGGGACACGGCTGCCAGATCCGTTTCCTTGTATCTCCGGCTACGTGTCTCCAGGTACGTGTGGTGCTGGGTACGGCTTTATTTCACCGAACATGACCAAATCCCCAGCGTCGGTGCACGATCTTTACCGCCTAAGCGAAAGCTCGAACTGGACGCCTTCCGTTTTTTGTAACGCAGTGAGGATGCTGGAAAGATTCGCGGCCGAGGGGCTACCCTTTGGCCCCAGCATGCGCATCAGGCTCTTGGCTGGTATGCGCGTACGTTTCTCAAGATCCTGAAATCCGACAGTCGCGTTGACGTAGTCGCGCAGCACCGCCTTACCGGTCGCAAGGTCCCCATTGATGACGCACTCGACGGCCTCGCACAGGAGCGCTTGACGGAAATCCTGATCGCGCTGTGCCCGCGCCCGGATGGTTTCCTTAAAGTCGTGGGTAAGTGGCATTATTGAATCTCCGGTTTCTTCCTTCGTTTGTACGCAGCCCAGCATTCGTGTGCCGCCGCGATGTCCTGTTGCTGGCTTTTTTTCGTGCCGCCGCCAATCAGAATCACAAGGCGGTCACCATCTTTGCCGAAGTAGATACGATAGCCGTGACCGAAGTCAATTTTATATTCAAAGACGCCAGCACCAACGCCTTTGAGCTTCGAGAAATTTCCCTGCTCCATACGCGCAAGCGCGATGGTCACCTGGCAGCTGCCACAGTCTGGAGTCCTTCGAACCATTGGGAGAACCGCTTGTTTCCGTTCTCATCAATGTAGCCGCGCAGCTCATTCCTTAAGAATTTATGGTAACAATATTGTTACTATTAGTCAAGAGCGGTTCTTCGAAGGAAGGCTTACCCCTTCAGTCCATCCAAAACGCCCCGCATATAAGAGAAGCTCTTCTGCATTCCAGGAATCGGGTTATCCGCCTGCACTTCGTACTCATGATTCAGATACCCCTTATAGTGACCCTTTTCCAACTCCTTAAAGATCGCCACAATCGGAATCACACCGTCGCCCACGGATACCTGGCTATCTTTATTGGACAGATCCTTCAGATCCTTTGTATGCATATCATGCAGGCGCCCGGCCTTCAAAGCCTCACGCACCGCTTCCACCACATCCGCGCCAGTGCGCACAGTGTGACCGATATCGATACATAGACCCATCCGCTGGTCCATGCCTTTGACAGCCTTCATCACACTCTCCGGAGTAGGAAACCAGTCCTTGTCTTCCGGACCATGATTGTGAATGGCAGCTTTGATGTCGTATTCCTTCACTGCTTTTTCGATCTTGTCCAGATTGTCATGCGCGGGCGCCATCACCATTACCGGCGAGCCCAAAGCCTTCGCATATTCGAACGCCGAATGGATGGAATCCTCTCCCGCGGTCTTGCCTCGCAACGAAACGTTCCCGATCCCCACCACCTGGATTCCAGCATCGTCGAATTCCTTCTTCGCCTGGGCGATCTCCGCCTTGCTGGCCGCCATCGGTAAGTGGACGTCTTTCACATTCACATACTTGATGCCCAGCGTCTGAAGCCCTTTGATCATCTCGGCGCGCGAAAATTTCCGGAAAGAATAGGAAGCCACGCCGAGCTTCAATGCCTCGGAATGAGCCGCAGGCGTCGTAGCCGCACTCCCAAGTTTCCAACTCGCCAGAACAGCGGCGCTACCGCCAAACAACCCGCGGCGTGTGGTTCGAAATTGCATGCGAAAGTCCTCTCCGTAAAGCTTACTACAGGAGGCTATCAGCGTCCATTTACGTTAATTCTGCGGCGATTATGAATTTAGCCTTGAGACAACCGCATCCGTGAATTCCCCCGTCCCCACCGACCCGCCAACATCCCGAGTCGTCCGCTTGCCCTCCGCGTACACAGCTTCAACGGCGGCCTGTAATCGCACCGAAGCGTCCTGCTCACCCAAATGCTTCAGCATCATCACCGCGGAAAGCATCAGCGCCGTCGGATTCGCCATGCCCTTCCCGGCAATATCCGGCGCACTTCCATGCACAGCCTCGAAGACCGCATACTGTTCGCCCATGTTCGCGCCCGGCACGATTCCTAATCCCCCCACCAGTCCAGCCGCGAGATCGGAAACGATGTCGCCATACAGATTCGGCATCAGCAGGATATCGAAAGTCTCCGGCCGCATCACAATTTGCATCGATGCATTGTCAACAATCAGTTCTTTATATTGGATCTCCGGATTCTCCGCCGCCACCTCGCGGCAGCACCGCAGAAACAGGCCGTCACTCAGCTTCATAATGTTCGCCTTGTGAACGGCCGTAACCTTTTTGCGTCCTTCCCTCTTTGCGTAATCGAATGCAGCTTTAGCGATTCGTATCGAAGCGTAACGGGTGATGATCTTCAGGCTCTCCACCACGTCCTTGATCACTTCGTGTTCCAGACCCGAATAAACGTCCTCGGTATTCTCGCGAAAAATCACCATGTCGATATTCACGTCCATGTACCGGGTTTTCACGCCGGGAAGCGTGCGCACCGGACGAACGTTGGCAAACAAATCCAGCTTCTTACGAAGCGCAACATTGACGCTCGGAAATCCACCCCCAATCGGAGTAGTCACCGGCCCTTTCAATCCAATCTTCGTCCGGTCCAGCGAATCCAGGACGGCCTGCGGAAGCACCTGACCGGCTTTCAGGATCACCGCCTCGTTCAGTTCAACCGGCTCCCATTCAATCTTCACGCCGGTGGCATTCACAGCCGTTTTGGTAGCCTCTGCGACCTCCGGACCGATGCCATCGCCGGAGATTAACGTAACGGAATAGGACACTCACCAAGTATACCGGGCACACTTTCGATCGCCGCCGCAGTGGCCACCAGCAACGCGTCCGCACCGGGCGCGGCAGTCAGTTGCAATCCGATCTCCCCGCAGGGAACACTGAAAGCCGGTCCGTGCAGCCCCGTCCAAGGAGCATTCATTCGAGGATCGCCCGTCGACGCAAGTCCCATCGGCGGCGGTCCCGTAGCCGCGGGTGTCAACACCACCGGATACTTCGCATAAAACGAAATCATTCGCGCTCGAGTCAACCGCAGAAATTCCAAAGCATCTTCATACCGTCCCTGCGCCACGGAAAGTCCCTCGCAGACCAGCAGCGCCAGCTTCGTCCCAATCCGGTCCCCAAATTCCCTCCAACGAGCCTCATGAGTGCGAGAACCCTCATAGGCATTCACCGTCTTCACGGCCCTCAACACTTCGTCGAAATCAAAAGGAAGCTCAATCTCCTTGATGGGCCAACCATACGCTCGCAGCCGCTCCTCGACGCCATCCGGGATACCCAGCCGTGTCTTCGCGAGCCGTACAGCCAGCGCGCCAGCCACCAAATAACCCAAGCGCTCCCAAAGCAGAGCCATATCATCAGCAGTCTGCGTAAACAATCCCGCCGTATCGAGAGACGGAGCGAATGCCAAAACACCGTCCAGGGGCAGCAGACCATAAGTGGATTTGAATCCGGCCACACGGCAATACGAAGCCGGCCGGATCACCGAGCCTTGAGTCTGCGAACCCAGCGCAAACGCGGCCATCCCGGCAGCCACAGCGGCAGCGGACCCACTCGAACTGCCCCCTGGAGTCCGCGCCAGATCGCGAGGATTTCGCGTCGGAGCCGGATCGTAATACGCGAAGGCCGTAGTCTGCGTTTTGCCAAGAAGAATCGCCCCGCGCTCTCGAAGAGCCGTCACCAAAGCCGCTTCGCCCGAGCCTTTACGTCCGGAGTAAATTGGCGAGCCGTATTCCGTCGCCATTCCACAAGTTTCGAAGATATCTTTTGCACCGAACGGAATCCCCGAAAGAGGTCCCTCGCGCAGAGCCGGCTGGAGCGACACCTCCACCCAAGCCTGAATTTCACCGTCACAATTACGGATCCGCTCGAGACACCGGGCTGTCAACTCCCGGGGATCATCCAGATACTCGCGAAGCAGTCCCCTCTTCACCGTGAAGTCAGCAAACGAGCGGCCGCCAACCCACCCGCCCTCTGAATTCCCGGAACGAAGAAGCGCTTTTTGAAGTCCTCGTCCGCGCCGCGAAAGTTGTCCAGATTCGCAACCAGCGATACTTCAATCGGCGCCACCGCCGCCGCAAATTCACACCATACGGCAGCCTCGTCGACACCGACCAAGCTGATTTTGCCCGAATGATTCAAACGTAGAAACGACATCGCCGTAAGAATATCCTGCACATGAATCGCATCGTCGCTCTTGTTGTAAGTGAGAAAATACCGGTTCGTCCGGCTGCGCTGCGCACGGCTTCCGTCCGATTGGAACGGATCGATCATCATCACCGCACTGCCCGAATCCGCTAGATCCTGCACCTGCGGCGATCTCCGCACCGCCGATGCTCCGCGCGGACTCACCACCAGCGCGGCATCTTGTGCGGAGCGGTTCAGATACAGTCCGGTCACGCGATCCCCCACACCCACTCGCGACAATACCACTCCGTCCTTCACAATCTCGCTGACAATGGCCGCCGTCGGCCACTCTGATCCAAGCGCATATTGCAGCCGCTCGCGCAACGCACCCTTGTCCGTCGTCTGCTCGAACTGGCGTTGCGCCATTCGCTTCCAATCGGCAAAAACGCCTTGGTATGTTAACGAGTTAACCGGCGCCTGTCCATCCTTCAGCGCCACAAGGTCCTCATCGCGCTCCTGCTGAAACTCCGTGTCCTTCGGCGTCACCTGCCTATGCAGCAGATGCTTCGCGAAGAACGCGTACACCGCCTCGCGGCTCTCTTTGTTGTAGTTATGGGGCGCGTCAAGCTGTACTCCCGCCACATGATCCGGCCGCCCGTACAGCGCGTAAATGCTGTGAATCGCCGGAAATTCCTCGCGCGGCGTATTCTTAGTCCAGTCCTGCGTATCGGAAACCACCAGCATCCGCCGAGGCGCCATCAATGCCGCAATTTCCACGTTAAATGTGCCGAACCTAAGCCCCGGTGCATCTTCGCAAGGATCGGCTCCCTGCATCGTCGCCGAAATCATGTTCACCGGCGCGGAAACCCTGATCCGGTCGTCCACCGCCGAAAGCAGAAACGTCTGCGTCGAACCCCCCGACGCGCCAGTCATAGCCAGCCGGTTCGCATCCACCTGCTCCAGCGAAGCCAAATAATCCAGCGCCCGTGTCGAATTCCACAACTGCAGCCCAAGCGGAGAAAACGACCACAATTCCTCATCCATTCCGCCGAAGGAATGCGGCGTCTGCCGGGTATCGTTGTACCCCACCATGTCATAGGCAAAAACGGCATAGCCCTGCCGCGCCAGATTCACCGCCAGAGCAGGTACCGAGTATTCCGTTTCGTTCTGCAGCCGCCCATATTTCCAGTGTCCATGCGCCAACAGCACGCCAGGAATCTTGCCCTCATGATGAGTTGGCAGATACACATCGCCGCCCAGATAATATCCGGGCAGCGTCTCGATCAGGACCTTCCGAATCTCGTATGATCCGCGATCCAGCGTGCCGTAAATCTTAGGATTCAGCGGAGTTCGCGGCGGCATTGGCAACAACCCGGCCGCCGACAGAATCTGTTTCCGAAGATGAGCCTTACGCGCCTCCCACTCAGGCAGCTTCGAGTAGGAAGGCATCACGAAATGCGTGTAGTCGTCGGGAACACGCGTATTTCGCGCGTCCTCGACGGGAATATGAACCAGGAGCCGGGTCGCTATCAGGATGCCAAGCAATGTTCGCATGCGAAACAGTTAGTCTGACTCAATCCAAAAATGAAGCACCATTAATGGTTTGGTAGATGGTGGTTACGCGCTCGTGGTTACAGAGAATATCCGAAAGTTCCTTTCACCGCTGATTAACGGCTTTTAATGGTAGCTTAACCCGCCCTTCATGTGTGACTGAGAACATGACGATTCCCTTCTGAATGCTCGTCTACGCTATCACCATCTTCATCAGTGCTTTCCTGCTCTTTCAGGTCCAGCCGATGATCGCCAAGATGATCCTTCCCTGGTTTGGGGGTTCGGCGGCAGTCTGGTCGACATCAATGATGTTCTTCCAGATAATACTCGTCGTTGGATATCTTTATTCCTACTGCACGATCCGATTCCTCAAGCCCAGGCAGCAAGCGCTGCTGCACATGTCAATTCTCGGGCTGAGTCTGCTGATTCTGCCCATCATTCCCTCAGCCGGTTGGAAGCCCACCGGCGATGCCGACCCCACTCTCCGAATCCTCGGGCTCCTCGCCGCCACCATCGGCCTGCCGTATCTGCTGCTTTCCACCACCGGTCCGCTGCTGCAAGCCTGGTATTTGCAGACACATAAAGGCGTTGTCCCCTATCGCCTCTTCGCGCTATCGAATTTCGGTTCCATGCTGGCGCTCCTTTCGTTCCCGTTCGCCGTCGAGCCTTATCTAACGACGCGCCACCAGGCGATTCTATGGTCAGTCTGCTACGGGCTCTTCACGGTCTGCTGCGCATATGCAGGCTGGAGGAGCCGCGACGGCGTGCAGCGCCACGAAGACACCGATGCCGCACCGGAGCCGATCGCCTGGTCTTTGTTGAGTCTCTGGATCGTCCTCCCTGCCTGCGCGGCCGTCATGCTCCTGGCATTCACCACGCACATGAGCCAGAACATCGCCCCAATCCCGTTTCTCTGGGTCGTACCACTCAGCATCTACCTCCTCAGCTTCATTCTCTGTTTCGAGCGCGAAAACGGCTATGAGCGTCAGTACTATCTCCCGCTGCTGCCAGTCGCTCTAGGTGCGGTCGCATTCGCCATTTACGCCAATGACCAGAACGCCTCTGTGAAGTGGGCGATTCCCACCTTCGCCATCGCCCTATTCGTCTGCTGCATGGTGTGCCACGGAGAACTGGCGCGCTTGAAACCGCATCCCCGCCAACTGACTCTCTACTACCTGATGATTTCGGTCGGAGGAGCATTGGGAGGAATGTTCGTAGCCCTCATAGCCCCGCGCATCTTCCACACCGACCTCGAACTGCCCTTATCCCTGGTCGTGTGCGCCTTATTAATCGCGCTCCTGCTGCGCAACGAGTCGCTGGCATTTCTGGGCCCCAGATTCGGCTCCAACACCGTGGTCCGGGTTGGTTTGATCCTCCTGACCGTCGGCCTTGCCGTTTATTTGGGTTATTACGAACGGCTCGATCAAAAGGACTACAAGCTCTCCCTACGCAACTTTTACGGCGTCATGCGAGTGCGCGACGAAAAGGACCCTGGCGATCTCAGCGAAGTTCGGATATTGGTTCACGGAACCATCAACCATGGGGAACAGTTACTGGATCCGAGGTACAAGTATCTCGCCACCACCTACTACGGACCCACATCTGGAGTCGGCCGAGCCTTGCTAAGGAAGCAAAAGGAATCGCCGGCAGTTCGAGTTGCCGTGATCGGTCTGGGAGCAGGAGTACTCGCCAGTTATTGCCGCCCGAGCGACGTATTCCGTTTCTACGAAATCAATCCCCTGGTATTCCAAATCACCACCTCGCAGTTCACTTTCTACCATGATTGCCCGGCGGACAAACAAGTGCTCTTCGGAGACGCCCGGCTCACCATGGAACGCCAACCGGATCAGGCTTTTGACCTGATCGCCGTGGATGCCTTCTCGAGCGATTCCATCCCGGTTCACCTGTTAACGCGCGAAGCCTTCGCACTCTATTTCCGCCACCTCAAACCCGACGGTGTGCTGGCCGTGCACACCTCGAATCACTACCTGGATCTGGTGCCAGTCTGCGCCCAGCACGCCGCCGACATGAAAAAACGGATCATCGTAGTGGACGACGACCCCGAGAACGATCACGACTATTTATTCAGCACAACCTGGGTTCTTCTATCGTCCAATCCAACCCAGTTCGATGGTTCGGAGTACAAACACGAGGTTTCAGCAGCCGTAGTCCGCAAAAACCTGCCCACCTGGACAGACAACTACAGCAACCTATTCAAGATTTTAAAATGATGTTATTTGCGTTGATCAGTGTTTATCCGCGGCCCAAATATAGGGCTACCGCGATCCGCTAGCCGCATGCTGAGGCTCGGAAAACGGCGAGTTCAACATCCGGACTTTCCCGTTGACGCTGGACTGGCTCTCTTCAAGAAGCTCGAATCCTTTAGCCGTCATAATATATCGGCCGTTGTCCCCGCGCGAAACGCGTCCGGATTCCCGCAGATACCAAAGACTAAGCTCAAGATGCTCCCGAGGACATCCCAAGAGGTCCTCCAACTCAAAGACAGTCAAAGCCGGGTTCGCCGCATCATTGATTCGCTTCGTACACAGGAGAGAAAGAATCCCAATGCGTTTCCGCCGTTCGCCGTCAATCCCTTGCTGGGCCGAAGACTGATCGAAGATCTTCCACTTCTGCCCGCTCACCATCTTGTGTTCGACGTCGTACCCCGCGCGTTTCTCGGGGTCATTCAGCGTCCGGTAAGCCTCCAGGACCAAACCAAACGCCTCCACGTCACCCGTTTCCCCATTATCCGGATGGTAAAGTTGAGCCAGAATTCGATAGACGCGATGAATCGTCTCAGGCATCGCGTTCGGGCTGATCTGCAGAACCTCGTAATAATCAACGAAACCGCTTGGGTGGGTCATTTCTATCTACAGTATGCTGCTGAGTGTAGGCCTTTAGCAATCGGTTATTGGTACTAGGCAAATGTGAAATGTGACTAGAGATCTTAGCCCCCTACCCAGGTTTAATCCGAAGCCTACCCGCATTTGAGGCTTTTCTTTTCTGTCACATGCAACCATCCAAACGCGGAACACTTTTTTGAACTCACTGGATGGTACTAGCCCCTTCCACCCCTAAGCCATCTCGAATCACATTCTTGTTAATGTAATTGTCCAGATTGATTACGTAAGTCTCCTTGGCCTCAACCAGAACCGGCGAATGGGTAGCGCAGATGATCCGGAACTTCTTCTGGTCGACTAATTCCATCAGCATCTTGAGAATACGCCGCTGGTTCGATACGGAAAGCGCCATTTCCGGCTCATCCAGCAACAGAATCGTCCCGTCCGGCAGCGAAGGGAAATTCTCCTTGAACATGGACAACATCACCTGCCCATGGCTGGCCATCTGCAAGAATTCCATCATCTGAGGCTGATCCTTAAAAAGATCAAGCTGCGTCCGGGGATTGTGCTGCTCCGCATCGAACAGGAAGACCTTGCCGATCTTCACCTCGCCCGGATCCAGGCGGCAAACATAACTCTCCACCTGTTCCCCCTTCAGCGCATAGTAGATCGAATGCAAGAGAGTCGATTTCCCCGACCCGTTCTCGCCCGTCAACATCACCAGCGGGTGGCGCAGGTCCACCACCATAGGCATATGGAAGTTCAAATTCACAAACACAGGATGCGACAAGATTTTCAAAAACATGGAAACTCTAAGCATACCCCGGCTGTCCTCGGGGCTTGTTTTATTAGCGTTGATCCGCGTTCATGAGCGGCCCTACGGTTTCACAAACTCGCCATCCGGAATATGATCCACAAACTTGAGACTCACCATCTCCATCTCAAGAACCTTCTTCCCCTCTTCAAACATCGCCACGCTCATCGAGCGCTTACCCCAACCGATTCCCGGTAATTCCGAAAATAGTCCTCCAGCCGGACATCGTCCCGGTCCGGATCCATCGCCATCCGCTCACTCTTCACCAGCAACCCGTTCTCTTTATCGAAAAACAGATCGATGTCCTCCTGCCCTTTCGACGATAACCGCACGCCCAGCGCCTCCCGTCCGTCCACCTTTGCGCCCGGAATCGCAGTAACGCTAAACGCCGGGTCCGCAATCAATGGCAACAGCGTCTCCACCCGCTGGGAATAGAGCCCGTGCATCACTTGCGTCCTCCTCCCCGCGTCCAATTCCGCTGTCTGATCGTGCTCTCTTCGCCACGCCCTCTTCCCGTCGAAAACATCGATCGCCAGCTCCCGTGAGCCATTCAATTGCGTTATCGCCAGAACCGTCTTGATCTGGTTCGGAGGCTGAAACCAGTTCTCGTTAACGGCGCCGTAGGCGTGGTCGCTGATCGTGACAGTCCCTTTCATAGTGAACCTGACAGAACCCGTCCACTTCGCAGTCGTTTTCACGCCACCCATCGCCTCAACCGCCTTTCGCACAATAACGGCGGCAGAATCCTGCGCGCGGATGCACACGCACGTGCTCCCCAACACGATCACAAGTCGAAAGTACGAGAATGTCATGCCGCCATCTTATGCAAGAGACTCTAGTAAGGACTACACTAGTCCTTCAGAAAAAGTACCAGCGTTTGTGCGCTTCCGTCTCAATTTTTTCCCGTATGCAACAATGTAAGCTCTGGAGGGGTCATTGGTCATTTTGCTCTTCGGGCCGCCCGGTAGCGGCAAGGGCACGCAGTCTCCATTTATTACCGATCTGCTGAAGATTCCGGCTATCTCAACGGGGGATATGTTGCGAGCGGAAATTAAGGCTGGTACGCCGCTCGGCCAGCAGGCGTCGGAATTGATTTCCGCCGGCCGCCTGGTCAGCGACGACATGGTGAACGCCATGTTGGTCAACCGCCTGAACCGCCCGGATACAGCCAACGGTTTTCTATTGGACGGCTATCCGCGTACCGTGCCGCAAGCGATCTTCCTCGATCGATTGCTGGAGGAGAAGGGGTTGCCAAAACCAGTCATCTTTTCCCTCTCCACGCCCGATTCGGTCATCGTGGAGCGCATCTCGGCGCGCCGCCAGTGCCCAAAATGCGGCCGCATCTACAATTTGTTGTTTCAACCGCCGAAGAAGCGCGGCAGATGTGACGACGACGGCACGCCGCTGATTCGCAGAAAGGACGACACCCCCGAGGTGGTCCGCGAGCGTCTGGAGGAATACGCGCGGCTCACGTCGCCGGTCATCCAGTATTACGCCAATGCAGATTATCACCATCTCTCGGCGAACCGTCCGCCTCGCGAAGTCTTCCGCGACATCGAGGAAATCCTCCGCCCAAGAATGAACGGAGCGACCGCCTAGCCCGTAACCCAGGCTCCGTTTTGCGGGTGTTTCTGGAGATGTAGGGCGGCTTGTCAAGCTGCGCGCCTATTGGCAAATCGGCGCTACACGCGCAGCGCCGGTTGCGCCGGAACGGGGGCACATTTTCCTCGGCGGGTGAACCGCACGCCAAGACCGAAGCTGCTGATCACGGTGGATGTGTGCTGTGAAATCCGCATAGACGTATAACGCTTCAAAAACCGGGCCATAACTCTGGCTCGAAAACTGCTTCATAGCCTGCCAAAGCCAACCCCGGTTCATCAGTCCCCGCCCGGCGACATTAGATGGCTCTAGGACATTCACAGGATCGCGGACTCGCACAGCGCCTTGGCTTGAGAGCAAAAGAAGAGCCGCCACCGGCCGTTGCGAGCTACGAATCGGATGGCGCATTGCCGGCTGCAAGCGCAGCAGTGAAATCGTCAACGCCAAGAATGCGAGCCCGTGTCCACCCGGCCTCCAGCAGACGCGACGGCCTCACGCTAATTGCAATTTCCACCGAATGATCTTCATCCGGCGAAAGAGCCTCGGCCCCGCGCACAGGACCGACCATCGCCAGATACTTCAGCAAATTATGTACATCGCTATCGTCCGGAATCAGCCGGTCAAACTGTTGCGTCAATAAGCGGAGCCGCAAATCGCGCTCCGCCAGCCGCCAAACCAGAAATGCGCAGCAATCGACCGCTTTCTCGAACCACTCAAGCCGTGAATCCGGAACGTTGAGATCAAGGAAAATTGTCACTGCCCGATCCTGCTCCCGCGCGAATTCCCTCACTTGCAGCTCGCCCGTATGCGCCGTAGCCTTCCAATCGACATGGCGCGCGCTCTCCATCGCTTCATAAGGACGAATGCGATAGAAATCGTGACCGCGGCCTTGCTGCCACGACTCAATTTCACCAGCCACATCCGCCAGCAGCGACTCGAATCCCGGTTGCGCATCGATGCACGGATACACCAGCACCTCGCGATCGAGTTGCACCATCGCCCGCCGCTGTGTAAATCCAAACGGAAAACGGCTGGTGAAACTGAACGTGCTGTCGCGATAGACCCCGCGCCGCGCGAAAAACAAATCCACCGGTTCCCGTAGCGTTCTCCCGCCGGGCAACACGGGAATGTAGATGTTCGCCGGCATCCCCGTCTCCGGCGCGCCGCTCAGATGAATGGAAAAAGTCGGAACCCACGACTTCCTGTTCGTCAGCACGAGTTGCCCCGGCACCTTACGCCGCGCCGCGATCTGCTCAGGCAACGCCAGGTCGAGTTCCAATCCGGCCAGCCCCAACCGGCTCACCAATCCGGAAATCAAAAGTGTGGCCAACAGCGCAGCCAACAGCAGAAACATCAAGTTGTTCGCCGAAGCAAACGCCGCCAGTCCCACCAGCGCGATCGTCACGGTAAACAGCAAACCACTACGCGTGATCTGCTGCCGCATTCCGCCTTCGAGCGCGTCCCGCAGCCGCCGCCAAATCTTCGACTCCACGATTTGACTCTACCAGCGAACGGTTCCCGGAATGACGGAGATTCCGCCGGCCAGCCGCTGACTCACGCGAACGGGCCCGCTCTCGCCATTGATCCGGATGAGAAGGGAAGCGCTTCTTGTACCCGGTTCCACCACCAGGCCCACACCTGGAATCAATCCCAATCGTTGCAATTCGCGCAGAGCGGAGGAATCACGGTCGGACACGCTGCTGATCACTGCGGGAACTCCGCAGACCCAGGACAAGAGCGGAAATTCCTCGCGAAACGGCACCGCGCCGCTTCGTTCGGGAATCAAATGTCCATGGGGATCCATATCGGGATCACCCAGTTTAGCCGCAATCCGGTCTTCGAGCCGCTCCGAAATAAAGTGTTCCAGCCGTTCCGCCTCCTCATGCACTTCATCCCACGAATAACCAAGAAACTCATGCAGGAAGCGTTCCAACAGTCGATGGTGGCGCAAAACCTCCAACGCGCGGCGCTTACCGGCCCCAGCCAACCGCACGCCATGATGCTTCTCATATTTCACAAAGGAGGGGCGCTGCGCGGCGAGCTTCTGCAGCATCCCCGTTACCGAAGCCGCGCGAACACCCAAATGCTCAGCGATTGCGTTGCTAGTGACGCGCTTCTCCTCCGGTCCGCTGAGTTCCAGAATCGCCTTGAGATAATCGTCCACAGCTTCCGACGTAGGAATGAATTTAGCTGGCACTAATTTGTATCCTAGCGCGTGTGCGCCATGCAACGTGTGTATCATACGCAAAAGAGACCGAGATGGAAGCCCCGACCGTGACCGCGCGTCAGAGTTGACGTCGCACCCACTGTGACTTACCTGATCACTTTTTCCGCCTACGGAAACCGCCTGCATGGCGGCAAATCGGGCTTGGTCGATCCCCGGCACAACGTTGCGGGGACTCCTGCGCTCGAAGTGGATCCGGCACGCGAGGCGACCGAGCAGGAACGCATGAATCAGGCTCCCTATAACCTGGACCAAATCCGTCGCGACGCAGTAATGGAGGCGATTCGAGAGGTGTGCGCCTATCGTAGTTGGACTCTGTTAGCGGTCCATGTGCGAAGCAACCACGTGCACAGCGTGGTGGAAGCGGAGGTTCCACCGGAGCGGGTGATGAGCGACTTCAAAGCCTACGCCAGTCGCCGTCTGAATCGGATGAGGGTGGATGAGCCGGGCCGGAAGCGATGGGCACGCCATGGCAGCACGCGATGGCTGTGGAAACCAGGGCATGTCTTGGCTGCCATCCATTATGTGATTGATGACCAGGGTGATGCTATGTCCGTGTTCGAGTCAGCCCGTTCCGAGCCGCGACCGTGAGGGAGCGAATGCCGGACCGTTGTCAAAACTAGGGCTCGTTTGTTTAATGGGCAGGGTGATGCTATTTCAATTCGAGTATCACGCTCGTTTGTCCGCGGTATTATTTAGGCATGCCTAAATATATTTGTCTGTGCCTGTTGTTGAGTCAGACTCCAGCACTCGCCCAGTCGCTAGGCGGAGCAGGCACTCTCAGAGGGACCGTCAAAGATGCATCCAACTCGCCGATCCCCGAAGCTGCGATTGATCTATCAAATCAGGTCTCCGGTTATTCCAAGCACACGCGAAGCACACTATCGGGAACTTTCATCATCAACGGAATTCCCCCAAACACCTACACGCTGCGCATCTCCCTCGCTGGTTTCCAGGCGAAAGCCTTAGGCGTGCCTATCCGGACAGCCATCCCAATCGATATCAACGTTCGTCTGGAACTCGCCACCCAGCAAACCACGATAACGGTCGAAGCGGTCCCTGCCAACCTCGTCGAAAACAAAGCAACCGCCAGTGGAATCATCGACCGCCAACGGCTCGCCGCGCTGCCAACATTCTCCCCGGATTCCGGATTGAACGACGCAATCATTCAAACCACGGCAGGAGTCGTCGCCGATTCCAACGGCTTCTTCCATCCCTTGGGCGATCACGCGCAGGTGAGCTACGTCATCGATGGACAGCCGGTCTCCGACCAGCGCAATAAAGTTTTCTCGACCTCGATCCCAGCTAATGCTATTCAGTCGATGGAGGTGATCTCCGGCTCGCCCCCGGCAGAGTACGGCGACAAAACCAGCCTCGTAATCAACGCAACCTCAAGGTCCGGGCTCGGACAGAAACCCGCTGGCAGCCTCCTCACAAGCTACGGTTCCTTCGGTACAGTCAGCGAAGAAGCAACGCTGGGCTTCGGCACGGCGCGTTGGGGCAACTTTCTAGCCATGAACATCGCACGGACGGGCCGTTTCCTCGATACGCCCGAATTCTGGCCAATGCACGATACCGGCAACACTGGAACATTCTTCGACCGCATGGATTTTCAACCCACCGGAAGAGACGCCGTTCACCTGAATCTCATGCTGGCCCGCAATTGGATGCAAGTTCCAAACACATACGATCAATCCGCCCAGGATCAAAAACAGAAAGTCGTCTCGTTCAATCTCGCGCCAGGTTATCAACATACTTTCGACGCGCAGACTCTCGTCAGTGTCAATGCATTCTTCCGTCGCGATCAAGTCGACTACTATCCAAGCAGGAATCCTCTAGACGACTCACCCGCGACCTTGGCACAGGCCCGAGCGCTCACAAATTTCGGCGTGCACTCAGATGTGTCGCGGGTTCAGGGCCGCCACAACTGGAAGGCCGGATTCAATGCGGCCCAAACGCGTCTCGACGAAGAGTTCAGCCTGGGAATCACCAGCCCTGCATACAACTCGGCCTGTCTCAACGGTGGGACCGCAAGCGATCCATCGCAGTGTGCTGCGGAAGGCTTCCCACCCAATCCCGCATACTTGACCGGCTTGCTTCCCTACGATCTGACACGAGGAGGAAGACCATATCAATTCCGCGGAAACGCCAATATCAGCCAGCTCGCTTTTTTCGCCCAGGATTCCATCACCTTAGGCAACCTAATACTAAACCTGGGAGTGCGCTTCGACCGCTATAACGGCCTCACGAAAGGAACCGGCGCGCAGCCGCGAGCCGCGTTCTCCTACTTGTTCAAGCCCACCAACACGGTAATCCGGGGAGGATACAGCCATACCATGGAGACGCCCACGAACGAGAATCTGGTGGCCTCAAGCTCCACCGGCTCGGGCGGCCTCGCCAGTAATCTCTTCAAGGGCGCCGCTGAGGAAAGGCCCATCGCGCTGGGCAGCCGCAATCAATACGACGCCGGCATTCAGCAGAACCTGGGCAGATGGCTTCTGCTCGACGTGAGCTACTTCCGGAAATACACGCGCAACGCATTCGATTTCGATGCACTATTCAGCACACCCATCACGTTCCCCATCGGCTGGAAGCAATCCAAATTGGACGGTGTCACCGCTCGCCTAAGCACAATCGACATCCACGGCCTGCGGCTGGACGCGACCATGGGTCACGCTAACGCGAGATTCTTCGGGCCGGAAAACGGAGGTATCATTTTCAATTCGAATCTTACAGTCGGAGCCTACCGGCAGGATCACGATCAGATTTATCAACAGAACGTGAATCTCCACTATCAGCGAACCAGAAATGGCTGGTGGGCCGGCTTCACGTGGCGTTACGACAGCGGCCTCGTGGTCGGCGCGGTGAACAGTCTCCAGAATGCTCTCGCACTATCCGCCGATCAGCAATCCACCATCGGCCTGTACTGCGGCGACGAGCGAGCATCGCTCCCTCATCGCATCGCAGCCTGCAGTTCGCCTGCCTACGGTGCCGTCCGCATCAACATACTCCCACCCGGAACGGAGAACGACGACCGCAATCCGCCACGCACCAAGTCCCGGCACATATTCAGTCTCGGTGCCGGTAACGATAACCTGTTCCATGCCGAACGCCTTCGTACCATGATCCATTTCACGGTCCTGAATCTCACCAACGAAGCCGCGCTATACAATTTCCTCTCACCGTTCAGCGGCACACATTGGGTAGAGCCGCGCGTCTATCAACTGCAGCTCGGCTGGGCGTTCTAACCCAAAACCATCAACGACCGCCGCATCGCCAGTCGCAGAACAAAATAAACCAACAGCCCCACCGGCCCAAACAGAAACGTCAGAATCAAACAAGGAATCACCAGCCAGTGCGATATGCCAAGGCGCTGCGAATCCCGTATCTCCCAGCTACCAACAAACAAATCGAAAGCCAGGTAATGAACCCAACCCGCCAACAGCAACCAGTGATTCGAAAACAACATCGCCACGGCGCTCAAACTGCCAAATCCGCCCGGCGTCTCCCCCCAATGACTCACAATCAACCCGCTGTAGACAATCGCCAGCAGCAGCGGCAGAATGGCGCCCGTGGCCAATGCGGCCGCCCATCGTTTCCACCCGGCAACGATCAGAACGATCCAGCCAAGCAGCGCCACGTTATTGCAAATCGAGAAAATCTGTTCCGCACTCATGCGCTCACGCGCCTCCCAAATCCCAAAACCGAAAATCCAATCGCTGTCACCGCCACCCACACACCCACCGCCGCCACAGTCGCACCATCCGGTTCGATAATCGATTGCCCGCGCAGCGCCTGCCACGCCAGAATCGCGATCAGTCCCATGTAACTCGCCGCGGCCGCCATCACCAGCCGCGCATCCCCACGACGCCGCGAGATCAGCCACCCCGCAAAAGCAATCACCTGAATCCCGTGCAGTCCGAAGAAGTGCGGCACCCGCAAATCCCCGTGCTGCGAACTCCACCCGATTCCCGGCAACCCCGGTCCGCCATCCGGCGCGCCCACCGTGTGCCCGCCGTTCGCCGTCACCGGCCGATGCATCCGCCGAGCCTCGATCTGCGCAACCGTCGGCCGAAGCATCAGTCCACCCGCGCCCGCTCCCACCACCGTAATAAACATTCCGAATCGCAAAGCCCACCCCATGGCAGCATCCCAAAACTTCTGCCGGAAAAGTGCCACCAGTACGCCGACGCTCGCCAGCCACAGGACAGCAATTGCCACGCCCATCACCCCAAACAAGACTGCGTCGAAAATGGTCGCAGCATTAAAATGACTAGTCGTCCCACGCGCAGCTTGTACGTCGATCAGGGCAACTTCGAGAATCAGCACAAACGAGAGAACCCAACCCGCCGCCCGGATGAATCGAGGCCAGACAGTGATATAGCGGAACACCCAAGCCATCGTTCCCGCAAAAATAGCCGTCGAAATCGCAAACTTCGCCGGCTTCAGCCAAGCCGGTGCACCAGTGATAATTCGTGGATCGAACACCATAGCAACCACCGACGCGACAAACGCCGCGATCATCACAATGCACGTCACAACCAACGGTTTTCCATTCGTAATGTTGACCATGTCAACATCCTAAACCGAAATGTTGACGTTGTCAACACCAATGTGCGAAAATTTCCCTGTGGCCAGCTATCATCACGGAAATCTGCGCGCCGCCCTCATCGACACAAGTCTGAAACTAATCGAAGAAAAAGGAGTACGTGCCCTAACGTTGCGAGAGATCGGGACGCGCGCCGGAGTCTCCCGCACGGCCGCCTATCGCCATTTCACTAACAAAGCCGATCTCCTGGCCGCTATCAGCGAGGCAGGTTTCAAGGAGTTCGGAGATGCCCTGGAAGCCGCCCGCCAACAAGCGATAGACTCCCCCCTCGAAGCCATGGCCGTAGCCTACGTGCGCTTCGCCTCACAACACAGCGCCCACTACGAAGTCATGTTCGAAGATTCATCCGTGCCCGGAGGCGAATACGCCGTTCGAGCCTTCAACATACTCGAAGAGACCGTCCGCCAGGGGCAGAAAGCCGGACAAATCCGTCCAGGCGATTCCATCCAACTAGCCCGCCTCCTCTGGTCACTAGTGCACGGAATCAGCACCCTCCGCCTGGACCCCGACCCCACCAACTTCACAATCTTCTGCGCCGAAGTCCTAAGAACCGGCTTAGCGAACCATTCAGCCTAAAGCATTTCTTTCCGGCTCCGCGCCCTTGCGTGAAACTTTCTTTACAACGAGCCACGAATCGACCGAATCTCCTCCAACGGAATATGCAAATACTCCAAAAACTTCTGATGCTCCTCCGGAGCCGACCGCTCAAATTCCACATGCCACCGGTTCATATCCGCCTCGCTAAACCCCGAAGCCTTCATAATCGAAACCCACTTCTCCTTGTTCATGTCCCTAGTTCTCCTGAATGAATTTTTGTTCTTTATCAACATCAAAATCGCCCGCTGATGGCCCCGCAGCGTCTCAATCTCGGAGCTCAGCTCCACCAGCCGCCGATTCAAAACCGACGATGCATCGCTCTCCGGACGATTCACAATCTTCTGAATATCGTCCAACTTCAAGCCGGCATCCCGATAAACGCAGATCTGCCGCAGACGCTCCAAATCCCGCTGGCCATACACGCGGTAGTTACCCGCGCTCCGTCCAGGCTGTTTCAGCAGCCCGACCGATTCGTAATACAGCAGCGTACTCCGGCTCAGACCGCAGCTTTTAGCCAGTTGCGAAACCGTCAACATAAGCAAAATCCAACTATGAACCCTGAACCCATAGACAGGTCAAGACCCCCAATCTGCTACCCTTTGGAATGCTCAAAAAATGAAGCGCGAAATTACGATCGGCGGTATCCCGCACACCCTCGAGCTCGAACGCACCGCCGAAACCGTCTCGTTCCGTTTCGACGGCGCCGGCGCCAACACCGCATCCATTGTCCCAACTGAACCCGGCATCTACTCAGTCCTCCTCAACAGCCGCAGCTACCGTGCAGCCGTCACCCGATCCGCGCAAGGAATCGCTATCGAAATCGCCGGCCGCATCTTCGAAGTCGAAATTCAGGACCCCCGCGCACCTCGCCGCAACGCCAGCGGCCTGCCTGGGGAAGGGAAGCAGACCCTCATCGCACCCATGCCCGGAAAAATCGTCCGCATCCTCATCGCCCAAGGCGACACCGTCGAAGCCGGCCAAGGCCTGATCGTGATCGAAGCCATGAAAATGCAAAACGAATTGAAAGCTCTCCGCCCAGGCCGCGTCGTCTCGCTGGCAGTGGCGGAAGGCGCGGCCGTAGCAGCCGGCGACGTGCTGGCAATCGTGGAGTAATCTGAATGCATGGCCGATCCAGCTTGTCCCAAGTGCGGCGGTTCCGGCTGGCGTATCCAGGAACGGAACGGAATCTCGGGCGCCGAGCGTTGCGGCTGTGGTGGCGCCGGCCGCATCGTCGATTTACAAGCGAGTTCCAACATCCCCATAAATTACCGGAACTCCAACTTCGACAATTTCGTTCTGCCGAGAGACAATCCGACTGCCCGCACGGCGCTCTCCCACGTCATGGTGACCGTGAAATCTTACGCGCGGGAATTTCCAGCCACCGAGAAACCCGGCCTCTTGCTCGTCGGTGAACCCGGCACCGGTAAAACACACCTTGCTGTCGCTGCCCTGCGCGAACTGATCGCCAAGGGCTTCGAAGGCCAGTTCTTCGACTACCAGAATCTCTTGGAAAAAATTAAAGCAGGCTATGATCCATCTTCCGGTTCCAGTAGCCGCGAAGCCTATCGCGCGGCGCTGGATGCGGAAGTTTTATTGCTGGACGATCTCGGTGCACATCGTATTACCGATTGGGTGGAAGACACCATCACCGCCATCATTACGTACCGCTGCAACAACAAACGGCCGCTCATCGCCACCACGAACCTTCCCGATCCCGACGCCGGGAGTAAAATCTTAGAACGTGATTCTCTCTCCGGCAGGACCGGCGCCCGCATCACCCTCGCCGAGCGCATCGGCATGCGGGGGCGCTCTCGCTTATTTGAGATGTGCAGGGTGATTCTAATGCCACAGGTGGAAGACTACCGCGTCCGCCGAGCCAGGTGAAAAACATGATTCGCATACTTCCCTTTTTACTCCTCCTCACGCTCTGGAGCTGCAGCAACAGCAGTCAGGAAACTCCTGCTCCCCCGCCGCAGCCGCCTGCCGCTCCAGCCGCGGCCGAAGCCCCACCGGCCGAAGCCTCACCGGCCGAAGCCCCACCGGCAGAGGCCGCATTCAAGGCCACGGAACCCCCCAAGCCAGCCCCAGCCCCCGCCCCGTCGCATGAGAGCCCGCGCGCCGCCGACCTCGCCATGGCCGTAACCACCACCGACCTGCAACTCGTCAGCAAGAAGGGGCTTCTCACCAAAGAAGGTGTGGTGATCCAGGGCAAGGTCAAAAACAACACCGACAGAGACTATCACTTCGTCGAAATCAGTTTCAAACTCTTTGACAAAGAGAACAAGGAACTCGCTGTAGTGCGCTCAACCACCGACAGTCTCGAGGCAGGCCGCACCTGGTATTTCGAGGTCAAAGGCGCGTACCCGAATGCAGTCTCATCGACCCTGGAACGCCTCGGCGGATTCTAAACCGATTCGATATAGTATTGCCAGCCCGTTAACGCTAACATGAAAATAGCAGGAGATATTCGATGAACAGAAGAAATTTCTTTGCCAGTTCCGCCCTCGCCGCCGGAGCGCTCGCTACGAAGAGCTTTGGTAATCCAAGCGACCGCGTCCGCATCGCCTGCGTCGGCGTTCGAGGACAAGGCAATAGCCACATCAAAAACTATCTGAAAATGTCCGACGTCGAAATCGCCGCCGTGTGCGATATCGACGAGAGCGTTCTCGACATGCGTCTGGGCGAAATCGAGAAAGCCGGCGGAAAGAAACCCGATCGCTACACCGACCTTCGCAAGCTTCTCGAAGACAAATCCATCGACGCCATTTCCATCGCCACGCCCAACCACTCGCACACCATGCAGACCATCTGGGCTTGCCAGGCCGGCAAACATGTCTACTGCGAGAAGCCCTGCTCACACGATATTTTCGAGTCGCGGCAGATCGTCGCGGCCGCCCGCAAGTACGACCGCCTCGTGCAGCACGGCGTCAACGCGCGCTCCTCGCCGGGCATCATGGAAGCCGTAGCGAAAATGCGCGAAGGAGTAATCGGCGACGTCTACATGGCTCGCGGTCTCTGTTTCAAATGGCGCGACACCATCGGCCGCACGCCGCCCTCTCCCGTCCCGCCCGGCGTTCACTACGATCTATGGCTCGGCCCGGCGCCCAAGACCGAATTCACTAAGAATCGCTTCCACTACAACTGGCATTGGTTCTGGGATTACGGCAACGGCGATCTCGGAAATCAAGGTATCCACGAAGTCGACATCGCCCGTTGGGGCCTGGGTGTTCGTTATCCGACCAAGGTCAGCGCCATCGGCGGCCATTTCATGTTTGACGACGATCAGGAGACGCCCAACACCATCAACGCCACCTGGGAGTTCACCGAAGGCGGACGCAAGCGCATCATGGTCTTCGAAGTTCGCCACTGGATATCGAACCATGAAGCGGGCATCGGCGAAGGCGGGAAAAAATTCAATCCCAACACCGTCGGAAACACGTTCTACGGTTCGAAAGGCTATCTCGCCATCGACGGCTACAACGAATACAAAACCTGGCTCGGCAAAGAGCAGGAACCCGGCCCGTCGCGCAACGAAGGCGGCAACAACTGGGCCAACTTCATCAAGGCCGTCCGCAGCGGCAGGCGCGAAGAACTCAACAACGAGATTCAGGAAGGCGCCGATTCCGCCACACTCATGCATCTCGCCAACGTTTCTTACCGCGTTGGCCGCACGCTGAACTTCAACCACGAAACGTTCGAAGTCACCGGCGACGCTGAAGCCAATGCGCTCTTCAAGCGGAACTATCGCGCGCCTTTTGTCGTGCCCAAACTCGTCTGACGCCGGGGCGTCTACGATCGCTTGTAGCGCAGCTCTCAGCGCCTTGAAATGCCCGGCGACTCAATGCGCGAGGGCGTGGATCCAACCCGACGAAGTAGCGCTTACTGTTCAAGCGTCCGGGAAATTAATGTGAGCCCTCTATCGCCCATGAGGAAATAGTGGATGCCACAACGTTGGGTTGATAAACGGTCCGATTGTTAATTTTTGTTTTGCTATCCTTTTCGCAAATATTGCTATAAGCAACCGGCTATTGAGTCTGTAATCCAATGGCTCCATTGGAAAATTCCACGGGACTTGAAAACAGCTATTCCTAGGTCCAAGATGGAAAGGCGGCGGCAGGATATGCCCGGACTTCGCATCGACGATTGCCGCCATCAAACAAGGCGATCCGCAACCCCACCTAACAATGAAATAGTGTCCGGCAAAATTCGGCCCTCGCCTTTCCTTTCCAATGGGCGGCTCAGCGACTCCATATCCCATCTCCACCCCGCGACGAATCACGGTCCGGTACCGGCGCTCTTCCGGCGTTACTAAGCTCGGAGCGGAAGGTGTGCCTTTGAAAGCCTCGCGGATTGGGTAGTCCTCAAATCGGGGCGGTTTGGTTGCCGGTTGCGCCCACACAGCGACTGATACGACACAAACCAGTACCTCGGCTGCAACGATCGAAAATGCACCGAACGCCAACCAGAACCCGCGGCTGCTAAACTCCCCATGAAATGACACGCGGAACGCTCCTCGCATCCGCCTCATCCGGTTGTCAAGAGGAACCTTGTATTTGGCTGCAAAGCAGAGCTTTCTATTTGGCGCCGGCATTGGGAAACATCACATCGCTGTAGAACATGGCATCGAACTTGTCCGGCCATATCGAGCGAGCGTCGGAATAGTTGAAAAAGCGTGCGACCATCGGCTTGCGCAGCCAGTGATCGTGCGGCAAGCCACGGAAGTCAATCAACATGTAGGGCTTGCCGGTAGTGTGTAGCAGGCTCTCCAGGCTTCCAGAGGGTGGCCGCGCCAGAGACGAAGGCGCGTGCCCCGGAGTTCCGATCTCCCCGCCATAAGAGGTGAAGCCAATGCTGTAAATAGCGTCTCCGAGCTGGCGGTAGGCGAGGTCGCCCATCCTCACGTACCCGGTTTCCTGCCCGTGCGCGACATGAAAATTCGCGGCCCATACGACAATCTTACTCCGCGGGTACCACTCCCGCGCGAGCCATACGAGGTTCTCACCCATTTTGCGGTCGCGATAGTCGGGGTGCGCGACAGCTTCGCGAAGATTCAACCGGGGCTGTTCCCTCGCCGCCAGGTCTTCAAGTGATTTGATCAGGAATCGCTGATTCTTGGCACGAAGACGATCGAGAATTGCATCGGCGCCATGGCTGTCAACCTCGATGGCCGCGAGGAACTCCTCCACGTCTTTCCGTTGCCGCGCGTCGACGGTAGCGAGAATCCGCTTCGCTGTACTCCCGAGGTGCTGGATATCGAAGCCGGTCTGGTGTAGCGGATGGTCCGTCTTCATCGTGGCTCGAATGTATTCGAATAACGGCGCGAGGATCTGGCCTTCGCTCCAGACGCCAAAAACTCCCTGCTGCGCTGCCTCGAGAGCCAGCATATCCGAGGCCAGCGCGCGATTCATCTCCTCGCAATCGAAGAAGCCCGATTCCCAGGCGAGAATATCGAAGCCCATCCGTTCATGCAGGAACCGGATCAGCCGCTCCTTGGCGCGGAACGTGGCTCCGTCGCCGTGGCCCGACTCGCCGAGCAGGACGATGCGCGCGCCGCCGATCGTTCGCCGGAGCGGCAGGAAATCGGTGAAGTCGTCGTCCGCGAGATCGATCGAGCGAACGGAGATTGCATTCCGGGACAGCCATTCGACCTTCGCGCGGTCCTGCAGACCGCACGCCGCTGACACTCCGAGTACCGCAGATAGAAGCGCAGCCAACGCCAACCACGAGCCGCGTCTGCTAAACTGCCCATGAAATGACACGCCGAACACTCCTGGCCTCCGCCTCATTCGCACCCGCCCTCCTGGCCGCCGACGACGATGCAAAATCCATCTTCGACGGCAAGACGCTCCACGGCTGGTCCATCAAGGAAGGCCCCGAATCCGCATTCTACATCGACAACGGCGAAATCGTCATTCATCCTGGAGCCAATTTCCCCACCTGGCTCCGCTATAACAAGCGCGTCGAAAACTTCGACTTCCGTTGTGACTTCTTCATTAAGGGATGGGCCAACTCCGGTATCTACATTCACGCGCCGGAACATGGCCGCAACACCGAATGCGGCATGAAGATCAACATATTTCAAAAGCAAGATCATAAAATGCTGCCGGAATCCGTCGGCTCCATCTTCCCCGTAGTGCCGCCCCTGAAAACCAACGTGAAGAATCAAGGCGAATGGAACACCATGCGCATCCGCATGGACTGGCCCCAGCTCGAAGTCTGGATCAACAACGAACAGGTACAAAATCTCAACGTAGAATCCGTCCCCGAACTCCGCCACCGTTTGCGAAGCGGTTACATCGGCATCGAATCGCTCTCCTACCCGCTCCGCTTTCGCAACCTTGCCCTCCGTGAACTCCCGCCAAAAGAAAAATGGGACGTCCTCTATGAATCGCCCGCCGACCTGGACAAATGGGAAATCACGGACGGAAAACCAAAGTACGAAGCACTGGGAGCCGTCCTCCGAGGCGACGGCTTAGGCTACATCGGGACAAAAGAAAAATATCGCGACTTCATTTTCCAAAGCTACATCCGAGCGAGCCAATGGCACAACGGAGGGATCATCTTCCGCGCAGAAAGTGCAAAATCCGAAGACCATTACGAAATCCAACTCCACGACGTAGAGGGAGCCGTCTACCCAACAGGATCGCTATACGGCTTCAAACGAGCTATCTACCCAAAGATCGAGCCGGAAAAATGGTACCTCTTCCAACTCTACGTAAACGGGAAGGATTGTGTAGTTCGGATCAACGGAGAGAACGTTGTCGACTACCACGAAATGGAACGCATGACGGCCGGCCCCATCATGCTGCAAGCCCATCAACTGGGCCGCTGGATCGAATACAAGGAAATGAAAATAAGGAAGCTCTGATGAAAAATCTATTGCTTCTCGCAATGTTAATCGTGCCCGCGATCATGTCCGCGAAAGGAGACTTGGTCAAAATCACAATCAAAGGCGCTGATCCGTCAACACCAATCGAAATCACCAGCCCGGAAATAGGAGTTTTCAACATATGGGCGGGTCCGGGAGTTCGAGTAAACGGAGTTGAGCAGACCGAAGGCTTCATCATCGACTGGTCAAAAGGAACAACAGCCCAAAGGCAAGACCCAGACTACGAAGTCTCTTTCTATGAAGGCTGCCGAACAATCACGGAATACTGCCACACGACCGAGCCATCAATCGTCTACAAGGTGTTCTACAACAAAGAAGGTTTCGTATACCTGCCCGGAAAAGACGACGAAACCTTCAAATTCAACCATGCCATGTACCACGGTCACAACCTGGAAGGAAACTGGTTTCAAGCAACAACAGCATGGAAGACGTTCATAACGCCCCTGATAACAAAATAAATGTTTTATCCGTGTTAATCCGTGTCCATTCGTGGCCAAAACTATCGCTTGCTATCAGCCTATTTCCTGGCCTGGACACTCTTCGGCCTGTTTAACTTCAGCCGCGAACTCACCCGCCGCCTCTACTGGCACGAACCCACCCACTGGCAGGAGACGCTGATCTCCTGGATGGTCGGCATCTACATCACCGCCGCTCTCACACCCGCCGTGCTCTGGCTCGGCCGCCGGTTGCCGATTGAAAAACCGTTCCGCCTGCAACGAACCGCACTCCATCTACTGTTCAGCCTCGGCTTCTCTGTCGTGGAACTTGCATTAGAGACGTTCGTCTTCATCCAATTAGGGCTGCTAGCCTCCGTCCTGAAGGGCTCGTTCCAAATCGGGTTCCCCATCCTTCTGGTATCCGGTTTCCATGAGAACGTCATCACATACTGGGGTGTGCTCGGTATCCAAGCCGGTTTCCGCTACTACCGCGGATACCGCGAACGCGAGTTGCACGCCGCTGAATTGAAAATGCAGCTCGTGCGTGCGCAACTAAGCGCCTTGAAGATGCAGCTTCAACCGCATTTCCTGTTCAATACCCTAAACGCCATCATGGTTCTCGTGCGGCAGCAGAAAGGCCGCGAAGCCGAAGCGATGCTCGCGCGTCTGAGCGACCTGCTGCGCTGTGTGCTCGAAGACGTCGAGAGCCATCAGGTAACGCTCAGCCGCGAATTGGAATACGTTCGGCTCTATCTCTCCATCGAGCAGGTGCGCTTTCGCGACCGCCTCGAGGTCGAAATATCCGCCGATCCGAACCTTATGGATGCGTCGGTCCCTCACATGGGACTGCAACCGATCGTAGAGAACGCGGTCCGGCACGGCCTCGGAAGAAACTCGTCGGCGGGCAAGATCCGAATTTCAGCCGCGCGCGTGAACGGGATGCTGCGGATCGAAGTGAAGGACGATGGGCCGGGCCTTCCCGCCACCGATCTCTCCGATGGCCGCGGAATCGGGCTGATGAACACACGCGCGCGTCTCAATCAACTCTACGGCGAATCGGCGAAACTGACTCTCGAGAACGGCAAGAATGGCGGGGCAGTTGCGACGATGATTCTCCCCTATCAGATTGCCCACGAAATCCCGGAGGCGCAGCCGAATGCCGTTAACCACGCTAATCGTTGACGACGAGCCTCTAGCGCGCGAAGGACTACGAATGCTACTCGCGGAAGATGCGGAGATCGCCGCCATTCACGAAGCGAGGAACGGCCGCGAAGCCGTAGCGGCCATCCGCGTCCGGCGTCCGGACCTGGTCTTTCTCGACGTGCAGATGCCGGAGATGGACGGGTTTGCCGTCCTGCAGGAAGTCGGGCCGGAACGCATGCCAGCCGTAGTGTTGGTTACCGCGCACGACCGGTACGCCATTCAGGCCTTCGAGATCAATGCCATCGACTATTTGCTCAAGCCTGTTACCGCAGCCCGTTTCGCACAAGCCCTCGAGCGCGCGAAAACCCGCCTCATATCCACGCCAAAGCAGGAAGCCGGCCAGCAGATTCTCTCGCTACTGCAGACGATCGCCACACCGCGCCGCTACGTGAAGCGGTTGGCAGTCCAGTCCGCGGGCAAGACGTCCTTCCTCGCCGTGGAGGATCTCGATTGGATACAGTCCGCCGAAAACTACGTTCAACTTCACACCGGGCGCGCAAGCCATCTGCTTCACGTAACCATGACGGCGCTCGAGAAATCGCTCGACCCCGAGCTCTTCCTGCGTATTCACCGTTCGATCATCGTCAACGTCCGGCGCATCAAAGAAATACAGCCCGGAGCGCACGCAGAATACGTGATCGTCCTCGATACAGGCGTTCGGCTGCAATCCGGCCGAACCTATCACGACCAGATCAAAGAGCTGACCGCGAACCCGTTCTGATTCCCGCTCGTCTGCCGTTCGTCCCACCATTACAGCAGTTCGTCAAACTCTGCTTCTCCTTACCCTGACCCTGCCTCACAATTCGTCTATGAGCGAAAGCTGGAGAATGATCGGAATTGCGGTCGCAGTAATTGCCGGTTGCTTCCTTACATCCGCGGACCCCGGCGCCGCGGTACCGTACCCAGTGGACTATCGGGAATGGACACACGTGAAAACCATGTTCATCGGACCACAGAGCAAGCTCTTCGAGCAGCGTGGAGGATTCCATCACTACTACGCCAACAGCAAAGCCGTCGAAGGCTATCGCACCTGCAAATTTCCGGACGGCGCTGTGATTGTCGACGAGGGTCTGAACACACGAGAGGCAGGTGGAGTGATTCTCGAGGGCTCGCGCCGCACCGTGGACGTGATGCGCAAAGACAGCCGGCAATACAGCGACACCGGAGGTTGGGGATTCGAGCACTTCGAAGGCGACAACCAGACTGACAGAGCATCGGCTCAACTGAGACAAAGTTGTTTCACCTGCCACGCGAAAAACAAGGACCACGACTTCGTGTATAGCGAGATGCGCAAATGATCAACACCACTGTGATCCGCACGGCGGCGATTGCCGCATTAAGCGTCTGGCCGGCACTCGCCGGAGACTGGAGCCCGCGCCTCGCGGCAGACTATCTCGACGCGCGGCAGAAGGAATGGTTCGAGTGGGCGCCGGCGAAGTCTTTTGGTGGCCCCTGCGTCTCCTGCCACACCAATGTCACCTACATATTGGCGCGTCCCGCGCTTCGCAAGGCATTAGGCGAAAAGGAACCAACCTCGTACGAGACCGGATTGGCGGACGCGCTCCGGGCCAGAGTAGATCGCACGCTCCCGGATCTTCTGAAGTATAGAAAGGAACCCTTCGCCTCGCAGGAAATTGGAGTGGAAGCCATACTCTCGACGCTTGTTCTCAATTCGAAGCCGGCCCTCGACCGGCTTTGGGCGCTGCAGATCCAGGACGGAAAAGCCAAGGGCGCCTGGGGATGGTACGAATTCGACGCCAACCCGTATGAGATACCGGGCTCCCGCTTCTTCGGAGCGTCTCTAGCGGCCATCGCAGTAGGATCCACACCACCTGACTACCGCGCTCGTGAAGACATCAAACTCAGGATCGCCGACCTGGCTGCCTACTTTGAGCGGGAGCGGCAAACGCAACCGCTGCACAGCCGACTCATGCTCGTATGGGCGTCGGCAAAGTTGCCAGAAATTCTCGCGGATCAGGAAAAGCAGTCCATCATCGACGAAGTGCTAAAAAAGCAACACGAGGACGGCTCCTGGTCAAACGCAGATCTAGGACCATGGGTTCCACACCCGGACGCGCCGCCTCCATCGGAAGTAGACGCCTACGCCACCGCCTTCGTCACTTTCACGCTCGAACAAGCAGGCGTTCCCTCCTCGAATGCAAAGCTGACCAAAGCACTAGAATGGCTCCGCAAGCATCAGGACCCCAAGGGAGGATACTGGCCGGCGATATCAATGAACAAGCGCCGCGAAACCGGTTCGATGCCGGCAAAGTTCATGCAAGACGCCGCCACAGCCTTCGCCGCGCTAGCCCTACTACAAGCAAAATAAATTTTCTTATCCGCGTTGTGGAGTGAACCCATAATTGAGACACTCGAAAGAACGCAATGGCGGCGTCATAGCCGGGAATTCAAGCAGCAGGTAGTGGAGAAGATGAAGACCAGCGACAACATCCAGCAGTTGGCGCAGGAACTGGAAGTGGAGCGGAAGCTGTTATACACGTGGAAATACCACTTTGAAGGGCGGCCGGAAAAAACCACGCCGATTACCTGGGAAAGCCAGCGCCAGACACGGTGGAAGTGGATTGTTTCGCCGCTGCCTTGCGCAGAGTGAAACGGGATCGACAGGCGAGCGGCGTCCATGGCGATCCAGCGTCTACTCGGAAATCCGCGAACAGGCCAATGCGCAAGGCAAATTGAGGGTGGAAACAAATGTGTTGGCTGGCCGGAGTGAGCCGGGCCGGATACTATCGAAGTCTGCTGGAGCAGCATCCGGAAGAGGAAGATATGCGGGTAGTCCGGCTGATGCGGGAAGATAATTTCCTGGCCATCCGAAGCCGGCGCCTTGTGATCACGACCGGACTCGCAGCATGATCTGGAAGTGTATCTGAATCTCGCCCAAGTTCGTCACCGTACCGGTGAAAAACCATCTAAGTCCTTAAAATCAGTTCAGGCAATGGCCGAGTCTACACTACATTTGCGGTTGAGTTCGAACCGCTCCGGGAGGCTCACACCGAGCTGCCGTAGTAGCGGCTTCTGCTCGGCGGCCGGTTCGGTCACGCGACGCAGCCGAATCTCGCGGCCATCAGTCGTGGGTAGGACAATGTCGGCGCTTTGTAGCGTTGACAGCAGCGCAGTGCTTTCATTGGCGACAGTGGTTCCGCATTGTTCACTTCGCTCCGCGAAGGTCCTGGAACGATTGCCGGCCGGCGCTTCAGCACGTGCTTCAGCGCCACCCGCAGCGCGTAGCCCAGGAATGCCACCATCACATGAGCCTTCACCCGCGGCTCTTTTTGATGGAACAAAGGACGAATGGACAATTCGCTCTTCAAAGCCCGAAAGGACGCCTCGGCTTCGGTCAATTGCGCAACTCCCGCCAGTCCTTGCGATCTGCTTTCATCTCCCAAATCAGCCGCACGCCGTCGGGGGTGTCGCGGAGAAATTACATCCTACAGATCGTTCACCTGGGAATGCGTGGCCTGAATCCGTCCCAGCCGCCGCTCCATTTTGTGGCGATCTTTCAGCCGGCCGTAGCGATGGCCTTGGCCAGTCCGTTTAGATCATCTTCCATCCGTGTCGAAAATCGATTTCGGATCGCTTTCTCTTTTTCCTTACGGCCCGCCGCTCGGCACAGGATGTTGGTCTCCTCGCCTTGCGGAATCGCCACCTGTTTGACTTCCACTTCCGGCCTCACCTGCGGTCCAGTCGTCTTTCAATAACTCTTCTTCGAACCGTTTCATCTGGCTGCGCAGTGTACCTGCCAGATACTGGCCGCCGCGCCGGCGGATCGCCTGCAGATTCTCCTCGCTCATGATGCCGCGATCCATAACCCAGATGCGCCGCGCCTTGCCGTACTTGCGTTCCACCATGCGCAGCATCGTTTCTATTGTCGACATGTCGGCGCGGTTGCCGTCGAACGTCTCATAGCTGAACGGGAATCCTTCAATGTGGACAATGAGGGCAATCACCATCTGTTCGCAGTCGGGACGGTGGTCGCGTGAGTAGCCCGGCGCATCATCGGATTCTTCTCAGTTGCTCCCTCTACATAAAGTGCTGGTCAGGTCGTAGGGCAGGACGTCGAACTCAGCTCCGAATAGTTCTCCATATCGCTGTTTGAGATGCCGCTCCAGTTTCGCCTTCTGAGGCAGGATGTGATCCAGGCAGCGGTACAGGCGCGTGTCGTTGATCTTGCCTTCCTCGATCCCTAGCAGATCATCGCGAGCGGTCGATGGATACCAGCGCTCTTCAATAGCCAACTCTCACTCCCCGGCGCACACAATCGGTTGATCGCCAGTATGGCGATCAACCGGGACCAGGGCACGTCCGCATCGTGCGCATCTATCGTAGACTCGAAGAAGCGGTCTAACTGCAGACCTTTCCAAAATTCCAGGCCCAAATAGCAGGAGCCGAACTGGCGGGTTCGCTCCAGTCGCACTCCATTCAGCAGCACGCGCGCAACTTGGGGATCATCGGCCGGCGGTTCGACATGGGAGGGGAAAAGCTTCAGTTGTTGCGCTTCACCTTCCTCGTTGAATACCTCGATGGTCGTCAACCAGCGAGCCTGCGAAGAATCGTTCAACTCGCCCAGATAGCACAGTGTTTTCTGGCGTGGACCGTCGGCCGTGCGCACGGTCTCCACCAGTGGCCAATAGGTGTGGTCTTTGCCATCCTTGCTCCGGCGATTCGGCCGCAAAAACATTCTCAGCCGATAGTGTCATGAGATGGTATGTGTCTACAAGAGGTTGGGTCTACACTACATCGGGTTTCGCAGACCTCATAGTGCAGGCGCGGGACTTGCTTCATTCCAGGGGATGAAAAACGCTCAAATCGACGTGGTCGTGACGAACTTGGGCTAGCCCCTCGAGCGGGATGCTCTAATGGCACGTTTGAAATCGCTCCGCCTCCCGCTGAGTACAAAGCGTATATGCGTTGGACCTCGAAGAAGAGTTAGTGAAGTAGCGGTTTGAGAATCTGGCCGGACATTACTCTCGTCCAACTTTCTTTTTCGACGGCGATCTTGCCGTTGACGATCACGTAATCGATTCCGCGCGGGTATTTCAGGGGACTCTGGAAAGTCGCGGTGTCTTGAATTGTGGCGGGGTCGAAGACGACCAGGTCGGCGGCCATTCCAGGGGCGATGCGGCCGCGATCGTAGAGCTTGAGGGTGTTGGCTGGGAGCGAGGTCATCTTGCGGATGGCCATTTCCAAAGTGATGATGTGATCGTCCCGGACGTATTTCGCCAGGACTCTGGGGAATGTTCCGAAGGCTCGCGGGTGAACTCCGGTGGTGGTTTCGGGGTTGGCGGGCGCGGCGTCCGTACAGAAACTTAAGAACTCCGAGCGCATGGCGAGATACTTCTGTTCTTCGTTCATACTCTTCGGATTCACCGAGACGCTCATTAGCGCCACCAGATCGAAGAATGTGTTCCATTCGTCCTTGCCTCGCATGCGGGCGATCTCGGCTACGGATTTGCCTTCGTATTTTTTGTTCGGCGCGGACTGTACCTCGGAGACCAGGATGTTATCCCAGTTGCTGCCGACGTGGCGGTACCAGTTTTCCCAGTCCGATGTGGTTTCGATTTCATGGCGGAGTGCGGCTCTGATGGCTGGATCGTTCAGCGTCGCGAGGAAAGGGGCGTTTCCATGGGCGAAGTGGCGCGGATGCACCAGCGCTTCTATGCCGAGGCCGTTGCGTATGTAGGGATAGGTATCGGCGGTGACGTCCATCCCTTTGGCGCGTGCCGACGCGATGAGATCGATGGCCTGCTGCATGAGCGGCCAATTTTCCTGTCCGGCTGCTTTGAGATGGTAGATGTGCACGGGCACGCCGGCCTTCTCACCGATCTCCAGCGATTCGCGGATAGCGTCGAGCACTTGTGAGCTCTCGTTGCGCATGTGGGTGGAATAGAATCCGCCGTAGCGGCCGGCTACTTTGCACAGCTCGACGAGTTCGTCCGTCTTGGCGTAGGTTCCTGGTGGATAGATGAGTGCGGTAGAGACGCCGACGGCTCCGTCGCGCATGGCTTGGTCGACGGCCTGGCGCATACGGTCGAGTTCGGCCGGGGTGGGCGGCCGGTCCTCGTCGCCGATGACGATCCGGCGAATCTGCGCGGCTCCGACGTTGACGACCAGGTTGAGGCCGATTCCTCGCGTTTCGAGTAGGTGGAAGTACCCGGCGAACGTGCTCCAGCGGTAGGGGGATTGCTTCATCCAGGCGCGCATGGTGGTTTCCGTCTGCGGCGCGTCGGAGTTTCCTTCTCCGGCCATCATCGTGGTGATGCCCTGGCGCAGCTTGCTTTGTGCCGAGGGTGGGTCGGTGAGCAGCGGCAGGCTGGTGGCGCCCATCATGTCGATGAAACCTGGCGACACGACTCTTCCGTTGACGGCTATCCGCCGGCCGGAGCGGCCCTGCAGGTCTCCGAGTGCGGCGATTCGATCGCCGCGGATTCCGACATCGGCGCGATACCAGGGATTGCCCATACCATCGACGACTCTCGCGTTCTCGAGGATTAGATCGAAGTCTTGTGCGGCGGCGCTAAAGGGGATCAGAAGGAGAAACGTGACGGCTAGTCTCATTGCGATCTAGCTTGACACGGTTCACCACTCGATTTGCTCTCCGCCGATCAGGACCAGTCCGAGTAGCCTTTCGGGAGAGGTTGAGGACATTACCGGGATCATCTTGTCGTGCCAGGGACGCAGGACTCGGAGATGCGCCGGTTTTTGATTTGCACCAGCCTCGCGCAACGCGCTGCCGACCGATCCTCCGAATGGGACATAGACCGCTTTTCCGTTGGCCGTGACTCGCAGTTGTGAGGCGACTATAGATAGTTTTGGCACGAGCAGGCAAAACGCCTCCCGTTCGGCGCGGCACAGCGCCGGGACGTCTTCGCCCGACTCCAAGCGATGCGTGGCTGCGTCGAGCGCGGCGTAACGCTCCGCGGCCAGGAGCACTATGTCGTG
>Ga0105240_10001487_pt1 | contig 39890 bp, 25 predicted proteins | sample KBSC54metaG_FD_80426 | JGI IMG/M metagenome (GOLD analysis project Ga0105240, IMG submission 80426) | Corn rhizosphere microbial communities from Kellogg Biological Station, Michigan, USA - KBS C5-4 metaG | ecosystem: Host-associated > Plants > Roots > Rhizosphere > Soil | place: Michigan, USA... | reverse complement strand
GGCACAAGTTCCCGGGTTCCATCTACTACCGTCGCGGCTGCATCGCCGAGGAGCAGAAGGAGTGCGCCGGGAAGAGGCGGGCTCTGGTTGTCACCGACGAATTTCTCTTCCGCAACGGCTATACCGATGACCTGATCGAGCAACTCAAAAAGCACGGGCTTGAAGTGGACACGTTTTACCAGGTGCAGGCAGATCCAACGCTCAGCACGGTCCGCAAATGCGTCGAAGTTGCAAATGCCTTCCAGCCTGACGTGATCGTCGCGATCGGCGGAGGCTCTCCGATGGATGCGGCAAAGATCGCGTGGGTGATGTACGAGCATCCTGAAGTTGACTTCGAAGATCTCGCCCTTCGCTTCATGGACATCCGCAAGCGTATCTACCAGTTCCCGAAGCTGGGAATCAAGGCGAAGCTGATTGCGATTCCCACGACATCCGGCACCGGTTCTGAAGTGACCCCGTTCGCGGTCGTCACCGATGACGCCACGGGCAAGAAGTATCCGATCGCCGATTACGAGCTGACTCCGAACATCGCCATCATCGATCCCAACCTGGTGATGAACATGCCGAAGTCGCTGACGGCGGCAGGGGGGATCGATGCAGTCACGCATGCTCTGGAAGCGTATGTCTCCATCATGGCCAACGAGTTCACCGATGGTCAGGCACTGCAAGCCCTCAAGCTGCTCAAGCAGTACCTGCCCTCCGCCTACAAGAACGGAGCCAACGACCCCAAGGCGCGCGAGAAGGTGCACTACGCTGCAACACTCGCCGGGGTGGCTTTCGCGAATGCCTTTCTCGGCGCGTGCCACTCGATGGCGCACAAGCTCGGTGCCGCGTTCCACCTGCCCCACGGTATCGCTAATGCGCTGCTTGTTTCGAATGTGATTCGCTACAACGCGAACGACAATCCGACCAAGCAGGCTGCATTCTCGCAGTACGATCGGCCCAAGGCGAAGTGCCGCTATGCAGAGATCGCGCAATACCTAGGCCTCGGCGGCGCAACGAAAGACGAGCAGGTCGAAAACCTGATTAAGTGGGTGGAAAGCCTGAAGCGCGACCTTGAGATTCCCGCAAGCATTCGCGAGGCCCGCATAGACGAACCCGAATTCCTGGCCCAGGTGGAAGCCATCGCGGTCGACGCATTCGATGATCAGTGCACCGGCGCCAACCCGCGCTACCCGCTGATCAGCGAGTTCCAGGCAATCCTCACCGACAGCTACTATGGACGCGCGTTTGTGGAACTGGCCGAGCGGCAGGAGGCGAAAACCAGCGCCACTGTCGCGGAGCCGGCCAGAACCCCGAAGGTCGCAGCGACAGTCGAAGTCAGGGTAGTGGAGACACTTACAAAGAAGTAGGTCCAAGGGGACCGGGGCGCTATCCGTCCCGGTCCCATATTCTGAAGGCATGTCTTAGATGCCGGCCCCAAAACACCATCCAAAGCCTTACTTATGGCCCCCCGCACTGCCACCCTCCGGAATTGAAGAATCCTGAACGCCTAAGCGACAAGCGAAGGAATTATACCGTATTACGAGATAATCTCCCGAATAGTGACAGATGTCACTGTGATCCCCCACACTAACGAGCACCATGGAATCAAGATCGGAGGACCCCATGAGCACACTCCCAAACGGCCCCGCAATCAACTGCTTCCCCGAAGCCTGGAACGGCTTCAACGCGGGCAAATGGCAGACCTCCATCGATCCCCGCGACTTCATCCAGCAGAATTACACGCCCTATGTCGGAGATGCGGCCTTTCTCTCCGGCCCTACCGTCCGCACCGAGCGCGTATGGAATCGCGTTACCGAACTGCTCAAGCAGGAACGTGATCGGGGCGGCGTACTCGACGTCTCGGGCGATACCCCGTCGAGCATCACTTCCCATGCCCCCGGCTATATTGACCCTGAAAACGAGACCATCGTTGGCCTGCAGACAGATGCACCTCTGAAGCGCGCGATCATGCCCTTCGGCGGACTTCGGATGGTCGAGCAGGCTCTTGAAGAGCAGAACGAACCCATCGATCTCCAGGTACACAAGGTCTTCACGCAGTACCGCAAGACCCACAACAACGCGGTCTTCGAGATGTATACCTCCGAGATTCGCCGCGCACGCAGCTCGCATATCATCACCGGTCTTCCCGACGCTTACGGCCGCGGGCGCATTATCGGCGATTATCGGCGGGTCGCACTCTATGGCGTCGACCGCCTGGTCGAAGGGAAGAAGCAGGAGAAAAGGGAACTCGACGGACGGGGATTCTCTGAGGAGGTCGTCCGTCTGCGCGAAGAACTAGCCGAGCAGATCAGCGCACTCACCGAACTGAAGATGATGGCTGCTTCGTACGGTTTCGATATCAGCAAGCCCGCTGCGACCGCCAAAGAAGCCGTGCAGTGGACCTACTTCGCCTACCTCGGTTCCGTGAAAGAGCAGAACGGCGCGGCCATGTCGCTGGGACGGATCTCCACGTTTCTTGATGTCTATATTGAGCGCGATCTCCAGAGCGGCGTCATCAACGAAGGCGAAGCTCAGGAACTCATCGATCAGCTCGTGATCAAGCTGCGGATTGTTCGATTCCTGCGCACCCGCGAGTACGACGCAATCTTCTCCGGCGACCCGACCTGGGTGACGGAATCCATCGGCGGCATCGGCACCGACGGCCGTACGCTAGTGACGAAGAGCAGCTTCCGCTTCCTTCAGACTCTCTACAATATGGGGCCCGCGCCGGAGCCCAACCTTACGGTGCTCTGGTCCCCGGCGCTGCCGGAGAGCTTCAAGCAGTTCTGCAGCAAGGTGTCTCTGGACACTTCGTCGATCCAGTACGAGAATGACGACCTCCTCCGGGAACACTACGGTGACGACGCCGCCATCGCATGCTGCGTCTCCGCAATGTCGGTTGGCAAGCAGATGCAGTTTTTCGGAGCGCGCATAAACCTGGCCAAAACCCTGCTCTACGCCATTAACGGCGGACGCGACGAGATTTCCGGCAAGCAGATCGGGCCCGTCACGCAGTCTATTACCTCTGAAGTGCTGAAATACGAAGAGGTGCTGCCTGCGTTCGAAGAGATGATGGAGTGGCTGGCCCGCGTGTACGTCGAAGCGCTGAACATCATCCACTACTCCCACGACAAATACGCGTATGAGCGGCTCGAGATGGCCCTGCACGATCGGGACATCATCCGGACGCTCGGGTGTGGCATCGCCGGATTGTCAGTCGTCGCAGATAGTCTCTCGGCCATCAAGTATGCCGAGGTCCGGCCTATGCGCGACGAGAACGGCATCGCCATCGACTTCGAAGTGAAGGGCGAATTTCCCACCTTCGGGAACAACGACGACCGCGTCGATGAAATTGCGGTCTGGGTCGTTCACACCTTTATGGAGAAGGTCCGCAAGCAACCTGTGTACCGGAATGCTGTGCACACGCAATCGGTTCTCACCATCACGTCAAACGTGGTCTACGGCAAGTACACGGGCAATACCCCCGATGGCCGCCGCCTGGGCGAAGCGTTCGCTCCGGGCGCCAACCCAATGCACGGGCGGGACAAGCACGGGATGATGGCGTCTGCGCTTTCGATAGCCAAGCTGCCCTATGCTGATTCACTCGACGGAATCTCGTTAACGTCGTCGATGATTCCCGATGCGCTGGGCCGCACAGAGAAGGACCGAGTCGTTAACCTTACCAGCGGTCTTGACACATACTTTGAAGAGAAGGGCTATCACATGAACATCAACGTGCTGAGCCACGAAACTCTTCTCGATGCGATGGAGCACCCAGAGAAGTATCCGCAGTTGACGATTCGTGTCTCAGGCTATGCGGTGAACTTCGTGAAGCTCACACGCGAACAGCAGGCCGAAGTCATCTCACGCACGTTCCACAAGGCCCTGTAGGACAGGTACCAGGATGGAGCCATGACCCAGCTTCCGGTGATACACGACGTCGGCGAACGCACCAAGGGCTGGATCCATTCCTGGGAAACATCCGCAGGGCAGGATGGTCCGGGCTGGCGACTCGTGGTGTTTCTGTCCGGATGTCTGCTGCGCTGCCAGTACTGCCACAACCCGGATACATGGAACATGTATTCCGGAAAGGAGATGACGGTCGACGAAATCTGGGATGAGGTGAAGCACTATCTACCGATGCTTCGCCGCGGAGGCGTCACTTTTACCGGCGGCGAGCCGCTCGTTCAGGCGCCGTTTCTGAAGTCGCTTCTGCGGCGCGCCAAAGAACACAATCTCCACACCGCCATCGACACCGCGGGATTTCTCGGCGATCGAGTAGACAGGCAGATGATGAACGACATCGATCTCGTCCTTCTTGATATCAAGTCCTGGGATCCCAGGAAGTACCTCGATCTGACTTCAAAAGAACTCGAACCTACCCTGCAATTCGCCCGCAGGCTGGCCGAGGCAAAACGGCCCGTTTGGTTGCGCTACGTGCTGGTTCCCGGACTGACCGACACTCCCGAGGACATCGAAGGCCTGGCTGCATTTGCAGCAGAACTCGGGAACATCGAACGGGTCGACGTTCTGCCCTTCCATCAACTCGGAAGATCGAAGTGGGCCGAACTTGGCCTCGACTACAAACTGCAGAATGTCCTTCCGGCCAGCGTGGAACAAGTCAGAAGCGCGATCGAGATCTTCAAAAGGGACGGGCTGTTTGCCTGCTAGGACGGCTGGGGAACCTCGACCGATCGAACTGGCTTTTGCGTCAGCACAGGGTGCAGTTCTTGTGAATTGATACCGACGATCGTTTCAATCAAAAAGACGCGAGAAGGGACGGGTCACCGAGGTTATCGAATAACAGAAGAGAGAGGGCGGGGATCCGTGATTCTTTGCCGAATCTGGGCGAGCGGAGCGTGGTTGTCGAAGACTATGCGACCTTTATCGGAAGTGATGCCCAACTGATTCCAGATCTTGCCGAGTTCTACGTGGTCGGATTTGTTTCCCATTTTTTCATACAGATCAGTCAGGACCGAGGTTCCCGTAGCCTGGTCCCCGACTGTCAGGGCCCTGGTGATGGGCCACTCCTGATCGATGGTTCCCCCGGCGGCGACGATCGCGCGCAGCGCATCCTGCAGTCCTTTGCGATTGCCGGTCTTTTCGCGGATGGCGATATCTGCCCTGAGGCAAAAGAGGGCTCCGCCCCAATAGGTACTCGCCCATGTGTGAGTCTGATCCAAGCCATTTTCGGAAGGCGTGGGTTCGCCTTTCGGCATGTCCCTGATCATGTCTCCCCATATTTTTTCCGGTGATAAAGCACCAACTTGTGCCCGAGAAATGGGCTCTACATAAGTGGCAAGCCCCTCTTCAAGCCAATGATGGTCTCGCGAAAGCGAGGGAAAGCCGATGTGCACCATCTCGTGCGTCATGGTCCAATCATCCGTCAGATCTTCTTTTGTAGTATGTTGGCCGAGCCGCATTCTTGTGAATGCGGAGAATCCATGAACGTTGCCCCAAGTAGTTCCTGCCAGGACTCCGCGCTCGCCGGCAATCGGCATGATGAGAATCCGCACTTTATCAGCGGGAAATCTGCCGTAATACATCGAAATTGCTGCGGCTGCGGCATCAATCCACTTGACCACCTCATCATGCTTGAGATCTAGATCTCCGGATCCAAAATCAATCTGAAGAGAGGCGCGGCCCACGTTGAGAATCTGAGACGAAACGACGGGGCTGCTCCAGGGTTCGTCGTTTGCAGCAGCGGGAATGCCGATGCGTCCGCTCGCAGAAGCGACGACCGGATAGAAAAGCAGGGCAGAGCAAAGGACGCTATAACGCAGCAGAGAGATCTTCATGAGTTTCTTCCCGCTGACTTCTCAGACGGTGCAAGTATCGTTAGGTGACATAGCGATGGCGGAGCCCCAGAGAGATTCTGGCATAGCAGCGATCTGCTCGTCGGCACGCTAGCTGTGATAGCATGGCGTGCAGCATTCCCCCATCTACTTCCCTCAGTATTCGTAAAAGATGAATCAGGAGGATCAAAGCTTTGGCTCTGACCATCTCCGGTCTTTCCAAAACTTATCCGAACGGGGTTAAGGCCCTTCAGGATATCTCGCTCAGCATCGGCAATCACATGTTTGGTCTTCTTGGCCCTAACGGAGCTGGGAAGAGCACCCTGATGCGAACCATAGCAACATTGCAGGCGCCGGATGCTGGAACTGTCAGTCTCGACGGGCTGGATGTACTGGCCAACAAGACAGAGGTCCGCAAAATTCTTGGTTATCTGCCGCAGGAGTTCGGTGTTTATCCCAAGGTTTCGGCGATTGACATGCTTCACCATCTCGCGGTGATGAAGGGCATCACGAACAAGAAGGAGCGCACGGAGATCGTTGATGCTCTTCTTCAGCAGACAAATCTCTGGGATGCGCGCAAGAAGTCGCTTGGCACCTACTCCGGCGGCATGAAGCAGCGCTTCGGGATCGCGCAGGCCCTGCTGGGGAGGCCGAAGCTCATCATTGTCGACGAGCCGACGGCGGGACTCGATCCGGCGGAGCGCAATCGCTTTCTCAACCTGCTGAGTTCCATTGGACGCGATGTGATTGTGATTCTGTCCACCCACATTGTGGATGACGTTCGTGAATTGTGTCCGCGTATGGCCATCATCGCGAAGGGGAAAGTTCTGCTGGAGGGTGCGCCATCTGAAGCTCTGGATGGGTTGCACGGCAAGATCTGGTCGAAGGTGGCGGGCAGCGATGAAGAATTGAAGGTGCTGGAATCGCAGATGCAGGTAGTTTCGACGCACTTGATCGCAGGGCAGCATGAGGTTCGCATCTATTCGGATTCGAATCCGGGGGATGGATTTAATCCGGTTGATTCAGAGCTTGAAGACGTGTACTTCCTGAGCCTGGCGAATAAAGCCAGCAACTAGGTGGAGAGCCCAGCTATGCGATTGTTTTGGGAATTCTTCCGATTCGAATTGAAATTTCGGTTCAAGAGCGTTTCGACTTACGTCTACTTCGGAATCTGGTTCTTCTTCAGTTTTTTCTGCATAGCTTCAGAGAGCTTTGGTCCGATCGGATCAGGCAACGGCAAGGTGCTGCTGAATGGCCCGTTCGCAAACATCTATAACGATACGTTCGCGTGCCTTTTTGGTCTGATCATCATCGCAGCCATTTTCGGCACGTCTATTCTTCGCGATTTTCAGCGCGACACGACGCAAATTCTGTTCACAAAGCCGATCACGAAATTCGCATATCTGGGAGGGAGATGGGCGGGCTCCTTTATTGCCACGGTATTTGCATTTTCAGGCCTCATTCTGGGCGAGATGGCCGGCACGCTTTCGCCTTCCGCCGATCAAAGCCGGATTGCACCGACACATCTCTGGTGGTACTTTCAGCCGTTCCTGTCGTTTGTTGTGGTGCAGATCTTTTTCACGGGCTCCTTGTTTTTCGCAGTTGCGGCGCTTACCAGGCGCATTTTCATCGTTTACCTGCAGGGAGCAGCTCTCTTCATTCTTTATCTGATGGGGCTGGCTGCTTTCACCGCTACGCGCGCGGTGGATCTGTTCTGGCCGGGGGTGCTCGATCCGGCCGGGGTGCTTCTGAACGATTCAATTACGCGCTATTGGACGGTGGTTGAGAAGAACACTCTACTTTATTCCTGGTCGATGCATTCAAACGGTGGCGTGTTTCTTTATAACCGAATGCTGTGGATCGGGGTGACGCTGGTTTGCCTTGCCCTGCTATGGCGACTCTTTCCGATTTCCCTTGAGGCTCTGACTGCGCGCAGCAGCAGCCGAAGAGCTCGTGAGGCGAAGGAGGATGAGGAGGAGTTGCTGCCGGTACGAAGCCGCGCGGTTGCGAAGATTCCAGCGGTGCATCAGTGGTTCGGTTTCGGGACGTCGATTGCGCAATACCGCACCTTGACAGGCATGAGGATACGGAATGTCGTGCGCGACGTTCCCTTCTGGGTACTTTCCGTTTTGATGGCCGGCGTTGCTCTCAATAATGGTCACTTTGCCGGGCGCGTTGAAGGAGTAAATGTCTGGCCCGTTACATACCTCATGCTGCAGGCGGTGGAAGGTGGCGCGACGCTGTTCTTCTTTATCGTGGCTACCTTCTATGCGGGCGAGTTGATCTGGCGAGAGCGTGATACGCGCTTTGAGGGTATCCATGACGCTTTACCGATGGGCGAATCGACAGACTGGCTTTCGAAGCTGACGGCCCTCTGCATGGTTGAACTGGCACTGCTCACGGTTGCAGGCTTCTGCGGCATCATAATGCAGACCGTGGCGGGTTACTTCCACTACGAATTGCTCCAATATTTCAAGGAGCTTTACGTCATCACCTTCCCGCAGGTGCTGATTTTCATTCTCTTCGCATTGTTTGCTCAAACCATCGTCAACAACAAGTTCATCGGGCATGCCATTGTTATCGGTGCGTTCCTGATGCAAATCATTCTTTTCAACTATGGCTGGGAGAATACGCTCTATCTCTTTGGGGCGACTCCTCCGTATACCTACTCCGATATGAATGGCTACGGCCATTTTGTGAAGCCGTTGTTCTGGTCGATTTGCTACTGGCTGAGCATCTCCGCATTTCTTGGGGTTGTGTCGATTGGGCTGGCACGCCGGGGTGCGGAGAATTCGCTGAAGGCGCGGATGCTGAATTTCAGGCAGAATGCGCTCGGGCTCATGCCGGCTGCTGCTGTGTTCCTCCTGATGGCGATCGGGAGCGGGTGGTGGTTCTACTACAACACGCATGTTGTGAACGAATATCTGAACAATAGGCAGCGGCGCGACATCCAGGCAGACTACGAGAAGCAGTTCAAGCGATACGAACACTTGCCGCAGCCAAAGGTGCTGGATGCTGATTCGCAGATCGACATTCTTCCGGACAGCCGCTCGTTCAGCGGAACCGGGCATTACCTGTTGGAAAACAAGACCCCGGAGGCGATCAGCCAGATTCATATAACGAATCAGCAACAATCGATAAGCGACGTTGTGTTTGATCGGCCGTTCCACGTTGTGTCGGCCAACTCTCGCAACCTGTATGTAATTTACGCGCTGGACAAGCCTCTTGCTCCGGGCGAGACGGTCAATATGACATTCAAAGTGAGCAAGATCAGTCGCGGATTTAACGACGGGCATGAGCGTGCCGAATTGGCGTATAACGGGACCTTTGTCGACTCAAGCTATTTCCCGACTATCGGGTATGACGCGAACATCGAACTTGCAGATCCGCGCAGACGGCGTGAGGAGCATCTTGGCGAACAGGAACTGCTGCCTGCGAGGGGAGACAAAGAGGCGAGCCTGATCAATTTGTTTTCGCCGCAAGCGGACTGGATACATTATCGAACGACGGTGAGCACATCGGGAGATCAGATCGCCCTTTCGCCCGGGTACCTGGTGAAGGAGTGGAAGGCAAATGGCCGACACTACTTTACGTACGACATGGGTGATGTCGAGATGGCCGATTTCTTTGCCTACATCTCCGGCGCCTATGAGGTCACGCGCGATACATACCAGGGAGCAAACGGGCCGGTAGCAATTGAAATCTATCATCTGCCTCAGCACAGATTTGATGTCCAGGATATGATCGACGCCTCGAAGGCAGGACTCGCGTTTTACGAGAGGGCTTTCAGTCCATTTCAATTCCGGCAGTTCCGCATTCTTGAGTTTCCCCGGTACCGCAGCTTCGCGCAGTCGTTTCCGAATACCGTTCCGTACTCGGAAGGGATCGGATTTATCGAGCGGATGCAGAAGCCAACCGACATCGATTTCACCTACTTCGTTACTGCCCACGAACTTGCGCACCAGTGGTGGGGGCATCAGTTGATAGGGGGACGTGTTGCCGGCTCGAACATGATGTCGGAGACGCTGGCGGAATACTCGGCTCTGATGACCATGCGCCATCGCTACGGCGATGACCACATGCACAAGTTCTTGAAGTACGAGCTTGACCGCTACCTCCGCGGACGCGGAACCGAGGTTCGCCGCGAGGAGCCACTGGCACAGGTCCAACAGGAAGCCTACGTCTGGTATCAGAAAGGCGGCCAGATCATGTATGCGCTGTCAGACTATATCGGAGAAGACAAGCTGAACCTGGCATTGCACAATTTTCTGATGCAGTACCGTTATGCGAACGCAGGCACGTCGCAGTCGACACCCTATCCGGACACGCGCCAACTGGTAACAGCTTTACGGGCACAGACACCTGAAAATCTGCAGTACTTCATCGATGACTCTTTCGAAAATATTGTGCTTTATGACAATCGGGTTGAATCGGCGAAAGTGATTCCGACTGCGGACCATAAATTCAAGGTCACGCTGGTTGTTGAATCGCACAAGATGAAATCTGACGGCAGCGGCAACGAAACACCGATGAAAGTGAATGACCTGGTGGACATTGGGATCTTTACCGGCTCCAAGGATCAGGAAAAGCCGCTCTATCTTCAGAAGCACTGGGTACACGATGGCAGGCAGACGTTCGACATCATTGTGGATCAGATGCCGTCGCGTGCGGGGATCGATCCGCTCAATAAACTCATCGACAGGAACGGTGATGATAATGAGACGGATGTTTCGAAGTGACGACCGCAGTGGTGGCACGGATTAAAGATCATTGAAAGAACGCGGATGATTACGCGCGTAACCGGGATAGAGAAACTAAAGCGCTATTCCATGTTGCCGCAATATTTGCGGTAATTGGGTATCAAACCTCCCCTCGCACTTACGAGAAGGAGTGGAGCGATTGAATCGCAGAGTCTGGATTGCCTGGAAATCTCTGCGGAGCTGGTCGCAATTCGATCCGGCGTAGATTGAAGACTTTTTCTGAAAGAAATTAGCTGTGCGCCAATGATCGACGGTGAGCAATTTCTTGCTCACTTGCCAGCCTGTTCGACCTTCCTGAAATCGTGCATCTAAGTAGATGACGGCAACTCGTCGAGCTGTATGAGTTGCTGTTCTCCCGTGTCTTGCTCGATAGCACAGAGTCTGCCGCGGCCCGTTCAAATCATTTCCCCAGTGAAGGTCACATGTCTTTAACATTCAGGTGGTTTTGCGCCAGTTTGAGGTCTGTGTTTGCACGTAATTGCCGCGGTTTCATACTTTCTGCGTTCTTCCGAGCTTGTGTAAGAGTCCTGCTGGGCGCGATGGCACCGGCTCTGTTTGCGCAGACACCGACGCCTGTTCCTGTGTTGACGTGGCGATACGATCTGGGCCACGCCGGGCAGAACACGCAGGAAACAGCGCTGAACCCATCGAACGTCAATGCGAACTCTTTTGGCAAGCTGTTTTCGCTTCCGGTGGACAGCACAGTTTATGCTCAGCCGCTTTACGTGCCCGGTTTGAAGATGAGTGACGGGCTGGTTCACAACGTGCTTTTCGTGGAGACGGAGAATGACTCGATCTATGCCTTCGACGCGGATTCAAATGGCGGCGCGAATGCGAGTCCGATCTGGCATGCGAGCTTGCTGACGACGGCATACGGAGCAGGCGCGGGAGCAGTGGCAGTGCCGTGGCAGGATAACGGCTCTCCGGACGTGGCGCCCACGGTGGGCATCACCGGCACTCCGGCGATTGACGCGGCGACGAACACGATGTTTGTGGTGGCATCGACGAAGGAGAACGGCGCATATTTTTCGCGGCTGCACGCGATCAACATCATCACCGGAAAAGAGCAGGCCAATAGTCCCGTGAACATCACGGCGACAGTTGCGGGCACCGGGAACGGCAGCTCGGGCGGGCAGCTTTCGTTCAGCGCGCTGTGGGAGAATCAGCGGCCAGCGCTGGACTTTTATAACGGCTACGTCTATATCGGGTACGCAGCGCATGGAGACAATGGGCCGTGGCATGGCTGGTTGTTTGCATACAACGCAACGACACTGCAACAGACTGCGGCACTGTGCCTTTCGCCGAATGGAGTGGGCGCGGGAGTGTGGGCTGCGGGTGCAGGCTTGCCGATCGATACGAGCGTGCCGGGCGGACGCATGTATGTCGTGACCGGCAACGGGACGCGTTCGAGCGCTCCGCCGTTCACCGCCAGCAGCTCGTATGGCGAAAGCGTTGTGGCGTTCAGTCTTGCGAACGGGAAGATTACGCCTGTGGATGAATTTACGCCTTTCAATTATCAGATTTTGAATGACCATGATTGGGACCAGGGATCCGGCGGGCTGCTGATGCCGCCCGATCAGCAGGGATCGTATCCACACATGCTGATTACAGGAGGCAAGGAGGGACGGATTGTTGTCTTGAACCGGGACAATCTCGGCGGTTTTGCTTCAGGAGCTTCGTACAATACGAATGCGCTGCAGGATATTTCCACGGTCGTTCCGCAGGCGAAGGGATTCTGGAGCACTCCTGCTTACTGGAATGGCAATGTCTATTTCTGGGCCGAAAACAATGTTCCCATGTTGTTCAAGCTGAATGGCGGTGTCATGGATTCGACGCCTGACAGTCAATCCACCATTAGCTCGGCGTTTCCAGACCCAACGTTTTCGGTTTCGTCGGACGGGGCGCAAAATGGCATTGCGTGGGCGGTACGGTCAGATCAGTTCAACACCAAGGGCGCTGGCGTACTTTACGCCTGGAACGGGAACGATCTCACGAACACTATCTATCAAAGTGACACCAATCCGGCGCGGGACAGTGTCGGTCCGGCGAACAAGTTTTCGATTCCGGTCGTGACGAACGGCAAGGTGTACGTGGCGGCGCAAAAGGAAGTTGATGTATACGGATTGCTGAATGGGCAACTGACGGCCGGCGCGCCCGTCATCAGTCCCAAAGGAGGCACGTTCTCCACTAGCCAGAGTGTCACTCTTAGTTCCTCGACCCCGTCGGCTGCAATTTACTACACGCTGGATGGATCGACTCCGACACCGGCTTCGACAATGTATGCGGGCGCAATCACCATTAGCGTTGACACGACCCTCAAAGCGATCGCAAGTGCGCCGGGGTACCTGCAGAGCAGCGTGAGCAGTGCTGTGTTCACGTTCACCAGTCAAACTGCGCCGGTGAACTTTGCTCCGGGAGGCGGAACGTATGGGAGCGCACAGACGGTGACATTGTCTGACGCCGATGCGAGCGCAAAGATCTACTACACGACGGACGGTTCTACACCCTCTGCATCGTCGATTCTCTACACGGGGCCGATCAGCGTAACGGTTTCAAAGACCATCAAGGCCATTGCCATCGATGCTGCTCTCCAGAACAGCAATGTGACGACTGCTGCTTACGTAATTCAGGTCGGAGGCAACAGCATCAATTTTGGGAGCGGGTTTTCGTCGACAGCGGGCCTGCAACTGAATGGCAGCGCCGTGGCAAGCAATGACACGAGACTGCAGCTGACGGATGGCGGATTGTCAGAGGCGGGCAGCGTCTTCTGGAATACACCGATCAACATCCAGGCGTTTACTACAACCTTCCAGTTCCAATTGTCGAATGCGCAGGCGAATGGGTTTACATTCACGATTCAGAATGTGGGTCCCACTGCGGTTGGCGGCAATTCAGCCGGGCTTGGTTATCAAAACATCCTGAAGAGTGTTGCCGTCAAGTTCAACTTCTATAACTACAGCGGAGAGGGAAGCGATTCAACCGGCATATATACGAACGGACAAGCGCCTGTTCTTCCGACGGTGGATATCAGTCCGAGCGGGATCCAGTTAAATAGTGGCGACTCACTCCAGGCGACGGTTTCGTATACCGGGCTGACCCTCAATCTGAAGTTGCTGGATCTGGTGACGAACAAGACGTTCACGTACTCGAAGGCAATGAACATACCGCAGGTCGTTGGCGCAAACACGGCGTATGTCGGCTTCACCGGCGGGACTGGAGGACTTTCTTCAAGTCAGAAGCTGATCAGCTGGACATATACGACGCAGGCGGTGCATCCTTCGTTCTCGCCGGGAGGGGGCACGTACTCTTCGCCGCAGAACGTCACGTTGACGAGCCAGACGCCAGATGCGGTGATGTACTACACGACGAATGGCAGCACGCCAACGGCTGCGTCCACGAGGTACTCGGGTCCGATCTTGGTATCGAGTTCGCTGACGATCAAGGCAATTGCCGTCAGCCCCACTTTGGGGACCAGCGTGGTGTCGAGCACGTCGTATGTCATTGGGTCGACCAGCACGAAATCCTTCAGCTTGTCTGGCAGTACATTCACGATTACGTGGCGCGGCGGATCGATCCACGTGCCGATCACAGTGACTCCAAGTGGCGGATTCACAGGACTCGTGCCGTTGACGTGCTCGGTTTCGGCCCCGTCCGGGGCGGTGAGTATTCCCACCTGCACGGTATCAACACAACCGCCGGCAATTACGGGAGCCAGCGCGGTGAAGGGCTATGTCTACGTCCAGACCCAGAAAACAACGACAATCGCGAATTACACGCTACACGTTCAGGGGACATCTGGAGGGGTAACTCAATCGGTGAGCATTCCGTTCCCGGTGCAATAAGCTGGCATTGCTCGGAATGGCCGCGCAGAAATGGGTGGCCATTTTGAGCGAGTGCGCTATCCAGGTGTCTAAACTTCCCGCGACCGCAACGAGCGCGGGTCAGCGGTAGAGAAGCCGCGAGGAGCGCCGCTTCAGGTTCGTAGTATCATTCCTTCTCAGTTGTCCTCTCAATTCTGATCGTCTTGCGTTCGACGCGGGATGTCTTCACGTTTGTTCAGAACCTCTCTCATGCGCAGGTGGATAAGATATGCAGATCTCGTTTGCTCGTCGTAAATTCTTGCTGAGTGTGGCGATTGCCGCTGGTTTGTTGGTGCTGATCGTGCTGCCGATGCGGGCTGCTGATGGCCAGACTCAGACAGCGTCGGTGGGAACGATTCATCGCGGGTACTACACGGATCCGGCGATTCGGGGCGAGAACATTGTGTTCACGTCGGAGGGCGATCTGTGGGTTGTGGGGGTGAATGGCGGTGTGGCGCGAAGGCTTACTTCGAACCCGGGAACGGAGGCGGGAGCGGTGCTCTCGGCGGATGGGAAGACGGTGGCGTTCAGCGCGAACTTCGAAGGGCCGAACGAGGTTTACACGATGCCGGTGAATGGCGGAATGCCACAGCGACGTACGTGGGATGGGGATTCGCAGCCGCAGGGGTTTGCGCCGGATGGGCGGCTGATGATTTCGACTTCGCGGTATGCGACTTTACCGGAGACGCAACTCGTACTGGTGAACGATGTGGGCGCCCGGGAAATTGTTCCGCTAGCACAGGCGGCAGAGGGGGCGTATTCGCCGGACGATCATAATTTGTTCTTTACCCGGTGGTTCAAGCAGCCGAGCGTAACGAAGCGGTACAAGGGCGGTACGGCGGAGAACATCTGGAAATTCGACGGGAAGAATGAGGCAGTGGCGCTCACGGGGGACTACGAGGGCGCGTCGACGCAGCCGATGTTCTGGAGCAAGCGGGTGTATTTTCTGAGCGATCGGGATGGCGTGATGAACGTGTACTCGATGGATGAGGACGGGCACGGGGTCAAGCAGGAGAGCCATCAAAAGGAATTTGATATTGCGTCGGCGGCGATGGATGACGGGCGCATTGCGTATTCGAGCGGCGCGGACCTTTGGCTGCTTGATCTGAAGACGGGCAAGGAGCAGGTGATTCCGATAACGCTGACTTCGGATTTCGAGCAGCTACGCGAACACTGGGTGAAGAAGCCGTCGGATTATTTGACGGCGGTGCATATTGCACCGGATGGCGGGAGCGCGGTGTTCACGGCGCGAGGCGAGGTGTTTACGCTGCCGCTTCGGAATGGACGCATTATAAAGGTGGCGGCGAATTCGGCAGTGCGTTATCGCGAGGCGCGTTTTCTGCCGGATGGGAAGAGCATTCTGGCGATGTAGACGGAGAGCGGAGAGAGGGAGGTCTGGAAATTACCGGCGAACGGAGTTGGCAAGCCGGAGCAGTGGACGAATGATGCGAAGGTGCTGCGGTGGGATGGAGTGGTGTCGGCGGATGGGAACTGGCTGGCGCATCACGATAAGGATGAGAAGTTGTGGCTCTTTGACGTGAAGGCGAAGAAAGAGAAGCTGATTGCGGAGTCAATGACGGGCGATTTTGGGGATCTGCGGTGGTCGCCGGACAGCAAGTGGCTGGCGTTTGTGCAGGCGGCTAATGATCAATTTGCGCAGATCAAGGTGCTGAATGTTGCGTCTGGGGAGATCAAGGAGATCACTTCGGATCGGTACGACAGCGTGAATCCAATATGGAGTTCGGATGGGAAGTGGATGTACTTTCTGTCGGACAGGGCGCTGAAGACGGTTGTGGAGTCGCCGTGGGGGCCGCGGCAGCCGGAGCCGTTCTTCGATCATCAGCTGAAGGTTTATCAACTGGCGCTGGTTCCGGACGTGCGGTCGCCGTTTTTGCCGCCGGATGAATTGCATCCGGATGGTGATGCCGCAAAGGATGAGAAGAAAGCGGACGACACGTCGAAGGATGTGAAGAAGGACGATAAGGACAAAGGCGCGCAGTCGAAGAAGGCGGACGAGAAAAAGCCGGAGGACAAAAAAGGCGACGAGAAGAAAGACGATAAGAAGGATGAGAAAAAGCCGCCGGAGGTGAAGATCGACTTTGCGGATTTGTCGTCGAGGTTGGGCGAAGTGCCGGTGCCGGCGGGGAATTACGGCAATCTGCAGGCGACGGAGAAGCGGCTGTGCTGGCTGAATGACGCGGACAATACGCATCAGCATCTTGGGTTGCAGTGTTTGGACGTTGCGAACAAGGGCGATGACGTGGACAACGTCATGGGTGATGTGAAGGGGTTTGAGATTTCGGACAACCGCAAGAAGCTGCTGGTGCGCAAGGGAGATGACTTCTACATTTTGGACTCCGACGTTAAGCCGGCGGCACTGGGGGATGCGAAGGCGCTGGCGAAGTCGTCGATCAATCTGTCGCGGTGGAATTTCTCGACGAAGCCAGTGGATGAGTATCGCGGGATTTTCATAGATTCGTGGCGGCTGGAGCGGGATTACTTCTACGACAAGAACATGCTTGGCGTGAACTGGACGGCGATGCGGGACAGATATTTACCGCTCGTGGATCGGGTGGCGAATCGCGATGAGCTGAACATGGTGATCGCGCAGATGATGGGCGAGCTGTCGACATTGCACACGTTTGTTGTTGGAGGAGATGCGCGGAAACCGGCAGACCAGGTGGATCTGGCGTCGCTGGGCGCGCGGTTAAGGCGGGATGAAAAGGCGGGCGGATTCGTAGTGGAGCATGTCTATTTGCACGATCCGGATTTGCCCGATATGGCGCCGCCGTTGGCGAAGCCGGAGTCGCTGGTGCACGAGGGAGAAGTGATTGTCTCGATTGATGGGCAGGATCTGCTTGGCGTGACGGACGAGCGAATGCTGCTGCGAGGCAAGGCGGGAACGCAGGTGCTGCTGAAGGTGAAGAACGCATCGGGCGCGATGCGGGATGTGCTGGTGACGCCGATCAAGGACGGGGATGAGCGCCGGCTGCGGTACGCGGAGTGGGAATACTCGCGACGCATGACGGTGGACAAGGAGTCGGACAAGGCGATCGGGTACGTGCACCTGCAAGCGATGGGTTCGGGGGATATGGATCAGTGGGCGCGTGAGTTTTATCCCGTGTTCGACCGGCAGGGATTGATTATCGACGTGCGGCATAACAACGGCGGAAACATTGATTCGTGGCTGCTGGCGAAGCTGATGCGGAAAGCGTGGTTCTATTTTCAGCCGCGCGTAGGGAGCCCGTCGTGGAACATGCAGTATGCGTTCCGCGGGCATATTGTGGTGCTCTGCGATCAGCATACCGCGTCGGATGGCGAGGCATTTACAGAGGGGTTCAAACGGCTGGGCCTCGGTAAGGTGATCGGGATGCGGACATGGGGCGGCGAAGTGTGGCTGAGCTTCAGCAATACGCAGGCGGATAACGGGATTGCTTCGGCGGCGGAACTGGGCGTGTATGGGCCAGAGGGGAAGTGGCTGATCGAAGGGCATGGAGCGGAGCCGGATACGGCGGTGGATGATCTGCCACATGGAAGTTTTGCGGGGAATGATGAGCAGTTGCAGGCCGCGCTGAAGTTGTTGAAGGAAGAGATCAAGGCTGATCCGCGGCCTGTTCCTGAGCATCCGGGTTATCCGAATAAGTCGTTCAAGGGTCCAGATGCGAATTGATGATTCAGTTCCCAGTCTCCCACCCATCATACGATGAGACTGTGCGATGGATGGGGCACCCAGCTTTTGCTGCACGTGAGCAACTGAGAGCATTTCGACCGCGATCGAGCTGGACAAAGAAAGGGCCGCTGCACCTTCAGCAGATGCAGCGGCCATTGATTTTAGAAAGATGATGTTCGGAGTTATTCGCCTTTGTCAGTGTTGGCCGGGGCGGGGTGAACGACGCGGTAGGTGGAGCCACCGTGGGACCAGACGAGGAGGAGGATGTCCTTTCCGGCTGGAATCGTGCGGACGTCGTCTGCAAACTGCTGCGCGTTCTGCACTGGTTTGCGGTTGACTTCCTGAATGACGTCGCCGGGAGCGAGGCCTGAGTCGTCTGCCGGGCTGCCGGGGCGGACGCTCTCAACTGCGGCACCCTTGACTTGCGCGGGGATGTTCATCTGGCCGCGCACATCATCGCTGAGATCGCCAACGGAGACGCCGAGCTTTCCACGCTTCTGGGAGCCGTTGCCTTGGTTTTCGGCAACCTGCTTGTCGCCTTTGAATTCACCGACCTTCACGGTCAGATTCTCCGGTTTGCCGTCGCGAAGGATGCCGAGTTTGATGTCGGATCCAGGAGCGGTCTGGCTGACGGCGACCTGGAGCGCGCTGCCGTTCTTGATTTTGGTTCCGTTAAGTTCGCGGAGGACATCACCGCGCTTGAGGCCGGCTTCACTTGCAGGTGAGTCAGGTGTTACCTGGCTGACGATGGCGCCGGTGGCATCGGGCAGGTTGAAGAAGCTGGAGTTGTCGGGCGTGACATCGTTCATGCTGATGCCCAGGTATCCGTGATGCACTGTGCCGTCCTTGATGATTGACTCGGCGGAGTGACGGACGATCTGCGAAGGAATTGCAAAGCCAGCGCCGGCGAACGAACCGTTGTTGGTGATGATGAAGGTGTTGATGCCGACCAGTTCGCCGTGTGCATCGACGAGCGGACCGCCGGAGTTGCCGGGGTTGATGGCGGCGTCGGTCTGGATGTAGTCGCCGGGTTTGCGCGGATCGTCAGTGTACGGATTGGGCCGATCGAGCGCGCTCACGATGCCACGCGTGACCGAGAATTGGAAGTAGCCGAAGGGGCTGCCGAAGGCGAGGACTGTCTGGCCCGGGTGCAGCTTTGTGGAATCGCCCCATGCAACGGTGGGGAGATTGCTAGCGTTGATTTTGATTACGGCGAGATCGTTGAGCTTGTCGACACCAATGAGTTTCGCAGGGTAGACGCGACGATCATTGAGCGTGACTTTGATCTGGGTTGCGTCGTTCACGACGTGGTTATTGGTGATGATGTAGCCGTCGGGCGAGATGATGATGCCGCTGCCGATGCCGCGCTCGAGCTGCTGCTGTTGAGGCATCTGGCCGCGGCCCATCGGGCCCATCGGTCCAAAGAAGCGGCGGAACTCAGGCGGGATGGCATTCTGCGGGATGCCATTGCCATGGCCGGAGTCCTGCGTGTTGTCATCATCGTTATCGACGTCCTGGGCGTTGACGCGTGCGGTGACCGCGACGTTGACGACAGCGGGCGTGACGCGGGCTGCGACGGCTTCGACGGCATTGTCGAGCGAGACGAGCGAGGAGACGGAGTTGTCGTCCATGGGGGCCGCGCCGTCGAGGCCGCCCAGGTGAGCGGAGGCATGGGCGGTGTGACCAACGAGGAAGGCAAAGCCGAGGACTACGGATGCGGCGGCTGCGGCCGGTGCTCCGAACTTCCTTGCCTTGCTAATTAATGAATTAGTTGTTTCAGACATGAGTGATTCTCCATCGGCATTTGAAGTTGAACTTACAGTTGAATTACGAACCAGCCGTCGCGAACCGGTGCAGTTGCGGGCTGAGTGGAACTTGAATTCTGGTTTGCGGGCACCACGTGCAAGATGAGTTGCGTGACGGTGTATTGATTCGCCGGCGCCGGAGTGTGATTCTGGTTTCCGGACGAAGGGGCAGGCACGCCGGTTGGGGACGTGCGGTCGGTGTTGATGCCAGTTGTATTGGTTGCTGGATTCTGGGCAGCGGCCGTGTCCGGTTCATGGTCGGAGACGGTTTGGGGAGCGCGGCTGAAGGTGGAGACCTGCTCCCACGCTGCGACGACGACCCACTGCTGTGATTGGGGACTGGCTGAGATAACACGATCACCGGACCGATCGGCCTTGGCGATTTGCTGAGCGCTGGATGATGCCACGTGGTTGGCCCGAGTGTCGGTTCCAGATGAAATGCGCTTGCGTGCGTTTGCGACGGGATGTGCTTCAGGCAGGACAGCTCTTGCTGGAATGGCGCGATAGTTTGCAGGGAGCGTCACCTTCGCGTCAGCGTTTTCGCGGGCGAGCAATGCTGCGAGTTCCACCTGGCGAGCGGGTGTCATGGCTTGCGTGTTGTGCTTTGGAACGAAGGCCACGAGTTGCGGGACGCGCGCCATCTCAACGGAGCCGGCAACGAGCATGGAGCCGAGCGCGGCGAATAAAGCGGCAGCGGCGGTTCGGCTCATCGTGTGCTTGTGGAGGAGGATGCGATGAACGCGGTGAACGAGCTCGGAGCGGCGGTGCCAAGCACCGAGGGAGAGGGCTTCAGCACGGCGCTCGAGACCACGCTCGGCAAGGCTGGCGAGGCAAGCGGCATAGGCGCGTGGAGCGTTGGTGACGCGTATGACGCCTTCATCACAGGCCATTTCGCGCTCGCGGCAGAGGCGATGCTCGATCCAGGCGAGAGCGGGGTTCAGCGGGAAGATGACAAGGCTGAGTTTCTGGAGAAGGTTGGTCCAGTCATCGTGGCGGCGGAGGTGCTCGGCTTCGTGGAGGACGATCTGTTGGAGTTCGCACGGTGTGACACGGGCCAGGAGCCACTCGGGAATGAGGATGCGCGGCGAGAGAAAGCCGATGACGCTGGGGCGATCGAGCATGCGCGTGGTGCAGATTGCGATGCGCTCGATTGCGATGTGCCGGGCGTGATGCGTGTCAAGAGCGGCGGAGAGTGATTCGCTGAACTGAACCGGCTGGGCGGTCTTCCACAACCGACGCAGCCGGATGGAATGCACGGCGAGGTCGGCCGCGCGAATGAGAGAAGCGAGGATCCAGAGAGCGGCGATAGCAAAACCCCACCGGGAATCGAGTTGGAGCAATGCGTGTGTTGAGGTTGGGCCAATGGCTGGATCGGATATAGAGGCCGATTCCATGCTTTCGCCGAAGTGGAGAAGCGGTAGAAGAGGCAATGCAACGGCCAGTGAGAAGGCTGCGGTCCACAGGGCAAAACGATGCGCGGCAGAAATGCGGGGCATCAGACGCGTGGCGATCTCGAGCGCGCAGACGATTGCTGCGCTCTGCCAGATGGAGGTAACGAGAGTGGATCCCGCATTGGTTGCGAACGATTGCCACTGCGCGGCAAGCCAGGCCCATGTTGCAGGAGCGGTGACGGCAAGTTCGGCGAAGATGGCAGTGTGCATGGCTAGAGTTCGTCGACCTCCTGCGAACCTGCGGACTTGGTGGAGGCTTCGGATTCATCGAGAGAGGCGGAGTTGATGGCGGCTTTCAGGCGATTGAGTTCTTCGCGGGAGATGTCGCCCTCGCCGAGCAAGGAGAGCAACAGCTGTTCTCGGGAGTTGCCGAAGAAGCGGCTCAGGATGTGTTTGACTTCGGTGCGACTGGCTTCGTGTTCGGCGATGAGCGGGCGGTAGATGAAGGCGCGGCCTTCCTGGCGGTGCTGGACGTAGCCCTTCTGCTCAAGGATGCGGATGGTGGTGAGGACGGAGTTGTAGGCCAGGGTCTCACCCTGAGGAATGGCTGAGACGAGGTCGTTAACGGCCGATTCGCCGCGGCGCCAGAGAATTTTCATCAATCTGAGCTCGGCTTCGGTTAACGTATTCGATTTCTTTGGAGGCATTTTCTAAGCAATTGATTCGATTGGTACTCAGGCCTTGTCTGGATCTTGCTTCCACTGGTATAGACGCAGAACTAATGGATTAGTTACCACAACAGAGCAGGAAATTTCAAGGCTGCTGCCGGGTTGGGCAGAAGTGGCTTTGCGCGACTATATTGATTAGATTGCCGGAGTGCTTCCGGCTGCATTCCAAGGCTTTTACATTCCAAGATTTTCATAGGAGGAGCACAATGCCACCTCTCTCCGAGCACGAAATTAAGTCGAAGCTTGTAACGGTTCCGGACTGGCAGATCGAGTCCGGCGAGCTGGTGCGGACGTTTCTGTTCAAGGATTTTCGGGCATCGCTGGCGTTTGTGAACAGGGTGGGCGATGCGGCAGAGCGGGCGGGGCATCACCCGGATATTGATATTCGCTACAACAAGGTTCGGCTGGCGCTGGTGACGCACGATGCGGGTGGGATTACGGAGAAGGATTTCGATCTGGCGGCGGCGGCGGATAAGTTCTGCTGACTGCTACGAGGTGCAGCTGCGAGAGAGGTTACGCTCTGGGTTTCGGCATCGGCGTGGGGTGCTGTGCTGGCTGCTGATCGCAACGTCTGTTTGTTTCAGCCTGGCGCAAGAGGAAGCTCAAACAGCGCAAGGCGCTCCGGTGGTTCTGGCTCCGACGCCGGCGAACGCGGATCCGGCATTTGAGGTGGCGACGATCAAGCCGAGCGATACTTCGGCTCCGCATGGGACGTTTCTGAAAACCGACGGACGTCATTCGATTGCGTACAACTTTGCTGTGCGGGACCTGATCTGTTTTGTGTACGGCGTGCACAAGAGCCAGATTGTCGGCGGTTCGAAGGCTCTGCTGGAAACGCACTTTGATATTGATGGCGTGCCGGATATCGATGGGCATCCGAACATCGGGCAACGAAAGATCATGTACCGAAAACTGCTGGAGTCGCGGTTCAAGCTGGCGTTTCATCGAGAGAAGCAGGAGTTGCCAGCTTATGCAATTGTCGTGGCGAAGGGCGGCCCGAAGTTGAAGAAGACGGAGCGCAAGCCGGGGGAAGGCACTGTTTTCTCGTTGGATCGGCAGATTGTTCTTGAGGTGCGGAATGCGTCGATGAGCGACTTTGCACATGGGATGCAGGAGGCGATTCTGGACAAGCCGGTGGTGGACGAGACGGGACTGCCGGATCGATACGACTTTGATCTGAAGTGGACTCCAGATGAGGGCCAATTGAGCAGTGTGCCCGGAGTTGAAGATCACCATGATCCGAATGGCCCGCCGGGGTTGTACACGGCGATTCAGGAACAACTGGGGTTGAAGCTTGAATCGAAGAAGGCGCTGGTGGAGGTGCTGGTGATCGATCGCCTGGAGATGCCTTCGGCGAACTGATGCGAGTGTTGGGACGCGTTGTCCGCTGGCGAAAACCTCTTGTCACGTACGCACAGGGTCCAATGGCTTAGTGCGATCGCTCGTATACGTTCATGTTTTGCATGACACTCTTGAGCACCTTTCCTCCGCATTGACCGGGAGCGTGCTCATAAAGAGCCCGCGCGTCTTGCTCCCCGCTCTCCCGAAAGAGCGCTTGGCTTCCCATTTCGAGGCGCATGTCGGCAATACTTCGGACTTCAAGACTGTGCACCGTAGCGTCTTGGGACCTCGCGTCTGCTCTGCCCTCCGCGATATCGGTGACGCTCTTGTCGTAAATATTGGGACATGATTGCCCGAGCGTTCTATTCATTGCAGCGATATAGGACATGACCTGCCACCGGAGTTCTGCGATGCACTCGAGGTGGCCCGTATCTAACGCGCGCACGATGTCCGCGTTGACGAACTGTACACTTTTCATCGGCCAACTCTGGGCGCTTTCATTGCACAACTGCTGCCGGGCCATGGCCTTTTTAGCATCCGCATTCATCGGCTGATCGCGTGTGGTGGTCGGGGGTGAGCCTTGTCCGATTGCAGCGCCCTTGCCGCCGCCCACGATGCCGGCTAATCCGGCTGCACTCTGTTGAGGCACTGGCGCGACGGAGGGCACGGGCTCCGGTTGTGCCGTGAACGTCTCCGAATACGAAGCGTTGCAATGATTTTGCGTGTGGCCGGTCAGGGTTCCCGTCCTCGAATCGAACTTTCCATCGAACACATTCATTGCCAATCGAATAGGCCGTCCGTTGATCTCATTCAGCCATTGGCCGGGGGCAAGATGAAATTCTCCTGAGTCTGGGCGATAGGTTCCGGCGACACTGTAATGAATTATGCCGTGGTTCAAATCATCGGGGAGGTTCAGCTGGACAACTCCCTTTAGCGAAGTGCCGCTTGATTCGAGCGTGAGTTTAAAGACGCCGCCACCACTATTCAGGTTTCCGCAGAAAAACTCGCCCGAATAGATTCCATCGATCGTGCCGCCCGCAACCTGACCGGCAGGGTCGACGTGCTTCCATTGGGTATCAATGAGTGTGTACTCACGAACGCGTTCCTGCGGCACACCGCGCCAGCGATCGCTTTCGCCCGCAAGCTTCCATTGTCCTGTACGATTCACCTCGGAACCGCGAGAGCCCTTCACGGATTCACGAGACGGAACTTCTTCACAAACGTTGACCATTCTTGAGCTCACATGGACCGTGTTGGTGAGATACAAATGCCACGCGGCGGTGATCTCGTCGAGTGTAGAACTCGAGACGAAGACCTCGCTCACATAGACCTTGAACTTAGTGCTGTACTGGATGCCCCGGGGTGGCGGCTCACCGACTTGTTCCATGCAGTAATAGCTCCGCTGAAAGCGTCTTTCTCCGCTCTGGCTTGCGACTTGGACTGATGCGGCACCGGGTGTCAGAGGTCTGGAAGCTGCAAAGGAAGCTGTGCCCGTATCGCGGTTGTACTGAACAGCGGAGGGCTGTGGCCTTGGCTGGACGGTGCGCGACCGATCTTGTGGAGGGGGCGCACCGGTGTTTGCGGTCCTGGTGGGAGCAGGGTTCTCCCGTATCGCCTCGAACGGTCCGCACATTCCGTTCGTAATCAAACCTTCCACTCTTCCCGCCCCGGGCTCGAACTGACCCCTGATGCCAACCATCATGTAACCGGGCGGCGGAGGCGTTTTCCATGCAACTGGTTCAACATGGAAGTTGCCGCCCTCATCGTAGCTGCCCTTCAGACTGTAGCTGTAGGCACGGTCATGCGATTGCGGCGGCACATAGAACGTGAATAGGCCTTCAACCGCATGTTCGTCCGTCGCTCTAAGCGAAAGCTTGAGAGTTCTCGGTCCCTGCCCGCAGGTGTACGTGCCGTTGTAAACGCCATCGATGGCGCCCGGCTGCGTGATCTGGGCCCGCGCCAGGGTGAAACCGGCGAAGCACAACAACTGAGCAATGCAAACCGACCGGCAAAGAGCGAAGAGCGCGCGCGAGTCGCGTTCCATATGGCCTCCTATGCAGATGAGCTGCACCCATTCGAGAAATGGAATGCAACGCATATACAACCCGACAGAACTGGAATGAGCGAGAAAAGCGGGGGAAGCTTCCCATGCTCCGGACAAGTCCGGCAAAATCATACGCCGCTTTTCTGCGGAATAGGGATCAAAGAAAGGGGTGATCTGCAATTGGGTTGCATCCCGGCGTAGAGCGAGTTTGGGGTATTGTTCGCGAGGCTTGGAAAATCGGTTGTCCGATGGTGGACACTGGCTTTCGCGTGTGAACACGATTCCGCAAGCAGGTGTTTCCGATTGCGCTGAAAGGAATCTGTTTACGCCCGTTTGGGAATGGCCCGATGGTTGCAGTCTCTTGCGGGAAGCAGGGAGGCCGCGCCGTGTCCAAATTTGCTCAGGATATGAAATTCGCCGTAAGGCATTTGCTGAAGAGCCCGGGGTTTACGTGCGTGGCCGTCTTGATTATGGCGTTGGGGATCGGGGCGAACACGGCGATTTTCAGCGTGGTGCGGGCTGTTCTGCTGGAACCTTTGCCGTTTCAGGACCCGGATCGGCTGGTGCAACTGTGGCATGTGCCGCCACAGTCGAGCTTTCCGGGGATGACGCGGTTCGCGGTGTCGGCCGCGAATTTTCTGGATTGGCAGAAGCAGAACTCCGTGTTCAGCCAGATGGCGCTCTACAGTGGAGGCTCGTTCGACGTAACGGGGCGCGGCAAAGCAGAGACGATCAAGGCAGGCCGAGTGACGGCGGGGTTCTTCTCTGTGCTCGGGGTGCAGCCAATCTATGGGCGCGTGTTTTTGCCGGAGGAGGACCAGCCGGGGCGCAACAAGGAACTGATTCTCAGCTACAAGACGTGGCAGACGAAGTATGCGGCCGATCCGAACGTCGTCGGGAGAACTGTGACGCTGGATGGCTCTCCTTACGTGATCGTGGGCGTGATGGGGCCGAAGATGACGAAGCCCGATTTCGCCGAGGTGTGGACGCCTTTGGGCATGACTGCCGACGAGGCAGCGGTTCGGGGCGAACATCATTTCATGGCGATCGGGAGGTTGAAGCCGGGAGTGAGCATCGCGCAGGCGCAAGCCGAGATGAATACGATTTCGCACCGGCTGGAACAGTCGTACCCGGCGGATGACAAGGGCTGGGGAGCATCGGTGATATCGATGCGCGAGGACCTGGTGGGCGATGTGCGACCGGCGTTGTTGATGATGCTGGGAGCCGTGGGATTTGTGTTGCTGATTGCTTGCGCCAACGTGGCAAACCTGACCTTCGCTCGTGTATTTGGGAGGCGGAAGGAAGTTGCGATTCGCTCTGCCTTAGGGGCGAGCCGGGGCAGGATTGTGCAGCCGCTACTGACCGAGTCGGTGATTATGGCAGTCGGCGGAGGAGCGCTGGGGCTTGTGTTTGCGCACTTTGGGATCGAACTGCTGGTGAAGTTTTTTGCCGATAAGCTGCCGCGCATGGGCGATATCGGACTGAGCCAGTCGGTGCTGTGGTTTGCGCTTGGGCTTTCGATTCTCACAGGGCTCTTGTCAGGGCTGCTACCTGCATTGAGCATGATCAAGGGCGATGTGAATGAGGCGCTGAAGCAGGGGTTGGGGCGGCTGGACGCAGACAGCGGAACCAGCATCACGCGGTCGGCGCTGGTTTCCATCGAAGTGGCGCTGTCGATTGTGCTGCTGATCGGCGCGGGACTGATGCTGCGCAGTCTCTGGAGCCTGCAGAATACGAATCCAGGGTTTGATGCGCGCAATGTGTTGACGATGGCGCTGGAGGTTCCGCGGAACCAATTCACGAAACCTGCGGAGGAGCATCAATTTCTCGGTCAGGTGCTTCAGCGGATTCGTGCGCTGCCCGGAGTTGAATCGGCGGGAGGTGTAGATGATTTGCCGCTCGCGGGTGGCTCCAACCAGCCAGTTGCAGTGGAGGGACGGCCTGTGGTTCCGATGTCGGAGCAACCGGAAGTTTCTGTTCGCGAGGTGACGCCTGGGTATTTCGAGTCGATGAGGATTCCGTTGCTCGAGGGAAGGCGCATCGAGGACAGCGACACAGCGGACGGCAATGCCGTGGTGGTGATCAGCAAAGCGATGGCGAACCAGTTCTGGCCAAATGCAAGCCCGATTGGACATCACCTGAAGCTGACGTTCTTCCCCGGCAAGGAGCGCACGGTTGTGGGCGTGGTGGGGGATGTGAAGCAGGACGGGTTGGATAGCACTGCGGGGATTGCGACGCTTTACTGGCCTCGGGCGCAAGTCGGGGACTCGGCCATGGGACCGTGGCGCTCGTTTGGATTGTCTCTTGTGGTGCGGACATCGACACCTCCTGAAAACCTTGGGCCAGCAATCACGAAAGCCATCGGTGAGGTGAACGGCAACATTCCGGTGGACAACGTGATCACGCTGGAGGACTTTATCGGCACTACGCTCACACAGCGCAGCTTCAATATGCAGCTGCTGGCGATTTTCGGAGCGCTGGCGCTGGTGCTGTGCACGATTGGGATTTATAGCGTGCTGGCGTACTCAGTGAAACGGCGGATGCGGGAGATTGGGTTGCGGCTGGCGTTCGGCGCTTCGTTCAAAGATGTGGTGGGCCTGGTGATCGCACAGGGAATGAAACCGACGCTGGTGGGAGTCGGGATCGGGCTTGCGGCTGCATTCGCATTAGGGCGGGTGGCGGCGAGCCTTATTTATGGAGTGAGTGTGCGGGATCTTGCGACCTTCACGGGTGCGACGGTGCTGATTGTGTTTGTTTCGTTTGCGGCGAGCCTGGTGCCGGCGCTGCGGGCAACCAGGGTGAACCCGCTGACCGTGTTGCATGAGGATTGAATGGTTTCGTCGCTGGCTCGGGTTCTAAGGATGCCGAGCTTTGAGGGGGTTCGCTGGTTGTTCGCCTTTGGTGATTGACCTCACATCTCAGGACTCGTATAGTAGACGCAATGGCTTTGTGCTGTTCCATGCCGGTCGCTTGTTGCGCATGTTGTTGTGCGCCGCGCCGGACTATGGGATAAGCCGCCAGTAGACTTACCGGAAATCCCATACCCCGCGCAGCAGTTTCTCTGCCGCCGCGGGTTTTTTATTGCCCTAAAACATCTGGAGAATCATGACAGCAACGGTAGCCGTGGAAGGGAAGACAACAAACAACGGACACGCCCCGCTGGTCCGCGATGAGGAGCTTTCGCGCGACCGGCTCAATCATATTCAGCTTCTCGAGGCGGAGAGCATCCATATTTTCCGCGAAGTCGCCTCCGAGTTTCAGAACCCGGTGATGCTCTATTCGATTGGCAAGGACTCGTCGGTAATGCTGCGGCTGGCGCAAAAGGCGTTTCATCCGGGCGCGATTCCGTTTCCGCTGCTGCACGTGGATACGGGATACAAGTTCAGGGAGATGCTCGAGTTTCGCGATCGGTATACGGCGGAGCTGGGACTGAAGCTGATTGTGTGGCGGAACGAGGAGGCGCTGGCGGATGGGGCCAATCCGATAAAGCTGGGAACGCAGCGCTGCTGCGGATTGCTCAAGACGCAGGCATTGCTGGATGGGTTGCGAGCGGGTGGATTTGACGCGGCATTTGGTGGAGCGCGGCGGGATGAGGAGAAGTCGCGGGCGAAGGAGAGGATTTTTTCGTTTCGGGATGGCGCGGGCCAGTGGGATCCGAAGAATCAGAGGCCGGAATTGTGGTCGCTGTTCAACGGACGAATCGGAAAGGGCGAGAGCATTCGCGTGTTTCCGCTGTCGAACTGGACCGAGTTGGACATCTGGCACTACATCCACATGGAGAAGATTCCGATTGTGCCCTTGTACTTCGCCAAGCCGCGCAAGATGCTGGTGCGCGCTGACTCGCTGATTCCGCTGGAGCAGCCGTTTATTCAAGGCTTGCCGGGAGAGGAGCAATTGGTGAAGTGCAGGCTGCGGTCGCTGGGATGCAGCCCATGCACGGGGGCGATTCGATCGGATGCGGACACGGTGCCGAAGATTATCGAGGAACTGATGGCGGTGCGGAATTCGGAGCGCGCGAACCGCATCATCGACCACGATCAGGACGGGTCGATGGAGCTGAAGAAGCGCGAGGGCTACTTCTGATGATTTCTGCTGAGGAGAACGTGATCGACGTTCCAGAGGAAAAGCAGGCGGCGGAACAACTGTTGCCGATCGAGGAGCGGCTTGAGGCTGAGCTGGCGAAAGACCTGCTGCGGTTTTCGACTGCGGGCAGCGTGGATGATGGGAAGTCGACGCTGATTGGGCGGCTTCTCTACGACTCGCACAATGTGTATGACGACCACATCCGGTCGGTGACGCGGAACGCGGCGATTGATTTTGCGCAGCTTACGGATGGGTTGCGGGCGGAGCGGGAACAGGGAATCACGATCGATGTGGCATACCGGTATTTCTCGACGCCGAAGCGGAAGTTCATTATTGCGGACACGCCCGGGCACGAGCAGTACACGCGCAACATGGCGACGGGGGCTTCGACGGCGGATGTGGCGATTGTGCTGGTGGATGCGCGCAAGGGGATTCTGAACCAGACGCGGCGTCATGCGTGCATTGCCTCGTTGCTGGGGATTCCGACGGTGATTGCGGCAATCAACAAGATGGACCTGGTGGATTTTTCGCCGGAGGTTTTCAAGCAGCACAGCGATAGCCTGCAGGCTCTGGCGCGGCAACTGGAGATTCCGCGGCTCATTGCGGTGCCGGTGAGCGCGCTGGATGGCGACAACGTGGTGCATCGCAGTTCGCGGATGCCGTTTTATCAGGGACCGAGCATTCTTGAGCTGTTGGAGACACTGCCACTGGCGATTGAGCGGACACAGGCAACATTTCGGTTGCCGATTCAGAGGGTGATCCGTCCACACCAGGATTTCAGAGGATTTGCCGGGCAGATTACGGCTGGCGCAGTGCATCCGGGCGACGAGGTTATGGCGCTGCCTAGTGGACAGCGGACAAGGGTGAAATCGATCACGACCTGGGAGGGTGAGCTGGCCCGGGCCCATGCACCGCAGTCGGTTGTGGTTTCACTTGAGGACGAGATCGACTTAAGCCGCGGAGAGATGATTGCGGCTGTCGACGCGCCGCCGCGAAAAACGACGCGGATTGAAGCGACAGTTGTGTGGATGCACGCGAAGCCATTGCGTGTGGGCGCGACCTATCTGCTGAAGCATACGAGCCAGACGGTGCGGGCGACGGTTGTGGAACTTCGGTCGCGAATCGATGTAGAGCACCTGGCGGAGAACTCGGCGGCGCAACTTGGGTTGAACGACATCGGGCAGGTTGTGATCGAGACGAGCCGGCCGTTGCTGGCGGATTTGTATCGCGAGAGCCGTGCGACAGGCAGCTTGATCCTGATTGATCCGGCGGACAACGGCACGGCGGGCGCCGGAATGATCCGGGTGATTCATGAGGGTTCGGAAACGCACCGACGCGCAACCACAGGATTGCTGAAGGTTGGCAGCAGGCCATTTCTGGCTGCGCAGATTGAGCAAGGACTGCTGGCGGCTGGCGCGATCGTGCTGCGGACGCGATTTGCCGGGTCAGCGCAACTACTGAACCTGGCGCGGCAGGGCGCCCTTGTGATTGTGGAGTCGGATGAGCTGGCGCCGATTGCATTCATGCGAGCGGATTCTCCGAACGCCAAATTCTACGAACTTGCACCGGAACTGGAATCGGCAAGGCCAGAGGAGTTCCTTGCTGAAATCGAACGAATCGCTTCACTTCCCACAGGAGAGGATGACAATGACAACGGCCTCGGTATCTGACGCACTGGCCCAAGCGGCTTCAACTTTTCTTCGCGAACAACTGGAGGATGCGCAGCGTTCGTGCGTGACCAGCAGTTTTCAGGCGGAAGACGTGGTGGTGCTGCACATGGTGAGACAGATCAAGCCGCGTGTTCCGGTGCTGTTTCTGGAGACGGGATATCACTTCCCAGAGACGCTTGTGTATCGCGACCGGATTGCGGCGGAGTGGAATCTGAACCTGGTGAACGTGGAGCCGGAGATCACGGTTGCGGAACAGGAGTCCAAGTTCGGGATTCTGAACCAGACGGCACCAGACCGGTGCTGCGGGTTGCGTAAGGTGGAACCGCTGTTTCGCGCACTGGGCTCGTATACGACCTGGGTGACCGGGCTGCGACGGGAGCAATCGAAGACGCGCGCCAATCTGCAGAGTCGCGAGTTCTTCACGCTGCCGACGGGGCACATTCTTGCGAAGCTGAGCCCGCTGGCGGAGTGGACGACGCGGGATGTGTGGCGCTATGCGGAAGAGAATCGTATTCCGCTGTTGCCGCTCTATGAAAAAGGATACACATCGATCGGGTGCGCTCCCTGCACCAGCCTGCCGTTTGATTCCAATGATCCGCGCTCGGGTCGCTGGTCGGGCCAGAAGCTTGAGTGCGGCATTCACCTGCAGGCGAAGTAGTCGGAGTCAATGATGGAATTGGTCCTTGGATTTGCAATTGCGGTGCTGATCGCGATCACCGGAGTGGGTGCGGGATCGCTGATCGCGCCGTTGCTGATCCTTTTTCTGCATGTGCCGGTGGCCGAGGCGGTGGGCACTGCGCTGGTGTATTCGGCCGCGGTGAAGTTCGTGGTGGTACCGGTGCAGATATGGAAGCGGCAGATTGAATGGAAGACGCTTGGCTTGATTCTCGCGACGGGGCTTCCGGGTGTGGCGCTGGGCTCTTTCATCTTTCAGCGCGTGGCGCATAACGAGGCGAACAACTTCTGGTTGTACATGGCGCTCGGCGTGATGATCGTGGTGTCATCCGCGTGGCATATTTTCCGGCACTTTCGGCCCGCGGGAGAACTGGCGCGGCGGTCTGATTCGCCGCGTTGGCTCGCTGTGGTGATGCTGCCGATCGGGGCGGAGGTGGGGTTCTCGTCTTCGGGCGCGGGAGCGCTGGGGACGCTGGCGTTGCTAGGGCTGACGCCGCTGGATGCGCGGCGGGTGGTGGGCACGGACCTGGCGTTTGGGCTGTGCCTTTCGGTTGTGGGCGGGACGCTTCACCTTCATAGCGCCGGATTGAACGCAAGCTTGCTGATCAATTTGATTGTCGGCGGCGTTCTTGGCGGGATGGTGGGGGCAGGGCTGGCTTCGCGGATTCCGGTACGTGCGATGCGGCTGGCGCTTTCGCTGTGGCTGCTGGCGATGGGAGTGCAGCTCTGCTGGCATGCGCTGTAAGTAGAGTCTGGCGCAAGCTTGTTTAGAGCAACAAAACATGCCTCGGGGGCTAAAGCCCCATCGAATGTTGAGCCATTTACGGCACGGCTGAAGCCATGCCCTTTCAAGGCCGGTTTTCTGCAGCGTTCAAAGGTCGCGCGGATTTTCGAGCGTTGCAGCACGAGTGAAGTGGTGGCCTTTCAAAACACGTCGCTCCGTGATTCGGGCGATATACTTGAATAGGCGATCCTTATGCCTAATTTCCTCTGCAAGTGAGACTTGACCTTGGCGCGTGAACTGCATACGGCACGTCTGTTGACGAAGACGTGCATCTCTGAAGTAGCCCAGTGCTACCACTTCGAATTTGCCCTTGAAGACCTGGAAGCCTTTCCTTTTATCTCCGGCCAGTTCATCTCCGCGGTTGCACCCGACGCGAACGGGAAGCAGCAGACGCGCGCATACTCGATTGCTTCGGCTGCCAATGGGAACCGATTCGAATTGTGCGTGAATCGTGTGCCGGAGGGATTCTTCTCGAATCATCTGGCGGACCTTACGGATCTGCCGCCGGGTGGTTCGATCAAGGTGCACGGGCCGCATGGGCATTTCGTGTTGAAGCAGCCGATTACGGATTCCATCCTTATTTCGACCGGTACGGGTATTGCGCCGATGCGCGGGTATGCGCAGTGGCTGTTTCCGGAGACGGGGCCGGATGCTGGAATCGATCGAAGCGAGGGTAAGGACATCTGGATGGTGTACGGCACGCGCTATGAAAGCGAGTTGTACTACCGCGAAGAGTTTGAGGCGCTGGCTGCGCGCAAGCCGAACTTTCACTATCTGCCGACGCTGAGCCGCGCTGACGAAAGCTGGAAAGGGCTGCGTGGATATGTGCAGGATCACGTGGCGCGGATCGTGGAGGAAAGGGCTGCGCGGCTTGGGCAGACGTTGCCAGTGGCGCCGCCGGATGCGAATGTCCTGCCTTCCGAGTTGAAGTTCGATATCTACGCGTACATCTGCGGGCTGAATAACATGGTGGCGGGCGTGCGGGAGAAGCTGTCGAGCTACGGCTGGCATCGGAAGCAGATCATTTTCGAGCGGTATGACTGAGAAGCAGCTTTTAGCTCCTAGCTACTTGCTACCAGCTTGTGCATTCCGGCATTCACAACCGGATTTTGCAGAGAGCAGATTTCAAAAGAGACCCTAGAGATTGAAGAGTTCGCGAAGGCGCTTGGTCTGTGCGCGGCTGACGGGGATTTCGGTCTGTTTCTTGTCGTTCATGCGGAGCTGGTAGGTTGATTTGAACCAGGGGACAACCTCGCGGATCTGGTTGATGTTGACGACAAAGCTACGGTGCGCGCGCCAGAAGAGGGCGGGGTCGAGCTGATCGAGAAGTTCTTCGATAGTACGGCACTTGGATTGACCTTCGAACTGGTGGGTGACGATGCGAATGACGCCGTCGTCAATTTCGGCGAAACAGATTTCGGCCTGATCGATGAGGAGGAGGCGGCTTCCAGCCTGAACGACGAGCTTGGCGGTTCGCGTCGCGCCCTGGGGGCTCTTCAAGAGTTGAAGCAGAGCATCGAGCTGGGATTCGATCGGTGATTCACCCGGGGGCGCGCTGGCGCCGTTGGTGATTCGGGCGCGAACGCGTTCCAGGGCTTTATCGACGCGGCCGCGATCAAAGGGCTTGAGCAGGTAGTCGACGGCGTTGACGTCGAAGGCGCGAACCGCGTACTGATCGTAGGCTGTGGCGAAAACGAACTGGGGCAGCGGCCAGGCGTGATGGTCCTTCAGTTTGCGGTGGCGATCAATGATGCGCTGGATGACGGCGAAGCCATCGAGCCCGGGCATCTGCACGTCGAGGAACACGAGGTCGGGATGGTGCTCCTCGATGAGTTCGACGGCTTCGATTCCGTTTGCGCCTTGTGCGACTACGTCGATATCGGGCGCGGCCTGGAGGAGGTAGGCCAGCTCATCGCGAGCGAGTTGTTCGTCATCGATGATGAGGGCGGATATGGTCATGATCGCAGGCCGAAGCTCGATTGTAGGTAGGGGATAGAGCAAGGGTCAATCGAGGCAGGCTGAGCGGGGTAGGGATTTGGGTGAAAGGCGAATTGACGGGCTCAGATGTCAGTCGCCGGTGCTGTGAACGCGGAGGCGGGCCGGCATGTGATCGCGATCGAGTTCGTGACCGCAGCGAGTGCAGAACTGGTCAGTGGCGCGGACGGTGCGGAAGCAGTTTCCGCAGCTTGCGGTGAGCTGGTAATTGCATTGCGGGCAAAAGTGGAAATCACCTTGCACGTGAGTGCCGCAGGCTGGGCATTTTGAAACCAGGGGCGCGCGGAGGAGGAAGTAGAGGACGGCCCCGATTCCGCCGGGCATGACGAAACAGATCAGCATCCAGAAACGCGAGCTCATGGCGCGGCGTGGCGCATCCTTGCTGATGTAGCCGACCATGAGGATGTAGAGCGAGGCGAGCAGTCCCCAGGTGATGTTGAAGTAGGTGCGGAGACCGAGCGGCACATTGTGGTGCTGCTGGGTTCTGGGGAAGACGATCCAGAAGTAGTACTCGACGAGGACAAAGACGGCGGCGGCAATTACGATCGACCAGACTGGAACCAGCCGGCTGTCTTCATTCGGATTGATCAATTCGGGTTCGCGCATAACTGGTGCCCTCGGGGGAGGGACTTTCGGCTATCAGAGCCGCCTGATGCTGTTGAATGGACGGATATGCCGACCTTGAAGTTGCGCCAATAGCATGAGGTTCCGCCCAGTATAGACCGGAATGGCTAGGATTTGCGGCGTAGCCATCCCGCAAGTAATGCGGAGCCAAGCAGGGCGGTAATGGAAAAGAATCCCCAGATAGCGACTTCGCTGAAGGCGCTGGTGAAGTGCTGTTCCTCGATGAGGGTTTCCGCGAGCCACCATATGGGGGGAGCCACTACAAAGAAGATGACGAGGGTGGCGGCCACCGCCATGGCGCGCATCTTTTTGCGGCCGGCGCACTGCTCCTGCATCAATCCGGCGGATGCAATCACGACGCGGCGTGTCTTATCAGCGATGGTCCTGTCGCGATCAGCCTGAAAGCCGGAGACGGAATCGATGAGGTCGTTCTGCGCGGGCTTGTGGGGGCCGTCGGCGGGTCCCACTGCCGACCCGGAAGAGCTCACACAGCCTCCGGACGGCGGTTCTGGGCGCGCTCGAGGCGCGGTTTGATGGAAGCCATGCCGCGATAGAGACGGGATTTTACTGTCGAGAGAGGAGCGCGGGTGACCTTGGAAATTTCCTCCAAGGAAAGATCCTCATGGAAGCGGAGCACCAGGACCTCGCGATAAAGCGTATCGAGCTGGAGAAGAGCGGCCGAGATTTGTTCGCGGTCTTCGACGTTCGACATACGGTCAAAGGGACCGGGCTCGTGGTCGGGAACTTCGAATGCGAGAGGACGATCATCGTCGCCGCCGCCGTCAAAGAGTTCGTCGAGGCTCGACATGGTTCGTTTACGGCGCTGGTCGATGACGAGATTGCGGGCGATGGTGAAGAGCCAGGTTTCAAAGCGGGATTTGCCGTTGAACTGAGCACCCCGGGTAAGGACGCGCATCCAGACTTCCTGGAATAGGTCTTCGGCCTGTTCGCGGTTGCCGGTCAGAAAGAGGAGATAGCGGAGCAGGCGGTGCTGATAGCGGACGATGAGCTGGTCGAGGAGGTTGGGATCCTTACGCTTAAGCCCTTCAGAAACAGCAAGATTCTCCTGCCGTACCTGCTCGTCGGTGACGGAGACAGTGCCCGGAGCAAACAGCGAGCGAATGGCAGAAACGGTGCTCATCTTGTTCCATTAGACGACAAAAGGTTGTTCGTGGCCGCAGAAAAGAACGATATTCACAAAAAATACAGCGATTTAGTGCCAATCCAGGAAGATGATCAAGAACCGCCATGGGCCTGAAGCTGCGCTCGATTTTGCCGCGATTGGAATCTCATCCGCCTAATGAGGTTATTGAGACCTGATCGGGCACCAGGCTGTTTGTACCTTTGTGCTGGCGAGGTAACCAGGGAAGTGCGGAAAAGTGTTTGCGCCGCGGCGGTGGGCCGGTATGCTCGCGCAAGATCATACAGATACAGCTGACAATGCAGACGCAGTGATCTCTTGTTATCCCCGCACGAGGAGATTCCTTGCAGGTACGCCCCGAACGTCTTTTTGTCCTTAAATTGCTGCTGACCCTTGGATTGAGCTTGAGCGCGGCTTGGCTTATGAGCGGTTGCTCGAGTGTCACGGTCGGCAACCCGAGCTCTTTTACGGCGATCTCCTCGTCGGTGAGTTCGTTGCGCGTTAACCAGACCACGCAGCTTGCAATGCATACGCAGTTTGATGGAAGCAAGCTCGCGATGTATGTGAATGGTGTGCTGGGCGGCAATTCTGAAGTGGGTACGATCAGCAGCGCGGGGTTGTACACGGCTCCGGCGATTGTGCCTGCTCCAAACTCGGTGACGATTACGAGCGTGGCAACGGCGCACCCAGATTATCCGAAGGGAACGTTGACGCTGGCGATCTGGAATCCGATTCCGGTGATCGAAAGCGTGACTCCATCTGGTTTTCCGGAAGGGGACACGCAGGTTGCGGTGAAGGGATCGCAATTTGTGTATGGCGCGCAAGTGATGTGGAACGGCAAAGCCGTGGACACCACGTATGTGTCGAGTACACATCTGGAGGCGATTATCCCGGCACCGAATCCGGGGACGTTTCCGCTGCTGGTCAGCAATCCAGATCCAGGGTCTGCGAACACGAAGACGCTGCAGGTGAAGGTGGCTCCGGGACAGGTGAAGCTGACGGTTCGGGCTTATAACGGCACGGATGTGCGGGTGAGGAATTCACTGAACCTCGGGCTTGAAGTTATGGGAACGAGCAACAAGGGTGTGACGCTCGCGGTGAATGGGATTGCGGGCGGGAATTCGACGATAGGGACGGCAGTCTCGAAGGCTGACGGGAGCATCACGTATACCGCGCCGGCGGTGGTGCCGACGCCGAACAACGTGGTGATGCTGACGGTGACGAGCGTGGACAATCCCACGGTATCGATCAATCAGAATATTTCGGTTCTGAATCCGATTCCGGTGCTGACGTCTGCTACGCCGTTGAGTTTCAATCCCGGGCCGCCGGCGACGACGATCGTGCTTAGCGGGTCGGATTTTATCAACGGGGCACAGGTGCTGATGAATGGATCGGCAGTGCCCACGACCTTCAATAGCGGAACGCAGTTGACGGCAAACGTGAGCCCGACGGAGCCGGGGAATCTGGATTTGCAGGTTTTGAATCCGAGCCCGGGTCCGGCAACTTCGGCTGACTTGATCGGGACGGTGAATGGGACGCCGCCGGTGCCGGTGGTTTCGCCGCAGGATGCATCGCGGTTTCTGGACCAGGCAACGTTTGGAGCGACGGATGCGGATATTCATCATCTGTCTCTGATCGGCTACCAGGCGTGGTTGAGTGAGCAGTTTGCGGCGACCCAGACGCTGATGACGCCGGGGGTGGAGCAGGCGCTGATTGTGAATTCGCAGCCTGCGTGCGCGGCGGGGGATGTGGCGTGCAATGCGGCCCTGTTCATGCAGAACAACCAGGGGCAGGTGTACACGGAGAATGCGTTCTGGCAGCAGAGCCTGACAGCGAACGACCAGCTGAGGCAACGTGTGGCGTACTCGCTGCACGAGATGCTGGTGATCTCGATGACAGCGACAGGCGTGCAGAACATGCCGCGTGGGGCAGCGCACTACTACGACACGTTGGGGGCGGACGCGTTTGGGAATTTCAGGCAGTTGCTTGAGGATGTAACGCTGAATCCGATGATGGGGCAGTGGCTGGCTATGCAGGGCAACGACAAGGGCAACGCCACGACGGATCCAGATGAAAACTATGCCCGCGAGGTGATGCAGCTTTTCACAATCGGGCTTTACCAGCTCAACGACGATGGCACGCAGAAGCTGGATGGGACGGGGAAGCCGACTCCTACGTATTCAAACACGGACGTGATGGGGCTGGCGAAGGTGTTTACGGGGTTCAGCTGGAATGTGCCGGGGAATACTTCGGATGCGGCGTGGTCGGATTGCTGCATGTACGTGGGGCCAGGACATGGGGAAGACCTGCTGCCCATGCAGAGTTACCCCACACATCACTCGACGGCAGAGAAGGATTTTCTGGGTGTGACGATTCCTGCAGGGTCGACGGATCCGAATGGGGATTTAAAGATTGCGCTGGATACGTTGTTCAATCACCCGAATCTGCCGGCGTTTTTCTCGAAGCAGATGATTCAGCACATGGTGACGAGCAATCCCAGCCCTGCGTATGTGAGCCGCGTGGCGGCGGTGTTCAAGGATAACGGGCTGGGTGTGCGTGGTGATCTGAAGGCGGTGATTACGGCGATCCTGATGGACCCGGAGGCCCGGGACACGGCCGGAGATGCAGGCAATCCGCAGTTCGGGAAAGTGCGTGAAGCGCTGATTCGCTACACGCATTGGGCGCGGGCGTTCACGGCGCAGTCTCGCACAGGCGGTTTTTGGATGGGCAGCACCGAGGATCCGATCTGGGGTCTGGGGCAGATGACGCTACGGTCGCCGACGGTCTTCAACTGGTTTGCGCCGGGATATGTACCGCCAGGCACGAGCATTGAACAGGCGGGGATGACAGCGCCGGAGCTGCAGATGACCAATGTTTCGTCGGTGGTGGGATATCTGAACTACATGCAGACGACTGTGGGATCGGATGCGACAAATGGGTTCGATGTTTTCTCGAGCTATGCGGCGGAGATGAACCTAGCGGTAAATCCGGGGGCGCTGCTGGATCGGGTGAACCTACTGCTGATGGCGGGGCAGTTGGACAGCACGCTCTACAGCCAGATTCTGAGCGCGGTGAGCGCGATACCGATTCCGACGGGGAATCAGGACGCGATCAATGCGGCTTTGGGAGCGCGGGTGCGGACAGCCGTGTTTCTGACGATGGCGTCGCCTTCGTATTGCGCGCAGTACTAGGAGAGTGTGATGTGCAAGGTTGATCATTCGCGGCGGTCGTTTCTGAGGACTGCGTCATTGACGTCGATGGCCGGCTTTTATGCGAGCCCGTTTCTGATCGGGTTGAACTCGCTGGCGGCGATGGCGCAGGGCAGTGGGCTGAGCGACTATCGCGCGCTGGTGTGTGTGTTTCTGCAGGGAGGGAATGACGGGCACGGAACCGTGATTGCAACGGATCCCACGTCGTTCAGCGCGTTTACGCAGGCGAGATCGGGGGCGCGGGGACTTGCTTATCCCATGAGCGAGCTGTTGCCGATTGTGCCGAAGACATCGCAGAGCGGAAGGACGTTTGCGCTGAATCCGAATTTG
>Ga0105240_10001486_pt1 | contig 39891 bp, 32 predicted proteins | sample KBSC54metaG_FD_80426 | JGI IMG/M metagenome (GOLD analysis project Ga0105240, IMG submission 80426) | Corn rhizosphere microbial communities from Kellogg Biological Station, Michigan, USA - KBS C5-4 metaG | ecosystem: Host-associated > Plants > Roots > Rhizosphere > Soil | place: Michigan, USA... | reverse complement strand
TCGCTGGGGTGCATCTTGATCAGCTCCTGGCGGGCCTTCAGGGCCTGGCCGACCAGGTGGGCGTTCTGGAAGCACTGGCCGGCGTTCCACAACCGCTCGGCATGCTTCGGGTGATCAGGCAGCGCGTCGGCGGCGGCCAGCATCGAACGGCCGCACTCCTTGTAGTTCTTGCTCTTCTCGTACTCGCGGCCTTCCAGGTCGTAGGTGTCGCTCTTCAGCGAGATCATCTGCTTGCCGAACTCGGGGTCCTTCATCAGGTTCGGCATCTCGAGGAACTTGTCCACCCACTGCACGACCTCCTTGGTCTTGCCCTGGGAGTTGAGCGAGTCGAGCAGCAGGTTCGCGGAGTAGATGGCCAGCTCGTGGTTCGGGTGCTTCTCGACCACCTCCTGGAACAGCTTCGCCGCCTCGGCGAAGTGGTTGTACTCGTAGTAGATGCGGGCCTTGCGGTAGCGGATGACCGGCAGCTCGGGCGCGTCAGGAACATATTTGATGTAGGTATCAAACGCCGCGATCATCTTTCCCTGGTATTCCGGGATGGGCTTCGGCTCCATCTTCTTGTTGCTCTTCTCGTCCTTCTCGTGCTCGCCGTGCGCCTTCTTCGCGTCGGGGCCCAGGCCCTCGTCGTCGACCTGCAGGGCGTTCTTCCAGCCCAGGACGGCGGCGTACGCCGAGTCCTTGGCGAACTTCCCCTTGGGGTTCATCTCGACGACCTTCGTGTACTGCTCGGCGGCGTCCTTCCACCGCTCGAGCGTCCACAGCAGCTCGCCGTAGTAGAAGTTCATGTCGTACGCGTCCTTGTCGTCCGGGAAGTGCTTCAGGAACTCCCGGTAGACGTTCTGGACCAGCTGGTAGGTGTCGGCGTTCTTGGTCTTCTGGGCTTCCTTGTGCCAGATGAGCGCCAGCTCCTTCGAGGTGTCATGGAAGGAGTTCTTGCACTCCTCCATCTGGTCCTTCTTCAGGCCCTTCATCGAGGCGACCTTGTCGTAGACGGCGCCCATGCGCTCGATCTCCTGGACCTGGTCACGCTTGTTGCCGGCCGACAGCGTGTTGCGGACGATCTTGCCCTGCCACTCGCAGATGCGGGGGCTGTCCATGTTCTGCGAGATGACCTTGCGGTAGACGCGGCTCGAGTCGGCGAACTTGCCCTGCTCCCAGTACAGCTCGGCCAGCGCTTCCATCATCTTCGGCGCGTAGTCGCCGCCCGTGCGCTGGAAGAACTCCCACGCCTTGTCGGGGCCGCCGACGTGCGAGTAGGCCTTGACGATGTCCTTCTTGGCCTCTTTGACCAGCGACTCTTTCTGGGCCTTGTTGATGTTGACCTTGCCCTCGGTCGCCATCCGCACGACGCCCACGAACGTCTCGAGCGCCGTCTTGAAGTCGCCGTTGTTGACGTAGCACCAGCCCTTCTTGTAGACGGCGTACGGGTAGACGCTGGACTTCGGGAACTGCTCGACCTTCTCGTAGAACTTCAGGGCATTATCCATCTCGCCCTTGTCGAAGTAGTACTCGGCGAACGACAGGTAGGCGTCCGGGATGTACTTCGAGTTCGGGTAGTCCTTGATCAGGCGGAGGAAGAACTCGCGGGCCTGATCCTCCTTCTTCACGGAGGTGAGCAGGAAGGCGAGCTTGAAGAGCACCTCGTCCATCCGCTCGTACTTCTTGTACTTGGTGGCCTGGATGTAGGACTTCACGGCCTCGAGCAGCCACTTCTGCTCGTCCTTCTCGAACTTCTGCTGATCCTGCTGCAGCTTCGCCTTCTGACCCGCCTGGGCGTCGAAGATCTTCTGGTCCAGGGCGCGCGCCTGGCTGAAGAAGAAGCGCTGCTTCTCGGCGAACAGCTCGCCGAGGCGGAAGTAGAAGTCCGGCTTCTGCGGGTCATCGTCCGGCGTGACCTGGATCAGCCGCTTCATCTTGCTGATCTGCGCGTCGGTGATGTGCTGGATCTTTCCCTGGCGCCCCTGGACGAAGTCGTCGACGCTCAGGACCGGCCCCGTCTCCTTCTTGGGCGGGGGCGGCGCTTCCGGCTTGGTCAGCTTCGTCTGCGTGGCCTGAACCTGCGTCTCCTGCTTCGTGTACTTGCCCTTGCCCGTGGTCGCCGTGGTTGCGCCTGTGGCGCCCACCTCGGCCGAGGAGGCCGGCGCCGCGAGGGCGAGGGACGGGGCAGCGGTCAGCAACAGCGCCAACGCCGCCTGGGAGATGCGAATTGCGGTACTGGTCATGTTCACTCCACCTGCTCTTCTCGGTTTCCAGGTTGAAAACAGGGATTGGACGACGGACCTAGGAGAGGCCTAGTCGAAGGACCTAAGGGGGCGCCTAAGGGACTGTCTGCCGTGAGTTGGGGCAGTAACTGCTGATTACGAACGACTACTGCTGTCCCGGCGCCGGCGTCTCGGCACCTGCGCCCTCGACCGGCGTCGCGGGGCCCGCGGCCCCCTCCCCCGTCGTCGGCGCGCCTTCGGGCGCGCTCTTGTCGCACTTGTTGGCGATCTTCACGCGGTAGTAACCCAGCTCGTCCTTCCAGTACTCACCGGTGAACGGCCACATGTAGTGCTCGTCGTCCGCGCGGATCTCCACGCCGGTCTTGGCGGGGCCCGCCGGCTTCACGATCTGCTGCTCCTGCTGGACCTCCTGCTCGAGATCGCCCTTGGCGCCCTGCAAGATTTCGTACTCGATCTTGATGACGCGCTTGATCAGCTGCGCCAGCTCGTCGGTCAGACGCTTGATGCGGCGGCGCGACAGGTCGCCCGCCTCGTTCATCGCCAGCGACTTCTGCAGCGTCAGGTCCGCCAGGATGGTCTGGGCGATGTTGGTGTTCTTCCACGACGCGTCGGCCTTGTCGTGGCGGTCCAGCTCGCGGGTCAGCTCGTCGACGTACTCGAACCGCTTCACCAGGCTGCGGTCGGAGAGGACGGCGCGGGCCGCGCGCTCGGTCTTCTCCGGCATGCCCGAGGTGCCCTTGCGGATCTTGACCGCCAGCTCGAACAGCGCCGCGTTGTCGGTGTTGGTCGCGACGACCTTGCTCAGCTCGCGGAACAGATCCGGGTACGTGGCGTTGAACTCGGCGATGGCGCTCTCGGCGCGATCGTAGAGGCAGTTGTAGAAGTAGATGGTCGCCTTGACGGTCAGCGCCTCGCCCACCGACTCGGGCTTGATGTAGTTCTCGAAGAACGGCGCCTGCAGCGTGTGGATGTTACCGAGCGCCTTGGGGTAGCCCTTCTGCTTCAGCATGAAGTTCGCCCATGACGCCTCGAACAGGCTGTTCGCCCAGTCGTACGACTCCTGCGAGACTCGGTCGAAGTACTTGGTGGCGAGATCGAACTGACCCGTCGAGTAGAACGTGCGCGCCAGCGACAGGTTCGCCAAATCCTCGAACGGCTTGACCGCCGGGTCCTCGCTCTCGGCCGAGGCGCGCAGGACCTCCTTGAACGCGTCCACGGCCGGCTTCGCCTGGTACTCGCGGACGTGCGTGGCGCCCTCGAACAGCTTCGCCTGCACGTAGAACTCGCTGGTGGCCGGGACGGAGCCGAAGAGCTCGACGGCCTCCTTGAACTGACCCTTCTGGTAGTAGTACTTGCCCAGCAGGAAGTAGAGCTCGTCGCGCACCTTCTCCAGCGCGGGCTGCTCGAGGTCGGCCTTGCCGTACTTACCAATCTTCTCGAGGATGCCCGTCGAGTCGGGCAGCTGGCGCGAGAGAGAGGCGAGCCACTTCAGCGTGGCGTTGTAGTACGCGTGCGCCGCCCCCTTCTGCACGATGCGATCGAAGAATGACAGCGACGCCGAGTAGAACTTCATGTTGTAGAGGGCCTTGCCCATCCAGAACTCGGCCTTCTGCTTGTTCGCCTCGCTGTCGCCGGACTCTCCCTCGACGACCTTGTTGAGCTCGATCGACGCGGAGAAGAAATCGTCGGTGTCGTAGAGCTTCAGCGCGCGGTCGAGCGTCTTCGACGGCTCGTCGCCCGTCGGAGCCGCCTCCGGCTGGAAATCCCCTTTTGCGTCACCAGCTGCTGCGTCTTTCTTCTTCTTCTTCGCGTGCGCCAACGAGGGCGAGAGGACTAGGGCACATGCGAGCACAATGCCGAGACCGCGAAATCGGCTCATGGAAACCTCTTGCTGGAAGTGTCGTTGAACGGGTGAAGGGGACGGCACGCCGGTAAGGAAAGCCCGCATATTCAAGATTTACGCGCGGTTACAATGACATACAACGACGTGTGGGGGCGCACCCAAAACCGGGCCATGCTAGACGCCACGATCCCGGCTGTCAAGGGCAACAGCCCGGATCGAAAAGGCGGACCAACCTGCGTATTTCCTCAACAAATCCGCTTGCGAGCGGCGCCGGCGCCGGCTCATGTTAGCAGTTGACACGAGGCCACGCGCCAGTAACATGGCGGCCCCGTGGGCGACCGCCCAACGAGGCAAATTCGAGAGTGTCTGTCTCGACCCCCAGCTCGGAGCGAAGGAGCGCAAGATGACCCGTTTTTCGTCCCGCCCCCACCGGTCAACGACAGGATTTTTCACGGTTTTCGCGGCTCTCGCGCTTGTGGCCTTCGCGGGATGTGACGACAAGCATATCGGGCGGCCCTGCTGCCTGGGCGATGTCTGCCCGCCCCCGGCCGACGCTGCGGCGCCCTCGCCCACCAACGTGTCCGTGAACTCCGAGGCGCTCGAGTGCCCGTCGCGGGTCTGTCTGCTGCCGAACCAGGAAGTGACGACCGACGTGGGTCCGTTCTGCACGGACAACTGCAGCAGCGACGACGATTGCGCCGGCGGCGAGACGCGGACCGGCGGGCCGGGCAGCGGCGACTTCCGCTGCACGAAGGGCTTCGCCTGCCGCGTCGTCATCCCGAATCTGATGAACGTCGCCAAGGCCTGTCAGAAGGTCTGCACCTGCAAGGACTTCCTGGCGCAGCCGAACGTCAATACCGTTCCGATGGGCTGCTAGTGACGGCCGGGGGAGCTTCCTCCCCCGGTACCGCGCGCTCTCGTCTCTGCTGACCGGTGGGCGCCGAGGCTGCCGCGCACGGAGCATCGCCTCTCGCGGGTGATGGATCGGAACGATATGGGGCCGCCGTCAGCGGGTCGTGTCGAACGCGGCCGCGAGGTGCACGACCGTGGGCGCTCGTTCACCGTCGAACGTCACCGCGACGACGTCGAAGCGGTAGGCGGGCGCGTTCGGTTTCACCTCGTCGAGGTACAGCCGCGCGGCGCGGATGATCTGCGCTTGTTTGCGGGGTGTAATCGTCTCGAGCGGATCGCCGAACGCTTCGCCCGTGCGTGAACGGACCTCGACGAAGACGCAGGTCCCGTCGCCGGCCCGCGCGATCAGATCCAGCTCGCCCTGCGGCCGGCGCCAGTTGCGCTCGATGACCTGCAGGCCGGCCTGTTCCAGCGCTGCGGCGGCCAGCGCCTCGGCCTGGCGGCCCAGGCCCGATCGGCGCGCCAGCCGCTCGGGTACGACGGTCTCGGCGCGCGCCGACGACGGCGCAGGAGCGACCGCGCGCGAGGCGCCGGCGCTCTCGGGCCCGCGGCCCGGCGGACGGCCTGCCCGGGGCAGGGTTAACCTCCGCTAGGCGGACGGAGTGGCGGGAGACTCGGGCGCGCTCTCGGCGGCCGGCGTCACCAGCTCGTCGCGCTTCTCACCCTTGATGCGGGCGGCCTTGCCCTGCAGCTGGCGCAGGTAGTTGAGGCGGGCGCGACGGACGTGGCCACGCTGCAGGATCTCGATCTTCTCGATGCGCGACGTGTGCACCGGGAAGATGCGCTCCACGCCGACGCCGTACGAGATCTTGCGGACGGTGAACGTGGCGCGCGAGCCGCCGCGGTGCTGGCCGATGACCACACCCTCGAACACCTGAACGCGCTCCTTGTCACCCTCCTTGATCAGGGTGTGCACGCGGACGCTGTCGCCGGAACGGAAATCCGGCACGTCGGCACGCTGGTAGGACTGGTCGATCGCTCTCAGGATGGGGTTTTGGCTCATGGCTGCTCCGAAGGGGTCGTATTACTAACGGCGACAGCCCCCCGAGTCAAGTGCGCCTCGCCGCGATGTCCGCGGCTCACGCCTTTTCTCCTCGTGGCGGCCCGTCCTGCAGCTCTGCCAGCAGCGCCCGCTCGGCCTCGTCCGCGGGGTGCCGGGCCAGCAGGTCGGGGCGGCGCTCTGCGGTGCGCCGCAGGGCCTCCCGGCGTCGCCAGGCCGCGATCTCCTGGTGATTGCCGGACAGCAGCACCGCCGGCACCGTGCGCTCCTGGAACGTCAGGGGACGCGTCCACTGCGGGTACTCCAGCCGGCCGTGCGAGAACGACTCGTCGACGACCGACTGGCCGCAGCCCAGCACCCCCGGCAGCAGCCGCGCCACCGCCTCGATGACGACCAGCGCCCCCAGCTCGCCGCCCGCCAGCACGTAGTCGCCGATGCTCAGCTCCTCGTCGCACAGGACCGAGCCCACGCGCTCGTCGAAGCCCTCGTAGCGCCCGCACACCAGCACGATCCGGGGCAGCTGCGACAGCGCCTGCACCTTCTGCTGGTCGAGGAGAGCCCCCTGTGGCGACAACAAGATCTTTCGCGCGGGGCCGCGCTGCGCCTCGATGTGGGCCAGCGCCGCGGCGAACGGCTCGACGCGCAGGATCATGCCGGGGCCGCCGCCATAGGGCGTGTCGTCGTCGGAGCGGTGCTTGCCCGGCGCGAAGTCGCGTGGGTTCGTACGCTCGACGGCGACCAACCCCGCGGCGACGGCGCGTCCCAGCAGGCTCGCCGCCAGGAAGCCGTCGAACATCTCGGGGAACAGCGTCACCACCTCGAAGGTGATCAGCGGCGCCGCCGGGCTCGCGCTCTCCGCGTCACTCACCGTCGTCACCCTGATCGCTGGCTGGCGCGTCACCCGGGCGCGCGACCTCGTCCTCGCCCTGCCAGTCCACGATCACCTTGCGCGCCACCACGTCGACGGAGCGCACGAACTCGCCGAGCGCGGGGATCATCAGCTCGCCCTCTCCCTCGCCCCGCACCTGCATCACGTCGTGCGCGCCGTTCCAGAACGTGTCGGCGACGATCCCCAGCCGCCGTCCGTCCTCGGCGAACACCTCGCATCCGACGGTGTCGGCGACGAAGAACTCGCCCTCCGCCAGCGGGGGCAGCGCCGCGCGGCGCACCCGCACCGGCACGTTCGTCAGCGCCTCGACGTCCGACCGCGTGTCGACGCCCACGAACTTCACCAGCCAGCCGTCGCCGGCGGGGCGGATGGACTGCAACCGCCGCACTTCACGGGCCCCTGCGCGAGCGGCGTCGCGATCGAGGATCAGCTCGGTCACCAGGCCCAGATCGCTGCCAGCCACGTTGTGCGGCCGCAGCGTGATCTCCCCGCGCAGGCCGTGGGCGCGGCCCAGCACGCCGACCGGCAGGGTTTCGGGGTCGTAGCTGGCGGGCAAGACAGACCCTTGCAGCGCGGCGCGGGGCGCGCCGGCCCCTACTCCAGGATCTCGAGCAGCACGCGCCGCCGCATCTTCGACGACGCGGCCGACAGGACGGTCCGCAGCGCCTTCGCGGTGCGGCCCTGCTTGCCGATGACCTTGCCCAGATCCTGCTCGGCGACCTTCAGCTCCAGCACCAGAGCGTCGGGTTCCTCCACTTCTTCGACCACCACCTCTTCGGGATGGTCCACCAGCCCTCGGGCCAGATACTCGACGAGTTCGCGGAGCGAAGGTGAACTGCCCAACTCTGTCTCCTAATGCGCGTTCGGCGATCGTGACGGATCTTCTACGACGATCTTCTTCACGATCTTGGAATGCCGCTGTGGGGGGCCGCGCGGGTCGCGGTCAGGCCCGGGAGGATTACTTTGCGGCGGCCGGAGCCGCGGCGGGTGCCGGGGCCGGAAGGTCGCGGATCAGCTCACCGACGGTCTGGCTGGGCAGCGCGCCCACCGACAGCCAGTGCTTCAGCCGATCCGAGTCGATGCGCACCTCGGGCGGGTTGCGGAGCGGATCGTAGACGCCGAGCTGCTCAATGAAACGACCGTCGCGTGGGCTGCGGCTATCGGCCGCGACGACACGGTAGAACGGAACCTTCTTGCTGCCGGCACGCGTGAGTCGAATGGTCACTGACATCTGGGAGTCCTCGGAAAAAAGGAGGGCAGAAGCTACCCAGAGGAGGTCGGTATGTCAAGGCGACAGATTTGCCGCCGCCGCCAGCGCCTCGGCCAGGGCTCGAAAAGCCGACGCCCGATGGGAGAGGCGGTTCTTCGTGTCGAGATCGATCTCGGCCATCGTCCGGCCCAGCGCGGGCAGGTAAAAGTACGGGTCGTAGCCGAAGCCGCCGCTGCCGCGCGGCGTGGACAAGATCTCGCCCTCGCAAGCGCCGGCCCGGGTCAGCTCGACGCCCCGCGCCGGGTCGACGAACGCCGCCACGCAGCGGTAGCGGGCGGCCCGCGTCGTCGCAGGCGCGACCGCTCCTGCCTCGACCTCCGCCAGGGCCTGCACCAGCTTCTCGTTGTTGCGCGCGTCGTCGCTGGGCAGGCCGGCGTAGCGGGCCGACCAGACGCCCGGCGCGCCGCCCAGCGCGTCCACCTCGAGCCCCGAGTCATCCGCCAGCGCGGGCAGGCCGGTGGCGGCGGCGGCCTGGCGCGCCTTGGCCAGCGCGTTCCCCTCGAACGTCGCCTCGTCCTCGCGCAGCTCGGCGTGGGGCGCCAGCTCGCCGATGGTGACCAGCCGGAAGCCCAGCTTCGATTCCTGCAGCAGCACCAGGATCTCGCGCAGCTTGCCCCGGTTGCGGGTCGCGACCACGACGGTGGGCGCTCCGCTGTCGTTCCAGCTCATCGCCGCCCCCGCTCAGGTCGCGCGTGCCGCGGCGAGCGCCGCCGCCTGCAGCGCGAACAGCTGCTTCGTCCCCAGGCTGGCCAGCGCCACCAACCGCCCGTAATCGTCGGCCGAGAAGCTGCCCTTCTCGGCCGTCCCCTGGATCTCGACGAAGTTGCCCTGATCCGTCATGACGAAGTTGAAGTCGACGTCGGCCGCCGAGTCCTCGGCGTACGGAAGGTCGAGACGAGGTTCACCGGCGACGATGCCGGTCGATACGGCCGCCACGCCCAGCTTGATGGGGCTCTTCGTCAGCTTGCCAGCCCGCTCCAGCTTGCGCGCGGCCAGGGCCAGCGCCACCCACCCGCCGGTGACCGCGGCCGTGCGGGTGCCGCCATCCGCCTGGATCACGTCACAATCGATGACGATTTGCCGGGGTCCCAGCGCACGCGTGTCGACGGCGGCCCGCAAGGCGCGCCCGATCAAGCGCTGGATCTCCTGCCCGCGCCCGCCCGTGTTCCGGCTGGTGCGCGTGTGGGTCGATCTCGGCAACATCCCGTACTCGGCCGTGACCCAGCCCTTGCCCTGCCCTTCGAGAAAAGGTGGGACCTTCTCCTCCACCGACGCCGTGCAAATTAGTCGGGTGGAACCACACTCGATCAACACCGAACCCTCGGCGTACAGGTTATAGTCAGGGGTGATTCGGACGGGACGAAGTTCATCGGGCCGGCGGCCGTCGGGGCGCATGAACGACGAATCTACACCACCCGAACTGAATTCTCTCGATGTCCCATGCCCCAGGCCCTGTCGCCATGTCGATGATCGCGCCTGACGCCCGCTCGGGCATGACCGTCGGAAAATACCGCCTGCACGAGATCGTGGGCCGGGGCGGGATGGGCGTCGTCTACCGCGCCGAGCACGTCTACATCGGCCGCGAGGTGGCGGTGAAGATCCTGCACGAGGGCTACGGCGCCCGCGAGGATTCCATCAAGCGCTTCCTGCGCGAGGCGCGCGCCGCCAGCCTGATCAACCACCCGAACATCGTGGAGGTGACGGACTTCGGCAAGGCCACCGACGGCACCGTCTTCTTCGTGATGGAGCTGCTGGTGGGCGAGCCGCTGGACGCCGTGCTGGCGCGCGAGCGACGCCTGGATCTGCTGCGGTCCATCACCATCTGCAACCAGCTGGCGGCGGCGCTGGGCGCGGCCCACGGCAAGGGCATCATCCACCGCGATCTGAAGCCCGAGAACGTCATGCTGATCTCGCGCGAGGGGCGGCGCGAGCTGATCCGCCGCGTGAACGACGACAGCGGCGCGCACGACATCAGCGAGCGCGAGACGCGCTTCGACTTCGTCAAGATCCTGGACTTCGGCGTGGCCAAGGTGCGCGAGCCCGACACCGACAAGGGGCGCGTCACGCAGGCGGGCGTGGTGTTCGGCACGCCCGAGTACATGGCGCCCGAGACGGCGCGCATCGGCTTCTCGGACGCGCGGTCCGACATCTACGCGCTGGGCGTGATGTTCTTCGAGATGCTGACCGGCATGGTCCCGTTCACGGGCGAGGCCCCCGTCGACGTGATGATGAAGCAGGTGAACGAGGAGGTGCCCCGCCTGCACGACGTGGCGCCGGACGCGGAGATCACCGAAGCGACCGAGACCATGATCCGCAAGGCCCTGGCGAAGGATCCCGAGCAGCGCCAGCAGAGCATGGAGGAGTTTCATCGCGATCTGCAGAAGTGCTACGGGCAGGTGAGGTTTCGACGCAGCTTGCGGACACCGGCGTCGCAGGCGGCGGCGGCCATTCCCCTGACGAAGAAGAAGGCGCCCCCGTCGGAGGCGGCGAGCGGCGCCAAGACGCCCGTGGTCATCGAGATGGAGGCCGGCATCCCCTCGCCGATGGCGCCGTCGACCACGCCCCTGCCCGGCGAAGGGCCAATCCTGCTGACGAAGAAGAAGGCGCGGCTGGAGGCGGCGCCCAGCGTCGCCGCAGCGACGCCCCCCCCGCCATCCACGGCCACCACGCCGCCCGCCGAGAAGAAGAAGCGGACCACGCTGCCACTCGGCATCGGCGTGGGCACGGACAGCCCGGCCGCCCCGCCGCCGCAGGAACCTCCCCAGGCCAAGACCGCGCGTTACCCCGGCCCTGGTCGGCTGAACGAGAACGTCGCTTCGGCGCCCCGGCCTGCCGCCCTGGCGAACGGTAGCGCGCGCGAGCCACGGCAGCCCGGCCGGCGCGAGAACGAGCGGGCCGACGAGCTCGATCGGTCCTGGACGGACGAACCGACGGTCCCGGGCGCCACCGGCGGCGCACGCTAGCTGCGGCTGCTGACGGGACGGTGAGCGTTCGTCAGCGCGGGACGCACTGCTTGTAGGGCACGCCGCCCGGCGGCGCCGGAATCTCGCGGCACTCCTCGTACTCGGCGCAGTCCGGGTCCGTCTGGCAGGTGACCTCCGCCGCCATCCAGATGCCCGAGGCGATCATCGTCGCCACCCCGACGGCAACGGTGGCCAGGCCGATGGCCGGCAGGTTGCCGGCGTGTTCGCGGTTCTCGCCCACCAGCCACACCGTCGAGCCCCCCAGGGCCAGCCCGCCCCCGACGAACGCCAGCGCGCGGGGCCGCGTGTGGTGCGACGTGCTCGCGCAGCTGGTCGTCGCCAGCAACGCCAGCAGCACGACCAGGCGGCAGAGCCCACCGCGCCGACGGGCGAGCATCAGGCGGCGACCAGCGCGTCGATCTCGGCCACGGTCTTGGGCGTCCCGCGCGTCAGGTTCTCGTGACCGGTCGGTGTGACCAGGATGTCGTCCTCGATGCGAACGCCGATCCCGCGCAGCGCCGCCGGCGCCGGCGCATCAGGCGCGATGTAGAGGCCCGGCTCGATCGTCAGCACCATCCCCGGCTCCAGCGGCCGGGCCGCGCCTTCCAGGCTGTAGAAGCCGACATCGTGGACGTCCAGGCCCAGCCAGTGGCTGGTGCGGTGCATGTAGTAGGGCCGGTAGGCGTGCTCGGCGACCAGCGCCGGCACGTCGCCCGACAGCAGGCCCAGCGCGACCATCTTGGCGGTCAGCTGCTCGACGACCTGCGCGTGGATCGCGTCGATCGTCGCGCCGGGACGCACCGCCTCGATGGCGGCCTGCTGCACCTCCAGCACGGCCTCGTAGACGCGCCGCTGATCGTCGCTGAAGCGCCGCCCGATGGGGAAGGTGCGCGTCACGTCCGCCGTGAAGCCGTCGACCTCGCAGCCGGCGTCGACCAGCAGCAGCTGGCCCTCCTCCAGCGGGGCGTTGTTGTCCACGTAATGCAGGATGACGGCGTTCACGCCGCCGCCCACGATGCTGGGATAACCGGGCCCCGTGCCGCCGCGGCGCCGGAACGTGTAGTCGATCAGCGCCTCGACCTCGTGCTCGCCCACGCCGGCGCGCGCCGCCCGCATGGCCGCGCTGTGCGCCTCGGCGGTGATGTCCGCCGCGCGCCGCAGGGTGGCGATCTCGTCGGGCGACTTGATCAGGCGCATCTCGTGCAGCGTCAGCCGGGCGTCCACGAAGCGCACCGGGGCGCGCGTGCCCCGGCGCTCGGCGGCGCGCATCTTCCCCACCAGGCGCAGCAGGCGCGCGTCCCAGTCCTCGTCACGTCCGAACGAGAAGTGCAGGTCGTCGACGCCCGACAGCAGCTCGGACAGCTTGGCGTCCAGCTCGGCGATGGGGAAGGCGGCGTCCGCGCCGAAGCGCTGGACGGCGCCATCGACGCCGGCCCGCCGGCCGGTCCAGGTCTCCTCGCTGGGGTTGCGTGGACGCACGAACATCACGAAGGGCGTCTTCGGATGATCGGGGCGCAGCAGGACGACGGTGCCCGGCTCCTCGAAGCCGGTCAGGTACAGGATGTCGCTGTCCTGCCTGAACTTGTAGTGCACGTCGCCGTTGCGCAGCTGCTCGGGCGGGGAGGCCAGCAGCAGGGCGGCCCGCGGCCCCAGCGCGGTGGCTAGGCGGGCCCGTCTTTGCGCGTGTGCGTCGCTCATGCGACGGTGACTTTAACATCCGTGATGTTCCGCTGCCGCCGTGACTTATGCTGCACGCCGTGAAAGCAACTGCGGTCGTCAGCGCGCGGGGGGTGGCGCGCATCCGGGCGGGGCACCCGTGGATCTTCCGCGACGACGTGTCGCGGGGCCCCGAGCGCGACGCGAGCGACGGCGGACCGTTCCTGGTCGACGTCACCGACGGTCGCGGCCGGTTCCTGGGACGCGCCACCTGGGCGAAGACCGCGCGCATCGGCCTGCGCATGCTGGGACCGATCGGCGATGACGCCGCCAAGGCAGACGGACCGGACGGCGGCGCGGCGGGCGACGGGCTGGACGCGCTGCTGGCGCTGGCCGAGCGGCGCCTGGGGGCGGCGCTGCGGCGGCGGCTGGCCCAGCGCTACGACCGCGACGCCTACCGCGTGGTGCACGCCGAGGCGGACGGCCTGCCCGGCCTGATCGTCGATCGTTACGGCGACGCCGCCGTCCTGCAGACCACGTCGGTGGCGATGAACGCCGCGCGCGACGCCCTGGCGGCGCGCGTGGCCGAGCGCCTGCGCGCGCGCGTGGTGCTGGCGCGGGACGACGGCAGCGCGCGCGACTTCGAGGGCCTGCCGCGCTTCGCCGGCGTGGTGGCGGGCGGGGGTGAGACGCGGGTCGCCTACCGGCTGGGCCTGAACACGTTCGAGGCCGATCTGCTGACCGACGGAAAGACGGGCGGCTTCCTGGATCAGGCCGACAATCACGCCGCGGTGGCGGCGCTGGCCCCCGAGGGCGCGCGCGCGCTGGACGCGTTCACGTACCACGGCGGCTTCGCGCTGGCGCTGGCCCGCCGCGGGGGTCCCGTGCTGGCCACCGACGAGGCGGCGCCGGCCGTGGCGCGCGCGCGCGCGAACGCCGCCCGCAACGGCCTGGACCGGCTGGAGGTCCGCCAGGCGAACGCCTTCGATCTCCTGCGCACGCTGGAGAGCGAGGGCGCGCGCTTCGACGTGGTGGTCGTCGATCCGCCGGCGCTGGCCAAGCGGGGCGGCAGCACGGGGCGCGCGGCGGAGGCGGCGCTGGCGGCGGCCGATCGCGCGTACAAGGAGCTGTTCCTGCGCGGGGCGCGCCTGACCGAGCCGGGCGGCCTGCTGGTCGCTTGCTCCTGTTCGGGCCGGATCACCCGCCCCCACTTCGAGGAGCTGATCACCGACGCGCTCGCCGACGCTGGCCGAACGGCGCAGGTGCTGGCCCGCAACGGCGCCGGCCGCGACCACCCCGAGCTGGCCGGCGTCCCCGAGACGGGACACCTCAAGTGCTGGGTGCTGCGCGTGTTTTGAGCTTCGACAGCGCCGCCGTCGCGCCCAGCCACATCGGCAGCGCGAAGGCGAGCAGCGCGCCGTTGTCCTGATGGGCGGCGAGCGGTTTGATCAGCAGCCCCAGCGCCGCCAGGCCCAGGGCCGCCGCCGTCACGAGGAAGGCCTTGCGGATGGCGCCCGCCCAGCCGAACGCCACCCCCCACCCGAGCAACGCCAGCGCCAGCGCGAACGGCGCGCACAGCAGGATGTTCTGGTTGCGGTAGACGACGGCGTGGGGCGTGAACAGCCACGCGCCGAGCAGAAACGTCCCCACGAAGCCGAGCGCGGCGCCCGTGATGGCCAGCAGCGCCCCCAGCAGCACCCGCGCCAGCACGCGGCGGCGCCCGGCGAGGCCCAGCAACAGGAACAGCAGCCCCGCCGCCACGCCGGCGGCGAGGAATGGGATTCCCCAGCGGGGTGCCGCTGGGCGCGGCAGCGGGCGCTTCGCCGCGAACACGACCCGCTCGTTCGCCACCAGGGCCCGCGCGGGCGGATCGGACAACCGGGTCAAACGCAGCGTGCGCTGCAACATCTGCGGCAAGAAGGCCTCGGACCAGGCATCGATCGGTCGATCGGTGGCGGGGCCCAGGACGACCGACAGCGCCAGGTAGAACGGCAGATCGTCGGCCGCCATCCGCAAGGCCTGCCCGCGCAGCGTCTCCGTGCCCGCCACGGCCGCGGCCGCGTGGACCGCGCCGCCGGTCACCGCGTCCAGCACGTCGCGCACGCGCGTGGCGCAGTTGTCGCGGAAGTAGTCGTACCGGTACGCCCGGTTCTGGGGCAGCGCGTTCTCCTCCAGCCGGCGCACCAGCTCGGCGGCGGCCCCGGGCGACAGCGCCAGCCCCTGCGCCTCGATGCTGCGATTCTCGAGGCGGTACTCCTCCAGCGCCGGCCCGGTCGACGAGACCGACAGCCAGTAGCGCAACCGTCCCCGCAGGAAGTCGGAGATGAACCCGGGGGTCAGCGAGAACGTGCCGAAGTTGTAGACGACGTCCCGCTGCGCCAGGCGATCGACGACGCGGATGGCGTCGTGCCCGAAGCGGGTGAAGGGGTGATCGCCCGGGCCGAAGGTCAGCACCTCGATCAGATAACGCGGCGGGGGAAGGCCTCGAGGCGCCTGCACCGGCGCGGGCAGCGGCCGCGGCGGCGCTGGCGGCGGCGGCATCGCTGGCGCCGCCAGGGGCGCCATGGGCGGATGAAACGGCAGCGCGGGGGCGCGGCGCGGGGCCGGGGTGACGGGCGTCCCCTGGGCCGCGGCGCGCCCCGCCTGCGCGCCCGTCACCAGCAGCGCCAGCATCAGCGCGGCGCGCGCGCCGCGGGTCACCTCACGCGCCTCAGGATCGCCGCGAAGAAACCGTCCGCGTCGTGGCGGCTGGGATCGAGGCGCAGGTACCCGTCGTCCGCCTGCCCCAGCGCCTCGACGCGCGCCTTGCCCCAGATCTCCTTCACGGGGACGCGCACGAAGTCGTCACGTTCGGCCAGGAAGCGCTCGATCACCCGCTCGTTCTCCTCGGCCAGGATCGAGCAGGTGGCGTAGATCAGGCGGCCCCCCACGGCGACCAGCGGCGCGTAGGTGACCAGCAGCGCCACCTGGCGGGGCGGGAATGCCGCCACGTCGGCGGCGGTCAACCGCCAGCGCGCCTCGGGGTTGCGGCGCAACACGCCCAGCCCCGAGCAGGGGGCGTCCACCAGCACGCGATCCCAGGCGGCGGGACGCGCCTCGGGCGGCAGCACGGCGCCGTCGCCCGTGATCGCGCGCGCGGTCACGTTGTTCAGGCTGGCGCGGCGGGCCCGCCGGCGCAGCTCCTCCAGCTTCTTTCCGTCGACGTCGATGGCCAGGATGCGGCCCTTGCCCGACATCGCGGCCGCCAGCGCCAGGGTCTTGCCGCCGGCGCCCGCGCACGCGTCCAGCACGCGCCCCCCCGGCGGCGGCGCCACCAGCTCGGCCACGACCTGACTGCCCTCGTCCATCACCTCGAACAGTCCGCGCCGGAACGCCGACAGGCCGAAGGCGTTGACCCGCGTCTCCAGCACCAGCGTGGTCGGCGACAGATGGCCCGGATGCGCCACCACACCCTCCTCGGCCAGCTCCTTCGTCAGCGCCTCGGGCGTGGTCAGGACCGTGTTCACGCGCACGGCCATCGGGGCGCGGTTGTTCATCGCCTCCAGCAGCGCCAGCCCCGCGTCGTGTCCGCGCTCGGCGGTGACCATCTGGGCCAGCCAGGTGGGCATCGAGGCGCGGACCGCGTCCCGCTCCAGCCCCGTGCGCGCGCCCAGGCCCGCCTCGGGCGCGGCCGCCGCGGCCAGGTCCAGCTCGGCCCGCACCAGGCGGCGCACCTCGGCCTTGACGGCCTCTGCCGGCACGCCTTCGCGCAGCTCGTAGACGATCAGCTTCAGCTCGTCACGCACGACCTGCGAGATCGTCTCGCCGGCGCGGTTCGCCGGCTCCAGCAACTCGGCCACGATCGCGTCCAGCCGGCGATCGCCGCGGATCAGGCCGTATACCGTCTCGGCGACGCGCCGGCGCTCGCCGCTGCCCAGCTCGCGATGGGCGCGGAACGCGCGCGCGATCACGTCCGTCGCGTACCCCCACTCGGCGCGGGTCTCGGCGGCGATCTCCAGCGCCAGCGCCCGGGCGGCGCCGGTCAGGCGCTGCGGGGCAGCCCGCAAAGAAGACAGGGAGGGAGACCGCGGCGGGGAAGACGGCGGCGGCGACGGAGCGGGGGGAGTTGGTTTCGTCACGGTGTTGGCCAGCCGGTGGGCGGGTGCACCTGTCTGCCCCGCCGTTCCGCCGCGGTCAAGGACGCACGGTCCAGAAGGCCCGGTTCGTGAGCCGCGCCTCAAGGTCGGTCATGTTTCTGCCGCTTTTCCAGATAACCACGTAGGATTTAAGCAACGCCATGAGCGACCAGAAGCCGAATCCCTACAAGATCGCCCAAGACCAGATGCTGCGCGCGGCGGAGATCTGCAGCCTGCCGGCGGCGGTGACCAGCATCCTGTCGCAGCCGAAGAACGAGCTGATCGTCAACTTCCCCGTGCGCATGGACAACGGCGAGTACCGGTTGTTCAAGGGCTATCGCGTCCAGCACAGCAACATCCTGGGGCCGTACAAGGGCGGCATCCGGTACCACGAGCAGGTGTCGCTGGACGAGGTGAAGGCCCTGGCGTCGTGGATGACGTACAAGTGCGCGCTGCACGACATCCCGTTCGGCGGCGGCAAGGGCGGGATCAAGTTCAACCCGCGCGAGTTCTCGGCCGGCGAGCTGGAGCGCATCACGCGCCGGTTCACGCACGCGCTGGGCACCAACATCGGCCCCGACTACGACATCCCGGCGCCCGACGTGGGCACGAACGGGCAGATCATGGTCTGGATGATGGACACGTACATGGCCGGCGTCGGCTCCAGCGACAAGGCGTCGAGCCGCGGCGTGGTCACCGGCAAGACGCTGTCGGCCGGCGGCTCGCACGGCCGCGAGGCCGCCACGGGCCAGGGCATCGTCCACTGCATCACCGAGTGGGCGCGCGATCGGCGCGTCGATCTGAACGGGGCGTCGTTCTCCGTGCAGGGCTTCGGCAACGTGGGCTCGAACGCCAGCAAGATCCTGGCGCGCACGGGCGCGTCGCTGGTCGCCACCGGCGACTGGAAGGGCTACATCTTCAACGGCGACGGCATCAACCCGTTCAAGCTGACGGAGCACGTGGTCCGCACGGGCAGCGTCGTCGGCTACCCGGGCGCGCGCAGCATCACGCGCGAGGAGTTCTTCGCCACCGCGGTCGACATCTTCATCCCCGCGGCGCTGGAGCTGGAGATCGGCATCCCCGAGGCGAAGGCCCTGAACTGCAAGCTGATCGTCGAGGGCGCCAACGGCCCCACAGACACCGCGGCCGAGCCGTACCTCTACGAGAAGAACATCGCGCTCATCCCCGACATCCTGGCCAACTCGGGCGGCGTGGTGGTCAGCTACTACGAGTGGCTACAGAACAAGCGCTCCGAGCGCTGGGACCTGGAAGAGGTCGAGGAGCGCCTGGCCAAGCGGATGAAGCGAACCTACCTGGCGGTCAGCGAGTACGCCGCCATGAAGAAGTGCGACTGGCGCAGCGCCGCCATGTGCATCGGCATCGAACGGATCGGCCGCGCCTACGCCGAGCGCGGGATCTTTCCGTAGGCTTCCGCGGGCTGCCCTGAACTGCGCGCCAGCCACCTCAGGGCGGCGCCGGGATGGCCGCGGTGCGGCGCCTCAGGGGGGCGTGCAGATCTCGCCGCAGACGGGGATGCTGGTCGTGATGGCGGCGAAGGCGCTGCCCAGGCTGACGCCCGCGCCCAGCGACGGGAAGACCGTCTGCAACAGGGTGTCGCAGGTCATGGCGGTGAACTGGTCCTTGCACATCTCGGCCTTGTCGCCGTGGTACGTCTGCGTGGCGGCGCACTGGAAGCCGGCGGTGCCGCTGTTGCACGACGTGAGGATCGACGTCACGCAAGCGTCCTGGGTGCCGAACAGCGAGGTCGCGATGGTGGACTCGCAGGTGTAGATCTTGGCGCAGGCGGCCTTCGACGCCTGATTGCAGGCGTCGGCCTGGGGCAGGCTGGACGGGCCGCTGCTGCCGCCGCAGGCGGCGACGGTCAGCGACGCGAGAAAAATCCAGGCGGGGATCTTCATCAGGGGCTCCTTCGGGTGAAGGCCCCGACTATCGCACGCCGGGCGTCACCTGAACAACGCGCGCGCGGCGCGCGGGCGCGTGAACATGGCGGCCCGCTCGGCCACCAGCTTCGGGTTCACGAACAGCTTGATCAGGATCAGGCCCGCCGCGAAGCCGCCGATGTGGGCCCACACCGCGACGCCCGCCGAGACGTCGGGCCGCACCGTCGAGAGCTGGGGTAGCCCGGTCAACAGCTGCAGGCCGATCCACCACACCAGCGTCAGCCAGGCCGGCACCGAGATGATCCGCACGAAGATGAACAGAAACACCAGGATGTTCACCCGCACCCGCGGGTAGAGCAGCAGGTACGCGCCCAGCACGCCCGAGATGGCGCCCGAGGCGCCCACCATCGGCACGGGCGAGGCGGGGTCGATCAGGATCTGCGAACCGGCCGCGACCAGGCCGCACAGCAGGTAGAAGACCAGGAAGCGGAAGCGGCCCATCACGTCCTCGACGTTGTTGCCGAAGATCCACAGAAACAGGCCGTTGCCCAGGATGTGGCCCCAGCTGCCGTGCAGGAACATCGACGTGATGGGGGTCAGGATGTTCCGCGGATCGTTGTCGACCACGCACACCGAGCCCTGCCCCAGCGGCACGCCCAGGCCCAGCCGCGCCCGGTGGGTGAGCTCGCCCGGGACCATGCCCCAGTCGCAGGTGGTGGCCGCCAGCACCGCCGAGTCGAGGCCGCCCTTCTGGAAGAAGATCCAGACGGCGCCCATGATCGCCAGCAACGCGACGGTGACCAGCGGGAAGCGCAACGTGGGGTTGTCGTCGCTGATCGGGATCATCGGGCCGCTCCGGCGCTGACCGCGGCGAAGGCCAGGCCCACCGCCTCGACCGCGCTGGAGGCCCGCGACACGTTCGGCACGACCCCTTCGATCTCGAAGCGCCAGGACCCGACCAGGATGACCGGCTTTTGCGCCTTCAGGCCCAGCGCGATCTCCGAGAGCGTCCCGAAGCCGCCGCCGATGGCGATGATGGCGTCGCTGGCGCAGATGTTCACCCAGTTGCGGCCCTCGCCCAAACCGGTGAACAGCGCGATGTCGATGTGCTGATTGGGCGGCGATTCGCGCTGATTGACGCCGGGCAGGACGCCGATGGTCAGGCCGCCGGCGGCCTTCGCGCCGTCCGCGGCCGCTTCCATGACGCCGCCCCGTCCCCCGCACAGCAGCACCGCGCCCCGCTCGGCGATGGCGCGGCCCACGCCGCGGGCCAGCGCCGCCGTGTCGGGGTCGCAGGCCGCCGGCCCCATCACGCCGATGACGATTCTATGTGTGCGCGCCGCCATCTCGGGTTCTCCTCGGTGGTTGCAGCATACCAGCCCCCGAAATGAACGCGGGGCCGCGGGTCGACTTCGACCCCGGCCCCGCCATCGGACTCGGACAACGAACGGTCTGTTTAGAAGAAGATGGCCTGAGCGCCCAGCTGAATCGAATTGGCGGTCAACGTCGTGTTGGTCACCGGATCAACGCCCAGCTTGGTGTGGCTGTAGGTGGCGATCACGCGCAGCGCCGGTCCCTTGATCAGGTAGGAGACGGCAGCGTCCAGGTTCCACGGATTGTCGCCGGTGTTCCCCTTGATCTTCTCCCACTGGTAACGAACCATCGGCTGCAAGTTGCCGACGCCGATGGTCGGGGTGGCGTAGGCGGCCAGCGCCATCAGCGCGTCGCTCGCCGCGCCGTCCAGCACGCCGAAGTGGTAGTAGGCGCCCTCGACCGTGGCCCAGCCGCCGCCGGGAATCTTCTTCTCCAGCAGCAAGTCGGCGTTGACCTCGCTCCAGTCCTTGTCGGTGGTGCCGACGGTGCTGCCATGCTTCTGGAACTGGCCGCCGACACCGATGGAGAGCAGATCCTTGTCGCCGAAGTAGCTGCCGTTGCCCCAGAAGCCGGGCTCCGGATCCAGCAGCGCGACGCGCACGCGCCCGGAGTACAGCGGGCTGGTGCCGATGTCGGCGTTGTCGAACACGCCGGCCAGATAGGTGAGGCGGCCGCCCATGATGTCGCCCCAGATCACCGCGCCGTTGTTGCGGCCCGAGGGTCCTTCCTTGGGCGCCGCGGCCACGGGTGAGAAGAAGCCCGGGTAGTTCCAGGGGATCATGAAGAAGGGACCGGAGGCGTTGGCGCGATCGACGGGGACCAGCAGGTGACCGGCCCACAGGTGAAACTCATCGAGGAAATCGAACGAGATGATGGCGTCCTCGATGGCCGCGGTATTCGACCCGCCGGGTGAATTCGCATCGGTGCTGGGACCGCCGAACGTGTGAAAGTTCGCGTTCAGGTTCAGCGTCACGCCCACCTTCTTGTGAATCTTGCCGCCGGCGTGGAGCTCGACGTAGGCGTTGTCGAACTGGAAATCGTTGATCTTGCTCGGGTCTGACTTTCCTTGGAACTTGCTCCCGACGCGCAACCAGGCGCCGACGTCGATCGGAGGCAGAACCTCGGGGCGCGTGGCGGCCATCGTCTCGGTGTTGGTGGGAGGCTTGGCCTCGGCCTCGACGGCTGACGGGGCCGCCATCGCCGGGGGCGGGGGCGGCGGCGCAGCCGGCGGCGGCTCCGGCGCGGCCGGCGGCGGCGCGTCCGCCGGCGGGGGCGGGGGTGCGTCGGTCTGCGCGAAGGCCGCGGCCGACGGCATCAAGAGGAGCAGAGCCAGACCGACCGCCGACCGGAGAACATTGCGCTTGCGGAAGAGCGATCGCGTGACCGAAGACTTTTCTACTTTGCTGCGTGCGTCGTGGTGTGGAAGAGACTCAGTCAGTGACTCGCGCATCGGACCTCCTATTTTGGACACGTTTCCGTTAACAAAACGACGCGCCGGGCTGGCAACCGGCATATCCCGCCGCAATTCGACGTCGTTACGACCGCATTACGAACAACGTCCGTTTGCCGTTATTGCAGACGGGAACTTTGTCGGTCAACAACCGACAACAACGACGACGATCAATTTACAACGCGGAAATATCCAATACCGCCAACTAGGTACACGAGGGGTCCATTGCTTCCGGCGCCCTGCCCGCGCTGTTTCTCCGCCATCAACACGATGCTTCCGGAATGTTTCGCGCAAACTTCAACCCGGAAACATTGATCTCGCTTCACGCGTTTCCTCGGTGGCATTGCCCGGCCCTCTCGCTCACCCTGCCATCGCGCATCGGACGGCAATGCACCGCCGGCTGGCGGCGGAACGCCCTTCACGCCGCCCCTCGCGGACCCCAGCGAACGTTCTGGCGAACCGGCGTAACCCCGCCCCCCCGACCTGCGTAAGCAGGGCATGAGAACGCTTCGCCCCGCCCTCGCGCTGGCCGCGCTTGGCCTGGCCTGTGCCAGCGGCCCCGCCCGCGCCGCGCCCACTCATCCGGTGCTGATCGAGCTGTTCACGTCACAGGGCTGCAGCTCGTGCCCCGCGGCCGACGCCTTCGTGGCCGACCTGCCGCGCCTCGGCTTCGGGCGCGACCGGGTCGTGCCGCTGACCTTCCACGTCGATTACTGGGACGACCTCGGCTGGAAGGACGCCTTCGCTTCGCCGCGCTTCACCGACCGCCAGCGCGCCTACGCCCGCTCCGGCCGGCTCCGCGCGCCGGCCGGCCAGGACGGCCTGCACGGCGTGTACACACCCCAGATGGTGGTGGGCGGGCAGGTCCACTTCTCGGGGGCGCGCCGCGACGTCGCCCTCCCGGAGATCCAGCGTCAGGCCAGCATGCCGGAGGCGGCCGACCTGTCAGTCCAGGTGGCGCGGGAGACGTCGGGACGAGACGTCCTGGTGACCACCAGGGTGACGGCGCAGGCGGCCGCGCCCGCCCGTGACGACTGGCGGCTGTTCGTCGCGCTCGCCCAGAAACAAGCCCGGACAGCCGTGGCGCATGGTGAGAACGCAGGCGAAACGCTGACCGAGACGGCGATCGTCCGCTGGTTGTCGCCCGCGCTCGCCGTCTCGTCCGATGGCGCCCCCGTGCAGGTCTCGGCACCGAAGCCGGCGGGCCTCCCCCCACGCGAACTGGAGCTGGTCGTCTTCCTGCAGGAGCAGTCCACCGGTCGAGTGCTCGCCGTGCGCTCGGTCGACCTGGCCCGCGTTCCAGCAGCCGACTGAAGCCGGCGCCGTTGCGCTTCGGGCGCGGGGGTGCGACAAGACCACGGTCCATGAGCAAGAAGCCCCCACGGCCCCGCGCCGCGCGCCGGGCCGCCGCCCAGGCGAACCGGCGCGCCGTCGAGCGGGTGGAGAAGCTGGGCACGCAGCTGCCCGGGGGGGCGCCCGAACAGCCGCTGCGCGTGACGTCGGCGTCGGTGGTCGAGGTACGGGCACGGGCCGCGCGCTGCCTGGTGTGCGACGGCGAGCTGGAGCTGCGCGCGCACCTGGCCGAGGCCGACGCGCCCGCAGGTGTGAGACGAGATCTCAGACGGGTCGAGCTGGCTTGCCGCGCCTGCGGGCGTCCGCGGCGGCTGTGGTTCCGCGTCGAGCCGGTGCTGCCGAGCTGACGGCGAGCCGGCGGACGCGCGAACCGACCGACGGACCACGGGCGAACCGACGACCCGCCTCAGCCAGGGCGAACCACGGCGCGGCCTGTCGACCGCGCCGTTCCGACCCTGGTCTCTCAGGCCGGTCGCCGGCGGCGCACCATCAGCAGCCCCGCCACCAGCAGCACCGACAGCCCGGGCGCCGGCGCGCCGTCACCCGACGTCTCGCACGAACAACCCGAGCTGCCGCCCCCGGTCGCGCCCGGACCCGCGCCGCTGCCACCCGACCCGGCGGCCGCGCCGCCGCTGCCCACGACCCCGCCCGAGCCGCTGGCCGACGTTCCGCCCGTCGCGGCACCGCCGCTGCCGGACGTGCCCCCGCTGCCGCCCGTCAGACCGCCCGACCCCGCGGGGGCGCCGCCGCTCCCCGTACCGCCGCTTCCCGTACCGCCCGTTCCACCGCCGGAGCCGCCCGAGCCCGTCATGCCCGACGCCATCGTGCAGTCGGCGTTGCAGCTCTCGCCCGCCGCCCCGTTCTGGTCGCCCAGATCGCACTGCTCACCGCTGTCCATGGTGCCGTTGCCGCAGACGGTCTTCCACCCGATGTCCCGGAACGCCGCCAGCTCCATCCGCTGGTCGTGCGGCGCCTTGCTGGCGATCTGCGGCTCCATCAGCAGGTCGGGACGCGCCAGCGGGTCCCAGTGGGACAGCGTGGACGCGCCCAGCACCGGGGTCGAACCGAACAGGTTCGCCCGCCCCATCGCATCGGCGCCCACGCGCTGATCGGCCACGGCGGCGAGGGTCAGCATGGTGGTGCCGCCCGCCGCCGACAGCAGGTCGAAGTCATGTTTGGACAGGCTGGCCACCGGGATCTTCACCGGCCCGTAGTTCTGGACCGAGGGGAGCACCGACACGGCGAACGGCGGGTCGGCCCCCACCGGATCCTCGAACAGAGCGCCCACCGCGCCCGACTGCTGCGCCATGGCCGCGATCTGCACCGGCGGACAGAGCGTGGTGGCGGCGAACACGGCGATTGCGTCCGTCAGCGAGCCGCTCATGTTGCACGGCGAGGTCACCTTGCCGATCTTCAACGGGCCCGTCACCGGCTTCGCCACCGGGTAGGGACCGAACTCGCCCTCGGTCACGTGGCCGGTCATCCCCGAAAGCGACGGCGTCGCGGTCAAGGTGGGAGACCCCAGGGCCAGCACCTGCGGGAGCTGGCGCGCCACGTGCGGTCCGTTCCACACCAGGTGGCGCGCGTCCTGCGCCGAGGTGCCCCGCTGGGAATCGGTCATGTCGGTCCAGGCGGTGTTGGTGGCGTTGTCGTAGACGTTCGCGGCGAACACGTCCAGCAGTCCACCCTGTGCCACCCCGTCCGCCGGATCGACCGTGCTCGCGAAGCCCAGGCCGTGTCCGAACTCGTGCAGGACCACGGACAGCAGGTCGATGTCGTCGCCCGCCATGCCGTCGAGGCCGTAGTACCAGTTCTGCAGGTTCATCGAGCACTGCGACAGGCCGCCGTTGAACATGGCGTCGATCTCTTCCTGCGTGCCGTTCAGGTCGGTGCCGGCCAGCGCGTTGGCGAGCGCGATGGGGACCCACATGTTCGGCGGCGCTCCCGGCGTGTTCGCGCGCGACGTGGTGAACGACGCCTGCCCCAGCATGATCTGGTTCGTGCTGCACGAGAGCGGCGCGAAGCTGGCGGCCACGACGATGGTCGGCACGCTGACCAGGGCGTCGCCCCACAGCTGGGCGGCCTTCTTGAACACGTTCATCCGCTGTTCGCCGAGCGTCGTGCCCGGATTGCCCCCCACCGGCGGCACCGTGGTGGTGTCGTTGAACCCCTCGCCGGCGCTGTCGACGTTCTGGATGGTGATGGTCGCGGCCCGCGCCGCCGCCGGCAGCGCGCCCAGCGGCGCCGCCACCAGCAGCGCGCCCAGCAGCGCCGGCGACCGGCGTGACCCGCCCCGCGCGTGGCGGAGGTTCACCGGCTCCCTCGGCGCGCCCGCAGCTTGGCCTGGATCATGTCGCGCATGTCGGGCTCGGGCGCCCCGCAGACCTGCTTGAACGTCCCGTCCGGCATCCGGCGCAGCATGGCGACGTCACCCACCCGCGGTCCCAGCACCGCCGAGCCGTCGGGCATCAGCGTCACGTCGGGGCCGGGAACCAGCTTCCCGGGCACCGTCGAGGCGAGCGGAGCGGCGGCGGGCGGTGGCGCCGCGGAAACCACGACGTCCGACGTTGGCACCGCCGCAGATGCCGGGTGGTCCATACCGCAGCTAGAGGAGGTGAAGCCCAGCGGACCGATAGTGAGTAGCAACGGTAACCATCTGGCCATGGGGTCTTCCTTCCGTAGGGGCCATATCCCCGTCCTTCTTCGGGAGTTTGGCCAAAGCCAAGGAGAAACTTTCGAAATAGGGTAAGCGAGGTAGCCGAGGTAACGCAAACCGGGCGGCCGTCAGGCGTAACGGCCCAGTGACATCGTCCTCTCGGGACGACAGCTGAAGGGCCGGGATCGCCGCGCTATCGCAGGACCGCGACGCGGTCGCCGAACAGCTGGTCGATGCGCGCCAGCAGCTCGTCGTTCGGCGCGACCTTGTGATCGTCGCCCAGGTCCAGGATGGTCTCGCTGCGCTGGGGGATCTTCAGACGCAGCAGCGTCCGGCACGCCCCGGGGTGATCGAGGATCAGCTTCTTGAAGGTCACCAGCGAATCGGGCGTCAGGCTGTCGGCGTTCAGCTGCACGTCCAGCGTGGTGCTCTTCTCGGCGCGCACGGCCGTCAACAGGCGCGCGTCGTTGAAGCGCAGCCGCTCGCGCGCCGTCTCGCCGTCGCCGAACGGCGCGTCCACCATGGCGGTGACCAGCAGCGGATCCTCACGCGTCAGGACGTCCCGGAACAGATCCAGCTTCTTCGAGCCGACCATCAGGTCGACCTGACCGTGCTGGTCCTCCAGCTTGAAGAAGGCGTACTTGCCGCTGCCGGACTTGGCGGTCCGCTCCTGGTAGTCGACCACCACGCCGGCCAGCGTCACCTCGGCGCGCACGCCCTTCTCCATGCAATTGGCGGTGGTGGCGGTGGTGAAGCGGCGGATCTCGTTCGCGAAGCGGTCCAGCGGATGGCCGCTGATGTAGAACCCCAGGCTCTCCTTCTCGAAGGCCAGGACCTCGCGGGGCAACCACTCCTCGGCTTCGGGGTAGGCGTCCTCGGCCGGGGCGGTGTTCCCGCTGCCGCCGCCGCCGCCGAACAGCGCCAGCAGGCTGGTCTGTCCGCTCTCCTTGTCCCGCTGGGCCGACGCGGCCCGATCGCTCGCCGGCCCGATGGCGGCGAAGAGGCGGGCCCGGCTGATGTTCGCGTCGGCCGCCAGACCGTCGAAGGCGCCCGACTTCACCAGCGCCTCGAGCACCTTGCGGTTGACCTTGCGCCCGTCGACGCGCTTGCAGAAGTCGAACAGCGAGGTGAACGGCCCGCCCACTTCACGCGCCGCCCGGATGACCTCGACGGCGCCCTCGCCCACCCCCTTCACGGCGCCCAGGCCGAAGCGGATCGCCCCTTCCGTCTCGGGCGGGTCGGCCGCGACGGCGCCGTTCTTCAGGAGCTTGGGCAGCCGCACCACGTTGAAGTCGGTGTCGCTCTCGTTGATGTCGGGGCGCAGGACGCGGATGTCGCTGCCCTTCGCCTCCGCGATGAACTTCACGATCGCGTCGGTGTCGTCCTTGTCGCAGGTCAGCAGCGCCGCGAAGAACTCGACGGGGTAGTAGTGCTTCAGGTACGCGGTCTGATACGTCAGCAGGCCGTACGCCGCCGAGTGGCTGCGGTTGAAACCGTAGCCGGCGAACTTCTCCATCAGATCGAAGACGCGCTCGGCGATCTTCGGGTCGATGCTCTTCGCCTGGGCGCCCTCCAGGAAGCCGGCCTTCTCCTTGGCCATGACCTCCGCCTTCTTCTTGCCCATGGCGCGGCGGAGGAGATCGGCGCGGCCCAGCGAGTACCCCGCCAGCGCCGAGGAGATCTGCATGACCTGCTCCTGGTACACGATGACGCCGTACGTGTCCTTCAGGATGGGCTCGAGCAGCGGGTGGTCGTACTCGACCTTCTTGCGCCCGTGCTTGCGGTCGATGAAGTCGTCGACCATGCCGCCCTCCAGGGGGCCCGGGCGGTAGAGCGCGCCGGCGGCCACGATGTCCTCGAAGCAGTCCGGCTTCAGCTTCTTCAGCAGCTCGCGGAAGCCGCTGGACTCCAGCTGGAACACGCCGGTCACGTCGGCGGCGGAGATCATCTTGTAGACCCGGGCGTCGTCGTCGGGCAGCAGCGCCAGGTTCAGCTCGGGCTCGCCGGCCGCCAGCTTGTCGCGGTTGATCAGATCCAGCGCCGTCTGGATCACCGTCAGCGTCTTCAGGCCCAGGAAGTCGAACTTCACCAGGCCGACCTTCTCGACCCGGTCCTTGTCGTACTGGGTGACGATGCCCTCCTCGCCCGCGGGGCGGAAGCAGGGCACGTACTCCCACAGCGGCTTCTCGCCGATGACGATGCCGGCGGCGTGCTTGCCGGCGTGGCGGTTCAGCCCCTCCAGCGACTTGGCGACGTCCAGCAGCTCGCGGTAGACGGGGCTCTCGTCGTACAGCGCCTTCAGGCGCGGCTCCTGCTCGATGGCCTCGGCGATGGGCGGCGACTTGCCCTGCACCGGCTCGGGCACGAACTTCGCGACCCGGTCGGCGTCGGCGAACGGCAGGGCCATGGCGCGGGCGATGTCCCGCACCCCGCTGCGCGCCTTGATCTGGTGCATGGTGATGATCTGGCCGACGTTGTTCTTGCCGTACTTCTCGGTGACGTACGAGATCACCTGGTCGCGCCGGTTCATGCAGAAGTCGACGTCGAAGTCCGGCATGCTGACGCGCTCGGGGTTCAAGAACCGCTCGAACAGCAGCTTGTTGTGGATGGGATCGATGTCGGTGATGCGCAGGCAGTACGCCACCAGGCTGCCCGCGCCCGAGCCGCGCCCCGGCCCGACGGGGATGCGGTGGTCCTTCGCGTAGCGAATGAAGTCCCATACGATCAGGAAGTAGCCCGAGAACTGCATCTTCCGGATCACGCCCAGCTCCAGCGCCAGGCGGGCGGCGTAGGCGTCGCCGTCGATCTTCTGCCCGCGGCGGTGCGCCTCCTCGATGCGCGCCTTCAGCCCCTCCTCGGCCAGGTGGCCCACGTAGCTGTCGGCGTCGAAGCCGTCCGGCACCTTGAACTTGGGCAGGAAGGTCTTGCCCAGATCGAACGTGACGTTGCACAGCTCGCCCAGGCGCGCGGCGTTCTCCATCGCCTCGGGGATGTGCTTGAAGTAGGTGTCCATCTCGGCGGGCGTCTTGACGAAGAACGCCTCGTTGCGGTGGTGCAGCCGCTTGTCGTCGTGGATGGTCTTCTTCTGCTGCACGCACATCAGGATCTCGTGCGCGCGCGCGTCCTGCTTGTTCAGGTAGTGGCAGTCGTTGGTGGCGATCAGCGGGATGCCGGTGCGCTTCGACATCTCGATCAGGTGACCGTTCACCTCCTCCTGCTCGTCGAGGCCGTTCGGCTGCACCTCCAGGAAGAAGTTCCCCTTGCCGAAGATGTCCTCGAACTCGCGGGCGGCCGTCTCGGCCGCCTCGGGGCCGCGCCGCATGCAGGTCTGCGCCACCTCGCCGCCCAGGCACGCCGACAGGCCGATCAGCCCCTGGCTGTGCTGGCGCAGCAGCGCCTTGTCGATGCGGGGGTTGTAATAGAACCCCTCCAGGTACCCCATCGAGTTGAGGTACGACAGGTTCTGCCAGCCGACGTTGTCCTTGGCCAGCAGGATCAGGTGGTTGCTCTTGCGCTCGGTCCGGTCGTGACGATCGGGCGCGACGTAGGTCTCACAGCCGAAGATCGGCTTCACGCCGTGCTTCTTGGCCGTCTCGTAGAAGTCCAGCGCCCCGAACAGGTTGCCGTGATCGGTGATGGCGACCGACTTCATCCCTCGGGCCAACACCTGAGGGAACAGATCCTCCAGCCGAATCGCCCCGTCGAGCAGGCTGTACTGCGTGTGGAGGTGGAGGTGACTGAACTCGGCCACGGTACCAGCGACAACTGATAGCAGGGAATTGGACCCCCGCGCAGGCGAAAGATTGATGGCGCCGTAAGCGGCTGCCACCCCAACGTGATCACTTGGGCGTCCACAGGTTTCCCACAGGCAGATGTGAGAGAGGGTGCGCAACAAACCCCGTTGACAGCACGCTTGCCGTCGGGCCTGATCGTGGTTCGATGAGGGGCTGTCGGTCCGCTGGTGGCGGGGCGTCTTGCCGCCCCGTCTCGTTCCTGGTGCTACTGCTGCTCGCGGCGGCGGCAGGTTGCTCGCTGAACACGGCCGGCCTGAACGGCAGCGACGCGGCCCCGTCGACGACGCCGGACGCCGGGCCCGGCGACGCCTCGCTGGACCTGCCGCGGGACGCGATCATCGCGGGCACCGGGGGCGTGGTCGCGGCAGGCGGCCACGCCGGCGGCGCCTCGGGTGGGGTCAGCGGCAGCGGCGGACGCAGCGGACAGGGAGGCCACCCGGCCGCGGGCACGGGCGGCGCGCCCGCGAGCACCGGCGGCAGCGGCAGCGCGGGCGGCAGCGGCGTCGGCGGCGGCAGCGTCAGCAGCACGGGCGGAAGCGGCGATGGCGGCGGCAGCAGCGGCGACCTGGGCGGCAGCGGCCCGACGCCGAGCGGTGGCAGCGGCGGCAACCCCGACGTCGGTGGCCAGGTGGGCGCCGGCGGGACGGCGGGCCAGACGTCCAGCCTGGGCGGCCGCGCCGGTGGACGCGGCGGGCACGGGGGAACGGGCGGCGGGGGCGGTCAGGCCGCCGGCACGGGCGGCGCGGGCGGCGCCTCCGTGGTGGCCTGCCGGACGTGCCTGGCAAACGGCGGCACCTCCTGCGATACGCAGACGGGCTGCGTGTTCGACTGCAGCGCGGCCGGCTCGTGCACCTCCGACGTCGTCTGCCCGAAGGGGATCCCCTGCTCCGTCACGTGCGGCGAGAAGAGCTGCCAGGGGGCCGTCGACTGCTCGAAGGGCACGAACTGCGACATCTCGTGCCTGCTGGCGGGGTCGTGCGCGGGGCCGGTGCAGTGCGGGACAGGCCAGCAGTGTCACATCCGCTGCGCCGGCGACCAGAGCTGCGGGAACGACGTGCAGGGGGGCGGGGTCTCCGAACAGATCACGTGCGGGGGCATGGGAAGCTGCGCCGGGACCGTCGATTGCCACGGCGACCAGTGCACCGCCACCTGCAGCGGTGGTTCGTCTTGCGGGTCCGGCGTCAACAGCGACGCCGCGACCGGAACGATCGAATGCAGCGGCCCCGCCAGCTGCGACGGCAACGTCAGCTGCTCGGGGAACATGTGCACCATCTCGTGCATGGGCCTCGGCAGCTGCGGCCAGAACGTCTGCTGTTCGGCAGCGTCCTGCCGCTACACGCCGATCATGCTGCGCAACCGCTGCTGAGCGGCCGGCGCCGCCATCACTGGTAGAACGCGACGTCGTCGATCCAGATGTCGAACACCGGCGAGGCGGACGGGATCGCGACCTCGAACGTCATCACGTTGCTGGTGTCGAGGGCGGGCCGCGCCAACCCGAAGCCCTCTTGCTGCAGCTGCCCGAAGTCGATGCTGAAGCGCTGCCAGGTGGTGGTCAGCGTGAACGACGCCCCGAACGGGTCGTAGCAAGCGTTCGGGCCGGCCGCGGGGTCGGTCGTGCAGACGCCACCGGCGGGACGGGACCACTTGTCGCCGATCGAGACGCGGATCATCCCGATCGACGTCTCGCCGACGCGCCCCCAGAACGTGAAGCCCTTGAAGCGGCTGGCGTCGTAGGGCAGCTCCATCTGCACGCCGGCGTCGCCGGTGGCGTAGCGAAGATCGAAGCCGAAGCCGGCGCCCCAGTCCGAGAAACCGCTGCCGGTCACCCGCATCGCCTTGGTGCTGGTGCCGCAACGGGCGCCCGGGATGGGCTCCATGGTGGGCGTCGTGCCTTGATCGGGGTTCAGCGTGCCTTCGGTCGCGTCGTGGTACGTGTACCACTGCCCCATGCGGCCGTCGCGGCCGAGGATGCGGGCGTCGCCGTCCTCCATGTCGTCGAGGTAGTCGAGGACACCGGGCGCGGGATCGCTGCAGCCCACGGCCGGCGAGCCGGCGATGGCCATGCCGCCCGCGCCGCCTGCCCCGCCCGCGCCGCCGGCGCCGCCCGTGCTGGCCGCGCCGGCGTCGCCGCAGTTCGAGGTCGACGAGCACCCCGCGGCGACAGCCAGCGCGGCGCCGCAGCAGAGGACCGACCAGCGAACGAAGGACGCCTGAGGAGTAGCGACGGAACGCGGACCACGGCAACGAAGCGCGCGACGACAGGACGACATGGATTGACCTCGACGGTGGGGGTTGGAGCGCGAGAGGGCGCTGACGGCGGAGCGGGCCAGGGAAGATCGGCCACGGCAGGCTTCGGCGACGCGTCGACTACAGCAAGCCCGACAGGGGACCGGTGCACCAGTCGTCCTTGCCGAACTTCGTGGTCGAGACGTCCATCGCTTGCAGCAGCGAGACCAGCAGGTTGTTGTGGGGCAGATCGCCCGTGTACGACAGGAAGCGCCCGGTGCGCAGCGCGCCGCCCGCGCGCCCGGCCAGCACGTACGGCGCCGATTGCCGGCTGTGGGTGTTTCCCTTGCCCAGCTCGTTGCTCCACAGCAGCAGCGTGTTGTCGAGCAGCCGGGTGCCGTCCGTCTCCTGCGCGGCGGCCAGCTTGTCCAGAAGGTAGGCGAGCTGCGCCGCGTACCAGGTGTTGATGCGCGTCAGCTTGTCCTGCGAGGCGGTGTCGCTGTCGGGCTTGTGGGACAGATCGTGGTGGGGATCGAGGACCGCCGGCGACAGCCAGGTGAAGCGGGTCAACGACACCGAGCGGGACCACATCAGCGACGCGACGCGGGTCAGATCGCAGGCCAGCGCGACCGCCAGCAGGTCCATCTGCAGCTTCCCGATCGCCGGAAAGCTGTCGTTGTCGGTCAGACTGGACGGCAGCGCGGGGGCGCCCGGATCCGCGCACGACATGCTGGGCATCGCCTGCGCATCCAGGCGCGCCTCGATGTCCCGCAGCGCCGTGGCGTGCTGGTCCAGCCGCGCCCGATCGTTCGCGCCCAGGCGGGTCGAGACGGCGCGCAGCTGGTCCTGCACGGCGTCCAGGATGCTCTTCTTGCGCGCGCGCAAGGCGGCCAGCTGCGCGGGCGATTCCCCCTTCGTCGCGAACAGCCGCTGGTAGGCGCGCGCCGGGTTCTCTTCGGGGATCAGCGGCTGGTTCGGGCCGCCGTAAATCATGCGGCCCCAGTCGTCGGCGCTGCCCACCTGCACCCCCAGCTCGAGGGAGGACAGCGGCGTGGTGCCCCCGATGTGCGCGGCGATCTCTTGATCGACCGAGATGCCGTTCGCCCATCCGGCGGCGCCGTTGTTCGCGCCGCCCTGAAACGGACCGGGGTTCAGCACCTGCCCGGTCAACATGCCGCCGATACCGTTCTGGTGACCGTCGCCGCCGCCCCCCTGCTGGTACAGGCCGTCGACCACCACCAGATCGCCCTGGTGCGCCGCCAGCGGCGACAGGATGGGCGACAGCGTGAAGGCGGTCTCGGTCCCGGACGGCACCCAGTTGGGGTGAATGGTGCCGTTCGGCGTGAACATGACGACGAAGCGCTTGGGGATGGCGCCCGCGGCGCGCGCCTTCCGCGGGCGCATGGCGTCCAGGAAAGGCAGCGCCAGCGAGACCCCGCCCGCGCGCAGCATCGTCCGCCGTGACAGCGTCCGCCGATCATCCAGGAAGTGGCTCATTGCAAGTCTCCTGCGCGCCGGTAGCGGAAAGCGTCCGTCTGGGTCAGCGCGACGACCAGCTCGCGCACGTCCCCCTTCGCGGCCACGAACGCCGTGGCCAGATCGTGCAGCGAGCAGGCGTCGGCGTCCGTCTCGCCGCGCCCGTAGCCGAACCGGAACCACTGCGTCGCGTAGCAGACCTGCAGTTCCGTGCTCTGGGCCAGCTTGCCGGCCAGCTGCACGGCGCCGTCGAAGTCGCCGTCCACGTCCGTCCGCGACAGCGCGCCGGTGCCGTCGACGGGCTGGCCCCCTTCCATGTCGCGCCAGCGGCCGATGCCGTCGTAGTGCTCGAACCCGAAGCCGATGGGATCCAGCAGCTCGTGGCAGCCGCTGCACGCGGGGTCGCTGGTGTGCTGATCGAAGCGCTGCCGCGTGGTCAGGCGCGGGTCCAGATCGGGCGGACGGATGATGATGTTCTGGGGCGGCGGCGGCGGCGTGGTGCAGAACAGCCGCTCGCGCACGAAGCGGCCCCGGTGCACCGGATCGCTCTGGTTCGCCTTGCCATAGACCGAGAGGAAGGCGCCCTGGGTCAGCAGGCCTGCCCGCTGCGTCCCCCCGGTCTGGATCAGGCCGAAGCCGCCGCCGGAGGGCGCCGGCAGCCCGTAGAAGGCGGCCAGCGTCGCGTCGCCGAACGTGTACGGCGCGGTCAACAGCGCCGCCAGCGTCCCCTCGCGGTTCCACACCACCTCGTCCACGAAGCGGTTCGTCTCCTGCGCGAAGGCGGCGGCCAGCGCCGGCGTGAACGCCGGATAGACCACGGCGTCCTTGTCCAGGCCCTGCAGCTTGTCCAGGCCCAGCCACTGGGCGTGGAACGCCGACACCACGGCGTGGGCGCGGCCGTCGTTCAGCATGCGTCGCGCCTCGCGCGCGAGATCGGCCTGGGTGGCCAGGCGGCCGTTCGCGGCGGCGTCGAACAGCGCCGCGTCCGGCATGGTGCCCCAGATCAGGTAAGACAGCCGCGTCGCCAGCTCGTAGGGTGACAGCGCCACCGCGCCCGGCAGCTCCGCCGTCGGCCCCACGCCGGGCTCGCCCCGGTACAGGAACTGCGGGCTGGCCATCATCACGGCCGTCACCCGCGAGATGCCCTCCGCGAACCCGCCCGCCGCGGCGCCGTCGGCGAACACCGCGGCCAGGGCAGCCTGCTCGCCGGCGTCCAGTGGACGGCGCCAGGCCCGCCCCCCGAAGTCCGTCACGAACTGCGCCGCGCACGCGGCGTCGGCAGAGGACATCGAACAGGGCACGTACGTGGCCAGGTTGCCCGCCACCACGCCGCCCGCCTGCTCCGCCAGATCCTCGTAGGCGCCGACCAGCAGATCGCTGGTGCTGATCACGTCCGCGTTGTTGTCGAACCCCTGCGCCCGCTCGCCGGGCGGCAGGCGCGACACGTCCAGCAGATCGCCGCCCAGCAGATCATGCACCGTCTGCGCGTACTCCGCGTCGGTCAGCCGGCGCAGCGGCGAGGGGCCGGGATCGCGCGTCGCGCACAGCGGCCCCGCCGACGGCGTGACGTCGGTGTCGGGGGTCCCCGAGTCGACCCTGGGGGCGCCGCCCCCGCCGGAGCTGCATGCGCCCAGGCCCACCGCCATCACCCACCACGCCAGGGCCGTCCCCGACGCGGCCCGGGGCCTACCAGGAGATGTCGTCGACATACACCGCTCCTTTCCACGCGCGCCGATCGCCCGTGGTGTGAATGGCCAGCGCCAGGCGGTCCGTCTCCGCCACCGACGACACGCCACCGTTGGGATAGGGAAAGGGGTTCGAGGAGCCGGACACGCCGGTCGGGTTCTCGACGCCGAAGCGGTGCGAGATCGTCCACCACCGGCCCGGGGCCAGCTCCTTCATGGCCGGGCTCGACGCCCAGCCCCCGCGCTGGACCGCCGCGATCTCCGCCGAGAAGCGGGCGTCGGGCGGTCCCTCGACGTACACGTGCATGGTCACGGTCTTTCCCGTCAGGTCCGTGGGGCGGTCCAGGCGCACCACCAGCTGCCCGGTCTCGTTGGCGAAGCGGCCGAAGAAGTTCCGGTGCCCGCTCTCGTCGAACGAGGCGTCCATGCGCACCGAGGCCTCGCCGCACCACGAGTGCGTGCGATCGATGCGGGGCCGCGACAGCGCCATCGTGTAGGCGTGCGGCGCCGACAGGCCGCTGGCCGCGTCCTCGAACGAGTACTGCGCCCGGACCGTCACGCAGAACAGGCCTCCCCCGCCCATCGTCAGGCTCTGCGGGATCGACGACGAGCTGGGCGCCTCGACGGGAAGAGGGTCCAGGCGGGGACCGCGCGTCTCGGGGTACGCGGCGAGCGGATTGGTGTCGAGCACGGGGACCGGAAGCTCGGGAAGCTGGGGCGATGCGGGCGGCACCTGCTGCGGCGTGCGCAGCGCCAGGGGCCGCGCGGAGGGCCGTCCCGTGCCCCGCGCTCCGTCGATAACGACCCGAGAAGGTGAAAGCGAAGGCGAAGGCGAAGGCGCCGAGGCCGGCGCGCTGGGACCGGAGGCGGGCGCGACTGCGTCGGGGCGCCCCGACGGCCCCAGCGTCAGCCGTCCGTCGCTCGCCGTCGCCACCAGACGCTCGCCCGCGTGCAGCTCGACCGCGCCCCCCACCGACGCGCCCCCGACCCGGACGGCGCCCACGGTCAACTCGACGATCATGCGTCCGCTGTGCGGCGACCAGTCGACGGTGAACTCGGTGCCCGTCACCTCGACGACGAACGGCCCCGCCACCACCGACCAGCGCGCGCCCCGCCGGTGCACGACCCGGAAACGCGCCTGTCCGTGCTCCAGCTCCAGCAGCGCGCCGTGCCTCGTCCGCTTCGCGACGGTCAGGCGCGAGCCGCTGGCCAGCGTCACCTCGGTCCCTTCCGAGAACCGCACCCGCGCCGGCTGCATCGCCGAGGGCGCGACCTCGACGCCGTTTTCGCTGACGACGGCGCTGCCCGCGACGACGTACGAGATCGGCCGGGGATCGAAGGTGGTGCGAAGCGCGGCGACGATCGCGTCGGGCCCTGCGAGCCGGGCGCCTCCCACCGCGGCCAGCGCGACGGCGGCCGCCAGCGCCGCCCCGCCCATCCGGCGGCGCGCGCGTCGCGCCCGCGCCGCCAGCAGCGTCGAGAAGTCGGGGACGGGCGCGGGCCCGGGCACGACCTCCCGCTCCAGCAACAGCGCCGCGGCTTGCTCCAGCCGCCGTTCGCCCTGCGACCGGCTCACGCGCGCTCCCTGAGGCTGGCGGACGCCTGCGCGCTGGCGGGCGCCTGCGAGACGGCCGGAGCCCGCAGCGTCGCCTGCGCCGGGAACGGCACGGTCGCCGCTAGCCGCGCCGACGCCGCCGACCTGACGGGCGCGTCCGAGCTGGACGGTTCGCGCGCCCCGGCCGCCCCGCGCGAGGCGACCGGAGGCCGATCCAAATAGGCGACCAGCGCGGCGTCGCGTTCCAGGATCCGGTTCAGCCGCGCCGTCGCGCGCGCCAGGCGGCGCTTCGCGGTTCCGAAAGAAAGAGCGTGCGCCAGCGCCACCTCCTCGACCTCCATCTTCTCGAGGTAGCGGGCGACGTACAGCGAGCGGTCGAGCGCGCTGGCCCGGTTCAGCGCGGCGTAAAGCCGTTGCATCGCCTGACGGGCCTCGATGTCGGAGCTGGGCACCGACACCTCGGGCAGCTCACCCGCCGGCGTCAGGCTGACCCAGCGGCGCACGCGCATGCGCCGCGCCTCGTTGCGTGCCACGCCCAGACAGATACCGGCCAGGAAGCCCCGCAGCCCCTCGGGGTTGCGCAGCTCGCCGATGCGCCGGAAGAAACGCACGAACACCTCCTGGCTGAGGTCCAGCGGCTCGGCCCCGGGACCAAAGAACCGCGACACCAGACGGCGTACCATCGGCGCCAGCTCGGTCCACGCCTGCGCGTACGCGCGTTCGTCTCCCGCCTGCAGCGCCGCCACCAGCGTGACGTCGTCGGCCGCCTGTCGGCGCGACCGCTCTGATGGATTCAGCTTCGAATCGGCCACGTCGTGGTCCCCTCCGATAAGAGTGGAGGGCGGCCCGCGACGGCGCAGTTATTCGCGGTGGCTCACGCTGGGCGGAGGCGAGGGTGAGGTAGGGAAAGGAAAGCGCGATCTCAGGGGCTGCGTGACAGCAGGCGTTGCGCTCGGATCGTGGCCGCGCGCACGAGCGCCGGATCGGACGAATCCCGGGCGACCTGCGTCCAGTCCTCCGCGGCGGCGCTCAGGCGGCCCAGCGCCTCGTAGGCGACGGCTCGATTGCTGCGCGTCGCCGCGTCCGCGGGCTGCAGCGCCAGCGCGCGGCCCGTCAACGCCACGCACAGCGCGAAGTCCTTCGCCTGCAGCGCCGTGGCCCCCAGCCAGCCGGCCAGCGTGGCCTCGTCGTGGGGCGCCAGGCACCCGGGCGGCTCCAGCGCGCGCTGATACGCGGGCAGCGCGCGCGCGGGCCTGCCGCCGTCCAGCTCCAGCAGCAGATCCCCCAGGCGCCGCTGCCACTCGCACGCGGCCACCGGTGACGCCGCGGGCCGCTCCGTCAGCGGCAGCGTCGCGGCGCCCTCCTCGACCGTGAAGCTGAACGTGGCGGGGATCTCGTACGCCGCGATCAGCGCGCGCCAGTCAGGCAAGCGGCGCACGAACACGCGCGCGTCGTGGGCGCGATAGACCAGCGCCCAGCGCTCGGGATCCCACCAGGCGACGCGCCGGTTCACGCCCGCGTAGGCCAGCAGCGCGCTGGTCACGCCGTAGCGCTGCATGGCCGCGTCCCAGGTGGCGCGATCCAGGTCGAAGTTGCCCAGCAGCCGGTGCAGCTCGGGCGGATAGGCGGGTAGCCGCGGATCGACGAACACGCGGTAGCGCGGGTAGCCCTCGAAGGCCAGGTAGGACCCCGTCTCGAAGTCGTTGTACATCCGCTCGCGCAGGCCGCGCGTCGTCACGAACTGGATGGCCTCCCGTGGGACCAGCTCGGGCTCGAGGTCCAGCGACAGGAACGGCCGCCCCGCGCGCGCGTCGGCCAGGCGCGGGGCCAGCGCCGCCGCTAGCAGCGCGGTCCCGACGACGGCGGCGCGCGCCGCCCGCGACACCGGCGCGCGCGCGAATAGCGACGTCAGCCCCGTGGCCAGCAGCGGCGCCGCCACGAGCGCCGCGTCGGCGGAGAAACGCACCGACCACAGCCCCAGCGCCGCCATCAGCACCGCCGGCGCCCATCGCGGCGCCAGCGCAGCCAGCGTGTCTGCCAGTGACATCCCGGACGCGCGCCTGCTGTTCGCCACGACCGTCACCGCCGCGACCAGCGCCAGCCACCCGAAGAAGGCGGCGTCCGACCGCCACGTGGCGCTGCGGAATTCGTCGATGGTGTGCAACCTGGGCAGCGACACGTGCAGCGCCAGGTAGCGCACGATGCCCCACCCGACCGGCGTCGCCGACGCGAAGATGGCAATGCCCGCGGCCAGCAGCCCGAAGGCCCTGGCGCGCGCGAGCTCGACGCGACGGTTGCTGGAAGTGGAAGGATCGGCCTTCGCTGCGCAAAGCAGCGTCGCGGCGGCGGCGGCGAGCGCCATCAGCACGCCGGTGAAGATCCCCGCGTGCGCGTTCGCCCACGCCACCATCGCCGCGGCGAAGGCGAGCGTCCGCCGCAGCGACCAGCGCGGGCCGACCGCCGCCAGCGCCAGCAGCACCACCACCTCGCCCGCGAAGGAGACGACGTGGGGCCGCTCGACGAAGCGTTCCCGCATCACGAACGCCGCGCCGGCCAGCGTCGCCGCCGTGGCCGCCGCGCCAGCGCCGGCCCGCCGGCACAGCAGGTACGCCAGCGCGAACGCCACCAGGACGATGGCGGTCTTTCCCACGACGATCGCGGGAAAGCCGCCCAGCCGGTACAGCAGCGCCGCGCCCACCTCGAAGCCCCACGACAGGTCCAGATCCGGATGATCGGGCGCCGTGAACGAGAACAGGTTCCGCCCCATCAGCGCGTGGCGCGCCAGGATCTCTTGCCCCACCTTCACGCGGAAGAAGACGTCCGATTCGGCCACTGGCTGCAGGCACAACCCGGCCACGAACACCATCAGCGCCAGGAACGACGCCGCGCCGGTCGTGCGCGCGTCGTCGCCGCTTTTGCACGCTTGGGACACGCCCAGACGCCTTACCCGATCACAGGTTCCAGGAACAGAGCCGCTTCACGGGACCGGACCGCCCTCGACGTCGCGGCGGGCGGCGCCGGCGTGTCGAAGGCGGCCGCTGGTCTCGCGCTAGCGGCAATGCCGTTCACTTAGGCCGGCAACGTCGCGGGAGGGCAGCCGAAACCCGGTGTGTGAAACGCCAGGAGGCGAGGGACGCCAAGACGCTGGAGGAGCCGCCCAAGGAACTCGATGAGCGTGTCTCCGAGTTGCTTGCCGTTGCCATCGAGGTCCATCGGATTCTTGGGCCGGAATTCCTGGAGTCGGTCTATGAGCACGCTCCGTGCGTGGAGCTGGGATTAAGAGATGTCCAATTTCGGCGGCAGGTTCCGGTCAGAGTCGAGTACAAGGGGCACCGAGTCGGTGAAAGTTGCCTCGACCTGCTGGTTCCGATCGTCTTGTCGTCGAGCTGAAGGCCGTCGAGGCGCTGGCACCGATTCACTGGGTCCAAGTCCGGTCGTATCTCAAAGCGACGGGGTGCCTTCTCGGTCTCCTGATCAACTTCAACGTGCCCGTCCTTCTCCGCGGTGTTCGCCGAATCATTCTGACGCCTGACCTGGCGTCCTGGCGTCCT